>JAAUYK010120689.1_pt1 | contig 11689 bp, 13 predicted proteins | sample 7278021 | NCBI WGS metagenome assembly JAAUYK01 (sample SAMN14350223, study PRJNA611818) | marine sediment metagenome | isolation source: surface marine sediment (1.8m) | place: French Polynesia: Moorea | collected 2018-08
ATTCAATGAACGTGTTCAACAAAATAGCTTTACAAAGAGGCAAATTAATGGGGATACGTATGTGTGTGCTCAATATCGGCGTCCGCCATACGAGTTTGTGTGACATTATGTATACAATTTATTACATGCAATCGCGTACGTATGTGGAAAGCGTTGTACGTATACTACATATTATTTTATGCCAGATTCGATACAAGCACTTTTACCAACATCCCCAATTGGACCCCAAATCGTCCGTACATGCGCGTGAAGCTGACTGGCAAGTGAAGAGTGCCCACCCACCGACATTAAACAACTAAAACGTCACATTGGGTCCACTATTTGTTCCACTCCTTACCTTTCTGCCTTTTCTCTACGTCTTTTCTGATTGTTCACATGCTTGTACGTCTGCAAATATGTCCATTACCAAACTTGATGGTTTCATTGCAGATTATATTAAGCTATTATATTTTGACTGTTGTTTATAGGTGGCTCCCCTATGTTTCCCAGCGCTCAACGAAAGAAGGAAGGAACGGACGACAAGACAAGAGATCAGCGGAGCGGAGGCAAAAAGTGAGAACTGAGAAGTCGACGACGACGTCAAAGAAGAAGAAAGAACGGAAGGAAGAGACTTCCAAGGAGTGATCAAGTTGATAACTTGATATAAAAGGAGGTCAAGAGACGAGTTCGCCGACGTCGAGAGGCCCACGGTGAGTAAGATCAAGTAGTGGAATACATTGCGAGGAGGCCCGTTCGGATTGCATCGATCCTTTGTTCGCGACCGACCGACCGATCGACCGACCCACGCATCGCATCAACTTGGGTCTTGGCAAAATGTCAAAACTGCAAAGAGGTCGTCGGCGGGTCAACGATCACACTCAGAGCTGGTGAAAAGACCAAGACAGAGTACACGAAAAACAAAGAACATCCCCTTTGGGCCTTGTAGGCCTCGGTTGACCCAATTGCTCGCCGTGTTCAAGGTCAGGCCGGGCAGCTAAAGTGCAAAACCGCCTCACCCGACTCATGTAGCTACAAGTGAAGGAAAAGAAGTGTCTACAATTGTCTTAATGTGTCCTTTCGGTTTCAGTGTTTCGCCACCATGTCTTTGAAGCCGAAGCGCGTGGACTTTGCGCAGACGTGGCAGAGCCTCAGGGAGACCCTGATCGGTGTGATCACCTTCTCGAGCGTGCCGAGGGCCACCTGGAACGACAGGTTCACCGACGTCTACTCTTTGTGCGTCGCATACCCGGAGCCCCTCGCGGACAGACTGTACGCGGAGACCAAGAAGTTCCTCGAGGAGCATGTCGAGCGGACGCTGGAGGAGGTCCGCAAGGGCGGGGAGCACACGCTGCTCAAGAACTACTACGAGGCGTGGGAGCAGTTCTCAAAGGGGATCACCTACCTCAACCTACTCTACTCGTAAGGAATCTGTAACAAAGGCTTGACGGAGCTCGCTAAAACCCTTCCTTCCGCGCAGGTACTTGAACAACCAGCACATCCGCAAGCAGAAGATGTCGGACGCTGAGTTGACGTACGGCAGCCTGTCGATCGACCACACGGAGCAGATGAAGGAGATGGGCGAGCTCGGGTTGGACATCTGGAAGCGTCTGATGATCGACCCGCTCAAGTCCAGCCTCGTCCGACTGCTGCTCGACGGCATCAGACGGGACCGGATCGGGGGCACGGCGTCGGCGTCGGCGTCGGGCGCGTTGCTCTTCCAGTCGGACAGCGTCATGAAGGGTGTCATCAACTCGTTCGTCAGCGTAGAGGAGTACAAGAAGAAGGGAAATCTAGATGTAAGTTAAGATATAATGAAGTGGACCTATGAATTAGACCTAATGCTAATTTTGTCGAACCTTTTTCAGCTGTATGAGGAGATCTTCGAGAGCCCGTTCCTTCAGGCGACGGGCGACTACTACCGCGAGGAGGCCCAGAAACTGCTACAGGAGGACTCGATCTCGATCTACATGGAGAAGGTGATACAGCGCATCGAATCGGAGAACGTCAGGTCGAGGAAGTTCCTCTACCCGAGCTCGTACCAAAAGGTTAGAAAAACACTTGGGTTGATGTTGAAGAACCGAAATGACCAATGTCCGCTAATTAAAGGTGACCACGGAGTGCGAACAGCGCATGGTCGGCGACCACCTCCCCTTCCTGCACTCCGAGTGCAAGCCGATGGTGGAGCGCGAGCTGAAGGACGACCTGGCCAACATGTACCGCCTGCTGAAGCCCATCTCGGGCGCGCAACAGGTCCTCCTAGACGAGATCCAGAGCCACATCAAGCAGCAGGGGCTGGAAGCCATCTCCGGCCTGAAGGAGGAAACGGTAGGAAGAGACGTCTATGTAGGCCTTCTAGTCCGTGTTCTTAATTATGTGTCCCTTTTTTATAGCTCGCCGTCGACTTCGTCGAGAACGTGTTGGACGTGCACCGCAAGTACCGCAGCCTCTTCCTCGACGTCTTCCAGGGCGACCAGGCCTTCCTCGGCGCGATGGACAAGGCTATGACTTCGGTGATAAACCACCGTGCCCCGAAGACTCCCTCGCGCTCGCCGGAGCTCCTCGCGCGCTACTGCGACACCCTGCTCAAGAAGTCCCAGAAGGGCATCAGCGAGGGCGAGATCGACGAGCGGCTGCAGGCCAGCATCACCGTGTTCAAGTACCTGGACGACAAGGACGTCTTCCAGAAGTTCTACTCGCGCAACCTGGGCAAGCGCCTCATCCACCAGCAGTCTCACTCCATGGACCTCGAGGAGTCCATGATCAACCGGCTGAAGCAGGCGTGCGGGTACGAGTTCACCAACAAGTTCCACCGCATGTTCACCGACATCAGCCTCGCGGAGGACCTGAACACGAAGTTCACCAACTACCTGAAGCAGTCGAAGAACGAGGTGGGGATCAACTACTTCATCCGTGTGCTGCAGCAGGGCGCCTGGCCCCTGAACCAGCAGAACGTTATGACCCTGAATGTGCCGGCCGAGCTGGAAAAGACGATCGCCATGTACGAGGCGTTCTACGCGCAGCAGTTCTCAGGCAGGAAGCTCACCTGGCTGCACTACCTCAGCAACGGGGACATCAAGATCGGATACCTGGCCAAAACGTACATCGTCAACATGACGACCTTCCAGGTTAGAGGAATGATAATGCAAGTGTCAATCGATGTTAAACCAATTTGATTTCCCCAGATGTCTCTCCTGCTCCTGTTCGAGAAGACGGACAGCCTGAGCTACGACGAGCTGCAGGAGACGACCAAGATCGCCCCCGACCAGTTCCCGCGCCACCTGCAGTCGCTGCTCGACGCGAAGCTGCTGACGTGCAGCACCGATGAGCTCGGCTGCACCTCCGTGATCGGCCTGAACATGAAGTACAGCAACAAGCGGACCAAGTTCCGCATCGCCGGGACGGTGCAGCGCGAGACACCGCAGGAGGTGGAGCAGACGCACCAGGCCGTCGACGAGGACAGGAAGATGTACCTGCAGGCAGCAATCGTCAGGATCATGAAGAGCAGGAAGGTGCTCAAGCACAACCAACTCATCCAGGAGGTAATGAAACACCCAATTCTATCACTCCCAAGTGAGCTCTACATGCATGGTTATTTCCAGGTTTTGGGCCAGTCCAAGTCCCGCTTCGCTCCGTCCATCCCCATGATCAAGAAGTGTATCGAGTCGCTGATCGACAAGGCGTACATCGAGCGGACGCCCAACTCGGCGGACGAGTACTCGTACATGGCGTAGGCCGGATCGAGGCGATCGAGCCGAGGCCGGACATATAATATTGAATTCTCATCTGTGGTGCGTGCGCAAAATATTGATTGGGCAAGCATGGAACGGACAAAGCGCAGTCAGTCAGACAATACATACATGATACGCGTTTCACTTTATCTAAGGAATAAATTGGACACTAACAAGATGTATTCTATTACCCTCTATCTATTCTACAGTAGGGATTTCCCGGTATCATTTAAAGGAGTATATATATTGCCATTCGATCCCTGGCTGAATTGTTGGGCGAACGCGACAGGCGTTGAAAGGGAGACATTTCCATAAAGTTGCGTCCTTGCTAGCATGGAAGTTAGAGCCAACATGTCGAATATTTCAGGATTATACGAAGATACAGCTTGTTATTCTTATTCGTCCCATGTGTTATTTGTACTTCTTCCGTGTTCGTCATGTAGGAGTAATAACAGTACGTCATTCCATGCCTTCTTATTGCGATATGGCCATCTTCCTGGAACTGTCCCCCCTAGGCTTTGGCTACGTATGTTGCCTTTCTAGCACGCTCGCTCGCTCGCTCGCTCGCTCACTGCGCTTTCAGCCCAGCCATCTTAATTGCACTGCAGAGTGCAGAAAGAAGAGACAACAGAGCAGAGCAGACGACACGACGCGTTGATCGAGCGGTATTACAAACCAAGCCAACGTTATCGCATTATCGATTAGATCGATTCCTGGATCGGATTAATTGAGGCTTCTGTCTCCCGAGGTCGATAGCGACGACGTCGACGAGATTCTCGTGTGGACCGAGTCAGAGTTCGTGTAACACGTTCACGGTAAGGGTAAAGCAGCGTTCAACTCGCAGCTTCAGATTGGCGTAGTTGCAGACGTGGCACTCGAAAATGTATTCGATTTTTTCAGCCCTCTGATCGACCGCTCCCTCGCGATGGCCGACGCCGACTTTGACATTGACGCCCTCCTCGAGGAGCCCATCAACCGGAAGAAGGAGGCCGACAAAGACAGGGAGAGGAGCTCCGTCAGCCTTGAGGTGAGTCCAGTCCAGTGCAGTAGTTGACTTGAGGCTTCAAAATTGAATTGTCCGTCAGTGATGACTGTGAGAAGGAGGAGACAAAACGCAGTTAACAACTGCTAGCTACTTCATTCATATGATGGGGTCTTACGCTAAACGAATTGAGCTTTCGCAATAAGTGGGATTTGAGCAAAAATGCCCAATTTCTGACGCTCTGCCTTCCTTTTGGCTTGAGTCACGAAGTTTTTTCAAGACATAGCACATGGCTTTTGCCCGCATCATATTATCTGCTCTCGGTCTGAAAGTGAATGAATGCGTGCTAGATAATCGGATCTGTCGCGGACCCGTCAGTCAATATCCGTCTGCGAGACCGAATTAAGCGAGCCTGGTTGTCCGACCCCCCGCTCGATCGATGGATCTACCGCTCTACATGTGTTGGTTCTGCTTGTAGATTCGCGCCGAGCGATTCTTGGCCGATACAGCAGCACCAACGACAGCCAGGGCGGCGACGACAACCCCGGCGGCGGGGGCGGCGGCGGCGATGGCATGGCGGCGAGCCACAGACAGACACCGGCCTCTTTCACATTTCTTTAGGTCCCGACCCGAAAGTTGATCGATCGAGCAATCGCCATGCCTAGCCGTCCGCCAGCCGCGCCTCCCGATCAAATGAAGAGAGGTAGTAACATCCTCATAACTATTGCCCACCCGAGCTAGATCTACGTACAGAAGATCTGCGTCGCATCTGTTCTGTAGCAGCGCCGAGGAATAGCAAGGGCATAAAAAACTCTTGAACTTGCTAACCCTTGCCATTCCTCAGCCGACCATCCCCCTTTCGCGTTCCCATCCTACAAGCATAGATTTTGAACAGCCCCTTCTTGTCATCCCAGGTGCGGTTTATAAAGCGATGTCACGAGAGATCTGAGCTCTCAGAGTCTTCCTCCTGCAATCCATTCGGAGATGATCGCAGCGGAGTTCAGGATGTCGATCGGTCGGCCAATGAAGAAGAGTATGGTCTCGTTGGCTATAACAGCTAGTTTCGCCGTCGCGTTATTCGGTCGCCTCCGTATCTACTTCTTTCCAATTCTAGGCATGGTCCCAATATCTAAATGTCTTCCTACGCGTATTCTATCCTACCTATCTCACGAGCTGTCTCCATTTCAGGGCTATACTATACTAGCATCCGAGGCCGCTTCGCCCGGCGAAGACTTAGGACAATGACAGAGCTAAAACGTAAATAATTCGAGCATACCTTAAGCCACCTTATACCATTAGTTAGCTCTTTTGGCCAGATATGAAGAGTTGCTAAGTATTCGTGAGCCTGGTTGGTAAATACTCCGTATCTTTGCAGATGTTTCACTCGCTCGATCAAAATGGCTAGAGATCTGAGTGAGCTCTCAATCGCGCGCGCCATGTTCCCAGAAGTCGTGGGCGGTGAGTATGCATATCGCGTTCGTTCGAACGATCCGATCCGTCTATATCTCGCCGGGATATCGTAAGCGTCGTTTAATTGTCGGGACCATGCCTTGAATTCAACTCAATTCTTTAGAGCGACCGCTTTGAGGTTCTCCGCTAGAGACTAATCTGAGTTTTCATCCTCTACAGCGACGTGACGACGGCGACCGAGATGAGTCCGGTGGACGGCATAGGTAAGATTGAATACTGAACTACGTACAAAAGGGCAGGCTGTGATGTCAGTTTCATTGCAGGTCGCGGAGCCGCAGTCCGAAGGAGCGGTCTTCCAGGGACCGCCGGCGGTCGAGGTCCCGCGAGCGCGACTCCCGCTCCTCCCGCAGGTCCCGCTCTCGCGACCGGGATTCGCGCCGCAGAAGCCGGTCTCGAGACAGGGACCGGGGCGACCGCGGAGGCAGCAGGCGCAGGAGCAGGTCCCGAGAGAGGCGCAGGAGTCGGTCCAGGGAAAGGAGGGGAAGGCGCTCCAGGTCCAGGTCGCCGGGGGCGAGAGGAGGCGGTGGCGGCAGCGGGGGCAGGTCTCGCCGGAGGAGCGGTGGCGGTGGTGGCGGCGGTGGCTTCGGACGGTACCGCGGTCGCAGCCGCAGCAAGAGCAAGTCCCCTGACCCGCTGCTGACGCCGGAGGAGCGTGACGCGAGGACCATCTTCATCATGCAGCTGTCGCAGCGCGTCCGATCCAGGGACGTGGAGGAGTTCTTCAGCGCCGTCGGAAAGATCCGCGACGTCAAGCTGATTGTGTGCAACAAGACGAGGCGGTTCAAGGGAATCGCCTACGTAGAGTTCAAGGACATCGAGAGCGTGCCACTGGTAAGTCTAATACTGCAGTATGTACGTATAAAGCGTACTCATTTCACGACTGTATAAATTAATAATCTTTGTTTTTCTTCATTGCAGGCGCTCGGCCTAAATGGACAGAAGCTGCTCGGCGTCCCAGTCATTGTGCAGCCGTCGCAGGCCGAGAAGAACCGTATCGCCGGGAGCTACGCCGACATGGGTCGCGGCCGCGACAAGGGCCCCATGAGGCTCTACGTGGGCAGCCTCCACTTCAACATCACGGAGGAGATGCTGAAGGGCATCTTCGAGCCGTTCGGAAAGATACAGTCCATCCAGCTCATCATGGACACGGAGACGAACAGGTCCAAGGGATACGGCTTCGTCACGGTGAGTATTGAAATACGTACTTAACCTTTTGATGTCTTTTGTAAATTCTCATTCTCGTTCACAGTACTGCGAGGCTGAGGACGCGAAGAAAGCGCTTGAGCAGATGAACGGCTTCGAACTCGCCGGCCGCCCGATGAAGGTCGGCCACGTGACGGAGCGCTCAGACGCCACCCTGGTGCCGATGCCACACCACCACCATCACCACCAGATGCCACACCAGGGCCTCGACTCCGAGGAGATGGACAAGACGGGCATCGACCTTGGCGCCACCGGCCGCCTCCAGCTGATGGCCAAGCTGGCCGAGGGCACCGGCATGAAACTGCCCGACGCGGCTAGCCAGGCGCTGAACACGGCTGCGATGGCTTCGCAGATGCCCCCGCAGCCGACGGTGCACCAGCAGGCGATCCAGCAGCAGCAGCAGCTCGCAATGACCAACCCGCCGATCGCCACCCAGTGCTTCCTCCTCTCCAACATGTTCAACCCGGAGCAGGAGACCAACCCCGGGTGGGAGGCCGACGTCAGGGACGACGTGATCGACGAGTGCGCCAAGTACGGCGGCGTCCAGCACATCTACGTCGACACGGCCAGTCCGTCGGGGAACGTGTACGTCAAGTGTCCCACCACGCAGGTAATTACAACGCCGGTTTAATGGCCCGACAAATCTCAATTGCACCCTTTTTATCTCTTTTCCAGGTCGCCGTTTCTGCGGTGAACGCTCTTCACGGCAGGTGGTTCGCGGGAAAGGTGATCACCGCCGCCTACGTCCCCGTCAGCAACTACGTCAACCTGTTCCCCGACTCGGCGTCCTCTCTCGATCTTCTCACAACCAACCGCTGAACCGAGAGTGAAGAAGAGAGAACGTCGCCGTAAGAGAGAAAGCGACGAGAAACGGACAGATCAGCACCGCAGTTGTATTCTTTTCGAGTGTCACACTTGTACGTATACATACGTCAGATCAATATGTTCCAAGTGAACAATACTAAAAGACGACTATCAACTAAATGAGTTTCGTTGAATTATTTGGATAGACTGCTGGCGCACGTGAATCAAAATTGGCCCTCATTCGCCTCGCCATAGAAGCAGCAAGGGCATTCATTCGCTGGATTTCATTGATAATGGACATGCACCGTAAATGGCACTTGGAGGGCGTACGAAATGCCTCTGAAGTCGTACGCTTGCTTTTGCAATATAAGTTTTTTTTGTTCTTGCAACTCCGAACTTTATGCTCCTACACGAACGGAGCTCTTCTCTTCTGGATCTTGTTCCTCCCAAAAGTTGAGTAAACACGAGTCAAAGGTGGAAATTAATGTGAAACAGGATCAATGTCCTGTCCGGCCGGAGAGCTCGTAGCGGAGGGACCAAGTTCAATGTGAGAATGTGCATGTTTAATAGAAAATTATGCCATGACCACGCGTACCTCAAAAAAAAGCAGTCCATTTGCGGATCCACACTCACTCATCGATCACCCGCGCATGACACTGCCATTATCCAACTAGCTTGACTATGGGGAAGCCAATTAGGACGGCCTTTTCAAGACGCTGCTTCGCCGGCGACCTTTATTGTCATGCCGTCACGCTGGATGGAATATAATTTGTCTGCTGCGCATTGCGAGTTTCGTAATCACCCAGTGTCTGTTGGAGAGAGAGCGCGAGCGAGATCGAGCGAGAGCGGGGAGTCGAAAGCGGCCGCACGTTGTGCTGACTCCCATTAATAACGATCGCTCGCTTAGTCGCTTTGCTGTCAGTCAGTCCAGTCGCCTTCTGTATCCTGAAGCGATAAGTCGATCGGCTTTGCAACCATGAGTTCAAGCTACTACGCTCTCCTATTCCCCCTGCTTTTGGGATGGTCCAGCGGCGAGATGTGTCTGTTCGACATCCCGACCGGCCGCGGCGACCTGGAGCAGCGCCCGAACAAGAGCATGATAACCATCCACGCCGAGATCCTCGTCAAGGACATTCAGGCGGTGAACGACGTGCAAATGTCATACTCGGTAGACGTCTTGTAAGTGCACGTGTATAGATCTTTAGCGATCGAAAGCTTAGAAAGCCCGCAATTACGTAGTCTGACAATGTCATGGAAGGACGAGCGCTTCATCGGATTCAACTACAGCGACTCGAATCCCTCCCGCTGCACACTCGGGCTCGTCGAGACCGATCAGCTGGAGAAGATTTGGATGCCGGACCTGTACATCTACAACAGCATGCAGGAGGTGAGCGGCCGCAACGCCAATCAACTTATACTTCCAATTCGTTCGTTGAAGTGCCACTTAAGTCCCGTTGATGGTCGAGTGCGTAATATCCAATATTGAAAAGCGCGGATCTTGAGCACCGACATTCAATTTCACACAGAATCGTCGTAACTCGGAGTATTACGTATAGAGATATATAATTGGCAATTAACTATCCGCAACTAGAACGGATGGCTGACGAAGCGATCCTACCTGTACAACACGATCAACCGTGCCACCGGCGAATTCACTCACCTGATGGAGATGTACCGCACTATCCGCTGTCAAATGGACTTCGAGCTGTACCCCATGGACGTGCATAGATGCCCCTACCTCTTGGGATCGCTGTCCAACGCACTCGGAGAGAAGGTAGACGCATACGTAGGCAATGCTCAAGCACTGCAACTGCTATATACTACATACAGGGTCTTTCAGATAAATTTGGACAACATTTGGCAATCCATAGCTCTGTTTCAGGTCTAGCTAGGTGCCTTTTCTTGCTTAAAACAGATAGATGAGACAATTATCTTTCATTTGAGGCATAAAACCTCTTGGTGTCACCACTATGAGCTGAGATATGAAAATTTTCACAAAGGTAGTAATTTTCCTTTGCGCGGATCCCTATTAAGTTTGAGTACCCCAAAATTCTAAAATAGCCAATTTTTCCAAATTTAGCAGATTTTATCGTTCACTGTGCCAGCTGTAGGCAAGGTAGAAGCATGTTTTGGGTGTCATTTTGAAGCTTAAACTTAGTAGAGTAACTTGGCTGAGTTTTTGGTGGCATAAAAATAAGCTAGGGTTGCCAAATTGAGGCTTCAAAATCCGCGGAAATGAAATTCAGCTTCTTTCTTCCAGCCACCCTGAGATTTGTAAAAATATTCATACAGACTTGTTTTATACCTCATTTTAAAGGCAATTGTCTATACTTTCTTTTGGTACTATTTATAATTGTCTGAGCCTTTTGGTTTAGATGCTATTAGTTCTCAAATGTTGTCCAAATTTATCTGAAAGACCCTGTACAAAATCCGAATAAACATACGTACATACATACAATTATATAAGCCCTGACATGCGCATTTCTCAGACTTACCAGCAGTTGAAGCCCAATGTAGACAGTAAGCGATAAGCAGGAGCCTCATCTTGAACATCTGTCACGACCTAGAAGTAGACATTGTTAAGGTATATTTTCATCTCGAAACTTTGAGGTCGGCCACTAACACTAAAAGCATAGACAAACGCGGCCGCGCAAGTCAGGGGTGTTTTAACTGTTATATTCGGCATTCATCACACTCGTACGCACTCAGCACATGGCCTACATTTAATTTATGTACGTATGGCATCGCAGTATAACCGCGACTGTATAACAATTAATTACTGGGGCTCACTCTCATGTGCTCCTACGGTATTATTGCACTGCTTAGTTCGGGGAGAGCGCGCGCATGCACGTCTCCACTTCGTTCGAATTCGCCTCTAGCTTTTGAGCGGGCACTGCTGCTGCTGCTGCAAGGAAAAAAGTCAGTCTCTGCGCGTGTGTCCATCCAACCACACTAGATTCCGCATCTGAGCGGGCTGACGAGGTTGATGCTGTCTCCGATGCACTTCTGCCACTCGCAGGCGATCTCCATGCTCGCGTCGTTGTAGTCGATGATCACGAAGGTGGACGCGGTCAGCTCGAGGTTGTACTTCTTCTGGAAGTTCTTGGTCGACCTAAACGGGGGAGAAAAGAAAGAAAAAAATACGTAGTTTACTTTAGCCCACAGGCAAACGAATTGGGAGCAATTAGCTCACGCCAACAGCGGACCTGGTTTCTCAAGGCTGCATGGCGAAAGAAACTGACCGGCCGGGTGCATTCATGCGCGCGCCCTTGGACAAGAGGTGTGGAGGAAGGACATTGTGTGCATTGGGCATTCATTCAGCTTGCCAATTAACTGAAACTTGCTTCGTATGGAGATAATAGAAATGTCCCGACTGGACAAAAATGTGGTGTGGCATTTGTGTTTGCATGGTGGTCTACTCAACTTTTGAGCAAAAAAGTTGAGCGACATTTTTGTCCAGTCGGGACATTTCTATTATCTCCATACGAAGCAAGTTTCAGTTAATTGGCAAGCTGAATGAATG
>JAAUYK010093617.1_pt1 | contig 11681 bp, 10 predicted proteins | sample 7278021 | NCBI WGS metagenome assembly JAAUYK01 (sample SAMN14350223, study PRJNA611818) | marine sediment metagenome | isolation source: surface marine sediment (1.8m) | place: French Polynesia: Moorea | collected 2018-08
CATTCGGGGTGATTCAAGCGCCCTAGCGAGCGGCCGCGCCTACTCGGCCGCCACCGCCGAGGGCGCCGTCGCCATCAGCTGCCGCGCGACCCAGCGGTGGAAGCAGTGGGTGGGGCCGTCCATGGCCGGCGAGAAGGCGCCGCCCTGGTAGGCCGGCGAGGCCCGGCCGCGCTGCATGCGCTCGACGACCTCCTGGTCCTCGGCGAAGATCTCGCGCCAGCCGGCGCAGTTCTCGGCGCGCAGGCCAGCGTAGGCGGGACCGGCCGGCGCGTCGGCGAAGTAGTAGATCTCGAAGTGCTCGCGGCAGCGGTCCGGCGCCGCCGGGTCGATGCGCACGGCGTAGAAGTGATCGCGATGCAGGCCCAAGAGGACGTTGGGGAAGAGCGCGACGTATTCCGCCCCTTCCTGCCACGCCGGCGGCAGGTCGGCGGCGGCCGGGAAGGCGAGGCTGCCGTCGCCCAGCCGTTGCCGGTAGGCGGTACTGCCCTGGCCGGCGAAGTCGGGCTCGGCGATGTCGTAGTGGTCCTCGATCCGAGAGTAGCTGTTCAGGCCCGGGTGCACCCAGGGCAGGTGATAGGCCTCGCAGTAGTTCTCCACCGCCAGCTTCCAGTTGCAGGCGAGGTCGAAGAAGATCGAGGAGTCGGAACCGCCGTGGCGCAGCGGGACACCCTCGAAGGCCGACCAGCGCTGCGCCAAGGGCGCGACGTGCTCTTCGAAGGCGGGCGCCGTCCCGGAGAGGTTGACGAAGACGACATCGAACCAGACCGCGCTGCGCACCGGCTTCAGGCCGTGCTTGGACCGGTCGAAGCCCGGGCAGTCGTTGCGGCCCGGACCGCCGATCATCGGCGTCTTCGCCAGGCTGCCGTCGAGGCCATAGGTCCAGGAGTGATAGGGACAGCGCAGGTGGTGCTTCACCCGGCAGGGCTCGGTGACCAGCTCCAGACCGCGATGGCTGCAGACGTTGTGGAAGACCCGGATCTCGCCCTCGTGGTCGCGCAGCAGGATCAAGGGCAGGCCCATCAGGTCGACCGGACGGACGTCGGCCGGCGCCGGTACGTCCTTCCCGAAGCCGACGCAGGCCCAGGTCGGAGCGAAGAGCCGGTCGCGCTCCAGGCCCCAGCCGGCCGCCGTGGTATAGAGCCAGTTCGGCAGGCCGCGCGCCTGTTCGATCGGCCGGTCGACGGCGGCCAGATCGGCCAGGGCGCCGGCCCCGATTTCGGCCCCTTCGCTCAGGGCACGCGATCCTTCCGCCATGGCCGCCTCCTCGGGTTTCCCGCTCCTCGTCATCTCACCGCCCTTGGCCAGACCTGTCTTTCCGAATACCGACCCGCGAAGTGTCGCGGAACCACATTTGTTCTGGACAAAACAAGCGACTGGACGCGGAGGGCGGGCCGCCCCACATGTCACCAGAAGGAAGACAGAGGGAGGTTGGAAACATGGCAGTCGCGACCTTTGCGGCGGGATGCTTCTGGGGGGTTGAGGCGGCCTACCGGCGGATCGATGGCGTCACCTCGACCGCGGTCGGCTACACGGGCGGGCATAGCCCCTCGCCCAGCTATAAGGAGGTCTGCAGCGACACCACCGGCCACGCCGAGGCCGTGCAGGTCGAGTTCGACCCGGCGCGGGTCACCTACGACCAGCTGCTGGACGTCTTCTGGAACATCCACGACCCGACCCAGCTGAACCGCCAGGGGCCCGATTTCGGCTCGCAGTACCGAACGGCCATCTTCGTCCACGACGCCGAGCAGGAGGCCGCCGCCAAGGCCAGCAAGGCGAAGCTCGAGGCGGAGCAGCGCTTCAGGGAGCCGGTCGTCACCGAGATCGTCGCCGCCCAGACCTTCCACATGGCCGAGGACTACCACCAGCAGTACTTCGAGAAGCAGGGGTTCCGCCGCGGCGGCCACTTCTAGACCGGCCTTCCAGCAAGCCCCGAATGGGCGGATCGCGGAGCGGCGGGCCGCGCGATCACGATTTCGCGCGGTCTCGACTTTGCGCTTTGGCCCCTGCCGGCCCCCGGACCGGCCCGGTCCGCGAGGGGCAGCCCGGCCATCGCCGGGAACGCCTCCCGCGGTAAGCCGTAATATATTGAATTTAAATAAAACTTTAGACGATCCTGCTAGCCTTTCTTAGGGCTTCGAGGTTAGATTACGGCCTCCTCGGGATGGCAGAACACCATGGGTAGACTCGATCCAACGCTGCTTCGGACCTTCGTCGAGGTCGCACGCCAAGGCGGTGAATCCGCCGCCGCGAAGCACATGAGCCTGTCCGACTCCGACATCAACCGCCGGCTCAAGGCCCTGGAGCTGCACCTGGGCTACCCGCTGTTCGAGCGCCGCGGGGCGGATCTGACCATGACGCCCAAGGCCAGACTGCTGTTCGACCATCTCGACGCCGGCTTCACCGCGGCCGACAAGGCCGAGATGCGGCAGCGCGAGGCGGCCGCCCAGCAGCGCCTGATCGTCTCGGCCCTGCGCACCTTCGCCAGGGGCTGGCTGACCCCCAGGCTTGCCGGCTTCGCCCGGGCCCATCCCGAGGTCGCCCTGCGGGTCGACGCCGATTTCCGGCTGATCGACTTCGACAGCGAGCGGGTCGACCTGGCGATCCGCCACGGCTTCGGCGACTACCCCGGGCTGGAGAGCGTCCGGCTCTTTGCCCCGGAGATGCTGGTCGTCGGCAGCCCGGACTTGCTGAGCGTCGGGCCCTCGATCGACGAACCCGCGGACAGCATCGCCTACCATCTGCTGCAGGCGGAGGGCTGTCCCTACTGGACGCTGTGGCTGAGGTCGAACGGGATCACCAACACGGAGACCCTGCGGCTCGCCTCCAGCGGCCCCAGCTATCCGCGCAACCGGGATCTCCTCGAGGCGACCGCCAAGGGCCTGGGCCTGGCCCTGGTCGAGGCCTCCCTCGCCCGCCCCGAGATCGAAGCCGGCCGGCTGGCGACGGCGGCCAAGACGATCTGGCCGGAAAGCTTCGCATACTACCTCGTCGGCAAGCCCGCGACCTTCAAGACCTCCGCGGCCGCCGCCTTCCGGGACTGGATCGTCGAGGAGATCCGGAGCTGACTCCCGCCGACCGCGGCAAAGCGGCAATATAATTCAGCGCCCCGAAGCCGAGCGGCAATATAGTGCCGCTTCGAACCTTGGCCCCGCATGGCTTCGCTTAGGTTGTAGTGGCCGCGCAGATCCGAAGTATGTCTTTTTGCCTAAGGTCGAGATCCCAGGCCCGGCCGGGCCGCCTTGCGGCCGCAGCGGAACTCCGACTCAATAAAAATCAATTTTGAACCAAATATTTAAGCGGAGTTATCCACGGCCACGGCGAGTTCCTCGCCGGCCGTTTACAGCCCATTAACGTTACCCGGGCAAGCTTCAGACACAACCATGACGGGGCCATTTCAAGCGGCCCGACGGACCGCGAAACGGCAAGAACCTCCTCGGCCGAAGCCCCGCGACGCCCCCTTTCGGGCAGCTTCGATCGAACCGCCGGCGCGCCGCGCCCCGACGCAGGCACAAGACCTCCGACCCCGGTACGGGGCGGCCCCTGGCCTTCACGACTGAGCAGGCCAAGCAACGCAAGTTGCACACGGCTCATCTGTTGCGTCGACGCAACGGCGCAGTCTGAACTTCGCCTAGTGGGAGAGATTCTTTGCCGAGAAACAACAATGCAGAGTCTAGTCTGTCCCCTGTCGATCGCTCGATCCACGGGGAGGCAAGGGAAAGTGCATCGACTGACCTGGCGGCAGTTTTCCAATGCTCCCGGCGCTCGGAGAACTGCAACGAAATGACAAGACCGAAACGGGTTGGCTTTTTCCTTTCACGCTGTCTGACGGCGCTCACGGCGTCCAGCGCGGCCCTGGCCCTGCTCGCGCTGCCGGCCTGCACCGGGGTCTCGGCGGTCGAGGACTACGAGCTGCAGCGGACCTGGGACAACGCCATGGTCCTGATGAAGGACGAGAACCTCGGCGTGGTCACCGGCCGGATGAACAACCGCGGCATGCGCTGGGCGCTGAACCGGCTCGAGGCCGACGACAACCGGGCGGTCCTGATCTACCTGCACGGCTGCGACGGCCTGTACTGGAACAACGGCCCCGATGCTTTCCGCAAGCTGGCCGAGCGCGGCTACATCGTCATCGCCCCGGACAGCTTCGCCCGCGACTACCGGCCCGAGCAGTGCGGCGCCCAGAACCGCTGGACCGCAGCCGCGCGCTTCGGCGAGATCCGCCACGCCCGCCAGCAGTTGAGCCAGCTCGCCTGGGTCGACCAGAGCAACGTCTTCCTGGCCGGCGGCAGCGAAGGCGGCTACTACGCCGGCGCCTACAACGGCTCGGGGTTCCGGGGCCGGATCGTCATGAGCGCGCCCTGCTGGTTCGGGATCGGCGACATGCCGAACACCCTGGCGGTCTGGTCGAAGCGCGATCCCTGGATGCGCGGCTACCACTGCGCCCAGGCCAACCGCAAGGTCGTCCTCGACAGCGAAGAGCACAACGTCCTGATGTTCAAGGAGACCGCGGACGCGATCCAGAGCTTCCTCGAGGACTACACCGCCGCGGACTCTTCCTGAGACCCCATCCCTCGGTCTGATCGAGGGCGAAGTCCCGCCGATCAGGCCGCGGTCATCGCCCTGCGCGACAGCTTGATATCGAAGGCCTTGCGGAGCTTGGCGTCGGTCGCGGCGTCGATGTGGCCGGGATAGTGGCCCGCCAGGATCTCCCGGGTCTTGTCCCGCGCCCGCTCGACCACGTCGCTGGAGCCGGCCTCGGCCCACTCCTTAGGGCTGCTGCGGTCGCCGACCTCCGGATAGACGTACTCGGCCTGCATCAGACCCAGGGTCTGCTCGTGGCCGAGGAAGTGACCCGGACCCTGAGTGCAGACCTGGCGCATGGTCTCGAGCGAGAGGCTGTCCTCGGTCACCTCGATGCCCCGGATGGTGCGCAGGATCGAGCCGATCATATCGTTGTCGATCACCAGGCTCTCGAAGCAGAAGCCGAGCAGGCTGGCGTGCATGCCGGCCGACTCGTAGATCATGTTTGCCCCTGAAAGGCCCAGCAGGGCCTCGGTGTAGCCCTTCTCGTAGCCCGACTGGGCGTCCGGCAGCTTGGAGTCGGTCATGCCGGCGGGGACCCCGGTCGGCAGGTCGTAGAACTGGCCCATCTGGGCGCAGGCGGCCGAGAGCAACCCCTGCTCGCCGCTGCCGCCGCTCATGGCGCCGGTCCGCAGGTCCGAGACGAAGGGCCAGGGCCCGAAGATCGCCGGGGCGCCCGGGCTGATCGCGTTGACGTAGACCAGGCCGCCCAGCACCTCGGCTACTTCCTGGACGACCGCGCCGGCCAGGGCGGCCGGCGAGGTCGCGCCGGCCTGCCCGGCGGCCAGTAAGAGCACCGGCATGCCGCCGCGCACCGCCGCCTCCAGGCAGCGGCAGGCATCCTCGGCGAAGGTCATGGGCGGCACCACGAAGCAGCAGGACATCGACACGAAGGGCCGGGCCCGCCAAGCCGCCTCGCCGCCGGCAATGGCGTGCAGCATTGCCAGCGACTCCTCGACGTGATCGGGCTCGACGAAGCTGGTGCCGACGTGCTTTTGGGTGCCCGCGACGCAGGCGTAGCAGGTGTTGAGGTCGAGGTCGCGCGGCGCGACCATGTCCCGGGCGACCACCGGGCGCTGGAAGAAATGGATGTGCTCCAGCGCGTCGGCCAGACGCGCCATGTCGTAGAGGTCCTCGAGGGTCGAGTCGCGATAGGCGCCGGTCTCGGGATCCACGACGTGCACCGCCGCGCCCGCCGTGCCGAAGTGCACCCGCGTACCGCTGAGCTCCATGTCGAGCCCGGGGTCGGCCGCGTGCAGCACGATGTTCCGGGCCGCCTTGGCCAGGGTGTCCTCGACCAGGGCCCGCGGGACCACCAGTCGGCCCTCGGCGGTCAGCTCCGCCCCGGCGGCGGTCATCAGCTCGGCGCAGCTGGGGATCGGGTTGGCGAAGCCGATCTGCTCCAGCACGTCGAGCGCGGCGCCGTGGACTCGCTGAACTTCGGAATCGGTCAGGGGGTGATAGCGGCCGCCGGCCAGGCCCGGGCGGACCGGCCGCGCGGACTCGGGAATCGGCGCCGCGCGCAGCTCGCGCCGCGCAGCCCGGCCGCCCCGTCGGCGGGAAGAGACTTCGGCTTCGCCCATCGCCACCTCCGGTGCGGAAGATGTCAGTCGCAGCACCCGGAGTTGCGCACGACTCGGCCGGCTTCGTCAATTCTCAAGAGCGGCAATACTTTGTTATTCGCGCCTTCGAAGTGACCGAGTGAAATATCCCACATGGTTGTACCAGAAATAGAAGACTACTACTATATCGGGAACCCCTGGCCAAAAGAGGGAAGGTATTCATGATTGAGAACAGGGCAGGATTGTCCGCACCAGGGTCGAAGGCAGCGCAGGCGCCGCTGCCCTCCATGACGGGCCACATCTTCTTCTGGACCACCCAGATCTTCATCGCCACTTATCTCGCCCAAAGCTTGACGAGAGACCTCGGAGGCTCGGGGGCGGCCGTGGCGGTCTTCGGTCTTTGCCTGGGCCTCACCTCGCTCGCGGTTTTCGCCAACTGGCTGCAGTCGCAGCACCGGGAACGGCGCGCCGATGACCGATTGCGAGTGTCCGGCTTCAGGCCGTCCGCGATCGCCGGGCTGTTGGTCTTTCCTACCCTGACGGTCGCCGGTTGCGGCTTGGCCCTCTTCTACGTCGTTCACTACATGGTCTTCGAGGGCTTCGAGCAGGTCGAGCGCGACTTCCTCTTGGTCTCCATTCCGGCCACCCTCTTGCTCAGCGGCGCGGCCACGATGATGTGGCTCCAGGATCACGATCTGGATTGACGTGAATCATCCCGGGTCTCGCCGCTTCGGGGCTAGGGTTGTGCCCGGCCCAATCGGAGGGAGCGGCGCATGACCCGGCGGATGCAGGCCATGGTTCTGGAGCGCGCCAGGACGCCCCTGGTGCGCCGGGAGCTGGAGCTGGCGGATCCGGGGCCGGGAGAGGTGCTGGTCGAGGTCGCGGCCTGCGGGGTCTGCCGCACCGACCTTCACGTGGTCGACGGCGAACTCACCCAACCGGCCCTGCCGCTGGTCCCGGGCCATGAGGTGGTCGGCCGGATCGCGGCCCTCGGCCCGGAGGTGGCGCGATTCGAGACCGGCCAGCGGGTCGGCGTTCCCTGGCTCGGCTGGACCTGCGGTGTCTGCGACTATTGCCGACGCGGCCAGGAGAACCTCTGTCCCGAAGCACGCTTCACCGGCTACACCCTGAACGGCGGTTATGGCAGCTACCTCCTGGCCGACGCCCGCTACTGCTTTCCGATCCACGGCGACTACAGCGACGCCGAGGCGGCACCCCTGCTCTGCGCCGGGCTGATCGGCTACCGCTCCCTGGTCATGGCCGGCGAGGCCAGGCGCCTGGGGCTTTACGGCTTCGGCGCGGCGGCCCACATCGTCGCCCAGGTCGCCCGCCACCAGGGCCGCGAGGTCTATGCCCTGGTCCGGCCCGGCGACGAGCCGGCCAAGGCCTTCGCCCGGGAGCTGGGCGCGGTCTGGGCCGGCGATGCCGACGAGACCCCGCCGGAAGAGCTCGATGCCGCGATCCTCTATGCCCCGGTCGGCGGGCTGGTGCCGGCGGCCCTGAAGGCGGTCCGGCCCGGAGGCACGGTGGTCTGCGCCGGCATCTACATGAGCGACATCCCGAGCTTTCCCTACGAACTGCTGTGGCGTGAGCGGAAGGTGATCTCGGTCGCCAACCTGACCCGGCGAGACGGCGAGGATTTCCTCGCCCTGGCCCCGCAGGTGCCGGTCCGGACCACGGTCCAGCGCTTCCCGCTGGCCGAGGCCAACGAGGCCCTCACCCGCCTGCGCGACGGCCGCCTGACCGGTGCCGCGGTCCTGGAGATCGATGGCTAGGCGAGACTCTGGACCGCCATTCCTGCGTCCCGATGTCTCTGCAAAGGCCGGCCCGGCCTCCGCCTCGGATTCGGCGGGCATTTCTCACAAAGCACACCAACCGGGCTGTGCCAGATTGTCGGGAAATCGGATGACCCGGGCCGGAATGGCCCGATCATTCCAGGAGGGAGCAAACATGTCGGACTCACTTTTTGACCGCCTCGGTGGCGCGCCCGCGGTCGAGGCGGCGGTGACCCTGTTCTACGAGAAGGTCCTGGCGGATCCGCAGATCAGCCATTTCTTCGAGGGCACCAACATGGCGATCCAGCAGGCCAAGCAGAAGGCCTTCCTGACCATGGTCTTTGGGGGACCGGCGCGCTACAGCGGCCGGGACCTGCGCCGCGCCCATGCGCCGCTGGTCGAGCGCGGTCTGAACGACAGCCACTTCGACGCCGTGGCCGGGCACCTCCAGGCGACCATGGAAGAGCTGGGCGTGGCCCAGGACCTGGCGGCCGAGGTGATGCTGACCGCCGCCAGCACCCGGGACGACGTCCTGAACCGCTAGTGCGAGCCCAGAGCCGAGTGGTTGTCGCCAGCGGATCGGCCCACTTGCGATAGGTCAATGCCGCCTGTCCGTCCCCGGGTCCATCCTGGCGAAAACGACCAGCCTGCGGGAGGCATACGGCCATGTCGGAGATGATCGAGGCGCTGAAGGAAGAGCATTCCAGCATGCGCAACCTGCTCGACCTGATCGAGCGGGAGGTGAAGCGGCCGGATCAGCCGGACTACGGCTTGCTGCACGAGGTCATGGCCTACTGCCGGACCTATCCGGATCAGTTCCACCATCCCAAGGAAGACCTGATCTATCGCGCGATCTGCCGCCACGACCCGCGGGCGACGCCGGCGATCGAGGACCTGGAGGCCGAGCACGAGGAGCTGGCGATCGCCAGCCAGGAGTTCGCCGACCTGGTCGAGCAGGGCCTCGCCATTGGCGCGCGGCCGCCAGGCTTCAACGAGATCGGCCTGGCCTTCGTCGCCCAGTACCGCCAGCACATCGCCAAGGAGGACCGGGAGTTCTTCCCCAGCGCCGTCGAGATCCTGAGCCCGGAGGAATGGCGCGAGCTGAGCGAGCAGATCAATCACCCCGGCGATCCCTTGTTCTACCAGACCGCCGCCGACCGCCTGCAGGCCCTGCTGGCCCGGAAGTTCGACAAGGCCGGCTGACCGGCCTCGGGCGGACCGACCCCTCGACCAGTGCCGGCGGGCCTTCGGCAGTCCGGGCAAGAAGTCCGGATTCCGCCCCGTTCCCTCCTGACGCTTGCTTAAGGTTTTCAGGGCAGGATGGCCCGGCCTCGGGGCCGAAGGTCCCCCGGCCACGCACGGATCGAAGGACGGACCGATGAAGACCTGCCGCAGCTGCCACTACTGGGACAACCTGGAGATCGAGCTCGACCGCGACGATCCCGAGATGATCGGCCACAAGGTGCAGCAGGGCTCCTGCCGCCGCTACGCGCCCAAGCCCTATTCGATCGAGCTGGACGCGCAGGGCAATGAGCCGAAGTACGTGACCCGCTGGCCCCCGGCCGCCTCGGACGACGGCTGCGGGCAATGGGAACCGAAGGTCGACTGACCGTCCGTTGCGACATCGGCCGCCGTCGCGCCCTGGGTCGCGAATTCTGAAAGCCACTTGTTAATCCGGGCCGTCATAGCCCGACGGCAAGCCGACCCGCGGGGCGACATCACCGGCTCCGCCCCGGCCAAGCGACACCGCAGCGACGCTTTTGGCCCCTGGAATTTTGGGGTCGTTTCGCCCGGTCTGCCTCCCTAGAATGCCGCCTGCCGCGGGGCCGAGACCCCGAACCAAGCAGAAAAATCGGCGCACGGGGAGACAGGCGATCTCGATGAAGATCAACGGCAAGACCGTTCTGGTCTGCGATTGCGAGGCGACCATGCCGCTGGAGGGCGGCGGGCTGGCCAAGGCCTGCGCGGCCGCCGGGGCCGAAGGCGCGCCGGTGTTGGAGACCCAGCTCTGCCGGGCTCAGCTCGGCAACTTCCAGCGGGCGATCCTGGGCGAGGACCCGGTACTGGTCGCCTGCACCCAGGAGGCGCCGCTCTTCACCGAGGTCGCCGCCGAGGATGCCCCCCAGGCCCAGGTCGCCTTCACCAACATCCGCGAGCGCGCCGGCTGGTCCCGGGAGGCCGAGGCCGCAGCGCCCAAGATCGCCGCCCTCCTGGCCGAGGCCGCGCTCGAAGTCACCCCGACCCCCAGCGTCGCCTTCGAGTCCGAGGGGGTTTGCCTGGTCTACGGCCGCGACGAGTTGGCCATCGAGGCGGCCAAGCAGCTGGCCGGCCGGCTGGAGGTCACGGTCCTTCTGAGCGAGCCGGAGGAGATCGTGGCGCCGCGGGTCATGGACGTCCCCGTGTTCCGGGGCAACGTCGCCCAGGCCAAGGGCCACCTGGGCAAGTTCGGGATCACCGTGAACGGCTACGCCCCGGCCAAGGCCGCCTCGCGCCAGCACCTGGAGTTCGAGGCGCCGCGCGACAACGCCTTCTCGGAGTGCGACCTGATCCTCGACCTGACCGGCGGCACCCCGCTGTTCCAGTCGCACACCCGCCACGACGGCTACCTCAGGCCCGACCCCGGCAACCCGGCGGCGGTGCAGAAGGCGATCTTCGAGATCGCCGAGCTGGTCGGCGAGTTCGAGAAGCCCCGCTACATCGACTACGACGCCGCGATCTGCGCCCACAGCCGCAGCCGCAAGACCGGCTGCACCCGCTGCCTGGATCTCTGCCCGCTGGGCGCGATCACGCCGGACGGCGACGCGGTCGCCATCGATCCCTACGTTTGCGGCGGCTGCGGCGCCTGCGCCAGCGTCTGCCCGACCGGGGCTGCGACCTACCAGCTGCCACCGGTCGAGAGCCTGTTCCAGCGCCTCAAGACCCTGCTGTCCGCGTATCGGGCGGCCGGCGGTGCGAACCCGGTGCTGCTGGTCCACGACGGCCGCCACGGCGAGGAGCTGATCTCGCTGATGTCCCGCTTCGGCCGCGGCCTGCCGGCCCGGGTCCTGCCCTTCGCGGTCAACGAGGTGACCCAGCTCGGCTTCGATGGCCTGGCGGCGGCCCTGGCCTATGGCGCCGAGCAGGTCGCGCTCCTGGTCGGCCCGGACAAGGCCGGAGAGCTGACCGGACTGGCCCAGCAGATCGGCCTGGCCGAGACGGTGCTGGCCGGCCTCGGCTACGGCGGCGGACGCATCCACCTCATCGACCAGCCGGACCCGGAAGCGGTCGAGACCCTGCTCTACGACCTGGAGACCCGCAGCGAGACGCCGGCGGGGAGCTTCCTGCCCCTGGGCGGCAAGCGCACGCGCACCCTGCTGGCCCTGCGCCAGCTGCACGACGACGCGCCGGAGCCGGTCGAGATCCTGCCGCTGCCCGAGGGCGCGCCTTTCGGGACGATCGAGGTCGACATCCAGGGCTGCACGCTCTGCCTGGCCTGCGTCGGCTCTTGCCCGACCGGCGCCCTGCTGGACGACCCCGATCGGCCCTGGCTGGGCTTCAACGAGTCGGCCTGCGTGCAGTGCGGGATCTGCCGCAACACCTGCCCCGAGAGCGTGATCGCGCTGAAGCCGCAGATCAACTTCACCGGCGAGGCTCAGGGCGCGATTACCCTCAACGAGGCCGAGCCCTTCCACTGCATCCGCTGCGGCAAGCCCTTCGGCGTCGCCAGCTCGATCGAGCGGATCGTCGAGCGGCTGGCCGGCCAGCATTCGATGTTCCTCGAGGG
>JAAUYK010127568.1_pt1 | contig 11677 bp, 6 predicted proteins | sample 7278021 | NCBI WGS metagenome assembly JAAUYK01 (sample SAMN14350223, study PRJNA611818) | marine sediment metagenome | isolation source: surface marine sediment (1.8m) | place: French Polynesia: Moorea | collected 2018-08
CCCATTCTTGCAGACGAACCGCCTCCTTCCCTCCCTCCCTTCCTCCCTCTCTCCCTCGCCTCCCTCGCTCTCTCGCTTGTGCCCAACGCCGCCAATTTATTACCACATTTGTCTTGCTGCTGCCGATACGTACGCGTACGTCGTAGGTTCGGCCAGGGTACGGATCGTCCGTACACGCACAAAATAGAGGATATGGCGAGCGAGCGGGGGAGCTATATGGAGAGACCCTTGCGCAACATTCCTCACGATTTATGCCTGTCTGGCATTGATTCTCGCTCGATCCCGCCGGCCCGCCTACGCTACGTACCTCTTTGACTTTCTCCTGCAGCGTCTCGTTCTCCTTGACGACCTCCTTGTACTTGCGCTCCTCCTCCCGCTTCGTCTTCTCGTCGTCCTCCTTCTCCCTGGGGTCGTGTGCGTGCTTCCGGATGAAGAGCACTTTGGGAACGAACACCAGCGCCATCGAGAGGAAGCAGCAGAACAGGTTGGACACGGACACGAAGCAGAAGGCGGCGTTCTGCTGGTCGCCTGTAAGAAATACCCCAATAAAATTAATAGTATTGTCATAGGATAGACAGGGACACATCATACCTATGACCAACATGACCGGCGCCGTGATGAGGCAGAGTATAACGACGTTGTAGATGGCCATCCCGACGAGCCGGGAGTCGTTGATCTGACGCACTTTCTGCGACCGCGTCTCGTAGGCAAGGAACAGGCCCAGCACGAGCTGGAGCCCCTTGTAAGCGTATAGGATGCCTGAAATCCATCGTTAAATTACCGAACTATCTATATACAGGTATTCTCGCCACTTGTTGCGTATTTTCGGAACAGTCATGGTGGCTGCGCGAGTCTCCCAGACAGCGAGCGAGCGCGGAGTGAGTCATTAGAGAGAGAGGCGCGCGCTCACTGAATGTCGAAAGTGCAACCAACCGCAAGTCTGAATCACTCGCTGACGCCGCGCCGCGCCGCGCCGGCCGTGAACGGAATGTGGGGGTAATAAGCACGATAACTCTGTTTTGACTCGATTCTAAGCACATTCGCATTTTACACACGTTTTTCGACAGCGTTTAATACTCGTGAAAAGCCGACTTCTTTGTTAGAAATAGATTTCTAGAGTCCTAATCATCCGGATAGAACTGGAGCGAGCGGCGTTTTTCGTCGGAACTCCAAGCGGCGGCGTGCGGCGCGCAGTTTATAGTGAGTATGACCAATGCATGACTTTTCTCACTGAAAGAGTCCGTTGGTGATTCAGTGTATAATCCACCGCTGAGGAAGAAAGACGCCATGGATCGGACACTTGTGAGCAACGAGCAGACGACGACGTTCAGCGCCCGGGAGGTCTTGCGGAGGGAGATGCTGCTGCAGCAGGAGGATCATCGTCGCCGGCAGCAGGGCGGCGATGAGGTCGTGTGCGTGAGGCTGGAGGAGGAGACCAGGCCGGACGGGACCATCGTTAGGCGGTCCGTGATATCGCAGAAGCCAAGAGTTTCTAAGATATGGGTGAAGAACTCCACAGACAAAAGTGAGTATATGAAGGAGAGCTACGTTAAAAATAAGGCTGTGTTGAATATTTTTGTCAGCGTGTCGTGAATTCTAAAAGTTTTTTGCCTTTGTACACGGTATTTTCATGCTTTCTTCACTGTTATTTCAGCCTTTTTGTTTCGCGCGAGCTGCGACCGCTCTGTGGCCTTCTCTGCAGGCGACGCCTCCGGCTTCTCGACCGTCTCGCCCGAATCCAACTGGGGATACAGCTACGTCCAACAGGTAAAATCCAAAGGCGCACACATACGACGCGACGAGCGAAGCAGAAGAAGAAGGCAGGCGAAACGCAATCTCTGATTAAATCTGGCAGAGCAAAGGCTTTCGGCTCGCTCGCTCGCTCTTCCATTCCCTTTCTTCTTTCGGCCGCCGCCGCCGCTGTCGCCGTAGCCGCCGCCGCTGCCGCCGCTCTCAGCATCAAGATTTTCCCTTTTCCAACATGTGGTTGTAATGTGACAACGTCTGGCGAAGCCGTTGGTTAGACCGGTCGGTCGGTCGGTCGGACCTCTCCCCTCTGGCAGACGAGCGCGGCCGTATCCTTTCGGCCATATTGCGCCTACTGAGCCTAGGATGCTCTCACTGACTGCGTTCCAAATTTATCTCCACCGTTCATCTTCTCCGTAGCTTTAGCTCGACCGCAGACCAACTACGTATAAACGGCTCTGCTGCCAGCCTTTTGTAGGAATATCAAGGCCCTCCCTCTCTGTCTTAATGTGCCCGCAGCACCGACGACGACGTACTTCTATATCCCGTCGCTCTCCTTCTTCTTGCAGCTCGATCCGGCCCAATCTCTGTGTTACATCAAAGTTATCTCGGAGGATGGGAGGCAATTCTGGGACATTACGTCCAATCTCGACCCGCCGGCGCCGGACAGGGCAGAGGACGCTTTTGAGATATTCAGGAGACAAGGTGAGAGAGAGAGAGAGAGAGAAGTAAGGAACGGGGCGGGGCCCAAGCCGAGGCGAATATCAAGGGCCCTTCTGGAACGGACAATCTACGCTACTCTAAACCGAACTTTGCATTGAAATCGCCTCTGCTGCCGTCTTTGCAGGTCAGGACGGAGGCGGGCTCGCAGTGCGCCCGCTGTCCTTCTCCCACTTGGCGACGAGGACGCTGAAGAAGGCGAAGAAGGAGAAGGAGGAGACGGGAGACACACACGCGAGGAGGGTAACGCGCCCGCCGCAGAGACGAAGAACAACCTCGATGGTGGTCACAAAGACGCCCTTGTAACTCAACTACTACATGCACTACAACCTGCTCAAGCACTACATAAATGTATTAAGAGCCGCTGTGTACACATTCAGGGCGGTAGGTAGATTGGATTGATGAAGAGAGAGGGAGGGAGGGTCGGTCGGGCCATCGAACGAAGGCCGTCGACGGGCTTTCTGGTTGGCCTGGAGAGGAGAGCTAGGAGAGGAAGCGAGCGGAAGATGAGTAGCTGGCTAGGCTGCTCCGCCAACGTTGTTAAGGTCGGCCGCCAACGCCGACAGGGGTCTCACCCTTATCAACTTGAAGGCCGAATAGAAATTGAGATCATGGAAGCAATTAGCAGAGCTTGAAATCAAGGTCGTCGTCTTATCCTACCCTACTCCACGTACTACTTCACCGGAACCATGCTTGACCGATCGAGCGCGGAGACCATGCACGACCGCGGCCGTGGAGAAGCGGCCTCGGACCAGACGGCGTACGCGTACGCATGCACGGCGGGCTGGTTTCGTTCTCGCCTTCATCGCATCTGACTAACTCGTTAATACGTACGTACCGAGCCACACGTTGTGATGCTTTGACTTGCAGTGCTCCAACTGCGGCACGATCTTTACATCCTCCTCCGGGTTGGGCGAGGCGAGCATGGGGAAGTTCCTCACCTCCCTGGAGAGCGGGTCGACCAGCGTCCACACGAGCAGGAGGATCACGTCCAGAGTAAGCAGGCCGGCGACGGCCACCCAGAGCTTCCAAGGAACAACTTGGGCCTGAAATTGTACAACATAACAGCTTAGTTCTCGGTCTCGAAAGCAGAAATAGCCCTTATTCGTAGTCTAGAAAGTCACACTCGGTTGTTTGGTTGGTTCTACAGCAGTATGCACAACTCGAAGGAAGGCATGGCCTGTCCGGCTAGCTAATTAAGAATTCGTACAAGCAGCGATTGATTAATGCATGTTCGCGGCCTAGCTGCATGAACGAGACCTAGCTGCGTGATTTGGACGCACTTAAGCCTACTGCTGTACGTAGTATGTGTATGAATGAATGAATCGGTCGTTCGTGGGTCGGGTCGGTCCTTGAGTCGGTTGGTCGCGGGTTCGTGTGCTCCATGGTTGCAAACTGGGGCCTCATTTTCAGTGCTTTGGAATGTCCGACGATACCGGTCAATCGGGGCAGAGGGACGGAAAGGACAGACTTTTAGGCGGACGGACGAGCTCGTTTGTATATACGTAGTGTTATGTACTTGGTATACATAGAACGTAAGCTTATGTAAGGTTTCATCGTTGTCCTATGTCGGAAGATCCTGAGAACAGCGGCTATAGCGAGCGACCGAGGTTAAGCAGTTTGAATGAAGTTTTATCTTCCTGCCGGCGCCGAGAAGAAAAAGTGCCTCGTTTCAAAAGAGATTATTTCTTGGTCCTTCGCTGTCGCCGTCTTCGGGCTGCGCGCGTCCCTCGCTCCGTCGGATGGCTTGCAAGGCCTTCGCGTTCGCCTCCTCGATCCTAGCTCCTTTCTCGGGTGAGAATGGAGATGGAGGAAGCAAGGAAAGAGAGAGAGAGAGAGAGAGAGAGAGAGAGAGAGAGAGAGAGCTCTGTAGAAAAAGTTTTCCTCTTTCCTCCTCCCTCTTCCCCTTGAAGGCCCGCTGCCTGCCTACCGCCGTAGTCGCCGCCGCCGCGCCGTCGCTTAATTTCTTTCAAGTGGCGCCTTCGAGGAAGGAGGAGGTGGTGCTAGTGGGCAGCAGGCAGACTGGTGGCATCCGGATCCGGGAAGAGACGTGCGCAAGGGGTCCTCTGTACAACTACACAGACAGTAGTTTAGTTTCTTGTGCGGTGACGTTGTCATGCAATGACCGACCAGCTGCATATGAGGAAGCCTTCAATCCATTCTCCATATCCACTCCAAAGTTGATCCCGAGGCGATGCACTTTTTACACTCTCAGCGACGCCGACGCCGTGAGCCAGTGAGCGAGCTCTTCGCCGCCGTCTTTTCTTCTCCCTTCCTTCCTTCCTTCCTTCCTTCCGTCGGCGTCGCGTCGCTCATCCCCACGCTCGCTCGACCCGCCTGCTTGTTCGCTCCCTGGAGGACGTCACCGCCGCGTCGCATTTTCAAATTAGGCAGCTAGCTAGCTAGCCGCACACAAAAAAAACACGCAGCCATGTGCGGGTTAAAAAATATGTGGGCTCACCGGCCGGCTACATCTTCTTAGGCGCTTCTTTCCAAGTGTTTAAAGTTCGTCATGCATTTTTATCCCGGCGGCATGGAGGCCGTCCGATCCGGTCATGGCATGTGTCTGACAGCATCCCGCTGTCACGGTTAAGGACCCGGCCATGGAGGCTCTGTCCGAATCCGGCCGGTCCTCAGATATAAGTGCGCACGGTCTGTTTATAGGATGTCGCTGTTTGGTAGTTACATATGTGTATCTTTGGCACTCCCTGTTCTGTGGATGTGTGTCTGGCTATGGATTAATGGTGGAAACGTAGCTTGGTAATGTTTTTGGCACTCGCTGGCACGCAATCACGGCACGGGTAGAACTAAGGCCTGGGGTTAGGTGGTAGATAGGTAGGCGACGAGTACCGGGTAAAGTGAAAGGGGGCAGGCAGGTCGTTTCTTTGTTCTGTACGCAACGCGCAAGCTATAGGATAGCCAGATATAATGCAGAGCGAATAGTGCTATGTAATTGCTTAAAGAAGCTTCGAATGTTTGTACATATCTGGCGACTCTAAAGCGTGCTTTTGGCCGGAGGTCGAGAGGTAGTACGACGCATATATGCATATGGGACGGACGGGACAGCTAGCTTTAGCCGCTATACTTTGTACTCTTCGTGCGGAGATGGGTGTATTGTATGAGGTTGAGCTCTCTGTTCAGGATGGGTAGTAGCGGTTGCCTAGCCAGAGTATTTCGCGGCTAGTGTCATCTCTGTTCATTCATTCCGGGGTATAATGTAGCAGTATATAGTGATGCGGGTGATGTAGTACAGTATAGGGCGGTGTGCTCTCTGTTGTCTTTCCAACACTCGATCTTTCCGATCTCTTTCTTCTCTCCCTTCTTTCGACTTACGCAGTTGAGCACCAGCATGGAGCAAATCTGGCGAAGGTGCGTGGGTAGGTAGGTAGGACCAGCAGTCGGCGTCAAATCGACGGATGGTTCGATGGTAGGTGGATGGAGAGAACGGATGGATAAGACGCGATCGATCGATCGAACTGCATTTCTAGTAGTGCTTGTACTACGAACGAGTGGAGAATGTTTGTACGTAGTTGAACGTACTCTTACGTAAAGATGAGAGAGCTACGTACTATAGGGCAAATCCCACTTGACATCGCTCGCTCGCTCTCTCCCTCCTGCAATTGACACTTGGAGTGGGACTCGAACGCGAACTTAGGGACTCGTTGTCCGGCCGGCCGGACAGACCGGACAGAGCGACAGAGCACCGTACACGTATCCGTAGGCTCCAGTAGTCGGTTAAAAGTTTGTGGCTCCATTAACTACAGTATACGTAATTTCACTACCTGATCTGAAAGCCTTCTATGTCGCCTCCACATACTAGCGCGCCTACGCGTACATGCCAATTGACACTGTCGGCGAAAATGGGGATGGAGGCGGCACGTCGCTAGCTCAGCACCAATTAGAGCACTCAAGCGACCGACCGACGCGTTCGATCGTGCTCGACCGAGACTAGCTACCACGTTCAGCCAACTGATTTATTTCAGCCTCATCCCGCCCGAAATTCATGTGGCGGGCGGTCGGGCGCGCGACAGACAGGACGTCCTGACTTTAAGGTCCTGCTCCTGACAGATTTCACTCTGCATGCGCTCCTTTCTCCTCTCTTCTATTCTGTCTGCGCTTGTCAGCCAGCGTGCAATCCCCGGTCTGTTGGTCGGCCCTCTTCCGCTCTTCCCATTTTGCCTCGCTCGACCTCGACTTGTATTTGCATTCCCAATAGCCTCGAGCAAGGCAAGAGCTGGGGGACTTTTTCCATCGGGCGGACGGGGCGCAAATTGGCCCCGGCCAGTCAGCCATCTAGTCAGCCTCCTTGGACAGAGAGAGGAGAGGAGAGGAGAGGAGAGGTCAAGCGGGGAATCGCTGAGGCCGCGATTTTCCAGGTGACAGAAACGTCGATCGAGTGGAGAGAGCGGAAGAACGGAATACAAAAGTAAAGGTCGGAAGGAGACCCATTGCCGGTATATCAGGAATTGTATAAGGTGGCTTTAACGTCGCCCCCCAAAAAGATCGCTCCCTTTCCCTCCCCTAGCCTCTCTCCTCTCTAGCTGTCTTGCTCCCCCGGGGGTTGTTGAGGGATCCTGGCGAGCTCGCTCGGCGAACTCGGTTGGCACTGGCATTGTTTGACTGTGAGAGGAGCCGGGGGAGGAGAATGAAGCCAGAGAAGAAAGAAAGGATGGACAGAGAACTAGGAGGGTCACACAAGAAGTTCATTTTAATCGAGTGAAAACGTATGCGTTACAAGCGCTACAACTTTAGGATAATTAAAATGCCACAGATAATGAAGTAGGCAACCCCCGCTTGCGGTGTTAGAAGGTGTGTGGGCGTCGCGTCGGAGTCGCCGGCATTCAAGAAGACCAGAGTGGAATGAGCGCCGCCGCCAGTTTCTATCTTCCTCCCTCCCTCTTTCTTCCCCTACCCTACCCTAGCTGTTCTGCCTTCAAAGGAGAAAAAGTTGCTTGCTCAGTCACACCTTACCTACCCATCCCACCGGCCGACCATCTCTTTGAGGGATCGAAAAAAGGCCTGCTCGCTCGAGTCGAGAGACAGACAAAGCTTAAATAAGAAGAACTTTTCTCCAAGAGAGGAGTTTGCTGCTCTTCTCTTTCTCCCTCTTCCCTCCCCCTCCTATCCCTTGCTGGCCGCGTATCTCTACCTCCCAACTCTTCCAATCTTTCCACTCGAGCTCAATTTTCCTCAATCTGGTCGGTCGGTCGGTCGGTCGGTCGACCAGGCTAGTTCGTTCGCCCCGCCGCCGCCGCGGTTTCTCATGCAGGCCGCCCGTCCACTTAATTCTGGCCTCTGTTGAATTTCAAACGGAGAATATGTCAATTATCTGGCCAAGAATGATAGAAAGGCCCCTTTGGTTCGATCTTTCATATTCTCCATCCCATCTCCCCTAGGTCTTCCATATCTCTCTCGTTGATCGCCGCAATGATATGCGACCACCCGGCTGGTTGTGGCCGCGGCTGGCCGGCTGTCTAGCTGACCGCGGTTCAAGAAGAAAAGGAAGGGAGGGAACGAACTAAAGAAAGAATGGCCTATTCCTTGGCAGGCGAACTTTTGCCATCCTCTCTACGCTGCCATTGATCGGGAGCAGGGCGGGGAACTAGTGCCTATGGCTAACTAACTGCTCAACGTGAGTTTAATTGCGCTGTACTCGCTGCCTGCCTACGTACGGCCCGTCCTAGCGTCCTCCGGCGATGGGGAAACTTTTAACGATCGCCGGAGAGCAAATACGAAGAACGTAGTAGTAGAGGAGGTCTCCGGACGGACGGCAAATATTCAATGGAACGTTGAGTGCCCCAGATCTCGAGGACTTTTTGCTGGCCTTTCTCTTTTTCTCCTGCGCAGAACGCGATCGAGGCCACTCAGCCAGATATGAGTAGGAAATTTACGTATAAAACGTAGAATCAAGAGATGATCATGCGTTGCGATGCTTTCAACTTATTCCCTACCGTTTTCCCCTCCTCCTTGGTCATTCTGGTGATCCGGTGCACTCTCCAGATCTTGCTGAACATGGCGCCGTAGGAGAGGCTGAAGCCGAGCGTGAGCAGCCACGTGCCCAGGCTACACGCAACGGGGAACACGGACGGGCTCACGAAGCGGCCATCGAGACCTTAATAAGGGCCTAGCTTAGAAAATCCTATGAGCTATACTATCGTAATAACTGTGTTACCTCCTGGAATGATGGCAAGAAGACAGAGCATGATGCCCAGCAGCATCAGGTTATTACATGACGGGTGAGAATGTTGAACGATTCTGAAATTAAGGGGATCGAATTATGAATGGCCAGTCGCCATTATGGCAATTAAGTTCTCCTCACCTCCTGTGTGAATACTTGAAGTTGAACCAGATGAACGCCATGGCAAACGCGCACCCGACCAGACTGAGCGCCACCATGGAGATGTACAGCCAGATGTTGACCATGCGGAGCTGCGGCTTGACGATGGTCCTGTCCTGCGGCACCTTGTCGCCGCCGCCCACCCAGATCACCTTGTCCTGCCGGTTGGTGACGTACGGCGGCGGCGGGATCCAAGTCAGGTTGTCCGTCTTCTGGTCGTAGTATGCGACCACCTCGTACTTGCCGCGCTGCAGCTGCTCGATCTTGGTCCACGCGATTCGGTCGCCGGTGTCCTCGTTGAAGGCCACGCTGCCGGACACGCCGTTGAACTTGGTGTCGCCGATCTCGTTCAGGATGATCTCGCCGATCTCCTTGTTCAGGTAGTTGTAGTCCTCCAGGGACTGGTTGTTGGCTGCGAGCACCTCGATAGTCCGATTCAGCGCTGAAGTGAATTAATGCATGTGAGGCCCTCTTTTTCGAGCAATACATGTATTACGCTAATACGAACCTAGCGCGATTGCCCAGATTGCGTCGTATGCGAGCGGCGCCTCCAGGTATCCCTCCGGCATGATGCCCTTGTCCACGTTTGCGGCGAAGCGAGGCTCTTTGCGGAGCAGGGAGCGAAGACGGGATTCGAACTCGTCCACAGTCTGTTAATCATAAGTTATTGTTTGCATTATGCCAGACCAGATATTAATTTTAATTTAGCACAATAACCTTTCCGGAGACCGTCGGCCCCTTGTCCTGATTCCACTGCTGCGCCTCCGTGGTGAAGTGCGCCTCCGCCGCCTTGGCCATCTCCGCCGCCGTGCAGTTGATCTTCTCCGCCCGGAGGTGGTTCGAATTGCGGAACCAGTCGTCCTCGTACCAACCGATGAAGAACCACACATACTTCGGGCCGTACATCTCCTGAAGGAATGAAAGAAATTAAGTTCCGTAACGTAAGCACAAAGGCAACGACCGAGCGAGAGAGCTGACACGGATGGCGGGGATGGACGTGCGTACGCGACGGCCTCGGATAAGCAGAGCATGACAAATTGTTCGAGGATAGTACGTAGTGGGCGTGTTGCGTTGCATACTCCATTTAGTATAGGTCAAGAGTTGAAACGATGCCTCATAACTTGCGTACTACGCATACGAGCTCTTGCGTACGTTGTGCCCTACAGCTTCAAACGTCTCCCCTAAAGTACAAGGGGCTTTCGGGTTTATGCAAATACGGATGCCTGGAGGCCCTCATAAGGGAAGAGCCAGCCGGCCGGCCGGCCGTATGCTTGCTTGCTTGCACACGCACGCGCACGTCGTCTAGCAAGGTCGTTGCTAGCAACACGTACACGTACGTAGCGGGGAGGATCGAGGCGGTATCGAGCGGGCTCGGCGAGCGGAGGGCGGTGCGTTGGTTGCTTGCGGTAAGCCGCGGACGAGAGAGACCATATGGCGGGAGGGAGAGAGACCAAGAGCGCAAGACTTAATCTGAAAATTAATTAATGACTGGCGCGGCGTGTGGCCGTCACAGCCAATTTCAGCGCGGCGGGTCTCAATGAGGAGCTAGCAACTCTTCCTTAGCCAACCGACCGACCGACCGACCGACCGACAGAGCAGCCTCATTGCCCCCTGAGGATATGATTTGGAGGTAATTTATGACTGTGTGCGCAGATAAGCTGGCGCGGCGGGTCGCCCGGCATGCAGACGGACTACTACGAGCGAGGAAAAGCTAACGGCGGAAGGCGAACATACGGCGTCGCTATTTATCTGGGAAGAAATCACGAGTCGCATGCCCGATGTAATTACGCAAAGCAAGAACTGGGCGTGCATGCGTAGGTGGGGGAAAGTGCGTGCGGTATGTGCGCAGCATTGAGTTACTCTGACCTGGAAACCTTGACGGAAGGACGGACGCGTTTATCGCTTGCTATGCGCGGCGCTTTTAGGGTTATTTCATGAGACGAACAGAATATTGGCCCGGGGGCAAATAGCGGCCGAGCGGTGGCCTTTCATCCCCGAAATAGTTGCGTGGCTGCTAAACGACGCGCGCGCGCGCGCGCGCGGTCAATAGCTAGGGCGGAGGAATTCGATAACAACATGGAAAGCATGAAATTCCATGCTTGCGGGTTAACGGATGGCCTCGTAAGAAGAAGAGGCCTTAAGGCACTGTGAGCGCTCTACATGTACGTATGTACTACTTACCTGTTTGTATATCTCGCATAGCACCTTCCGGGCGGCCTTGGCGTAGAACAGCCCTACGATGATCCTCGCGTCCTGCCGCTTCAGGTTTGCGACAGCCGCCTTGGGGTCCTGCAGGAAGCTCTGGCGGGTCGCGATCCGGATGCCCGCCGACTTGGCCCGGCTCTCCAGGTCGTCCAGCGTCTGAAACGAAGGAAGGAACGAAATTTAAAATTCAGGCTTGCCTGCTCTCTCTCTATCAATCGATCGAAAGTCAATAAAGGGCAGCTCATACATACGAGATGAGAGTCTAGCTACATACTGGGTCGGCCATTTTCATAGGGAATACGTGCGTACGTAGGAGGTTATAACTGCGAGGGGACCCCTAGTACATACATGGCATCTTGCAGAACGAAGCCAGAAGCGTTTCATCCTCGTCCCCTTTTTGCCACCCGAGTGCTTTCTCCCTCCCTCTCTTTCTCTGGCTGCCTTGGCGGACGAACGGCCTGATTGCTCTCGTTTCCTCCGGTGTCTGTCTGCTCTCTTTCCTCTGTCTGTGAGTCTGCGGGCGGGGCAACCGCTAATTGCAGGAAAAAAAGTTTGCCCAGCAATGTTTTCGCCAACACCAACAACGAGCGCGAAGAAAGAGAGGAGAGACAGTGCTAGGAAGCGAGAGAGAGAGAGAGAGAGAGAGAGAGAGAGAGAGAGAGAGAGAGA
>JAAUYK010084513.1_pt1 | contig 11674 bp, 12 predicted proteins | sample 7278021 | NCBI WGS metagenome assembly JAAUYK01 (sample SAMN14350223, study PRJNA611818) | marine sediment metagenome | isolation source: surface marine sediment (1.8m) | place: French Polynesia: Moorea | collected 2018-08
ACCACCACTGGTCACGAATATACCGTATAGTACATATACGTACTACCACTACAAAAAACTACTACAAGGTACCGTAGCAGCCGTATAACGTAGCTAGGTGGATATCAGAACACACACTATTTTGCGCAACTGTTGTCCCATTCGTAGCGCGTACGTACGACTTGCGTGAGGAGAAGATGATTTGAGCGCGCGATCGATCGATCGATCGATCGATCGGTCGAATTAAACGAGCTAGGAGCAGGCGATCGAGAGTATACTACTACTACTACGTACGTAAGTTGTGATTATTCAGAGAAATACATTTCAGACACACGAGTTCACACGGGCGGTGATCTGTCGTCGTCGTTGTTCAATCCTTGATCTTCGCCGCCGAGAATTTGCTGCTCAGGGTCTTCATGACGTCCGCGTGCTTGCTGCCCGGCGTCCGGTACAGCTTGTAGTTGTCCTTGACGAACAGGGCGAAGGCGTTGGGCGCCTTCGGCGTAAGCGGCTCCATCCTCCTGCCGGGCGTGGCGCTCGCCGCCCCGGACTTGTAGTTGACGATCAGCTCGAACTCGCCGCGGCACTTGCCGCACACGTTGCGAGCCGTGTCGAGCGATTTGGAGTGTCGGCCGAAATGGTAGCCGCACCTCTTGCACCTGTGAAATGCAAATGATACTAGGGTCGTAGTATTTAATTGAAATCAGCGTGTGTCTTTTGCCGTCCGTACCTGTAGGTAAACTTTGTCCTAATTTTGTACGAGTGGCACCTGGCGATGAAGGGCAGCTCGGGAAACTCATGCACCGCCCTCCTGCCCCAGTCCCTCCAGAGGGGCCCGTGGCCGTCGCTGTAGCCGGAGATGATCCAGGTAGCGGCGTGGCACATCTCGTGGATCAAGGTATCTCGGAGCCTGTCTGCGGAGTCGAGCACCTTGGAGGAAAGAGAAATGAAGCAGTAGCGCTCCTCCGTCTCCTTCCCGCCGGCGTCCCTCCTCTTCCTCCGCTTGCAGTGGCACAGGCCGGCCGTCTTGGTTAGGCGGGGCTTCCACACGAGCTCCGTGTCGGTCTGGATCCCGAGGGCGAACACCTCCTCGTTGAAAAGGTTGAACAGGCGCCGCGCCAGCTCGTCCCTGTGCTTCTCGAAGTGGGTGATGTATTTCACGGCGTCGACATGGCACCTGGGTGAAGACAAGGTCACAGAATGTCTAATCTACGAATGCAATCAGATGTACCTATCATTTGGCTGCACCAAGTCAAGCGACTTTAAGAAAGACAGCGGGCGGTTGAGGAGCCGGCCGCCGCCGCCGGGCGTCGCGTAGATGGACAACTGGCCCGGAGGCTGCAGGGCCTTGGTCTTCGGCTGCCGTATCTTGGGCGGCAGGGTCTGCGGGGGCCTAGGCGGCGGCATCGACGGCGGCGGACTGGCGAGCTCGGGAATCTCGTACGGGTCTGCGACGTCGTCGCTGTCACTCTCGTCGTCTTGTTCGTCATCATCGCCGTCGTCCCTGTCGTCCTCCTCTTCCTCGGAGTAGTCATCGTCACTGCTGCTCTCTTCCTCGCCCTCTGTCCCGTCGTCAATGAAGCTGCCATCGTTGTCGTACTTGTTCTCGCCGTCGTCTTCGCTCTCGTCACTGTCTTTGTCAAGGAGGGCTGCTCGCACTTTCTTCTTGCGGAGCTCAGTCAGGGTTTTCTTCAGCTTCTGGATGCTGTCGTCAGCGTCGCCGTCGTCCTCATTGACAACATGTGTGTCCGATTCACTCTCGTCGCTGCCCTCCTCCTCCGCCACCGACTCGTCGGTACCTTCCTCCACCTCGTCGTCGAAGAAGTCGTTTCTATTTTGGGTCTCCCTCTCTTTCTCGGGAAAGCTAACGTTGCCGGCATCGAGCTCCGGAGTGTCGTTGGGCGAGAAGGAGAGGGCGCGCGGCTTCAGGACGTGGATGTCGGCGGGACTGTTTGAAGCAGCGGGACTGAGAAGGAACTTGATCTTCCTCTCTCTCGACTGGCCGCCGATGTTCTCCTTGTCCTCGTCGTACTTCTTGTCATGTTCCTTTGCCTGGATGGGAATATAAGAAAATCAGTTTAGAGTTCGGAACCACGTTAATGGAGAAGTTAAACCGGTTGTGTTTTGTTGTTAGTTATTTGGGACAGATGAGTCACCTGGTTAGGTGCAACACCTGTGCCAGGTAAAATAAGGTGAAATTAATACGAGCTCGCAGTTTTCTTAATTTACTGTCAAGAATAAGTCAGTTTCCGATCCCTAACAAGCCCATGGCAAACTTTGTCTTACCAGACGTCTTTCCCGCTCCAAGCGAAGCTGGCTGAACTTGTCGTTCAGGTCCTCCTTCGCCGGCTTTCGGGAGCTCCTCCGGACCGACTCGACTGTCGTGTGATACGAATACTCGGTCCGAGTCGTTTCCCGTCCGGAATTCCTGATCGATTCCACCGCAGTGTGATAAGAAGACACGGTCCGCGTAGTTTCCGAGTCGGACTCGGAGGCCGAGTGAGATGCGCCCATCTCTTCTTCCTTTGAAGACTGGCTGTCGCTGTCTTCTTCCGGAAAGGACACTTGGAGGGCCACGTGGGCGCGGCCTTCTCCGGCGGAAACGGAAGTCTCAGAGACGTCGCGCTGACCATTGCTGGTCGCCTCGGAACCATCCATATGGGTCGTGCTGGTGTACGGAATCGAAGTGTCGGGATCTGGCAGCGACGACGTGGCTCCCGTCTCGTTGCTCGTGGCCATGCCGGACGTTGAAAGCGCCGAATGGTCGAGCAGTTCGCCGAGTTCTTCGACGGCGTCCTTCGTCGGGGTGAGCTCCCTCAACGTCTTCGGCGACTGCTTCGGAGACGAGAACGGACTCTTTGCCACCCACGCCTGCACGTTCTGTTTCTTCACCACGGGACTGGTGGGCGTCGGCCGGATTCTGATGTCCTCGTCGTCGCCCCAGCCGTCCGCCTCGTCGCTGTCCGATGGCAGCAGGATCACCTCGTGCCTTCCGAGCGTCGACCGCCTCCTATTCTTTTTGTCCACCTTCTTCCTCGCCCCAATGCTCTTCCTGGACACGGCTGTGCAGAATGTGTCGCGTTTCTCCTCCTCGTCGTCGTCGCTGCCCGACGCGAGGACGGAGGCGTTTCTCGCCACGCCCAGAGACTTCCTCTTCCCAATGCTGAAGAAGACGCTCGCCTTGAACGGCGTCGGAATAGCCTCTTTCGTCGTCTTCTTCTCTGGAGTCGCAGCTTCGTCGTCGCTCGTGATGGTGGAGAGTCGCAGCCTGAGGTCGTCCGACTGCTCCTCAACCGTGGCCTCCTTCTCCTCCTCCTCCTCCGGCGCCGAGTGGTAGACGGTGAGATCGTCCGTCATGAGCGACTCGTCCGCCCTGTCGTCCTCGTCCTCCGTGAAGTTTGCCGTCTCCTCCTCCGGCAGGTGCATGTCCAGGTGGGTGCTCTCCGGCCTCCGGTGTCCGTCGCAGTCCGGCACCGCGCCGCCGCCAACGATGTTCACGGTGTCGTCGATCGGGGCCAGGGAGCGGGGGGAGGGCGGAGACGAGGCCAGGTTGCCGGCCACAACGCGGCTCGTCTCCACGTCGTCGTCGGACGAGACCAGGTCGATGATCTCGGTGGTCGGCTCGTGAGACATGATGAGCTGACGCTTGTCTTGTGTCGGACTGTAAATCTCCACTGAGAAGAGGAGGCCGAAGGCCGATTACGCAGCGGCTTCTCTTCTTTAACAATTACGTAGTAAATTTCGTTAATATGCGACTGTACCTTTGGACGCAAGAAAAGAGGAAACCATCAAACCAAACCAATTAAGATTAACCAAACGTAAAAAAAGGTATTCTGTTTCCGCCCGCTGTTGTTTTGAATTCGGCTCATGGAGAATTAGAGATACGTCTGCGATGCTAGAGGTAGGTCACGATCATCTAGTGCTTCAAACGCCTGCAAAGGTGATCTTTTAACACCTTGATGATGTTATTCGTGTGCATATACGGTCACATTAGTATGTACGAAAATGTTGAGAGCATACAAAGTTTATACAAACACATAGCTACCTCAAATATTAATTAAGCCGAAGCTACACGTCGCAGTGCGCAATTACCAAAATGAAAGTGCACGCGGAGCACTTATTAATTATGTCTAGGAGGAGCGATGTAGAGTACGCCGCGCCGGGTCCGCCCAATATGCACACCGAGAGCACTTATGTAAAACTGCAATTCTGTTTTGGCACTCAAGTACGACGCCACGTCACGAGCAATCCTCGATCATGTCTTATTCCCTGACGTGCGCCACAATGGCCTTATGTCTGATGATCGGGGCTGTCTCCGGCACCGCCGACTGCGAACTGGACGCCGATGTCATGCTCCGCAACTACAGCCACGACGGGGTGCACACGAGGTTGGCGCGTCCCGCCCGCATCAACGTCACCTGGTACCTGGACCGGCTGGTGTCCGTGTCGGAGGCGGACCACGTGGTCACCATCGGCATGCACGTCGCCGTTCAGTGGAATGACCCGGGCCTGGAGGGAATCTTCGAGGGCGCCGGATGCGAACAGCTCGTGTTGGGCAGCCGGGACAAGGCGGCGGATGTGTTATATCGACCAGGCAGTTTAAATATATTAAGAATTGAATTTATAGCAAAAGAGAACATAATTATAGTACGTGCAGGACTTCATATGTACGGGAACACGCGAGACTTTGAGCGTTCCTTCCGCGAGGACGCCCACATCTTGCTGCGGGCCAACGCGAGCGGCATCGTCACGGGCTGGGTGTCGCAGAACGTCGACTTCTACTGCCCCATGGACTTCTCCATCTATCCCATGGACAGGCACAGGTGCCGCGTTGGCATCGGCAGCTCGTCCATCACCAGCGGCAACATGGTCTTCAACTCCACCATCGAGTTGGGGAGAAGCCCGGAGGCCGGAATCGCCCAGCAATTCTTTATCATGCCGTCGGATCCGGACTCTTGGATTCAGCCTGGGCATGTTCTGCATAGTGCGTATTTGAATGCATACGCAGTCGTGCGTACATGACCGATCATGCATTCCACATTCGATAGGCCAGCACTTCTCCGTGACCGGCTTTCACATCGAGGTGAGCCGCCTCCTGCTGCCCTACGTCCTGAACGGCTACCTGCCCACCGCTCTGCTCGTCATGTCCTCCTGGATCAGCTTCCTCGTCTCCGCGGACATGGTCCCCGGACGGATGGCCCTGCTCGTTACCCTCCTCCTCATGCTGATCAACATCTCCGGCCAGGCGAGCGCCGTGTCGCCCACGCGAAACAAGCTGGACGCGCTCTCCATGTGGATGCTCGCCTGCACCGTGTTCATCACGGCCGCGCTCTTTGAGTACGCATACCTGCTGAGAATAATTTATCACGGCTGCGGCAAGGCTTTGAAAACCGATGGCAATACGGGAAGCAGAGAAATGGCTCGATGCAAGGTACGCATGCTTCTGCACATTCTTTGTGCCAATTAGTTTTTTTTTGCAGGCTATCGATCGGAAGGCGTCGATCTGCTTTCCCGTCGCCTTCGCGTTGTACGCCATATTTTACTGGGCCTGGTACAAGATGGCCGACCTCTCGGACGCGGAACACTTCTTACCTCTTAGCTAAATTCCTTTGTTATTTGACGCGCAGTGCGAGGCGGCGGCGGACTTTGACTGTGATTTGAAGTCGCAGTTGTCACACTTGAAAAGGACAAAGTCATCCTCGGAGCAGTTCGTACTGTTCAAGGATAGCATTGGCTTTTTCTTGCTCTTTGAAGATCCCTGCGTGGATGTGCGCTTGACTTTCTTTTTGCTCGACTCACCCCTGTTCGCAGTGTTCTCCTTGCTGTTATCTACGTGTCTCTTTGGCAGAATATCACTGCTGTTCACTTGCGCATCGGCCTCGATTAGAGGGCCTCTTTCATCGCCGTCGTCCACGAGCCGCTCCTTGAACTCGTCCAACGACATGTTGTGCTTCCTGGCGTGTCCGCGCAGCCTCAGCCAGGTTTTCATCACCTTACACCGGCAGGTGCGGCACCTGATCCACGTCTCCCTGACAGGCCTCACCCCTGCCGAGTCCTTCGAGTGCTGCTTCGTCGCGTGCGTCTTGCACCCGACGTCGCACGGACTCCGGTGGCCGCACGTGACGCACTCGAACAGGCAGCCGTCGTACCAGTGGCGGCGTTCACCGCTCGCCGGCTTCTTTGATCGTTGCGCATTCGTCGAAGATTTAACCGAAGATGCTACGGAACTCGAAGGCAGTGAAAAGTACTGCGTGGCCTCCTGGGCGCTTAGTTCTGTCTCGCCCAAGTCGTTGATCAGGTCGGGAATCTGCCCGATCTTGGCGTAGTCGTCGGGACCCATGGCGTGGTCGTTCCGGATGTGCGCGAGGAATGCGGTCTGCGTCGGCGCGGTCCGGTTGCCGCACGCCGCGCACTCGACGCCGCCGGCCTCCTTCGGGGGCTTGGCCGCCGCCTCGCCTTTGACCGCCTTCCGAGCCACGTGTCGCCCGTAGTAGTCGACGAGGGTCGTGTCGGGGTGATGCTCGATGAAGTGGGCCACAAGCTTGCTCAGGTCATGCACCACCTAACGAAGGGAATCTTTTATACGACTGCAAGATGTATATCTATCATCTCCGTACCTGCTTGCCGCACATTGCGCACTTGATCACTCCGGTTTTGATGCGGTAGTTTGGCGTGATTGCCGTCTTGTAGGCGGCGGGCGAGAGTCCGTGCTCGGCCCTCACGTGCTCCCAGAACTTGGCGGCCGTCGTCCAGGCCGCGGCGGCGGCGTCCTCGTCCTTTGTCGTGCAGACGCAAAGTGCGCATTTGTAGGCGCACGAACCGGACGCCCAAGTCTCGAAGCCGGCCATTGCAGGATTCCTTTGTTGCTTCTACGTTTGAAAATATTTTTTTAGACAATTAAGTGATTTGCAGATTCATATTTTCTCGTGTGTGAGTATGGGACCCCTGTCACCCCTCTGATATCTGAGTAGTGAGTACGTATTACGTATACGGTATATATACCCACTTCGACGTGTATACCAACAATAAAATCTTAATTAATTCAACTTCCCGCATATCCGGGCCAGCCCAGATCTGTGTCCGTTTCCTTTTCGCGAGGACAGAGTTGCCCCGCAGCCCGCTCGTGTTGGCCAACTTCAACGTGCTTTCGCTTTGGTAGTTTGGCCTTTTCCGAGACGAGGAGTCAAGGGAGGATCTACATTAAAGATGGCCGAAAAAAACCGAATGGAGGATCTGGACCCGGAACCGGAGGATCGCCAGCAGCGTCCCACCTTCCAGTGTGGGACGTGCAAGGCGTGGGTGAAGCCTGAGGAGTGCCTGCGACACGGCGAAATCTGCTCCAAGACTCCCTCCCCCACCCCCGCCGCCGAGGAGAATGTCCGCAAGCGGTGCAACATCTGCAAGTACGAGGCGACCACGCTGGAGGACTTCACGGAGCACCTGCTCTCCGCCCACCTGAGCAACGTGGAGGTGGTGCAGAGGCGCGCCGTCAGAAACGAGGCTAAGGCGAGCCGGGCCGGCGGGGTATGCGACATCTGCAAGAGCTGGCGGGCCGACCTCAAGTACCACGTGTACCTGAATCACAGGCGGGCAAAGTGCGTCACCTGCGGCGTGGAATTCGACAACCGGTATAGGTTATTTGCGCACAAGAAGCGCGCTCACGGCAACGTGGCCTCCGTCGTGAAGCGCGAAACCGTTGCCGCCGTCAGCATCAAGAAGGAGCCGACGACGGATTCGACGCGGACGGACGCGGACGGGGCTTCGAAGCCGAAGCGCGGCTTCTGCGAGTCGTGCCAGGCGGTGAAGGAGGACCTTCCGCAGCACATGTACACCAGCCACAAAGACTTCAAGTGCGACGTGTGCTCCGTCGTCATCGGCAACTACTACAAGTTGCGCAAGCACAAGAGAATCGCTCACAGCGGCGATGACGGCGATAGTGGTGACGTAAACGGGGAAGAGGATCTGCCGCCAGCGCCAGCTCCGTCCGTCAACGATTCCGCGCTCGCGGACGAGGATCCGGTTCGAGACGAGTCCGAGTCGACGCAGCAGGAGAAACAGAGCCAGAAGAACAAGAATGCCTTCGACTGCGATGACTGTCCCGACGCCGAGAATGAGAAGACAGGCAAGACGACGGGGACGCCAGTGAAGCGAGAGAGGCGTGACTCTGAGAGCTTCGGATCAAAGGGCGCCTCTCCGAAGGGCGGCGTCTGCAATGTCTGCCCGAACAACAAGGTCTACTACAACTTGTACAAGCACACCAAGTCGATCAAGCACATGAGGGCGGCGCGCGTGTTGGCCGACCCGACACCTGTCAAAGTCGAGCCCAAACCAGTTGAACAGGAAGTGAAGGGCCAGAAGAAGAAGAGGACCGACTACTGCCTGCAGTGCAACCGCACCGTCAAGACGAAGCTGAAGGTGCACAACTACTACAAGCACCGGAAGGGCAGCTTTCCCTGCAGGCACTGCCCCGCGGTGTTCGACCTGTACAGCGACATGGTGAGCCACACCAGGTTGCACAAGGCCCCTAAGAAGGCTCCGGAGGCGGCGGACACTCGGCAGGAGGCGAGCAACGGGCAGGTCTTCTGCCAGATCTGCAGCGCGTACGTGGATCCGAAGGAGCTCTACGCGCACAACAGGCAGCACATGGAGGCGACGAACACGACGACGACGGCCACAGACAACGGCCTCGGAGGCCTCGACTACGAGATCGACGGTTGTGACCTGGCCGGAGACCTGCCGGAGCTGGACCCCAGCATCTTCGGATCCTGGGAGACCGGCGAGGGCGGCGGCCTCGAGGTCTCCAGCGCCGACCTCGACAACGCCTTCGACGAGATCTCCATGGCGGCGGGGGGACTGGCGCCGAGTCTGGAGCCGGCGGAGAACGTGCCCGACCCGTTGAGCGGGGCCGAAGCGGGAGCAGTGAACCACCAGAATGCAACGGCCGGTGGGCGCGCGGACTGCCCCAACTGCGGCAAGGGCTTCGTCAACGTGTACGTGATGCGCCGCCACCTGAGGAACGGCATCTGCACCGGAGGCGTCAGCGGAGGGGAGCTCGCCCTGCAGCCCGTGAGTCACGACGACGACGTGATCAACGAAGTGACGTTCAACGACATGTAAAGTGCTAGCAGTAGCATTCTACATTCCCATACGTATACGCACTAGGGTTCGGAGCGATTACAGATTAAGCCATGAAGTTAGAATAGTTAGCCAATTATTTTTGCTTAGCCACTTGGGACATGTATGTACTTATATCAGATGAACCATATGTGCCTGAGTCCCAGGTAACACCAATCAGGTGTAACGCCTGAAGAAGCAGCTTTACCCTGTCAGGTGTTGAATTCAAGTGGCAGACAGGTTGTCCACGTTATTAACGTTTCCATCTAAGCCGATCGGATTCCAATCCCTAGTACGTACCCTTGCTGAGCCTTCAGGTTTTGTGCAATAGGTCGACGAACTTTACAATAAACTGAGATGGATGAAAGTAGTCTACACTGATTCTAACTTCGATTCAAGCTCGGTTGTCTGACTTGGTCGGCATTCCTTTTACGGGCCGTCCGTTTGATGGAGTGGACAGAGGGGGACGAGCGCTCGAACGGACCGCCGCTCGCCCAGAGACAAAAGCTAGACAAACTTGTGTGCGAGCCCGCGTGCGCATATTATCAGATTTTTCTTTCTTCCTCGGTGCCTGCGACGTCAGACTAATTCTAGCAGTTGAGAAGGTGACGCTCGTCCTATCACATGTGTCCTCTCTTATCGCTGTCTCGCTATGTTTGAATCCCATTAGGAAGCTTTTTTTCCGTGTCACACGCATATACTGTGCATCCTTGAGTCCCGATTTGCGATCGTGCTGCAGTCATCCATTAAACATCGCCCGCTCCGATGGATATTGAGCTTGACAGCCTTAATAAAAGGCGAACTAGGCGATAGATCTGGTGGGTGGCGCGCGCTCTGTGGCAGACGGATAGCAAGCCCCGAAACATTTCTGCAATGGCCAACAACGCAGGACAAAAGGTGAGTGAACAAATATTCTCTCCATATAACGCGCCTTCACAACGACCGATTCTGAAAGGCAATCGAGGCGCTCTCCGCGTTCCTATCCAAGTCTCCCAGTCCCGACTACACGGTTGCCCTCCTTCTGGACTACGATGGCACACTGTCGCCAATCTCCCCTAGGCCAGGTAATCAAAGTCGTGGCAGTGTAATTAAGTTCGATTAGACATTGATTAGCACTGCAGAAATGGCCACGATGCCTGAGGAGACGAGGCGCGTGATGGAGGACCTCCGTCAGCGCAAAGACGTCTTCATGGCGATCATCTCCGGCCGCGGCTTGGGCGACCTCAAGTCCATGGTCAAGATGGAAGGTAGGGCGGACTCAAATGATCGAATATAACTTTGATCGGCTATGATGTTTAGGCCTGACATTCGGCGGCAACCACGGCCTCGAGATCCAGCACGCCGACGGCGGTCATTATGTCTACCCAATGCCTGACGAGATGCTACAGAGCCTGCAGAAGATGATCAGGGAATTGAGGGCAGAGGTTATTGGGGTTTTTGAAGCACATACAAACATGCAGGCATTAAAGTCATAAACTTTTGAAGGTGTGCAAGGACGGCGCCTGGGTGGAGGACAAGCACTTCCAGATGACCTTGCACTACAGGTCAGATGCACATATAATTTGGCACTATTTTCAACGGCACTAAACTCGACTCTTAATCGTATAGGCAAATGGCCGATCATCTTAGACCGGCGCTGGAGACGAACGCGGCCGCCATCATCGAGAAGCACGGCTTCAGGGTGGAGCGCGCGCACTGCGCGCTCGAATGCAAGCCCAAGGTTGACTGGAACAAGGGCAAGGCGGCGGCATACATTCTCGAGAAGGAGTTCGGTCCCCAGTGGGAGAAGCGGTAGGGGACAAATTCCAACATGTATTATATTGTTCTAAACGCTTTCTGGTTTAGCGTTCGGGCGATTTCAGTCGGAGACGACACCACCGACGAGGACATGTTCCGCCGGTTCAAGGGCAAGGGATTCGGCATTAGGATCGGAGAGGAGGTGAATTATAATCTACGTCTGATAATTACACTGCCCATTTCCACTTTGTCCTTCACGCAGGGCATGTCTACCGAGGCGGATGTCCTCATTCCAAGCACCGACGCCTTCGTGGACATCCTGAAATATATTCAAGCCCGCAAATAAAGATGAATTACCTACTCTGCATGAGGTTGGTATAGTCGCGTCATTCGCGTAGTTCCGTTACGTCATGACCGCGAAAAAAAACCCCTCGACGTAGGGCTGTCACGACTCACGATTTTTGTGAGTCATGAGTCGCCGACTCATTTCAGATTTTAGATTTGAGTTGATTCGACTCATGAGTCGACTCAAATGCCCTACAGAATAACTAGTGAATAGGCCCAAGTGCTATCATAAAAATCTAAAATCGAAGTAAGTACAGCTATTCTAAATACTTGTAACAGGGTTTAGAGGCTAAAAAGAAAGGAAACAAGTTTATATAACTTCTCAAAGTTATGTTTTCTAGGTGAAATAAGCAAGAAAGTCATGATTTTCATGGAATTTCGTACAAAAAAATTGAGTTGGCGACTCATATTGGTGATTCGACTCATGAAAAATTGAGTCGACTCGACTCTTTCTTTCTCTTTCTCCCCCAAAATTTGAGATTTTGAGTCGACTCATGAC
>JAAUYK010018864.1_pt1 | contig 11668 bp, 10 predicted proteins | sample 7278021 | NCBI WGS metagenome assembly JAAUYK01 (sample SAMN14350223, study PRJNA611818) | marine sediment metagenome | isolation source: surface marine sediment (1.8m) | place: French Polynesia: Moorea | collected 2018-08
CAGAGGTTGCGGTGGCCCTGGGCGAGCAGCCGGAGCCAGAGATACTGGGCGACGTTGGTGTCCTGGTACTCGTCGACCAGGATGTAGCGGAAGCGCCGGTGCGCCTCCTCGAGCACTTCGGGGTGGTCCTGGAGTAGGGTCACGCTGTGCAGCAGCAGATCGCCGAAGTCGCAGGCGTTCAGGATCTTCAGGCGATCCTGGTAGGCGCGGTAGATCTCGATCAGGCGGCCGCCGGCCAGCTCGCCGGCGGCCTGGCCGCGCTGGCCCGCCGGCACCTTGTCAGGGGTCAGCGCCCGGTCCTTCCAGCGCTCGATCACCGCCAGCACGGCGCGCGCCGGCGACTTCTTGGTATCGATCTCCTCGGCCTCGAGCAGCTGCTTGATCAGGCGCAGCTGGTCGTCGGTGTCGAGGATCGTGAAGTCGGGGCGAAGACCGACCAGCTCCGCGTGGCGCCGCAGCATGCGCGCGGCCAGCGAGTGGAAGGTGCCGAGCCACCAGCCCTCGACCGGGCGGCCGATCAGGGCGGCGACCCGCTGCTTCATCTCTGAGGCGGCCTTGTTGGTGAAGGTGACCGCGAGGATCTGGCCCGGCGACGCCTTGCCGGTGATCAGGAGATGCGCCAGGCGCGTGGTCAGGACGCGGGTTTTGCCGGTCCCGGCGCCGGCCAGGACCAGCACCGGCCCGTCGAGCGCCAGCACGGCCTCGCGCTGCGCCTCGTTGAGCGCGGCGAGATAGGGATAGCGCAGGTCTTCGCTTTGGACGTCGAGGCTTTCCGCCATGGCTCCTTATACCAGAGGCGCCCGATTACCAAAGACCCGCCTTGCGCCCCGCGGTCTAGACGCCGAACTGGCCGATGATGACGCCCTGGATCAGCAGAACGCCGAGCCAGAAGCCGCCGTCGATCACGGTCAGCATGCGCCGCGCGCCCTGAAAGGTGTGGTTGACCGCCATGGTGGTGAGCACGAACCCGACCCAGACGAAACCGGCGGTAATCACCCCGTTCCTCATCGTGACCTGACCCTCACCGAGATGACCCAGCGTCCCGGCCAGGACCCAGGCCATGACCAGCTGCGCCACCGCGGCGATGACGAACGACAGCGCTGAGGTGGCGCCCTCCCGGACCTCCGCCTCCGTCTTGCCGAGCGCCGCCATCCAGGCCTTGCCCAGCACCGTGTAGTAGACCGCGCCGAAGGCGAAACTGGCGACCGCCGCGACCAGAATCGCCAGATAGTTCATGCCCGCGAAAACCATCCTTCTCCTCCCGCATGGGTCTCACGCCTTCTCTTCGATCCTGTCCGATCGGAGCGGACCGCAAAAGAGCGCCCGTCGGTATCTGACACTTGACCCGGCGGAACGGGCCATTCTCTAGTAACGCCATGACCCGCTCCATCGAAGAAATCTCCCTGCCCGGTTCGACGCCCGGGACCGCGCGCCGGGTGATGCTGCGGCGCTACGGCGCGGCCGGCGCGCGCCCCAGGGCCTACCTGCAGGCCTCGGTCCACGCCGACGAGACCCCGGCCCTTCTTGTCGCGCACCACCTCGCCCGCCTGCTCGACGCGGCCGCAGCGGCGGGAGAGATCACGGGCGAGATCGTGCTGGTGCCCTACGCCAACCCGCTCGGCCTCGGCAACGTCGTCAACGCCTACCACCTGGGCCGCTACGAGCTGGGCGGCGCCGGCAATTTCAACCGCAACTGGCCGGACCTGCTGGCGCCCGTCGCCGACAAGGTGGCGGGAAAGCTGACGGACAACGGCGAGGCGAACGTCGCCCTGATCCGCGCGGCCATGGCCGAGGTCGTCGCGGCCCTGCCGGCGGCCAGTGAGATCCAGGGCCTGCGCCGAGTCCTCGCGCGCGAGGCCTGCCAGTCGGACCTGGTGCTCGACCTGCACTGCGACGACGATGCGCTCATGCACCTCTTCATCATCCCGGCGCTCTGGCCGGCGGCGGCCGATCTGGCGGCCGAGCTTGAGTGCCGCGCGGTCATGACCTCCGACCCCGCGGGCGGCGATCCCTTCGACGAAGCCTTCTCGTCGGTCTGGACGCGCCTCGCCGAACGCTTTCCGGACCATCCGATACCCCAGGGCTGCTTCTCGGCCACGGTCGAGCTGCGCGGTCAGGCCGACGTCGCCGACGCGCTGGCCGCGGCCGACGCCGCCGCGCTATTCCGCGTCCTTCAACGCCGCGGCGTGATCGCCGGCGACCCGGGACCGATTCCCGCGGCGCTCTGCACCGCGACCCGCCTGGACGCCGCAGACTCGGTCAAGGCGCCGGCGGCCGGCGTGCTCAGCTACACGGCGGCGCTGGGCGACCAGGTCTCGGCGGGTCAGATGATCGCCGAGCTGATCGACCCGGCGGCGGAGGACCCGGCGAAGGGCCGCCAGCCCATCGTCACGCGGGCGAGCGGCCTGCTGCTGTCGCGCCGCCTGCTCAAGTACGTCACGCCCGGCACGACGGTGGCCAAGGTGGTCGGGGACCAGCCGCTCGGCCACCGCGAAGGCGGCTATCTCCTGGAAGACTGAGCGGGCCTTACCGTCTGCTCTCGGGCGCCGCCCGTGCTATGCTGCTTTACCGGCATCGAGAAGGAACGGCCGCCATGCCCGCCTCTGCCAAAGCCCGCCGCTTTCAGAACCCCAGCGCGCTACGCGGGCTCCTCCTACTCGCCGCACTGGTCGCGGTCCTGCTGGCGCTGTCGCCCGCCCGGGCGGATGTGCTCGACGCGGTGGTCGGCGTGCGCGCGACGATCCCCGCCGATGCGCGGACCGCCCCGGTGCTGGGCACCCAGCGCGAGGGCTCCGGCGTGGTGATCGGCGAAGCCGGTCTGGTGCTCACCATCGGCTATCTTATCCTGGAGGCGGAGTCGGCCGAGATCCTCCTGCCGGAAGACCGGGCACTGCCGGCCGAGATCCTGGCCTACGACTACGACACCGGCTTCGGCCTGCTGCGCGCGATCGGCAGCCTGGATGTCGAACCGATCCCGCTGGGCAGCTCGGACGCGCTGGATCCGCAGAGCCGGGTGCTGGTCGCCAGCTTCGCCGACAGCGTCTCGGCCAGCGCGGCCTTCGTCGTCTCGCGCCGCGAGTTCGCCGGCTATTGGGAGTATCTGCTGCCCCAGGCGATCTTCACCACGCCGCCGCACCCCGGCTACGGCGGCGCCAGCCTGATCGGCGAAGACGGCCGGCTGCTTGGCATCGGCTCGCTGCTGGTCGCCGACGCCGCGGAGGACGCCGGCCTGCCCGGCAACATGTTCGTGCCGATCGACGCGCTCAAGCCGATCCTCGCCGAGCTGCTGGAGAAGGGGCGCGCCGCGGCCACGCCCCGACCCTGGCTCGGCGTCTATGCCGAGGAGGCCCACGGCCGGGTCTTCGTCACCCGCGTGGCGCCGGAAGGTCCGGCAGCAGCAGCCGGCCTCGAGGCGGAAGACCTGATCCTCGCGGTCAAGGGCGAGCCGGTTGCCGACACCGCGGACTTCTACCGCAAGATCTGGGCGCTCGGCGACGCCGGCGTGAAGGTGCCGCTTACCGTGCTGCGCGGCGCACAGCCGACCGACCTGACCGTCACCTCGGGCGACCGCTACGACTACCTGAAGCTCCAGCACGCCTATTGAAGGCTCACCGGTACTCCGGGTTGGGATAGTCGAAGCGGCAGCCGGCGTCCCAGGCCGAGCGCTGGTTGCCGTGGGCCGGGATGCCGCCGGCGTCCTTGATCATGCGCGCCAGGTGCAGGAGGTTCCAGGCCATGAAGGTCGTGTTGCGGTTGGTGAAGTCGTTCTCCGGCCCACCCGAGTCGGGATCGAGGTAGGACGGCCCGGGTCCCGCCGGGCCGAGCCAGCCGGAGTCGGCCTGGGGCGGGATCACGTAGCCCAGGTGCTGCAGCGAGTAGAGGATGTTCATCGAGCAGTGCTTGGCGCCGTCCTCGTTGCCGGTGATCAGGCAGCCGCCGACCTTGCCGTAGTAGGCGTACTGGCCTTCGGCGTTGAGAATGTGGGAGTTGGCGTAGAGCCGCTCGATCACCTGGGTGCAGATCGAGGACTTCTCGCCCAGCCAGATCGGCGAGGTGATCACCAGAATGTCGGCCGCCTCGACCTTATTGTAGATCTCCGGCCAGTCGTCCCGCTCCCAGCCGTGCTCTTTCATGTCGGGATAGACGCCGGTCGCGATGGCGTGGTCGACCGGGCGGATGGTTTCTGTCTTGACGCCGTTCTTCTCGAAGATCGCCCGGGCGATGCGGATCAGCCCCTCGGTGTGGGAGAGGCCCGGCGAGCGCTTCAGGGTGCAGTTCAAGAAGAGCGCGTTCAAGTCGGAGTAGTCCCACTTGCTCTCGCTGCACCACTTTTCTTGCTGTTCGTTCAACATCGATTGTTCTCTCCTCTGTTTTCAGCTCTTACGAAAGCGGCCCGCTTGACGCGGCCACCATGCCGCTGCGGGTTGGCAGCTCGGAAACCGGCTTCATCTCCTCGCTGTCGCCCAATCGCTCCGCCAGTCGGCCGTACCAGCGCGCGGCGGGCCCGGCGGTCACGCCGTGCGCCAGTATGCTCAGCGCCACGGTGACGATGATGGTCACCAGAACGGTCTGGACGCCGGGCGAGACGACCTCTTCCAAGACCAGCAGGCCGAACAGCAGCGAGGCCAAGCCGCGCGGCCCGAACCAGGCGAGGAAGAAGATGGTCGGCAGGCGCAGCCGGGCGCCCAGCAGGGAGAGCGCGACCGGGATCATGCGCAGCAGCGTCAGGCTCAGCACGCCGTAGAGCACGATCGCCCAGTCGATGCGGCCCGCGGCTTCGGGCAGGATCGCCGCGCCGAAGATCAGGAAGGTGACCAGGGTCAGGAGCTGGCCTTCCGACTCGGCGAACTCGAAGATGAAGCCGCAGCGCCCGCGCACCTGGTTGCCGAACATCATCCCGGAAACGAAGGCGGCGATGAAGCCGTTGCCGCCGATCAGCTCGGCCCCAGCATAGGCCAGCAGGGCGGTTCCCAGGATGGCCGGCCCCTGGAAGCTCTCGCCCATCCACTCCCGCTCAACCGCCCGGTCGATCAGCTTCGCGCCCAGCACCCCGACGGCCAGGCCGGCGAGCGGGCCGAGCGTAATCTGCATGGCGCCGAACAGGAGCCAGTTCTGCTCGCCCGCCTCGGCATGGGTCGCGCTCGCCATGCAGCCGAAGAACAGCACGACCGGCAGGGCGATGCCGTCGTTCAGACCGCTCTCAACGTTGAGCGCCTGGCGAATACGCGCCGGGACCATAGGGCTGGACACCACCGACTGGCCGAGCGCCGCGTCGGTCGGCGCCAAGATCGCCGCGAGCAGCGCCGCCTCCCAGAAGCCGAGGCCGAGCGGCAGGCCGAGGGCCACGGCCGTACCGGCGGCGATCGTGAGCGGCATGCCGACCAGGAGCATGCGCTGCGGCAGATCGTGATCGCGCCGCAGTTGGCCCAGATCGATCCGGGCCGCGTCGGAGAAGAGAACGAGGATCAGCGTGACCTCGGCGAGGCCGTGAATGAACCCGTGGCCGAGGTCCAGATCGGCCAGCCCGAGCACGGCCTCGCCGATGACCAACCCGAAGGCCGTGAACACCATCGGCGGCGTCAAGATGCTGCTCTCGAGCCGCCGGGAAACCAGCGCAAAGCCGATGAATCCTGCGGCGACAACCGCGATGGCCTGCCCGTCCATGTTTATGTTTTCCCCTCAACGAGACATCTACGTACGACATGCCGGCTAGGATCAACTTTTTCCTATAGCATGCGAGATGCGCGCGCCCGACGAACGAATGCAATACAGTGTCAGAGCGGTCCGCGGCGAGCGACGGAACAGATCGATGCACCGCGTCTTCGTTTATGGAACGCTCAAGCGCGGCTTCCCCTATCACCAGACCGGACTCGCCGGGCAGCGCTTCCTGGCGGTCTGCCGCACCCTCGAGGCCTTTCCGCTGGTCATCGCCGGCCCCTGGTTCTCGCCCGTGCTGATCGCCGAGCCGGGAGCGGGACGCCGGGTGTTGGGTGAGCTCTACGCCGTGGACGGCGACGGCCTGGCCCTGCTCGACCGTCTCGAAGGCACGCACCTGCCGGGCGGCTATGAGCGGATCGAAATCGCGGTCAGCATCGCGGGCGCCGAAGATCCGGACCCCGCCTGGACCTACGTCAAGGCGCGCGAAGGCATCGGAGAAGTCCACACGGACTTTCTCGAGGAGTACCGGCACGACCCGCACTACGTCCCGGCGTCGCGCCGCGGCGCCGGCTCGGGCGGTCGAGGAAAAGGCTCATGACGACGAGCCTCTCGGCAAACGGCCCGACGGACCGGCCGCTGCTTCTGGCCTTCGGCGGCCTGCTCGCGCTTGCCGCGGCCATCGGCATCGGGCGCTTCATCTACACCCCCATCCTGCCCTTCATGGCCGAGGCGCTGGCACTCTCCAAGAGCGAGGCCGGCCTGATCGCGTCGGCCAACTTCCTGGGCTATCTGCTGGGCGCGCTGCTCGCCGCGCTGCCCGGAATTCCAGGCTCGCGGCGGGGCTGGCTGCTGGCGGCGCTCGCGGTCAGCGCGCTGACCACGGGCGCCATGGCGCTGACCACCGCGATGCCGGTTTTCCTCCTGCTCCGCCTGGCGGGCGGCATGGCCAGCGCCTTCGTCATGGTCTACGCCTCGGCCCTGGTGCTGGAACGCCTCGCCGCCGGCGGCCGCGGCGGCCTCTCGGCTTTGCACTTCGCCGGCGTCGGCGCGGGCATCGCCGTCTCGGCAGTGGCCGTTACCCTGGTCTCGGCCTTCGGCGGCGGCTGGCCCGAGCAGTGGTGGGCCGGCGCCGGCCTGTCACTCGCCGCGCTGCTCTTCGTCGTGCGGGCGGTCCCGCGGGAAACCGGGCACGCGCCGGCGGCGGCCAGGCCGGACGCGGGCCGGCGGCGCCCGGGCCTGGTGCGCCTGGTGGCGGCCTACGGCCTGTTCGGCTTCGGCTACGTGATTACCGCGACCTTCCTGGTCGACATCGTGCGCGCCGCGCCCGAGCTCAGGGTCGTGGAGCCCGTGGCCTGGCTCCTGGTCGGCCTGACCGCCGCGCCCTCGGTCGCGTTCTGGACCTGGGCGTCGAACCGGCTCGGTCTCTACCGCGCCTTCGCGCTGGCCTGCCTGGTCGAGGCCGCCGGCGTCGCCGCCAGCGTGATCTCCACCGAGCCGCTCGCCCTGGCCCTGGCGGCGGCGCTGCTCGGCGGCACCTTCATGGGACTAACCGCGCTCGGCCTGGTCGGGGCGCGGCGCCTCGCCGGGGGCGATCCCCGCCGGATATTGGCGGCCATGACGGCGGCCTTCGGGTTCGGCCAGATCGTCGGACCCGCCCTGGCCGGCCTGGCCTACGACGCGACCGGCAGCTTCCAGCTGCCCAGCCTCGCGGCGGCCCTCGCGCTGCTGCTCGCGGCCGCCCTGGTCGCCACGCTCGACCGGCCGCGCGAGAACCCGGCGGCCAGGGAGCAAGGCTGAGGGGGGGCAAGGCCGGCCGGGGGTCCGCTGCACGTATGGCGTGTTATTTCGTAACACTTCCGATGTAGGGTTTTCCGGGTGTTTTCCAGGCAATCCGAGGAGCCGGGGCATGGCCAGTGACGCGGCGGCAGCAGGGAGCGGAGGGCGCAGCCGGACCGGCGGGGCGGGTCTGCTCGGCGGCATGTCGGCCTACGCCAGCGGGCTGTTCGCCGAGCGGGTCGACGGCGCCTCGCTCGCCGTCGTGCGTGTCCTGCTCGGGATCCTGATCTGCGTCGATGCGGTCAGGAAGGGCGACTACTTCTTCTCGCCCAACGAGGGGCGGGACTACGTCTTCCGCTACGACTGGTTCCACTGGCTGCCGGAAAGTCCCGAGGCGGCGGCCTATCTGAAGGTCCTGCTGTTCGTCTGCGGCGCCTGCGTCGCGGCCGGGCTGGTCTACCGTCTGGCGATGGTGACCGCGACGCTGCTGATCACCTACGGCTTCCTCCTCGCCGAGGAGTACTACCTCAATCACTACTACCTGCTGATCCTCGTCTGCCTGCTCTTCGCGGCTTGCCCGGCGAACCGCGTCTTCGCGCTCGACCGGCTGATCTTCGGCGGCGCCAGGTCGGGCCACACCGTGGCCGCCTTCTACCTGCTGCTGGCCCGGCTGCAGGTGGAGATCGTCCTGCTCTACGCCGGCCTGGTAAAGATCAACGAGGACTGGCTGCGCCTGGAGCCGCTCAGAACGTGGCTGCTCGATGCCCAGGACGAGGTCTTCTTCGGCGCGATCTGGCAGTACGACTGGGCCGTCGCGGTCGGCGCCTACGGCTCGATCGCACTGCACATCATCGGCGCGCCGCTGCTGTTCTGGAAGCGGACCCGCATGCCCGTGTTCCTGCTCTACGTCGGCTTTCACCTGACCAACCATTTCGTCTTCAACATCGGCATCTTTCCGTGGATGACCATCGCCCTGACCACGCTGTTCTTCGACCCGGACTGGCCGCGCCGGCTGCTCGGCCTGCAGGCGCCCCACGAGACCGGCGCGGCGGCCCTGGCGAACCCCGTGTCGGCGCTGTCGCGGCGGCAGGCCGCGCTGCTGACGGTTGGCGTGCTCTGGCTCGGGTTTCAGGCGCTCTTCCCGCTCCGGCACTACTTCTATCCGGGCGACGTCGCCTGGACCTACGAGGCGCATAAGTTCTCCTGGCGCATGAAGCTGATCGATCGCTGGTCGCCGGGATTCGTCATGGCCGTGCTCGTGCCCGAGCGGGATCTGGTGATCTTCCCCCGGCTCGAATGGAGCCTGTCGCGGCGCCAATACCGCAAGGTCTCGACCCGGCCGGGGATGATGCGCCAATTGGCGAACCAGGTGGCGGAGCGCTATCGCGAACGCTACGGGACCGACGAGGTCGCCGTGCACGTGATCATGCCGGTCGGCTACAACAACCGCCGGCCGGTGTACCTGATCGATCCGACGGTCGATCTGGGCGCCGAACGGCCCGGCTTCGGCCACAGCGCCTGGCTCAACACTGTGAATACCGAGCCCCTGCGCCATATAGAGGAAGTCATGCGCGACGCCGGCGGCTGGGTGAGGCCCACCTTCGCAGAGGCCCTCGAGACCGTCGGCTTCCCCGCCGTCGACGATTGCCGCTCGCAAGGGCAGGACAGGGAGATCCGGTGCACGATTGCGAAGTGAGCGCGACGCCCCCCGAGGCCCTCGGCCGCATCATGCTCGGGCAGGACCACGCCCTCGCTGCGACGCCCTGGGTGCTCTACGACGGCGATTGTCCCTTCTGCACGGCCTACAGCCGCTTCGCGCGCATCAGCGCGGAACTGCCGGGCCTGCGCGTGCTTAACGCGCGCGATGCGGGCCCCGAGGTCGACCTGGTCACGGGCCTCGGGCTCGATCTCGACGAGGGCATGGTCCTGCAGGAAGACGGCGCGCTCTACTACGGCCGGGCCTGCATGCACCGACTGTCCCAGCTCGCCACCCGGCGGCGCCTGCCCAACCGGGCGCTGGGCGCCCTTATGCGCCCCGGCATCGCCGGCGAAGCCTTCTACCGGGCCCTGGTCCGCATGCGCCAGGCGCTGCTCTTCTTGATGGGCCGCAAGCGCCTCTAGCAGGCTGCTGGAAAAGCGCACAGTCGGCACCATCACCCTTCGACAAGCTCAGGGTGAGGACGATATGTTTCAGACACTTACCCTCATACTGAGCTTGTCGAAGGATGACCGTGATCAAGGGCTCCGGGCTTTTTTCGGCGGCCTGCTAGCGCAGGTCCGGGTTTGCCGGAACCGCGCGGCGCCCGGCAACCCGGGCTCGCTAGCGCTTGGGCAGTTTGCGGAAAAGGGGAACGAAGGGGATCAGGCCGGCCATGATGATGGCCAGGACCAGGAAGGCGTTGTTATAGGCGATCATGTTGGCTTGGCGGGTGACCTCCTCGGAGAGCGCGGCGAGGCCCGGCACCTCGGTGAGCGACCAGACATCGTCGAGTTGCCGGGACCGCGCCTGCTCGTGAAAGGGGGTGATCTGCTCGCCGAGCACGGCGCGGTTGATCTGCCCGTGGCGCGTATGCATGCCGATGATCAAGGCGGTGCCGATGGCGTTGCCCATGTCGAAGCAGAGGTAGAACAGCGCGAAGCCCTGGTCGCGCAGGCGCTCGCTGAGGCGCGACAGGGTCAGGGTGTTGAGCGGCGCCCAGACAGCGCCCGCCGCAGAGCCGTGCAGGAAGCTCGCCAGCACCACGTCGCTCGGCCGCACCTCGACGGTCCACCCGCTCATCAGCCAAGTCGACAGGGCGGTGACGAACAGCCCGAAGCAGAGGATGGCGCGGGGGTCGATGCGGTCGCGCAGGCGCGCGATGAGGAGGAGGCCCAGCACCGAGCCGATGCCCCTGGGCAGCAGAAGATAGCCGGTCTCGATCGCCGGATAGCCGCCGATCTGCTGCAGCAGCAGGGGCAGGAGAAGCAGCGGCAGGAACAGCGCGGCCCCGATCAGGAAGATGAAGATGATCCCGAGAACCAGGTCGCGATCGGCGAACAGGGCGCGCTCCAGGAATGGCCGGCGCGCGGTCAGGGTGTGGACCAGGCAGGCATAGAGCAGGATGCCGGCGACCAGCGCCTCGACCACGATCTCCGTCGAGTCGAACCAGTCGAGGCGCTCGCCCCGGGCCAGCATCAACTGCAGGATCGCAACGCCGAGGATCAGCGTGGTGAAGCCGATCCAGTCGAGCCGCTTCTGCTCGCGCCCCTCGTCCGGCACCAGCAGCCAGGCGGCGGCGAAGATCGCCAGGCCGATGGGAATGGTGACATAGAAGATCCAGGGCCAGCCGTAGTTGTCGATCAGGAAGCCGGCGATCGCCGGCGCGACCACGTTGGAGGTCACGAAGCCCATGGCCCAGAGCGCACTGGCCTGGGTATAGCGCTCCGGCGGAAAGGCGCTGATCGCGATGGTCTGCCCGACGGGAATCAGCACGGCGCCGAAAACGCCCTGGACGAAGCGCCAGGCGACAGCTTCCTCGAGGCTTGTGGCCAGCGCGCAGCCGAGCAGGGTCAGGGTGTAGCCGAGCACAGCCGTGAGGTAGACCCGCTTGCGCCCGAAGCGCGCCGCGAACCAGCCGACCGAGGCCGTGGTCATCGCGCTGCCGATGACGAAGGCGATCATCACCCAGGTGATCTGATCCGTGGTCGCCGAGAAGGCGCCGCGCATATGCGGCAGGGCGACACCGACGGAATTCCAGGTAAAGGAGTAGGCGGCCGTCCCCAGCGCCGAGCAAAAGACGATCAGCAGCCCCCGCCCGGTGATCGCGCTCGGCGGCGCCGCTTCGCCGGCCGCCCCGGCCCCGGCCGCCGCGTCACCGCTCGCCACGGCTCACCGGGGCGCCTGGGGAAAGCGCCCGCCGCCTGGCGCCGGACCGAAGGGAACCACGCCTACTCTTCGGCCGGACCGGCAAGCACACGCCCGAACACGGCGGCGGGCTTGCGCTCCTCGCCCGTGTCGATACGGACCGTGGCGGTCATGCCGGCGCGGAGCAGGTCCTGACCCACGCCGAGTGGGGCGGCGACGTCCGCGCCCTCGGCCGACTCCGGACTCTGGGTCCGCTCGAGATCGGGATTCTCCAGGCGGAGCCGGACCGGGATGCGCTGGACGACCTTGACCCAGTTGCCGGTGGCGTTCTGCGGCGGGAGGATGGCGAACTCCGCGCCGGTCGCGGGGCTGATGCTCTCGACCCGGGCC
>JAAUYK010095986.1_pt1 | contig 11668 bp, 16 predicted proteins | sample 7278021 | NCBI WGS metagenome assembly JAAUYK01 (sample SAMN14350223, study PRJNA611818) | marine sediment metagenome | isolation source: surface marine sediment (1.8m) | place: French Polynesia: Moorea | collected 2018-08
AACACAAACATGGGCTAGTAAATTTTCCTGGAAGTACCGACAAATTCTCATATAAATATTGTCTGAAAGAGAAGAAAATTTTACCTGACAGTAATGTGTTCGAAGAAAAGTTTGAATTTGATGACACTGAACTGTAGGAGGAGAATGTTTAATGTCATACCAAGCATTTGTTTGTCGTTTACAAAATGTTCGACCCCACTCAAATGCTGACAGAATTCAATTGGCAACAGTGTATGGCAATCAAATTGTCGTCGGTTTGGATAATGTAGATGGCGATCTCGGCATCTACTTTCCAACCGATGGCCAATTAACCGAAACTTTTTGTTCGGAAAATAATTTGTTCCGCCATTCCCATTTGAATAAAGATAAAGAAAAGAGTGGGTATTTCGAAGACAATCGACGTATCAGAGCACAGAAATTTCGTGGTGAGGAATCTGATGGATTCTGGATGCCAATGTCATGTCTGCAATTCCTCGGTGCAAACACACTCAAGGAGGGAGATGCTTTTGATACGGTTGCTGGTGTTAAAATATGCCAGAAATATATAACCAAGAAATCTGCTAAAAAGGCTAGAGGCGAGAATAAGATGGCTCTCAAGAAGGATGATTTTCCACACTTCAAGCAGCACAGTGATACTAAACAACTCGCCTATTTTGTCAAGGAAATTCCAAACGCAGCATTCTATATTCTCACTGAAAAGCTGCATGGAACATCTGGAAGAACATCTCGTACAAGGATTGAACAGAATCCATGGCTATTTAGAAAATGGTTTGCCAGACCAGCCAGCTATGAATACGTCAGTGGATCTCGACGAGTAATTCTGAACTTCAGAGAGCATATGGATGCAGGATATTATGGCACCAACATGTTCCGAAAAGAGATTCATGATCGTCTGATCGGACTTCTTCATAAGGGTGAAACTATATTCTATGAGATCGTTGGATGGGTTAACAAAGATCGTCCAATCATGGCAGCTGCAAACAACAAAAAGCTCAAGGATAAAAAGTTCACCAAGAAGTATGGAGATCAAACCCTGTTCACATACGGTTGTGCTCCAGGCGAATACGAGATCTACATATATCGAATGAACATGACCAATCCAGATGGTTTTGTGGTCGAATACTCCTGGGAGCAGGTTTGCAAACGATGCTCTGTAATGGGGTTGAAGACTGTACCTCTCCTTCATACATCAATGCATTTCCAAAAGCATACGGATGATCGAGACAACGAAGCCGAAATCATGAACAAGGTGAATGCGTATATCAGCCTTGATAACCAACTGCCAGCTCCATCTACATTGGATGATAGTCATATCATGGAGGGTATCGTCCTGAGAGTTGAGCACGGAAATGATTTCTACGCTTACAAACACAAATCTTTTCACTTCAAAGTCCTGGAAGGAATCATCAAAGATACTGGAGTGGAGGATATTGAGGAGAGTTCATAATGAGCTTACAACAAATAACGGAGGCCATGAGTGAAATGTTGAATGATGAAGATTATGTGGAAGAGGCTGAAGTTGTAACGAGGCCTCATCCAACTTACCGACCACCAGGAAACACCACCCGCAGAGACTTCTTCAAGCGGGAGCTTCTTCCTGGAGATTTTGCCATATGGTTGGCTGGCGGCTATTTTTCATCATATTATAATTATGGATTGGTTCTTCAAGTGAATCATGAGCGTAGGTTTGCTCGAATCAGGAATCACAACATGCATAAGATCACCATATGGAATACTCACAACATGGTCGTTATCGCCAGATATCCAGATTATAGCATGGTGCCAGCAGAATATCTGAGGAGAGTTGGTATAGAAGATTTCGAAAGAGTAGACTTAGATAACCTATAAAAACAACAAATGTGTTGTGCAACTTCCGCGTTGTACAACACATTCGTTGTATTCCATCAAGATATCTTTTTTGTTTTGACCGACTCTACCAAATTCCCTTTTTTGACCTCATCGTGGTGTTTGACGTTTTCCCAACGATCATCGAACTTTGGAGTGTACTGTTCGTACCAGCGAAGACCGAAAAGCTGCCACAGAGCATGTCCAAGATGATGCATTCCACTTTCCTTGTCCATGTCCTCTCCATCATACCACTGTCCCGAATGTCGACAGAATGCAGCAAAGATCTTTCCCCAAGGCATTCCTTTTCGCCAGTTATTTTCATCATACTTTATACAACCGTACAGGTATATTTCGCCAACATAATTGATCACCCTATAAGGTAGCAAGTAGAAACCAGATGTATCAGGAATCTCTCTTTCATAGAGTCTTTGTCTTGCAGAAATCGCTTGATCATCATCCTTGATAAGTGCCAACTCCAAAAGGTGAACATAACTTACGATTGCAAAAACTAACGGATTATTACCAGCTGCTGTAAATGGAACGTCATCTCTCATAGCCCAAAAGTTCCAAGCAGCCTCCATTCCATTAGAATAATGGAAAATCATTTTATCATGGTAGCTGGATATCTTGGTTTCTTTTTCATATAGACCTTTAAATATATGAGATTGTTGAGACGTTTCAAGCAAAACATCAGCTGGAATCAGATCCCAGCGAGATTTTCCTTGATCAAATTTGGCCCCAGACGCTTGACCTAACTGGGCCTTTTCTTCTTCAGTTTTGTCGTATTCATTCATTAGCTTTCATTCCTCCGTTCGATCCAAAGTTTTTCGATAATACCCTCATACTGGGTGAAGGGTACATTGGCTGCTCTTAGAAGTCTTCGAGCTGCTTTTGAGAAATCCATATCGTGATATTTGTCATCAAAGAATACGATGTCTTTGATACCAGCGCTAATCATAACTCCAGCACAAACGTTGCATGGAAACAGTGTCATATAGGCTGTCGCTCCCCGACAGTCTTCTCTCGATGCATTGAGGACAGCATTAATCTCTGCATGAATAACATAAGTGTATTTGCTGTCGACAAACGGTGTTTCAGGATCTCTGTCCCACGTAAATGGTTCTACTCCAGTTGGATATCCGTTGTAACCTTCACTCTTGATCCTCTTATCCTTTACGATAACGCATCCAACTTGTGTAGAAGGATCAGGACTTCTGAAAGCTGCCAACATTGCATGAGCCATAAAATAATCATGCCATGGAAGTCTGTTGACTGCCTCTGGTAGTCTCATTTCTTCCAACCTATTTTTCAGGTGATGTCGATTTTTTTGCAGACATGCTCCCTGATTCTGACAGTAACAAACTTGATCATTGCACTTTTTCATCTACAACCTCCTTGTTGTCTTCCAAATATCCGCTGAACACCTTTCCCATATTTATCCCGCGCTGTTCCAGTTCCATAACAACCTGTTCTTTGGTTAACCAAGTTAAAGGTGCTTCAAGGACGATTCCAAAAGAACCATTGATTTCCAGTACCTCATTAACCTGCTCAATCCAGTCTCTACGACAGTCTGGAAATTCTGAGTCCGAATAATCAGCTCCGTACCATATCGTATCGATCTTCATGTTTTCAGCAATCGACGCAGCAATGGATACAAACATCAGATTTCTTGATGGGACGTACATCTCGTGGACGCCTTCGTATAGGTCTTTCTCACCAGTTGTCAGGCCACTATGGAGACCAAGACCGTAAAGTTTGACGATTTGACTTGGGACAGATTTCTCATTGAGGTATCGTTTGGCAAACTCTAATTCGATCTTATGGTTCTGATCATAGTCTACCAAAACACAGTAGGGACGGTAGTCTTGCTCCAGCGCTTTCTCCAACATCAAAACACTGTCAGCACCACCACTGAATAAGATAAGTAGGTTTGGTTTCACGATATTTCCTTTCTCTAAATTTATTGTTTGTTAGAAAATTTACAAAAGTGTTCTCGCTTTTAAAAACAAAATCTATATATATTAATAAATGATGACAGATGAATATATTTATTTTTTATCCAAAAGGAGGTAGAAAAATGAGCAAAGAAGAATTAGATTATCATGTGAAGAAAGCACTATCTGACATCGCCCATCATTGCATCAAGGATTACATCAAAAACTTGCCGTACAACAAGAGAAAAGGTTTGCGTGAGGCGGAATAATTAGAACCCACAAACCGTAAGCGCGGGGGATGAAGGTGGCTATTTAATAGATCACAAACCACACAGTGGGCGGCTAGACGGCTTATTCTAAGACCACTAACCGTTGTCGTCCTCATCCCCCACCTTTTAATCTCAAACCTTAAAGGAGGCCCAATGGAAAAATTACCTGTATTGGCAGATTTCGATTACGATAAAATCTTTTCATTTCGTGATGGAAATCCGTTCGAAATCGCTTTCTGTTACACCAGTAAGAGGTATCACCGTTTCGAAGCATTCGTTATCAAAGGTGGTTCGAAGGATGTTGACCACTACATCAAACAGCTCAATTTTCCAATGGTGGTTTTCAAAACATTCTGGAGACATGGTAGAGCTCGAAAATTTGTCAGCTTCGAAAACTTCAGGACCTGGACAGCAACTGGTGAAACACCATATCTGGTTCCAGTAAACCGAAGGCTCAACAGGAACAAACCATGCTATTTCTATCGAAATCATGAGGTTCGATTCAGTCAACGAATATGGCTAACGTTCCGAAGGTTTCCGAGGAAGTGGTTACCCGAGTACGATCAGATGATCGAATATCGGTATCCTGTAGCCGAAATTCATCATCCATGAGGAGGTAATTATGAGGACTTGCGGAGGATGTTATCATTTCAGATTTGGTCGGTGTAAAAATAAACGTGCAGCGACCTATGGAGAACGCTATCCAGCGAATTCAGAAGCTTGCCAAATGCATCTAACAAATCTTCTTCTACCGTTCGGATGCATATTAGCAATCATCGGACCATTTATCGCCATCCTGTCAATCATAATGACAGGCGGTAGTGGCGGCACATCATCAAATGGTTCAAGTTCAGGAGGTTTTGAGATTTAACAGTATTCGGGGCTGCGAGCGATCCAGCGGATGCTCGCGGCCCCATCGCTTCAACGATGTGTCCAAACCGCTAAATTTTTTTGGCAAACTCTATCCACAGAAATCGAATTTTTTATTGCGTATCTCACCTGCCGTTCCAGGTCAGATAGATTCTCCAAGGCCCACTCTATTTTTTTGGCTATGTTGCCTTCATCGACAATGACAACACCGTTCTTTTTGTAATAATCTAGAAGCCTTGTATGTCGATTTAGTATTAGGGGTGTACCAGACATCAGGGTTTCTGTCATAACTCTCGGACACCCATCTACCTTATTGCTCATGCACAGACCAAGCTTACTATGATTTAAAAAATAATTAATCTCATGATATCCAACTTTGCCAAGAAACTTTATGTTACTAACTCCATGTTTACTGCAAAGCTGTTTCAGAACATTTGGTTTGTCTCCGAGATGGGCGATCTTCAAACCCTTTAGAAACTTTGATTTTCCAATTGCCCTAATAAATTCCTGCTCTCCCTTTCTCCTATTGTGTGTATAGAGAAAAGGCCAGCACACATCAAAAATCTCCTGGCTTGGATTCAGTTCCTCGTATGGGTGATAAACCTCTGGTGAAGCAGTCTTGTAGAATGGTAGACATTTGTAACCGTTTCTGAAGTCTCCCTTATCCTCAAGAAGGTATGCATCATACTTGCCACCGTACTTAGCATATAGTCTAGGGCCAGCACCTAAATAGAGTTTGTATCCAAAGTGCGATGGGTTCCTTTTTGTGACATTACAGTATTCTGGGAACCCTCCTCTAAAGAAGGAAACATCTGGTGATTTGTATTTCAGGCATTCATCGAAACTTCTTACCCATCTCTGGATAAATTTTCTATTATCGATTTGGAAGGTTATGTCTGGTCTATCTTTTTTCGTTAAGCGCCATATGACCGCTTCATCACATTTATTATTTTTGACCATCCATAAAGGAAGAATTAAATAAAAATCATGGCATTTTTTCTCGAATTCTTCTAATTCAGTATACTTATGATAATATTCTAAATGTTTCAAATTAGATCTAAACATCCAAAAACTTCGCATATTCACATCTCCTTATTTTCTGCATTTTATAATTTGTTCTATATATATTAATAAGTGATAGTAGTCTCCTATCATTGCGGAGAATGGAGGTTCAACGCAATGTGTAAAGTCCTACTTTAAAAAGACAGGAGAGAACCTCACAAAGCTTCAAGTCGCGGCTAGCATCCGAGGAAAACTGCTGATCCAAGTCGCGGCTGGGCATCCGAGGAAAACTGCCTTTTTTCAAACCCATATATAGAGGAGAAATAAAATGACTCACGAAGTGCTTTCAAGAAATGGTCGTAATTTCGTATCAATAGTTGATTACCCTGATAAAACTGCTGCTCTTGCTAAAATGCAGTTGGAGGCTGAAAATGGCGAGGCTGATAATTGGGATTTAACTCCTGAAGGTGAAAGTTTCTTCTGGGAGTGTAAATTTGATCGCGAGTCCAAAGAAATCTGGGCGAAACGCCTTCCCCCCGAGCAGAAGAAATTTTAGCATGTGATACCTCCCAGCGTTGCATGTTAAGAGATGGGCGGGGCGGAAATCCTCGAAAGAGGCTCAGTACGCCCATCTCTTTTTTTGTCTTATAACTTCATCTTACCCTTGAGCATTGCCTTTGTAACATTCACATCTTTAGCAGCCCAAGCGTCCCAACAGAAGTCACGAAGATAATCAAATCCCAGCTCTCCGTATCCGCCAGCACCCCATCCTGTACCCCAGGAATTTTTGAATAGGACTCTCTCGGTATTGTAATTGTATCCACATGCCAGGATTGCATGTCCACCTAAGCAAGATAGTGACTGCTTTGGGTATGGAACAAAACCGTCTGGTTCTGGGTCGAAAATCTCATCGAAGCAGCCAACACCCAAAACAACAGGACCAACATTGCGTATGGCTTCCAAAACATGCTTGACAGAATTCAATCTCCAATAAGATTCGATTTTATTCCATCTGGCAATCAAGTGGCTCCAACTTTCAGGCTTTCCAATATCGATATTGCTATCAGTATATTCCCAAGCTTCTTCTGGTGGAAGACCTATTTTATGTAAAACCTTGAGTGCATATCGAATGGATGTTCCTTCAACTGATGGTCCCCAAGGGTCTATTTTTTTGGCGTTCCAGTAGGCCCATTGTTCACTAAGATCGTATATTGGTTTCTCACGAGTATAGTCGCTTCCAGCATTCTGTTCATTGATGTACTCGACATTTTCCTGAAACTCTTTCAGGGCTGTTACAGCGAATCCAACACAGCTTCCAAGTCCACCCTGATTTTTCACTGGGGACATATAACTTCGATAGTCAACAACCCTCGGAAAACCCAATCTCTTTCTTACCATCTGTCCAAGGACCCCTTGTCCAAGAACCTCTGGGAGTCTAAATTTAAAGTCTCGTTCATCGTATTTGTCTTGAATATAAGTTAGTTCAGGCATTTTTATATCCTCCGTTAGGCAGCTATCAGCCACCCGCCTTTCCTTTCAGCAGCTCTTTCAATTTCATCATAAAATAATCCTTCGTCAATATCAAAAATAGCTACTCGAAAATCGTAAGGTAGATCACAAATGGTGAGATGCTCATAGGTGAAATATTCATCTACGAGAAGTCGGGGAATGCCATACGTTAATAATTTATCGTACAGCTCTTGTGGTGTAATCATGTCTTGATCCTCGCTTAAAATTAAATTTTAGCTTTTCTCGGATCAAAATTCATAATCTGGTTGTATCCAACTTCCATCGATTTCAAACCCCATACAGATAACGAATGAAGAGAGATATGATTTGCTCGGAAGGCGTTTCTGTTGAGGTCAAGATTTGGAACACCAGGATAGCTTTTCTTCTCATTTATCGTGTAAGCTTTCGCCAAAGGCGATTGCTTTAAAAACCTTTCTAACATGAAACGTACTGTGTCGGCTCTTGTCGATCTTCCAAAGTCACATACTATGTGAAATGAGCCCTTTCCAGTGTACTGGATTTTAGCGGTTTTGATAAAAACCATTTTCTCCATTACATAATCATATGTGGCAAGGGTAGCCTTTCTTGCCCATTGAAAACCATCGTTTTGATGAACGTCTACATCGATGATTCGATATCGAGTTTGTGGGTTCATACTTGCGTGAAATGATAACGTCCTGCCAGTAACCACATTGTCGTAACTTTTTTGGTCAAGATAGATTGGCTTGTTACCTGCCGCCCTTCTTCGAATAACGGGTTTGTTCACATCCGTCATAATATACACCATCATCTGCAAACCAATATTCTGAGCGATAAGTTCACGCTTGACTGATTGATAATAGTTCCATACATCTATCTCTCGCAGTCCACTAGGATAGAACTTATTTTTCAAAATAATGGTTTGCGGATTTTTGGGTTGTCCCATGGTGATCTCCTATTTAACTTTTGTTCTGGCTTTAGACGTTCTTCATCCTCTCGACAAGACGGCCAGCCCGATTTGGCACCTGACGATACCAACGACTATCCATCATCTCGATAGCCGCCTGAGACCAGTCCTGTGCATCGACAGCTTTCTTCATGTTTTTGAACTTGGATAGTCGTGTTAAACCCATGTTGAACATCATGTTAGCGATGATCAGCTGTACCTCTTCTGGCTTTGAATCAAAGTCTGGATAAAGCTTCTGACAATCATATAAAACAGATTGCACATCATGATCAAAAGCAGCATTAACCCGTTCAGCTGGAACTGTTGTTCCGACAGGGGCTCCATACTCAGGATCACTTTCTAGGATCAGATGTCCTATCCCAAATGTTGGGAGACCTAAATGGTCCAAATAAATTTCTTCGACTCGGCCTTCATCAACTTCTAATTCTTTACGTAATTGCTCGATGTTCATATTTATATCCTCACTAAGCTTTGTAGAATACGATTGCTGTCACAACTTCCTTGAAATCAATCGAAGGATCTTTGTAACAATTCTGCAATACCTCAATGAGCCCACCCATGTCACGGCATTTTGGGTCGTGCTCGAACGTCAATACAACTTCGGGGATATACTCAATAGGACCAACTACCATCTGGCAAATCGATCCCTCTCCCAATGCTTCACCCTGCAAATTCTTGAGGTCTACCATTTCACCAATCTCAAGAGTCTTTGCATATTTGGTTCCACGTCGAACTGTGACGTTAAACCCCTGATGAAAATTGTTGTTTGTTTCGCTGGCTGTTTCGTCGAACAGCAGTGTTTTTCTCTCGTCCATACTTCACTCCTTCATTTCTTTTTTGTTACTCACTATCATTTTTTATTCTCGTATTTTGTATGCCCAAAACTGTTCATAAATTCAAAGACATCTGACATATCTTTTTTTACCTTTATTTTTTTGCCTTTGTATGCTAAAACTCTGGATTTATTTAATTTTTGATACTGCGGCTTCTCCTGGGCCCTCAGCAAATCTTCCCAATCCACATCTGGATTTAAGTTGCACATATCATATAATTTTGGAATTATTATTTCGGGGTGGATCAGCAGGTCTTCATATTTAACTGTCACTGAATTTTTTAAAGCGTCTATCTTTCTGGTTATGACTGGAACATGAGTGCAATACATACGAATTGGCACATTAAAGTAGCAGTTAAATTTTTTAACATTAGACGCGGCGACATCAAATGGGTGACGAACGATATGAACTATTCGGCTTTCCTTGTGAAAATAATCTTGCCATTGATGGCAGTACTTCATTGTATTTATCTTTCGAATATTTGGATAATATGGAGTCTTCTCTCCCCAGTTTCCCTTTGCTGTGCACCCACTTTTAACTGCGTGTTTTATCACGGAGTTTCGAGTTCGAAACTTTTTCAGTAAAAATCTCTCATGAAAAACAGCCTCAACTTCTGGATGCATTTCAATTATTCTTCTGAGAAGAGTTGTCCCGCTTCGTTGAAATCCGACCACTAATATTTTCATAATAACATTTTAATCCCCATCGCCAAGCGAACAGCGGCGTTTCCATCATTGAGCTCTCTCTCCATTTCTGGAAAACGATTTTGTTTTGGGTTTTCAGTCTGCTCCATGACTTTGTTGTATATATCTGATGTTTCTGGTTTTGATAGAGTGTTTGTTCCTGAAAATATTGTATATGGGATATTTGTCGTGTCTCGAATTGAAACACATGGAATATTCAGGACAGATGTTTCTTGTTGAATACCGTCTGAATCAGTGATAACAACCATAGCATTTTTCATGAATTCGAGAAATTTAAAGTATCCAACTGCATCAAAGGACCTTAATTTTTCCAAATGTATAGCGAGGCCAAATTCGTTTATCATTTTCTTGGTCCTTGGATGGATGACGAATATAACCTCAAAGTTGTCAGCAAGCTCTTCAAGAGCTATTAAAATCTCTCGAAGATTTTCCTCGTCGTCCACGTTAGCTGGACGATGTAGCTCAACCAGGATATGCTTTTTATCTTTAACTTCAATTTGATCAGTATAATGTAAAAGATTGTCAATCATCACATCACCAACCAAAAATATTTTTTCTTGTGAAATCCCCTCTTTGAGAAGATTCTTTTGGTCACCAACCGATATCGGAAATAGGTATTGTGAAATATGATCTGTCACAATTCTATTGACCTCTTCTGGCATAGCCATATCGCCAGACCTCATCCCTGCTTCTTGGTGTGCAACAGGAATATGCAACTTCGCTCCAACCAAAGCACAAGCCATGGTTGAATTCACATCACCAACCACCAATATCATGTCTGGCCTATCCTTCAAACAAACCTTTTCAAACTCAATCATCGTCAATCCAGTTTGCTCTCCATGATTTCCAGCTTTAACATCCAAATGATATTTTGGTTTCTTCAAGTTAAAGTCTTTGAAAAAGACTGCGTTCATATTGTGGTCAAAATGCTGACCAGTGTTGATAATTTCGTACGCAATTTTGAGGATATCAAATGCCCTGGAAATAGCAGCAATCTTCATAAAATTGGGTCTTGTACCACCGACTAGAAAAATCATGTTGCCTCCCGTATCCTGGTAGTTAAGTCAATTGAATCATATGCTTCTTTCATACAGAAGCCGTTGCCATCTAAAATATGTTGGTAAGACTCTGTATGAAGATCTGAAAAAACGTTATCAAATCGTATTTCTTCTCCATCGATTTTCATGGACCGATAGAATTTTAATCCTTTTTGTGGAAGTTGTTTACGATCAAGGGATAAAAACCAATTTACGTCTGCCCTCTCCAATGTCAAAGTTCCTTTTGATGTTTTCTCATCCCTGTATTCAACCTTGAATTTTTTACACTTTCCAAATATCCACATTAACATATCAAAGAAGTGTATTCCAATATTGGTTTCTATTCCACCAGATTGTCCCTCTCGGCCTTTCCAGCTGTGGAAATACCAAGGTCCCCTTGGAGTGATATAGTCCAGTGTGATCTTATATCTTCGCTCAGGATCGATTAATTTTTTGACGACACGAATGCTTGGATGGAGTCTGAGCTGGAGAATTGTGTAAACCTTTCTTTCGAATTTCTGAGCAACCTCTTCCAGCTGAGATATATTCGTCGGTGAAAGTAAGAGTGGCTTCTCACATATGATATTGGCTCCCAATCTCAGTCCCAACTTGCAGTGAGATTCATGTAGATAATTCGGGGAACAAACCGATATGTAATCTGGTCTGTCGTCTTCGGGGAGTCTCATTATATGACGATCAAATCTATTCGTGTCTGT
>JAAUYK010019438.1_pt1 | contig 11660 bp, 9 predicted proteins | sample 7278021 | NCBI WGS metagenome assembly JAAUYK01 (sample SAMN14350223, study PRJNA611818) | marine sediment metagenome | isolation source: surface marine sediment (1.8m) | place: French Polynesia: Moorea | collected 2018-08
CGTCTAGTCATTACCTATTCAGACCTCTCCCGACACCTTTTGTCGCTTAAATTCTTTTCTTATACTGGAGAACATATTTAATCCTACGTCCACGATTAGTTCCTCTCCGACTTTTAGACTCTTAAGTCGAACGCCACATCGTATAATCTTTATTCATATCCGTACCGGATCACGAGGTCAACGACTATAGATGTGTGTATTAATGGATTCGGGGGAACAAGCTGTAAAACTTTCAGTCCATGCACTGCGGTCTGTAGATAAACACATGCGGGTACGTAGACCTTGACTTCAACGAGGATCGGAAAACTACCTCATACACGACTCCATAATGATGACGAATGGCGACATTAGGATTATCGCCGCGGAGTCCAACTTGCATCGAAGTCTTCTAAAAGTGTGCCTCATCCAAGATTTATTGGGTCAGACAGAGCGAGCGCGGGCACAAACTAGGAAAGTCCTCGGAATGTGTTGGAGTTAGGCAAATAGTCTGGCGGCTAATTGGAAAACAGTTTCGGGAAGGGCACGTCGTTTGTCTCCTGGAGCCAGTTCTTGTCGGAGTACTCGGAGCCGACGGTCTCCACCATGTGGAAGGTGTAGGCGTGGCGCGGCTTCGACGACAGGTTCTTCTCGCTCTTGTGGTACACCTGTCCGTGTATGAGGACCAGAGAACCTAGCGATTAAACCGCGAGTTTAAGGAGGTTTTTTTGAGTTAAAATGAGGCTATTTAACAAACCTTTCTTGACGGGCGCCGCGACCCACTTCTCGTCCGCGATCTCGTCGTACTCCCCGCCGACGAACTTGAGCAGCGGCTCGTCGGAGCCCGTCTCCTCGTTTCTCACGAACCTCCTGTAGATGGGGCGAGAGTGTGAGCCCGGCACGTACCAGAGGCAGCCGTTCTCCAGGGTGGCGTCGTCCAGCGGGAACCAGAAGCCGATCAAGTTCAGGGGGTCGTTGTTCAGGAAGGAGCCGTCCTGGTGGGGCGTCACTGCAATCAAGGACAATAAATAAAGCCCATTACTGAACCGCGTATTGAAGTACGTACCTTCCGTTCCCACTCTCGGCTGCTTGAAGATGTACATGCCCTGGACGATGACGGGGTCCACGAGGCCGATATTCTTTGCCACCGTCTTGGCCTTGTCGCTAAAAGTCACCTTTACAGCACAGAGGAAGGTCAATCGCTCATTTCTACGTAGAACAAAATCCCATTTTATGTGTAACTTCAATATACCTTCTTGAAGCTTGGGTCGAGCCAGTGCAGCGCGTGCCCGATTTTGTTGAGACAGGCGTGCTTCGACATCTTCAGCTCGCCGTCGTCGCCGAACGCGTCCGCCTCGAAGAAGAAGCGGATCTTGTCGCCAGAGTCGAGGAAATAGTTGTCCTTTGCCTACATACAGAAACACGATTACTACTACTACGAGGACAGACTCACGACACGGCGTCTCGACTGTAATATGATGGATTGATGTATTCTTTTCAACTACATCTTGGCATCCACCACACATCTATTTTCACGGCCCAACTGTAGTAAACCCGTAACTACGAGGGCATCTCCACGTGCACGTATGCTCACCTGTTTGTGGTCCGTGGCGGAGAACACGCCCTTGTGCTCCCTCGGGTCCATGTCGTCGACCAATTTGAAGCAGCTGGACTTGAGCGACTCAACTTCATCCTCAGTCAGGAAGTTTTCCACAGCCAAGAGACCATCTCGCCGAAACTGAGAATGGATACATGTACATTATATGAAAAGCAGGCTTGTACCTACCCATTGAATGCGTTGATCATGAAAATCACCTTTTCAACTTGTTCTGGAGACAGAGCGTAGTGGGAAGGCATCCTGAAGAGGACTACAGAAGGCGTCCGTGCAGTCGGTAATACGACTTTTCGAGAATATGGTATTTCACGAAACGGTGTGAATTTCTGCGGTGATTACGTGCTGTCGGTAAGAACGACTGCGCACCCGTTGAAAAACACGCTGGGCAGCGTCAGAATCCAGTTTGGGCAGTTCTAAGGACGGTCAGTTAGGTTGGCTCGCCTGGTCCCAATCGGCCACCATTCCTGCCGCGATCGAACGTACAGAGCCGAACTCTTGCCAGATTAAATCAGATGCGGGTCGAGGCGTCGGAAATTACTCGTAGACAGTTATATTGGCCGCTTATTAGATAGGAACGGAACCGAAGAACTATTTACGCACCGTCCTGCGCGCATACAATAAAGGTCAAGATACACAATCACACAGATTAAAGCATGTTAGGCGGCCGCTTCGATATGAATTTCGTGTCGAATGGAAAAGGAAACTTTTTACAGTACATCCTGGTATTGAACGTAACCATGTCATAGAAATCTCCTGGGTCATATCGTGGGCTTAGGGAACTTAAACTGAACACTCAATAGAGGCGGCGTCTTTCTGTAGGTAGGCTTCGGCAGGCATTATGATATATACAGCTTTATAAATACAAATGGTTCCCTTCATTCTTTCGTTCTCTGTATACTTCTTTTTTGGCGGGTTTGCCCTAGATCTTTCTTCCACCTCCGTCTTTTGATTCGTACTCGTATTCACTCGTCTAGGCAGCATGTCTTGACGATGACCCCGGTGACCTGGTAAGGGTCGCAGTTCGACGACGGCCTCCTGTCCTCCAGGTAACCCTTCCTCTCCTCGGCCACGCCCCTAGGTATTCGGATGGAGCAGCCCCTGTTGGCCACGCCGGCAGAGAAGTCGTGGATCGACGACGTCTCGTGCAGGCCGGTCAAACGACGCTCATTGTCCTTGCCTATAGTGAGATGAAGTAGATTTACGTACAGATTAACTTCCAGTATAATTAAGTACCTTCATTCGGATCGTAGGCTTTGATATGCCTGATGTGATGCCTGGACAGCCTGTCGATGGCCTTCTCGATCTCCGTCAGGCCACCCTCCTCGCGCATCTTCTGGGTGGAGAAGTTGGTGTGGGCGCCAGCGCCGTTCCAGTCGCCCTGCATCGGCTTCGGGTCCATGGAGACGACGATGCCAAAGTCCTCGGCCACCCTGTGCAGCAGGAAGCGGCCCATCCAGAGGTCGTCGCCCATCTCGATGCCCTCGCAGGGGCCAACCTGGAACTCCCACTGGGCGGGCATCACCTCGGCGTTCGTCCCGGAGATGTTCACGCCGGCGTACATGCAAGCGCGGTAGTGCGCCTCGACAATGTCACGGCCGTAAACCTGAAGTAAAGTTTGGTGTGATTGAGATTAACTGCCAGATACGGTCAATGATTTTATTACTTTGTCGGCTCCCACGCCGCAGTAGTAGGGCCCCTGGGGTCCCGGGAACCCGTTCTTGGGCCAGCCGAAGGGATGGTGGTCCTGATCGAGCAGTGTGTACTCCTGCTCGATTCCGAACCAGGGGTGGTCGTCCTTGGCCTTCTCCATGATCTCGTTGCAGGCCTTGCGGTGGTTCGTGTCTGCCGGCTTCTTGTTGTACTTGTACGTCTCACAGAGCACAATCTTGTTGTCGTTCATGCGGAAGGGATCCCTGTACATGGCCACGGGGTAGAGGTAGACGTCGGAGTTGGAGCCCTCCGCCTGGCGGGTCGACGAACCGTCAAAGTTCCATATGGGCAGTTCTGGAAATTGTCAAGAAGAGTTATTAACTTATTATTCTCTGGCTTATAACTACAACATCATAACTGCATGACTACATTATACCTTTGGGCGACTTTGGCACGAAATCGACTGTCCTCGTCTTAGACCTCAGGTGCTCTCCCGTCCCGTCGATCCAGACGTACATGCACTGGACCTTATTGTTTGGCTGGCCTAGGCGGAGATACCTGCAATACGTAATTAACTAATTATGTAGAAATGTATTCATGAATTGTAGAGCCTGAAAGATGTGTCACATACCTGTCCAGCACGGTTTTGTTGGTCAATCCTCCAAGCGCCATCGTCCTCAATTGTGTGTGTGGGAGTTATTATGCGCTGTAAATGAACTGTTCGGAGAAATGAAGGGTTGTTGTGAATACAGCGAGATCTTTGGACGGAAACGCAAACTTTTGGGGCTAGGCCTGGACCCAATCAGCTGACTAGTGACTACGAGTGCTTTCGAGCTGAATATAACCTTTAGGCTATTATGAAACTAGAATATTTTGTACACGTACTTTCAACTGAATTGCGTAGTACCGCGATGACTGCAGTGGGTGCGCCGCCCAGAATGACTGACATGCAGCTTTCGAATGAACGGCGACGCAGTTTATTGCCCCTCGACCCGAAAGTCACTGATCCTTTGTTCAGCAACTTCAGCTAGCTAGCGACAGACCCAGTGGGCAGTTCACACACGCACACACTTGCGTTGCTACGTTGCTACGCCAGGCACAGGTATGTGAGGAGGACGGACGGAAGTAAGCGCGTCCTCAGAAAAGCCGGGAATTTCTCCGCGTCTCGGTATAGCTAGATCGGCCGCCGCGCTCCTCGGAATGACAAAGATACTGTCTCCGGCTGATAAGGACCCCCTCGGCGCTGCGACGAAAATATGTACGAACACTTGCGAGATGCAGCATACCAAGAACGAGAGATGAAATCTAGTGGGTATCGTCCGAATGCACTTTTTCCGCGCCGGACCGAGAATACGTTTGGCGTGGATTCCATTATTTTGACGCGATCGAACTTACTTAGCAGGATATCAGAGGCAGGCTGACATCTCCCAAAGTCGAGGATTCACCACGAAGACACCTGATGATACAGAGTTAGGTACATGAAGGCGACTGCAGAGAAAGTTGAGCTTTCAGAGAGCTAGAGCCATGTAGGCAAGGTTAGAGAGAGCTAGAACTTGGAGGCCAAGCTGTGGCGTAGGGCATGCGCGACGTTCGAACGTTGCTAGCGCTGGCAGCTAGACCTAACAGTGCGCTCGCTCGCTCGCTCCCTTCCTCCTCCTCCCAATCTGGCGCGCTCGCTTGCTCGCGGGCGGCCTCCAGGGCATGCTAGCCGGGAAAGGAGACTTTCCCCTACTGCCTCTTTCCAGCTGGCTTAACTGCTGTCCAGACTATAAGAAAGAACTATTATGCGCCAATATCAGAGACCTAGGTATAATTTGACAATGGACGAATTTCCGCAAGTGGATACATTTTGTACGAGGTCATGGATACCCGCATATACTAAATACGCGTACAGTCCTGCGTGTACATCTTCCACCTTCATTTCAATTCGAATTCATTACCCCGGCCCTTTCTTGGGCAGTAACACAGCTAGTCGACTGACAAAGGAGTGGCTTTCGCCTACTGCGTTCGTTTCGGTTCAATTCCCACAAAGCGGTCTTAGCTATAATGTCCTACGATAGGCTAGAAGCCAGTCCTGAGGAATATTCATCATACGTAAACACGTATAAAAGACTAGCGGAGTAAGGTAATGGCTCAGAGCCCTATGTGCCAGCAGGCTTTTTACGCTCTATAATATTTGTGCCAGGTAAACTTGACATTAAAATCTAAAGTAGTTAAATACGTGCCCTACGGGTACGCATTGCATATGTACATATACATCTAGGAAGAAAAAACGCAATTGGGAATGCATGTACCTACTTAGTTTGTGCCAGTAAACGCCGCCAATTTCTTTAGGCCAATTTCAAGCGCAGTTCATCGTACTTGGACAGTTTTGTCGAACGATTACCGTACGCGTAATTAAGGGGGTAGGTACGTTGTCTTAATTGGACTTTTGCATTCGTACTTTGCTCGTACGTGTACTCTTAAGCGGGCGTTTTTGTGCAGACGTTCTAACATCATCGTTTAAGAATCGTTTATACGCCACACGGAACAAACGTCTTTATTCCCCAAATATACAAAGCGCATTCATCTACGCTAGGAGGGAGTTCCCGACTTCCCGTTATGCGTCGCCGTCTTCATTTAAGAACTACACTTTCTTTTGAAGAAAGCGCTTCCCATCGACCGCCCGACCGTCTTTTACCATCCCCTTCCTTCGTACGGGGCAGTCACGCAACGGAGCCGAGCTCTGACAGGGAGGAGTCGGGCGGATATGGCAGACGGACGGAGCAGCTTTTTCAGAGAGACAGAAGAAAGAAAGAGAGAAAGTTCAGGTCGGCTGACCAAGACACACAGGTACGAGAGATCATTATATTACGGCATTAACTGATGCATTCATTTACACTTAGTTGGCATTATTATAGGGGGATAATTATGAGCCTTACGACTCAGTAAAAGTTAGAGATAGTATTGTGACCATTGGGCGCCATCCAGCGTGATTCGGCATTCTTCGCACGGCCGCTATTTGGTCACTTGAAAATCTATCCAAGCTGGCAAGAGAGAAGAAAGAGGGCGAAATAAAGATCGAGTAGGAGAAATAGAGACCGAGGAGCGAGAATAACATTTGCTTTTGCGGAAGGTCGTTCGTGCTCGGGATCAGCCGGCAAACAGGTGCTTCCGAATGTTTTCCGACATGATCGGGTTCCCCCGGGGCTCCCAGTTCGACCACCAGATGGCCGCCGCGGCCGTGGCGGCCACGGTGGGGGGCGTGGCGTACCCGGGGCACCCGCAGCCGCAGCACCACGTCACGCCGTCGAGCAACCCGGCGGCGCAGCCCACCTTCATCTACCAGGAGTTCAAGTGCGGCGAGTGCGAGTTCAGGGCCATGCGCCACGCCGACGTCGAGCTGCACAAGCGCTCCATGCACCCGAAGGCGGCGCCGTCCGCCTCCGCGTCGCCGTCGCCGTCCGCCTCGGCCCAGATGTGCAACTCGAGCAAGTGCGCGAACGGCGGGGAGCACCACAAGAGCCAGTGCCAGCGCAAGAAGCCGTTCCCCTGCGAGCATTGCAACTCCAGCTTCGGGCAGAAGGCGCACCTCGACACCCACGTGAAGACGGTGCACGAGCAGGACAAGCCGTTCTCGTGCGGGGTGTGCACCAACTACATCTGCTCCAACAAGGCCATGCTCGACAAGCACGTGAAGTTGGTGCACAAGAAGGAGAGGCCGTTCGGGTGCCACCTGTGCCAGCGGCGCTTCGGGCAGAAGGTCCACCTGGACGTGCACATGGCCGGCGTGCACATGAAGGAGCGGCCTTACGCGTGTGACGAGTGCGGATACAACGCCGCTACGAAGGGCATGGTGGCCAAGCACGTGCAAACCGTGCACCGAAAGGAGAAGCCCTTCCCCTGCGAGATCTGCCACACGAGGTTCGGGCAGAAGTCGCACATGCAGAAGCACGTGATCACGGTGCACATGAAGGAGAAGCCGTACAAGTGCGACCAGTGCAGCTACCAGACCGCCACCAGGAGCACCCTCAACAGACACATCAGCGTCGTACACAAGGGCTCCAAGATGTTTGAGTGCCAGATCTGCTCGTCCACCTTCGGGCAGAAGACGCACTTGAACACGCACATCAAGAACGTGCACAAGATTGCGACGCCGTACAAGTGCGTCGAGTGCCCCAGCGCCTTCACGGGGATGCACCAGCTCCGGGATCACATGAACAACAGTCACGCGAAACCGAGCAGCGGAGGCCAGATGCCTATCAAAGTACCCTATCTCAGCCCGTAGTTCCTTAGGGCGCAAGCTCGATTCTTAGCTGTCCGTATGTACAGGTAAAAACTGTATTACAGATCGTATAGTAGTATGCAAGGTACATAGAAGGAGGTAGTACGTACACATGAGGGAATGTGTCCTTATGTAAAAGAAGCTTGTCAAATTTGTTCCGTATTCACGTATCCATTGCTGTATATACGTATGATATGTCGTTACGTACACATGCAATTTTACGCATCGAACACAAAGCGTGAAAGAATATCGCTGTAGTTATAGTTTAAAAGCATCCACGTCTGGTGAGAATAAATATTTATTGCAGGCCTGCTTAACACCCTCCGTCCGACTTGAACATTACTTTTGGCTAGGGCGGTATCACAGCTTTGTCGACTATTCTTTTTCGCCTGTCCACTCCTTTGGACATAAGGCTAACCACGGATTTGCTCAACCTCTCTCCGCTGAGGCCGTGCGTCACGCGGAGGTGCTGCCTGGCGTTTTGTACCCTCTTGAACTTTTTGCCGCAATCTCCGCACTTGTGACTAGCCTTGCTCGAGTGCTTCTTCGCGTGCTCCACCAGGGCGTGCCTCGTCGAGAACTTTTTCCCGCAGGCGCCGCACCCGTGACTCCTCTTTCCGGCGTGGTAGTCGAGGTGGTCGGCGTACTGCTTGCCCGCGTCGGCAAACTTCCTCGGACACTGGGGACACTTCACGGTGTAGGCGCTCCTCAGCCCCGTCTCTTCGGCGTGCATGCGAGTTTTGTGCTTGTACAGGTCGTTCGAGCAGCGGAATCCGCGGCCGCACAGATCGCAATTCATTCGCTTCTCTCCGTGCCGCACTTTGTGAGCGGCGAGGAGGCGTCTGTTGGTGAACACTTTGCCGCAGGTCGAACATGTGGGCGGCGTCTGGATGATGATGGACCCGGTTGTCTTCATTTTGGCACTACGTCGATGAGCGCGTTTAAATTTTTGAATTCCTGTATCACGATCACGGGCGCCATGCTTGTCCCGTTGGTGCTGCCGAAGCTCGGCCTCGCTTCCTACGACTAAACCCCTGCACTGGAAGCACTTGAACTCTAGGTCGTGGCCGTGGGTGCGGTGCGTGTGCCACGCAAAGTCGACGTCCCGCTCAAACTTGGCGTCACACTCGCCGCATTCGATGACCAGGCGTTCGTTGATCACTGCGTCGTCGGTGTGGAGCCGAAAGTGGCTGTGGAGCTGCTCCTCGGTTGAGAACTCCAGCTGGCAGGTGTTGCACCTGTACGACGTCGACTCGTACGCCACGAAGTCGGCCTCTTTGAACGCGTCCAAGGCGACCAAGATGCCAAGGACGCCGCATCTGTCGGCGTCTTCGAGGCTGTCGAGCGAACTCTCGCCGTAGACTACGGAGACAAACTTCTTAATTGCTGCAGCGTCGAAGTCCGGCAAGATGAGACTGCAGTTGTCCGATTCCTCCATGACTGAGGCGAGGAGCTTGCTGACTGCGGCGAGGACGAGCTTGTGCGCGAAGACAGCGCTCTCGGTCCGCCCGTCCGAAGTGATGGTCAAGTCCAAAGACGATTGCTCCTGCTGCCGGCTCTTGCGAATGTGGTCCAACATGAACTCCTTGAAGCCCGCCGCGCTGCCCATTCTGAAAGAGAACGCGGACGGCTGGATTTACTATATTGATTGCACCGCACCCCGCAGTTAAGCACGGTAGTTGAGTATCAACGTGATAAATAGACTTTAATTTTCGTTAATTCTCGGGTCGACAGTGAATAAAAGTGGACGGACGCGTTACAGAATTAAGTCGTGTTGACTAACTGCTGCTTCCAGCTCTCAGGGTCGGGCTTCACCCCGTTGGCGACAAAGACCACGTTCCGGCTGTACTTGCGAATCTCCTCATCCAGACTAATCAGTTCGGACTCCATTTCCTTCCTCCTATTCCGATGGCGCAGCGTGTCCGAGCTGACTGGCAGCCGGTTCGTCTCCAGGATTAGCTTATTCCTCCTGTCCTCCAGCGCGCCCAGCATTCCCATGCGCTCCTCCTCCGTCAGCTTCACGTGTCCCGGAGGGCAGCCCTTCTTCTCCCGACGCTCTCGGTCCTTCTTCTCCGCCGCCTGCCGCCACTGCTCCTTACGGTCGACCAGGTACTTGGGCACGCTGCCGGACTTGTAGGTGGACGGAGGGGCGAAGGTGCTCGAGGAGACTGAGGCGACGTACGTCGCGGCCTTCGACTCCTTTGTCCTGTTCGACTCCTGGCGCCTCCGCTGGCCGATGATGGACGCGCCGTCCTTGTTTGCGTGGATGTAATCGACGCAGACTCCTTTCACGACCGGCAGGGAGCCCCTCCTCCCGTTCTCCTTGACATCCTTTGCCTTCTTCTCGTTAGCGTCCTCCTCCTCGCCCTGGGCGTCGAGAGCGCCCTCGATTCCTCCGAGGTCAAGACGCAGCTCTCGCTTCGTCGCCTCGTCCAAGCCGAGCTCGTCGTGCACGCTCTTGGCAGGAGAAGGCGGAATAACGTTCCGGCTGGGCGCCCGGTTCGGGGAGGGGACCTTCACCGGAGACAGAATGGGAGAGGTTGAGGTGTCTTTGGTAGTCCTCTTGACTTTGTCTAGGGTCGCCGTGCTCCCTGTTTGGGGCAATTTCTTCGCCGGCGAGGCCGGATTTACCAGTAGGGTGGAGGTGCTCATGCTCTTGCTCCTTGTCATGGGCGAGATCCCGTTCGTTCTGACCGCATTTTCCGCTTCGCTCCTTGACGGAGGCGCATTTTCCATGGACGTGTGGCGTTGCGATGTGGAGCTTGCCGTCCGCCGCCTCAGACTCGGTGACCTCCGCCGCAAGACCATGTGGCCCTCCACCAAGGGCGGTGTCTCGCAGATCTCCTTCACCATCTCCGATATCCGAGCCTTGCGCTCCTCAACCGAAATCTCGGAGAACCTGGCCGTCAACGCGTTGGTGGCAACCGCCGACGTTTCGCCGTTGTGTAAAAGCCTCTCCGGCTCCTCGGTCTCCCCTTTCCCGTTCATGTACGGCCGGCCGTTGTCGAGGTCCTGAAACGCGCTGGCGTCCAACGACTTGGACTTTTTCAGACGACTGGCGCCCCTCGAGTTGGCCCTCGTCACGACGCCGGGGTTCACGTAGTCCCCCAGGCTGGACCCCTTCTCCAGGAAGGGGCCCGTCTTCGCGTGGCCGTGTAAGTAGCCCTTCGACGATTTCCCAGTGACTGGACGAATTCTCCTGGCGGCCCCGTTCGTTGTCGTCCCGTTCATGTAGGCGGTCACCCTGGGCTTGATGTCTGCAAATGCCATGGTGGCCTTGAGCGGCTTCTGCTTGGCCGCCCTCTCCGCCGCCGCCTCCGCCTCCCTCTGCCTCCTCTGCATGGCCAGGCTCTTGATCCTCCTGGCGTTCTCGCGGCCATAGTCTTTCTGGTAGTGCGGCTGCGGCCCATCCAGCGAGGAGCCCGACCGGAGCCACATGGCGTTAGACGGCTTTCGATCCTCGCACTAGCATCGGAGAAAATTTACCTAGCTGTGGGAAAAGGTCGTCACTCTTGCTTCTAGCTGCTGTACACGCACATAGTTTTGTTGTGACGAGGTGACACACAGTACAGCTACAGCGTCGGCCGGATTGTGCTGGGCTCTCTCCTCTGGTTCTTCTCCTTTCTTTTCGCACACAGCTATCACGATCCGTCCGTCCGTCCGTCCGTCCGTCCGTCCGTCAGCCGCCCACCGACCGTGCAGCCAGCAGTGCGCGTTAAGGGGGATTCAGGACAGGGAGAGCGAGAGCGTGACCGGTACACCAATGATCGGCCAGACGCGGACGGGAGGGCAGCGCGCTCGTAAGCGTATAAAGAGAGCTCCTTTGGAGAGCTAGCTCTACCTTCTTCCCTCCCTCTACTTTACGAGCGAAACTTCACTGGGGCTCTCGCTCTCCTGGTTACGCTTGGTTCACATCGTTTATCCTAACGTATCTAAAGCGCCGCGAGCGAGAGTCATGCAGCTAGCGCCCCTTGGAACAACCATTTGTATACCTGGCGATCGAGCGACGTCGGTCGGTCGACCCTCGCATAAGTATAACGGCGGCGGCGCGGCGGCGACTCTGACCGACGTTGTATCGTATGGTCCATGGGAGAGGAGCAGAAAGGAAAAAAAGAACACTGGGCAAACTAAGCCAAGTTTTAGCTTAAAATTTCA
>JAAUYK010196300.1_pt1 | contig 11656 bp, 11 predicted proteins | sample 7278021 | NCBI WGS metagenome assembly JAAUYK01 (sample SAMN14350223, study PRJNA611818) | marine sediment metagenome | isolation source: surface marine sediment (1.8m) | place: French Polynesia: Moorea | collected 2018-08
CGGCAGTTGATGTAAAGGCAGAAGATGTTAAGTTGGAAAAGGTTGTCGAGAACATCAAGGTTGAAAGCCATACTCAAAATGGAGAGTCCAAAGGTGCTGCTGACTGCTGACTATGCCGACGCGTATTAGAGCTGAATCCAAAGCTTTGCAGAACTGACTTCGATTTGTTAATTCTTAAGGTCTAATTGAAAATGAAGGATATAAAACTCATAAATTATTACGCAGTTCGTTTTATTAATCAGTAGATTTTTGGGATCGCAACAAGATATTGACGTCAGACGCCTAGTAGCTCCTGCCGAACATGGTGTAGTACTTCGCCTCCTTGCCGCACTTTGGATGCACGCACTTCCTCCCCTTGTCCAGCTTCTTGGGCTGCTTGAAGGGGATGCAGAGAGACTTGGCCCCCATGGAGGGCGCGCCCTCCTCGACCACGACGGATCCCTTGCTATCCTCCTTGATCGACTCCTCGCACGCGGGCACGCCGCAGAAGGGCGACTGGATCAGGTGGCTCTTGTCCAGCGCGGAGATGAAGCCGGCCCAGTCGTCGCAAACGCTCAGGTGATCGTCCAGCTGCTTCTTCGCCTTGGAGAACATGTCCGACTGGATGGTGAGCAGTAGGTTCGAGACGTCGGACGCCAGGCTGCTCTTCTTCAGGGTCACCTTCTCGCCGGTGTCTCGGCGCACGGCCACGTACTCGCCGTTCTTGATGTCCCTGGGTCCGAGCTCGATCCTGATGGGCACTCCCTTCAGCTCCCAGTGGTTGAACTTCCAGCCGGGAGAGTAGTTCTCGCGGTAGTCGCCCTTCACGCGCACCTCCGCCTTGTCGAGTATGTCCTCGTACTCCTCGCAGGACCGGTACAGGTTCTTGCGATCCTCCTCCTTGAGGTTAGCCGTGATGCCGCAGGGGACAATGACGACCTGAACAAGAGACAACATTAATGTTAGAACCGATTAACTCATGACTGACTCGTTCTCCTACCTGAATTGATGCTGCCTGAGGAGGCAGGACAAGACCCTGGTTGTCCCCGTGCACCATGGTCAGCACGCCGATCGTCCTCGTCGTGATGCCCCACGAGTTCTGGTACACGTACTGCTTCTCTCCCGTCTCGGGGTGCTCGAAAACGACGTCGAACATCTTGGAGAAGTTCTGCCCAAGATGGTGGCTGGTGGCGCCCTGGATTGCCCTGCCCGCGGACGCGATGTACGCTTCCACCGTCGTCGTGTACTCGCCACCGGCAAACTTCTCCTTCTCGGTCTTCCGTCCGGGCACCACGGGAATGGCCATGATGTCCTCGTAGACGGCGCGGTACAGGTCGAGAATGTCCATGACTTCCTTCTCGGCGTCGGGCTTGTTCGCGTAGGCGGTGTGACCCTCTTGCCAGAGGAACTCGCGAGTGCGCAGGAAAGGCTGAGGGTGTTTGAACTCCCATCGCTGTCAATGAGAATTAAATGAAGCCAAGAATAACTATACACTTGAATGGAGTCACTAGCTGTTTACACTTACCACAACGTTGTTCCACTGGTTGAGCTTGATGGGCAGATCTCTGTACGACTGAATCCACTTAGCGTAGGCGGGGTACATAACGGTCTCGCTGGTGGGACGGATAGCAATGTGCTCGGCCAGATCGGAGTCTCCAGACTTGGTCACCCAGGCCACCTCGGGGGCGAAGTCGGCGATGTGGTCCTTCTCCCTCTCGAGCGCCGCGTGCGAGACGAATATGGGGAAGTAGCAGTTCTGCACTCCCAGCTTCTTTATATTGGCGTCGAAGAACTTCTGCACCGCCTCCCAGATGTTGTAGGACCAAGGACGGAGGATGTAGCACCCGGAGACGTCGTAGTACTCCAGCATCTCCGCCTTGACGATGACCTGGGAGTACCAGTCGGCCAGGTTCTCCTCCTTCTTGGCCTCCATGCCGAGCCGCGTCACCTTCTGGCCGGCCTCGCCCTTGCTCTTCTCCTCCTTCTTGGGCTGAGGCTTCTGCTTCTGCTGCTGAGGCTTCTTCTCCTTCTTTGCGCTGCCTCCCCCGCCTCCACCGGCTGGCTTCCAGTCCTGTCCGGTCTTCTCCTTGAACTTGTCCTTGAGGCCCAGCAGAATCTGGACGTTGGCGGCGACGTCGGCGGGATCAGCCTTGTCGGCCTTCAACTTCCGTACGAGGTCGCCTTGGGCGGTTATTCTAGCATGAAGATCGTTCTCCAGATCTGACTTTGCCGACTCGGCGGCGGGGGTTGGGCTCTTCTCGGGAGTCTTGGACTTCTCCTTCTTATTGCCTCCCTGCTGTTGGCCTTTGGGCTTCCAGTCCTTGCCCGTAGCCTCCTTGAACTTGGCCTTCAGATCGAGCAGTTTCTTCACCTCGGCGTCAATGGCAGCCTTTCCTGCGTTGTCGCCCTTCAACTTCCTGACTTGATCACCCTGGGCAGATATTTGTGCATCGAGGTCGTCAGCGGGAGCCGAGATGGTGGCACTGGCAGGGGTAGAGGCAGCAGGTGGAGTGCATCCGGGCTTCCAATCCTGACCAGTGGCCGACTTATACTTGGCCTTAAGCTCCAGCAAAACGGTGACTGCCGCCTTGATGTCGTCCTGACTGGCATTATCCCCCTTGAGTTTCCTGACCAGGTCGCCTTGGTTGACAATCGTGGCGTTGATCGCTACAGCATCCGCGAGTATTCCAGTTGGTTTGGTGGCCTCGGAAGAGGCCGCGTTATTGGAAGCCTGTTGCTTCGCTCCTCCGCCACCTTTCTTTCCACCCTTGGCCGCCTTCGCCGGAGTAGGAGCAGCTTTGGAAGGAGCCGCGGTCTTGCCTGGAGGTCCGTAGCTACCAGGGGTTCCGTCGGGGATGCTGATAAGTTTGATCGAGGTAGGCTTGCACGTGTTTGGACTGGGAGCCTTGTAGGCGACGTCGACAATGAAGAAGCCCTTGCGCTGAACTTGAATGATGTCGCCCTTCTTCAGACTCACAAGCTCGGGGTCGCCGAGCACCTCGATCTCCGTCTTCGTATTCTCCCCGATGTACTGCTTGAAGTCGTCATCCTTATCCAGAACGGGTTTCGTGATTATGTGATCGTAGTAGACGCAGGTCGTGGGGATGAAATCGGCCTTGGGAGTCTTGGCCAACCAGGTGACCTTCAGTGTCTTCTTGTAGTCTTTGTTGTCGAGGTCTGTGACGGCTTCCACGCTGATGACCTTGTCGCCCTCCTTCTTGATGCTCTTGATGGTGATGTTACCCCAGTTAATGAACGTCACGTTCTCTCCCTCCTTCATCTGCTGGGCGTCCTCGCCGTCCACGAGTACGGTGGGCGCGCGCCAGACGTCCTTCTGCCCAACGCCGGGATTCTTGGGGTGCTTGTCGGCCCTGATCATCTCCTCCTGCACGCCGGCGATGTTGACGGGGACGTTGTAGCACCCGTCGACGACACTGTACCTGGGAGCAACGGGATCCACCACCTTCTTGTTCATGGCCCAGATCTTGTCCCACTCCATAAACACGACGGACCTGGACGAGCCCTGAGCGATGATGAACTGCTTCAGCGCCTCGATGGTCATTCCGCGGCGGAGGATGCCGCGCACGGTGGGGAACCGAGGGTCGTCCCAACCGTCCACCTTCCCGCTGTCGACGAACCAGGTGAGTTTCCGCTTCGACATGACGGTGTTGGTCATGCTCAGTCGGGCATAGGCGTAGATGTGGGGCTTGCGCAGGCCGAGGGCGTCGATGAACCAGAAGAACTGGTCGTCCCTGTCCATGTACTCAGTGGTCCTGAGGGCGTGCGTCACCCCCTCGATGCTGTCCACGATGGGGCAGGCAAAGTCGTATGTGGGGTAGACCTTGTACTTGGTGCCGGTGGCGGGGTGGCGCTCGGGCTTGCACCGGTAGATCGTGGGGTCGCGCATGCAGCCGTTGTCCGATTTCATGTTGATCTTGGCCCTGACGGCGCACTCCTGGCCGCGGGCCGTTCCCTTCTTCATCTCCTGCCACAGCTTAAGGTTCTGCTCGGGGCTGTTGTTGCGGTTCTTGGATTCCTCCCTAGCCTCGCGCTCAGCTTTCATAGTCTGAAGAAACAATGACATAACATTAACTTGTAACAGTAAGACATCCCAGATCTCCCACTCGTGCGTTACCTCAGCATCGGTGTCATCGACGTAGGCCTTCCCCTCCTTGAGCAGCTTCTCGCAATAGCCCAACATGAGCTCGAAGTGGTCCGACGTCCTCGAAAAGTGGTCGTGCTTTACATGCAGCAGCTTCAGGTCATGTTGAATGACCTCCTCAAACTCCTCCTTCTCCTTGGCGGGATTGGTATCGTCAAAGCGGAGGATGAGCTTGCCCTGGAAGTGGTCCCTGTAGTGCTGATTCAACATCGCAGCTTTCGCGTGGCCAATGTGGAGATATCTGAAAGTGGCAATAGTTAAACTACTGTGCATTGTATCGTAGGTAATGAATTCGACTAATCGTATTTACCCGCTGGCCTCGGGAGGGAATCGGACTACCACCTTGCCCTGCTCGGCGCCAGGCAGGTCAACGAACTTGCCCTCATCCTTCGTCTGCTTCGGAGCCGATCCCGCTCCTGCCCCTGCCTTGCCACCACCGCCTCCGCTCTTCTTGGCAGCCTCGGCCGACATCAGAGCCACGGCCTTGGGAATGGCGTCCTTGGGAAGGCCGGACACGATCTTCTTGACCTCAGGTAAGGCACCGATGAAGTTGTACCAACCCAGAACGTTGCCTGTTGCCTCTTTCCTTTGCAGTAAACCCTACAGACACGAAGGCAACATCCAAGTGTCAAAAATACTGAACAGATATTTAGTTACATTGAGCATCGATTTACGTACCTGCCACTGGCCACTGGCAAAGAGCCCTCCGAAGACAGCGTAGTCGGCAGCGGACAACTTGCCGCTCACAAGGTAAGCCTTGGGCTTTACTGAGCTCTCTAAGTATTTGAGCGCTTCCTGGAACTCGACGGGACAGGCCAGCTGACCCATGGTGAAGCTCAGCCAGTGGTCCACCTCAGTCCTCGACAGGGGCCCGTCTCCGTACAGATTGCACTGCGGGGCGGACCGCGCCAGGTACCGGATGATGCTGGCGCCGGTCGACAGAACGACGCCATCGCCGACGTCCATGGAGGTAACGTTGCCCCACTCCACTTTGGCGTTGTTCTTGACCGCGCTATTCACGATGATCGCCCCCACGGGGGGATCGCTCTTTGACGCTCTCAACATCTGAAAAGAACATGAATTTGTAGACGTTATGCACGCAACTTTCATCTCATGGTGCTTTTTTTATGTTCCTTTCGAAAACGATTCGTACAACTTTAGCGACTCTTTGTCGATTCTTGGTTGCACTGCAGTTAGTGCAAGTAGGAAATGCCTCAGACAGATTTCCTTGGCGTCGAGGTCCTCCTCCATGGCCTTAATTCCAGCTTCGTTGCACACAGCCTCAATCTCTGCGCCCGAGTATCCGTCAGTTTTCTCGACCAGCTCGTCGACGTTGACGTCCGCGGAAAGAGGCTTCTTTCTCGTGTGAACTTGGAAGATCTTTCGCCTCGTCTCCTGATCGGGCAACCGCACATAGAACTTGAGGTCGAATCTGCCGGGTCGCATGAGGGCCTGGTCGATCATGTCGGGTCTGTTGGTGGCGGCCACGATGACCACGTCTTTCAGCTGCTCTATGCCGTCCATCTCGGTAAGGAGCTGATTCAGCACCCGGTCTCCGACTTTGCTGCCGCCTCCTCCGCCCCCGCCCCTCTCGGATCCCAGCGCGTCGATCTCGTCGAAGAAGATTATGGCCGGCGCGACCTGCCTGGCCTTTCGAAACAGATCTCTGACGGCCCTCTCGGACTCTCCGACCCACTTGGACAGCAGCTCGGGGCCCTTGATCGCTAGGAAGTTCAGTCCGCTTTCGTTGGCCAGGGCTTTCGCGACCATCGTCTTGGAACAGCCGGGCGGGCCGTACATGAGGAGGCCCTTGCGAGGCGTGATGCCCAGTTTCTTAAACGTCTCCGGCCGCTTGAAAGGCCACTCGACTGCCTGCTTCAGATGCAGCTTCAATTCTTCGAGGCCTCCGATGTCCTCCCAAGAGACGTTGGGAACTTCTACGAGGACCTCCCTCATGGCGCTGGGATTGATGCTCTTGGTAGCTCTCTTTACGTCGTCCGCAGTGATGACGCCATCGGATTGTCTCTCGGCTTCGATGAGCAAGGCTCTCAAATCCATGCCGACAAAGCCATGGGTTGTGGCAGCAATGTCTTCGACGTCCTTGGAATTTAGAGTTTGGCCGGGTCCCAGACCGGCCAGAAGCACATCCAAGATGCCTTTCCGCGAGGAAATCGACGGCGCCCCGATTTCCACCTCCAACTCGAGCCGTCCTGGTCGGAGGAGCCGCGTGTCCACCGAATGCTTTTTGCTCGTGGTGGCGACGACCACGACTCTGGCTCTGGTCATATTCCAGTTGTCCAGAACGGAAGACAACGTCGCCGCCGTCCGCCTGTCCTGTTCCGACTTTCCTCCGTCCTTCTGCTGCGGACACAAAACGTCGATGTCGTCGATAACTACGAGGCATGGCTGACGCCGAGTGGCCTCGCTCAATCTGGACCTCAGGTTGGACTCAGTCTCTCCCGCGAAATTAGAGACAACGTCGCAGTCGATAGTGATTGTGTTTAGTCTCAGTTCTCGGTGCAGGTTTGACGCGAGTAGCGATTTTCCCGTGCCGGAGGGACCCCAGAGCAGGATTCCGCTCAAGCACCGCATCCTTTTCTGTCGCTCTTCATTGGTCTGGAGTAAGGTCTTCAATGATGGCGTGATGGAGGCTATCTCCCTGTCCAGCCCTCCAACAATTGACTTTAAGTCTTTATCGGGTACCGCTTCAGCAATTGCATCGTCAATATTCGCGGTAGGTGCAAGTTCAATTTCAGTCTGAGAGGTCACTGCAAAGAACTTTCGACCATCTGTATCGTCCAGCCGTATGTCTCCCAGCCTTGCTGATAAGTCCGATTTCTCTATGACTGAAATCTCAGCAACGGCGAAGTTAATTTGCCTGCCCAAATAGGTAACCGGCAGACTGCTGCCCTGGCAAACGACCAGCTCATCTCTAGTGACGTGAGAAAGGAAGGAGGTGAGATCCTCGAGTTCGATATCCGCGTCGCGTTGAAAGTCCCCCCGAAGTTTGAGCTTAGCAGCCGGTTGCACTTGAGATACGTCCAACTTCTGAACGCAAGCTCTCTCCTCCGCCTCAGCACCGGTCAGGATGCCGCCATCAGCCGCCGTGGCCAAGTGACACTTTTCGCCGACGGCGCCTGACAACGCCAGCATGGGCCAGGCCCGAAACACGCTGGAGTTGTTGATTACCACCAGGTCTCCGAATCCGATCTCGAGCAAGGCCATCAGGGACTCCGACACGAACAGACTCCTCCTTCTGACCATCTCCGGAAGCCTCTGCCACTTGGCCGGCATGACCTTCTTCTTTACCTTGGCCACCGGGCCAGTTAGCGTCCCCATGGCAGCGTCCACCAGGGTGTGATTGGCGTCCTCCTTCCTTTCCCTCCACGCCTTGTGTTCGTCGGCCTCCGAGCTGTGGAAGTGCATCTTGGTCTCCTCGCAGACGACCCACGTGGCCGGCGGCGGGCGCACATTTGACAGCCGCTTCTTGGCCTTGGCGCTCGACGGAGTCGGCATTGTGCACGGGCAAAAAATGCGACCTAAAAGACCAACTTTACCTCGCTCTATGTCCCACTGCGAAGCAGACAATCTGTCCGACGACGTGGTCGTGACGAAAATAGACACCCCTTTCAATGCCGATGCACGTCCGTACGTCGGTCAATCAGGCAGTAAAGTGTTGTTGTGAATTAATGTGGCACCTTTCACCGCCGGCGCCGGAAACGAGAACGCCGTGAAAAAAACGAAGTGCAGTTTTCCAACGTGCTCTTGAAAGTCATTCAAGTCCAACAGGAGCGACGCAATTTATACCCGAGGACGAGGCGTGGTTAGCAGAATTCCCGCAAGTGTAGCCACTTGCTTTGTAAGGATGTGCAATAGGTGCAGTTAACATGTCTGATGCTTGAATGGCGAAATATGTTTTCGTCTGACGCAAGCCCAACTCGTATTCCATGATGCCCTCCTTGATCTCAGGCGCTACGTCCACGTTGGAAGACAACTCGACCGACTGACCGACCGTCCGACGCCGCCGCGTCGCGCTGGCGCGGCACGCCACGCACATATCTATCTCCTCGGATACACGGAGGGATTACAACGGCGGATAGGATTAGATCACAGGCAGAGGTCAAAAGTACCCAAGTATAACTTCTAGCATGGACGGTCATACCGTCATGGTACGCAGTGCATATCACTGATTTTCACATAGAGCGGTATTATACACAATGGAAGGTGTAAGTTTTGCATGGCCGTGACCGAGAGTATTATTATTGGTATTGGGGGTGCCTAGCTTGTAATTGATGGATGGCACTATAGCTTAACGGAGCCTTTACTACTATGCACATTTTCTACACATTCAAGTAGGTAGTACTGTTGTACGTAGGTGAGCTCTGCAATGCCTTGATCGACCTGGAGTTGGTGCAATTGATTTTAGTTGTATTCGCCGACGAAATGTGCGCCTTTCCCTGTTCCCTCCCTCCCTCTATTTCCTATGTGTGTTGGCTGTTGGGCCAGCATTTCGTGCAGCCAGCCCGCGGCCGCGTCGGTCCTGGCAGGGATCGGCTCGGACACCGCCGCCGCCGCCGCCGCCGCCTCCGCATGCCCGTCTGACGGCTTCAGAAAGAGAAACTCGGTGGCGCTCGCTCGCTCGCTCGCTCGCTCGCACGCTGCAACGGAACGCAACCTGCCGGCCGGCCGTCAGGAAGCGCCGAAGCGGAGGTGCCAGTGCCACTGGCGTTGATGCCAGCACGCCTCGATCGAGTGAAAGAAGCCAGGCAGGCAGCACTGCACTTTATTCAGCTGAAATGGAACTTATTGTATCGGCTGACGGACTATCTGACCATCCAGCCAGCGATAAAATAGACGACGTAGTATTAGTCCCCGTGGAGGGAAGCGCGTTATATTCGGCACTGCGGCCGCGTTATAGCTTTTATTCGGGGGACCCATCTTAATCGTGGTAGTGGGCCGAGCAAATAGGCGACCGCTACTAAAGTGCTACGTCAAGTCGGACGGACCGACCGGCCACAGGTAGACGCGACGCGACGCGGCCGCCGCTTGCCTTGTCGTTTCTCCCAGGTGAAGAAATCTTGTTCGCCCGTCCGGCCTCCGCTCCGCTCCGCTCGGCTCGGTCACCGCGTCGCCGTCGCCCGCCCGCCCGCGCGCCCGATCCCTGCCTCGATCCTTCTGGCTCCGGGATTCCGTCGCCACTGCCGCACCGGTCGGCCCTCCCTCCAGGCTCCAGCCCCTCGATCCGAGTTGGAGAGATGACGTCGTCTTAAAACCGACTTGCAGGCAGCAGCAGGTGAAGTGAAATCCGACAGATAGACGGGCCTGCTGCAGTGGCCGAGGTTCTCTCCGGACGGACGGACGGACGGACGGACGGACGAACAGGCGGACGAGGGAGTTGCTTTGCTTCCTTCTCCGACTCCTTCCCGTGGCTGTCGGTCTCGTCTTGCGTCGTGCGTGGCTCCATTGACGGAGACAGGAGTGCAGTGCAGTCTGTGTCTGTGCAGTGCAGATGCCGGCACACTGAAGCGAACAGAAGAAGCAACGGACGGCGTGCCTAACGGGACACATTAGTATATTAAAACAGGAGTGCTATTTAGAAGGAGGGGAACCTGTGGGGAGAGCATCATCGCCTTCGGCCCGGGAAAAAGGACGCCCGTAGTGCTAATAGCCGCGGCGGCGGCCGAGCGGGTGATTGCTACGCGTATCATACGTACATACGTACGTAGGTGCCGTCTTATAGTTCAAGATGGGCAAGACGAACTTTGAGTACGACGAGACGGGCAACACCTACTACTATGTGTTCCTCACCTTCCTCGGTCTCGTCCTATTCCCGGCCACCTACTACTTCTGGCCGACGAGCAACGTGGACGAGGATGTGGAGAAGAAGAAGAACAAATACATGCAGGCAGCGGCCCGGGACTCTGTCTACGCGCAGGCCTGCCTCGAGAAGGCGGGGCGGATGAGCAAGAAGGACCCGTGGCTGAAGACCAAGCGCAGGGTGGTCTGGTTCTTCCTGCTCACCGGTTGGGCCATCTTCGCCATGGTTATCTACCAGATCTCGCAGTTCGACTACGAGATGGCCAACTTCGACCCCTACGAGATCCTCGAGGTCGGCCTGGACGCCACGGCCAAGGAGATCAAGAAGAAGTACCGCGAGCTCTCCCTGAAGTACCATCCTGACAAGCCCACAGGAGACGAGAAGCAGTTCATGAAGCTGACGAAGGCGTACAACTCGCTGACGGACGAGACGGCCAAGTACAACTGGGAGCACTACGGCAACCCCGACGGCCCGCAGGCCATGCAGTTCGGCATTGGGCTGCCCGCGTGGATCGTCGAGGAGAAGAACTCGATCTGGGTGCTCGGCGTCTACACGCTCATCTTCATGATCGGCCTCCCGACTGCGATCTACTACTGGTGGTCCAACTCGATCAAGTTCTCCGGCGAGCAGGTGCTGCTCGACACCACGCAGCTCTACTACTACTTCTTTCATAAGACCCCTCACATGATGCTCAAGCGGGTGCTCATGGTCCTCGCAGCCTCCCTTGAGTTCGAGCGCGGCCACAACTCGGAGATCGTGGAGCGCCCGACCGACAACATGGAGATCCCGCAGCTGATGAAGTCCATCCCCAACCTGGGGATCAACAACAAGGAGAAGCCGCTCTGCTTCGGCTACTCGGTGAAGGCCAGGGCCCTGCTCTTTGCCCACCTGTCAAGAATCACGTTGCCGTTGAAGACTCTGCATCAGGACCGGTAAATATCGTACTATCATGCTATGAGTGACTCGAAAGCATTCCAAAACTGCATGTCATACTTTTAGGCTCTACGTCATAAAGAAATGCCCGTTCCTAATCCAAGAGATGGTGACGTGCATTTCCCAGCTGATCCTGCTCGCGCACGCCGGCCGCATCGGTCGCCTGCCCTCCCTGGACACGATCGAGTACGCCATGAAGCTGAGTCCGATGGTGGTCCAGGCGCTGTGGGACAAGCAGAGCCCTCTTCTGCAGCTGCCCCACATCGAGGAGGACCAGCTCAACAAACACTTTCACTCGCGAAAGAGAAACATCAAGTCGTTGCAGCAGTTGGCAAAAATGAAGGTAAGAACTTGAGCAAATTCTTGGGTCATTCAGTGACTTACAGTTAGTTCCCGTTCGCTTTCCCACCCTTAGGATGAAGACCGGCGCTCATTGTTGCGAACGTTGAGCGAAGAGCAATACAAGGATGTGATGCGGGTGCTGGCAATGATCCCCGTCCTGTTCCTGGAAGTGACCACAGAGGTGGTTGACGACGAGGAGCAGCACATTGTCACAGCCGGCGCGATCATCACGGTCACTGTCCTTCTAAACAGAACGTAAGTTTTAAGCGCTCTCTACACAGTTAGTTCACCGCAATTAATTGTTTCTTACATGCAGAACCATGGAGGATCAAATGTCCGGCACCAGCGTGCTGCAGGACACTCCGGTCGAAGAGGCCGAGGACCGCGAGCAGGACGACGACCTCCCCGACGACATGGTTGAG
>JAAUYK010039155.1_pt1 | contig 11655 bp, 10 predicted proteins | sample 7278021 | NCBI WGS metagenome assembly JAAUYK01 (sample SAMN14350223, study PRJNA611818) | marine sediment metagenome | isolation source: surface marine sediment (1.8m) | place: French Polynesia: Moorea | collected 2018-08
CAATTTGGCGGCGGTAATGCGCTGGGTCATTGGTCTATGATGTCCCGTAGATTTATGGTTCAAAATTCAGATGGTGATGGTGTTTATGTTATCGCCAAGATAAGGTTTAATTTTGAAGACTTCTTAAATGAACGTCCAGCTTGCGCAGGGATCTAAATAATTATGGGGAAGGTTAAAGCTAGAAAGTGCTCATCCACCCTTAGAAGTTTTCGTTTATTTTTCGGCGATTTTATAACTAATCGAAATCCCGGCCATGCTGGTTGTGTCGATGGTTGTTTCGAAATTGGGTTGTTTGGTTACGTAATCAATAAATTTCCTGATACCTTCAAAGCCTGTATTGCGGGCGTTATGTGCCGTAAAGCAACCACCCACGACAAGTTTCGGTGCCAGATCGATGAAATAATTCGTGTACCAGCCTTTATCGGCATCCGAAAATACAAAATCAAAGGGACCCTGCAGTTCTTTGACAAGATCATGGGCATCAGCCAGGCGCGCATCAACATAATCAGAAAGTCCGGCCTTTTTGAAATTAATTAGCGCCCGTTTGTGTCGTCCCTCATCGATTTCGATGGTTATAAGTTTGCCGCCGGTTTTGCTAAGCGCCCAGGCAATCCATATCGCTGAAAGTCCCGTGGAAGTGCCTATCTCCACAGCTTTGGTGTATTTGTTAGCAAGGATAAGATCATACAGGACTTTGCCGTCGGCGTAAGGAATGTTCCAATCATGCCAAGTACCTTTGCTGTTTTCCAGAAACATTCTCACTTTCGCATCGAGCGCATTGTTATGTGGGCGCTCTTGGCAAACCCCGCCGGAGATAGGCAAACCCAAAGAAAAGAATAAGGCTACCAAAAGAAATGGTGTGGCCACCTTTTTTAAAATACTTTTTGGTTTGGGCATGGCTTGAAATTACCCCTTTTGGTCTAATTTGAATACCTTGCGCTTGGCTTTAAAACCAATCCCGGCCGCTTCCCATAGAACTATATAGTCAAATTCAACCTCTGCTTTGTCCGCTCCCGGTCACTTTTATAACCATTGGACCCGTTTCATGAACTAGTGCCCTAATTTGGACAGAAGGGCATCGCAAAACGTTTGGGTAGAAGCTGAACCGCCCAGGTCGCGGGTCATAATTCCCTGGCCGGTAACCTGTTCAATGCCGTTCATCAGGGCCGTCGCGGCCGCTTCCTCACCCAGAAAATCCAACATCATTTGAGCCGACCACAACGCGCCAATCGGGTTGGCAAGGCCTTGGCCGGCGATGTCAGGAGCTGAACCATGGACCGGTTCAAACATAGAGGGATACGCTTTTTCTGGATTCAAGTTGGCCGAAGGCGCGATACCAATACTGCCGGCCACGGCGGGTCCCAAATCTGAGAGGATATCGCCAAACAGATTGCTGCCCACCACAACATCAAACCAATCGGGATGTTGGACGAAATGAGCGGTCAAAATATCAATGTGAAATTGATCTGTTTCAATCGCGGGATATTCGTCGGCCAGCGCATGAAAACGTTCGTCCCAGTAGGGCATTGTGTGAATAATCCCGTTGGATTTGGTCGCTGATGTCAATTTTTTGCGTTTACGCCTACCGGCCAGTTCATAAGCGTACCGCAGTACACGATCTACCCCCTTTTTGGTGAAGATGGATTCCTGCACCACCAGTTCATTTTCCGTTCCCGCGTACAACCGTCCGCCTATCTCCGAATATTCGCCTTCGTTGTTTTCACGCACCACAATAAAATCAATATCCTCCTGCCGGCGACCGGCCAGAGGCGAGGAAACGCCCGGTAAAAGCCTGACAGGGCGGATATTGACATACTGATGCATCTGCCGTCGGATTGGAATTAATAATCCCCAAAGTGAGGCATGGTCCGGAACCTGTGGATCTCCCACGGCTCCCAGAAGGATGGCCTCAAATTTTTTCAATTTTGCTATCCCGTCGGCAGGCATAAACTCCCCGGTTTTCAGGTAGCGTTCACACGAGTAATCAAAATGTGAATAATTCATTTCAAATTCGAAACGACCGGCTAAATGATCAAGGACCCTCACCGTTTGGGGAATGACTTCCTTTCCAATGCCGTCACCCGGAATCAAAGCGATTTGATAGGCCATTAGCTCTACCCTTTCTGTTTCCTGTTGCGAATTGCCTCCTGCAGATATGCGCATGCTAACCGAGGGCTTAAAACAAAGGCCCAACGCAGATCTTGGGCCCTGAGAAGTGAATAAACAAGCCACACTTAAATGGTCTTTGATTGTGACGATTTATCAGGCGAATGTCAATATCGCACAAATGTCATATTGGATTTGTGCAACATTAAGATACTAATCATTTTGTTTTGATCCTGGTTTAGCGCGGCTGTCTGAGGCACATTTTTGAAATAAATAGGCGCCAGCCCACGAAGTTCGTCTACGCTTTTAACAGATTGAATTGAATAATAATATTTGCAATAAGTTTTAATGGCAACCATATGCCGTGTTTGACATTAGCACCGGAATCATATATTTTCGCCTTTTTTAATTCGGCATAATGAATAGTATACTATCTGACTATTTAACCGAAAATGAGTTGGGCGCAGATATCGTCTGCAAAGCGAAATGTTATTCTCAAAAAAGCGATGAGCGTCCAAGACGTTGTAAACATCTGCTAGAAAGGAGCATAAAATGCTTACCCTGGAACAATTAAAAAAAGAAACTGATCTCATCAACGAAGTTGAATGGGAGATGACGCCTGAAGAGGCTGTCAAGCTCTATCTGGAATGGGGCAATACGGACTGGGGCAGCGGAAAACACATTATCCGGTCCAAAGACGATTACACGATCTATTTTGTTGTCAATTGTTGGAGCAAGCCTTACATGATCTATTTGATCCGGCGCAACTCAGATGATGCCACCGAACTGGCGGAATTCGAGCTTCCGAGTCGTTTTGAAAAAGATGTGTGCGAACTCAAGGGTGTGTATGCCCTGGATGACGATGTCAAAGCATGGCTCAAAGAAGAGCTTGGGGTTTAAGGAGATTTTCATGGATTTCGACAAAATCGAGAGCAAGGAGCAGTTGGATCAACTGGCCAAGGAATTTCGCTACATCATCACCGATATCATGTGCCGGGCGGGCGGCGGCCACATTGGCGGATCCCTTAGCCTGGTGGAAATTATCATTACGCTTTACTTTCGAGTTATGAACGTCAAACCGGACAATCCCCGCTGGGCCGATCGCGACCGTTTTATCCTGTCCAAGGGACATGCCGGCCCGACGCTTTATACCGCTTTGGCCTACCGGGGCTATTTCCCCAAAGATGTGTTGCTGACCTTGAATGCCAATGGTACGGAGTTGCCGAGCCATGTGGACCAGGTAATTACGCCCGGCATCGATCAAACCGCTGGATCGCTGGGTCAGGGGCTGTCCTGCGCCAACGGTATTGCCCTGGCGTGTAAACTTCAGAACAAAACCAATCATGTTTTTTGTATTGTCGGCGACGGCGAATCACAGGAAGGCCAAATCTGGGAAGCCGGGATGTTTGCGGCCCAGCACAAACTGGACAACCTGGTGGTGATTACCGATTATAACAAAATGCAAATCGATGCCGAAGTTGAGAAAATCGTCTCGTTGGAGCCGGTGGTGGACAAATGGCGCGCCTTTGGCTGGGAGGTGTTTGAAATGGACGGCCATGATTGGGACGATATTCATGCAACGATCAACAAAGCCATGGCTGTCAAAGATAAACCGGCCATGATCGTGGCGCACACGGTCAAAGCCAAGGGTAATGTTTGTTACGAAAACCGTATCGAATGCCATTTCATCAGCATCCCTGATGAAGACGAACGCAACCGAGTTATCGGGGGCGTCTGCGCGTTGGATGACGATGAGCCGTTTCATTTTAACTGGACCGAAGGAAAATAAGAATGACGTTACACGAAAAAGAATTAAGAGCCGTCTATACCGATACACTCATAGAACTGATGACCACAAACAGCAAAGTTGTTTGCCTGGAAGCCGATCTGGGAAAATCATCGGGTACGGTTCCCAGGGTCTGGGATGCCTTTCCGGATCGTTTTTTTGATGTTGGGGTTGCCGAAGCCAACATGATCGGCATTTCGGCCGGCCTGGCCAATGAAGGCATGGTACCGTTTTGTGCCACCTTTTCCCCCTTTGCCACCCGCCGGGCCTATGACCAGATCACGATTTCGATAGCGTACGCCGAAAACCCGGTCAAAATTGTCGGCACCGCCCCGGGCGTTACCACAGCCAAAAATGGCGCCACCCACATGTGCTTTCAGGATCTGGCCATTATGCGCGCCATGCCGAACATGCGCGTCTACTGTCCGGCCGATGTCTACGAACTGCGCTCCATGGTCAGATATATGGCGGCCAGCCAAAAGCCGGAATACATGCAATTAATACGCGAAGTCCACGCACCGTTATTCGACGACAGCTATGAATTTGATCCCCATCAGGCGCGTATACTGGATGAAGGCGCGGATGTGACCCTGGTGACCACCGGTTTGACCACCCAGTTTGCGCGTAAAGCAGTTGGCAGCCTGAAGCAAGAGGGCATCCAGGCCGAGCATATTCATTATCCATCGGTCAAGCCGTTTGATGTTCAAACCTTGTTGGATTCTGTGAAGAAAACCAACGCGGTGGTCACGGCCGAAAACCAGAATGTGATAGGAGGTCTGGGCGGAGCGGTCTGCGAGGTACTGGCTGAAAATTATCCGGCTAAGGTGAAACGGTTGGGTTCCCAGGATCGCTTCGGAGAAGTCGGTGATGTGCCCTACCTGAGCGACACCCTGGGTTTCAGTGCGCCTAAAATTGCCGACGCCTGCCGAGAGATGGTGCAGGCCAAATAATCTTAATCTGCTGGCAGCAGAGAAAAACGCCATGGCCATTCGAGTAGGGCATGGGCGGGTCCTATTACTAAGTTTAGGCGTTGGGAGAATTACAGTAGCCCACGATAGGTGCCGCCATCGACCAGTAAATTCTGGCCCGTGATGTAGCGCGCCTGCATGCCGGCCAGGAAAGCCGCTGCGGCGCCAAAATCAGATGGATCGCCGATGGTGCGGCTGGGATTGGTCGCCTTCATTTCCCGGATAATGTCCTTTTTGGACTTGTTTTCCCTTTCGGCGCGATCTTGCGCCAACTGATCGATGCGCGATGTTTGATGGGTGCCCGGCAACAAGGCGTTGACGGTAATACCATCAGGGGCCAACTCGGTGGCAATCGTTTTTAAAAAGCCGGTCAGTCCCGCCCGGGCCATATTGGATAAAAGCAGCGTGTCGATGGGCTGTTTCACCGAAATGGAAGTGATGGCAATAATCCGGCCCCATTGTCTGCGTTGCATGGCCGGTGTCACCCCATGAATCAGGTGTACGGCACTCATCAAGGTGAGGTTGATCGCCTTTTCATATTCCTGCACGGTCGTACTGGCATAGGTCCCCGGTGGCGGGCCCCCGGCATTGGTGACCAGAATGTCGGGATCTCCCAGTGACTGTCGCACGTCTGCAAGCAGACGCGAAATTTGATCGACGTTGCGCATATCAGCGCCAAATCCCATCACATCCGCGCCGGTTGCGGTGGATATTTCTTCGGCGGCCTGTTTGACGGCGGCCATTTCTCGGGCGCAGATCGCCACGCGACACCCTTCCGCGGCTAACTGTTCCGCGCAGCCGCGACCCAACCCACGGCTTGCCGCTGTCACCAGTGCAATTTTACCGTTTATACCAAGATCCATTGATGCCTCCCTGAGTGTCAAATTTTGAATTTTATCCGAAATTCAAATAGCATTTATCAGCCATAATTAACAAACTCGTTTTGGGAAAGGCAAGCTTGTATCAATAAAATCGAGCGAAAAAGACTAGAACGCATCTCAAAAAAAAGATTAGGGTTCCTGGCAAGGCGTGAAGCGGCGAAAAAGTGGAGCATACACGCAGTATGTGAGCATTTTGAGCCGGTTCACAACACTGCCAGGGGCACTTAGACTTTTTTGAGATACGTTCTAATCACCAATACCGGACTGTACTCTTGTCATGTAATTTGATAATTAAGCCAAACTTTGCAATTTGAATTGCGGATCTACTGCAGGTACATATGCGCTTCCAGAATGTTTTACGATTAAAAAGGAGACATCGATTATGTCAGGCCCAAAGAATAAGCTGTCTAGACGAGATTTTATTAAAACCGCTGGTGCGATCGGCTTAGGATCTTCGCTGCTGCCCATCAACGCAGGCCATGCGTCAACCCCGGCGTCTGAAAAAATGGTGGTCCCCAAACGACCATTTGGAAAATCAGGCATCGATGTCTCCATTCTGTCCCTGGGCGGTGTATTAAAAGCCCATGACCAGTTGGTATTCCGGCAGGCAATTAAAATGGGGGTTACTTATTGGGACACCGCTGATTCTTACGGATGGGGCAAAAATGAAAAGGCCATTGGCAAATACTTTGCCAAGTATCCCGGCGACCGGGAAAAAGTGTTTCTGGTAACCAAAGCCGCAACGGCAGATCCACAAAAGTTAATGGAAAAATTGAATACCTCCCTTCAAAGAATGAACACTTCCTACATCGATCTGTATATGCTTCATTATGTCAGTGATGCCCAAATAGAGTTGACGTCTGACATCAAGGTTTGGGCCGAGAGGGCCAAAGCTGCCGGTAAAATTCGTCTTTTTGGATTTAGTGCCCATCACAATATGGAAGAAAGTATGCTGACAGCCGCTGAGCTTGGCTGGATCGATGGCATCATGATGAGCTACAATTACCGGCTGATGTCAAATGCCTACATGCAAAAAGCGGTGGAGGCGTGCGTCAAGGCAGGTATCGGATTGACCGCCATGAAAACCCAGGCGACGTTCACGGCCAGGTTTTATGCCACCATTGGTGCTAACACTGATGAGGCCATCAAGATGACCAAGCATTTCATGGAAAAGGGCTATAGCGCTGAACAGGCCAAGCTGAAGGTGGTATGGGAAAATCCCAATATTGCCTGCATCTGCTCGGCCATGCCCAATATGACAATCCTGCAAGCCAATGTGGCCGCAGCTTTAAACAAACAGCAGTTGTCTGAAAATGATAAACAACGCTTAGAACAATATGCTTTAAAAACGTCGCCGGGTTACTGTGCCGGATGCACCCGTAACTGTGAACCTGCGGTCGATCATGCCATCCCGATCGGCGATATCTTGCGCTATTCCATGTACCATCACAGCTACGGCGATCACGCGACGGCATCACAATTATTCAAAGCGCTGCCCGCCGATGTTAAAGATAATATTCTTAGGGTCGATTATGCAAAGGCCGAGAAGGCCTGCCCCCAGAAGATTCAGATCGGCAAAGTTATGAAAAAGGCGCATGCGGTCTTGGCTTAATATCGATACTTTTAAGCTGATTTGCTTGGGATCAAAAAGCGATTAGATTTCAAATTCTTATCGAGAATCCCGTCCGCCCTTATGAAAAACGTCATCCACTTCTATCTGGAAGCCATTGGCCCGGGTGTTGGTCTGGCAGGCCATGCCCACGACCGTCATCAACTCCGACAGCATTTCTTTGGTGAATGCGTCGATGCCACCGGGCGCCATCACTTCCTTGACCCCCTCCCGGAAGATACTGATTTTTCCACTAAAAACATTGAGATATCCTGATCCATCTGCCATAATAGCTTAACTTTTTTTAAGTCCGAGATCGATATTTCCTCGGTTTATATCCAACGCAAAGAAAGCGAGGTTACCATGAAACAGAAAACGTCTTTACTGCTATTAACGGCTGCTCTTTTTGCGGCGTCGATTTTGGGCGTCTCTCACGCATTGGCAGCTCCCGAAGCAAGTGCGGCCAAAGAAGTGGTTGATTACTTCTATAATGGCCAGGAAGAAGGACCCATTTTAGTCGATGCCAAACTGTGCAAAACGGTAGAAAAACTTGATTGTGCCGACGTGTTGGATCCCGCGGCTGTTGCTAAGGGCGAATCGGTCAAGGTTTGGTCCCAGTTTTTTGTCCCCAAGGATGGTATCTATGATGACATTTTTGTCGAGTACAAACTCGAGGGTATGCCCCGGCGCCTCAATGCCCGCAAAGTTGAAGGATCCATTCGCTATCGATTGGTAGATACCTATAAACCGGACAAGGTCGGTCAATGGAAAATCACCATCAAAAGAGGCTTAACGGATCTTAAAACATTTGAGCTAGAGGTGACTGAATAATAGCCGTCATGCGCGGGATCATGATCAGCACTGAAGACAATGGATGTTAGCCCTTGGCCCATGGGTGTCTAATTGCCATTTTTTTAAGGAGTGTTATGAATAAAAAATTAGTTATTATCGGTATCGGAGCTGTTGGTATTCTATTGCTGTGGATGGGTATTTCAGTTTTTCCGAACTGGTTGTGGTTCGAGAGTTTGGGCTTTGCGCCTGTATTCTGGACCATGTTGTTGAGTAAATTCGGGTTTGGATTGATGCTCTGGCTACCTTTGGCCCTGATCATCGGCGTGAACATTTACGTTGCCAATCGTTTAAACCCAGGCAGCGGGGTAGGGGGGGATTTTAAAGTTGCAGACGATTATATTTCCCAATTGGGCTTTTCTACTGCAACGCTAAAAACCCTGACGACCGCTTTTGTTCTGTTTCTTACCTTTTATATTGCTTCAAAAGGTTCCACGCAGTGGGATTTGCTCCTGCGCTACCTTTATCAGCAGCCTTTTGGCAGCACCGACCCTGTTTTTAAACGGGATATCGGCTTTTATTTTTTTTCGCTACCTTTTTACATCTTCATCCAAAGCGGATTGCTGATTCTTTTTTTCGTGGCGGCCCTGACCACACTGGGCTGGTATCTGAAAAACGGTGCTTTGAAAATAGTGGGTGACTTCAGTCGGGTTCAGGGTGCCCCGCCCGCGATGCCGAATATCACCCTTGCGGGAAACGCTAAAAAGCATCTTATTTTTCTAGGTGGAATAGTCGTGCTGCTACTGGCATGGGCCTATCGTCTGAAAATGTTCGGGCTTTTATATTCTACCCAGGGACCGGCCTTCGGCGCTAGCTATACCGATATTCACATCAAAATTATAGCCTATAAGATTATTGCGCTTGTGTCGATCGGATTTGCCATCGTTCTTTTTATCAATGCCTTTAAGCTTCGAGTTAAATTAATCTGGATAAGTGCCGGAATCTGGATAGGAGCTGTGTTGATTTTGGGAACGGGGTTTCCTCTCCTGTTCCAAAAATTTATCGTCACACCTAATGAACTGGCCAAAGAATCCCCCTACATCGCCTACAATATCGATTATACACGCGAGGCCTATAACCTGAATAAAATCAAAGAAGTCAATTTTGAGGTGAACGACCAGATCAGTGCCCAGGCTCTCAAGCAGCATGATGTAACGATTCAAAATATCCGGATCTGGGACGAGCGCCCGTTGCTTCAAACCTACCGGCAGATCCAAGCCATACGGCTGTATTACGATTTTAACAATATCGACGTCGATCGGTATCACGTCAACAACCAGTATCGCCAGATCATGCTGGCCGCCCGCGAACTGCTGGTCAACAAGCTGCCACCTCAGGCCAATACCTGGGTCAATCGACACCTCACCTATACCCACGGATACGGACTGGCTGCAAACCCGGTCAGTGAAGTAACCAGCGAGGGACTTCCCCGCCTCTTTATTAAAGATCTGCCGCCTTCCTTTGAACCGGACCTGAGGGTCGTGCGCCCCGAGATCTATTATGGTGAAAGAACGGATGAGTTTGTGCTGGTAAAGACCAAGGCCCGGGAGTTTGATTTTCCCAAGGGGGACAAAAATGTTTATACTACTTACCAGGGCAATGGCGGTATCCATATCAATTCTTTTTTCAGAAGGCTTTTGTTTGCCATTGAGTTTTTAGATCCCCAGATACTGTTTACCACCTATTTAACTCCAGAGAGCCGCATCATGTTTAACCGGCGGATTAACCAGCGCACGAATGTAATTGCTCCCTTTCTCGATTATGACAGTGATCCCTATCTGGTTGTTTCCAGTGGAAAGCTTTACTGGATTCAAGACGCTTACACGACTTCGGCGATGTATCCTTATTCACGCCGGTCTCACACGGATCTTAAACAAAGACGGCTTAACTACATTCGCAATTCCGTCAAGGTCACAATTGATGCCTATAACGGGGATGTGGTTTTCTACATGATTGATGAAAAAGACCCCATCGTCAAAACCTATGCGCGAATTTTTCCGGATCTGTTTAAGCCTTTCAATGAAATGCCTGCAGAGTTAAAAAAACATATCCGCTACCCCAAAGATCTCTTTAAAATCCAAATGGATACTTACACTAAATATCATATGGAAGATGTTCAGGTCTTTTACAATCAGGAAGATTTATGGCAAATTCCGGATGAGGTCTATGGGGAGCGGCGTCAGGAAATGGAACCGTACTACATCATTATCAAGTTGCCCGAAGAACAAAAGGAAGAATTTTTCCTGATGACGCCTTTCACACCTTCCAAGAAAGACAATATGATTGGCTGGCTGGCAGCCCGCTGTGACTTACCCAAATATGGCAACCTTCTGGTCTACAAGCTGCCCAAGGAAAAACTGGTCTATGGACCGATGCAGATCGAAGCCAGAGTGGATCAACAAACGGAAATTTCCCGTGAATTAAGCCTATGGGGGCAGAGAGGTTCCCGAGTCATTCGGGGCAATCTATTGGCGATTCCTGTCAGTGAGACCTTTATCTATGTGGAGCCGGTATACCTGGAAGCCATTCAGGAAGAAAATCAAACACCTCCAACCGGCGCACTTCAGCCCGGCGGTGACGCCAAAAACCGGCGAGCAGGCGTGGCTGCGCATCCCCAACAGAATGAGGCCAGGGCCGCTTCTCTGCCGGAACTCAAAAGAGTCATTGTCGCATTGGGTAACCGCCTGATTATGGAAGAAAACCTGGATAAGGCGCTGAGCAGTATCCTGGACATTGAAATAGCCCCGAAACAGGCGGCTTCCCAGATTATTCCTCAATTACAAGGTGAAGGTTTATCCAAGCGCGGTGCCAAGGCGCTGGCGCATTATAATCGAGCCAAAGAATATTTGCGTCAGGGCGATTGGACAGGTTACGGGAGGGAACTGGAAAATCTTGAAAAAATCCTTAAAGAAATATCCGGAATGCCGGAGGAAAAAATAAAAAATTGAAGCAGAGCCAAATTTAATTCATCGGCATTCAAGATTCTTTTCAGAAACTAGATTTCACCTGGGTCATGATTGTTGGTCAGCCTGATGTGCTAACCCTATAGATTAAATCCTGTCTAAATGAAGAGATGTAAATTGAATACCGAAAACCTGGGCAATTCAAGATTCTCAATTTGCTGTTGAAGCCAGCGGGAAAACTGATGGGCAGCCGGCTGCGACGCTGGTTAATGAACCCCGTGAAGACCCTGCAAAGCGCTGAAATTCAGCCCGGGCAAGCAGTGCTTGAGGTGGGATGTGGCACGGGTTTTTTTACTATTCCGGCCGCACAGATGATTGGCGCTGAAGGATGTCTAATCGCCATGGACGCGCTGGCAGATTATACAAAACAGCTCGCCCACCAAGTTGCATCTGCCTATTTAGAAAACGTCAAAGTGCTTCAACGCCATGCACTGACTACAGGTTTGGATGACGCCAGCATTGGCATAGCCTTTTTGTTTGGCGTACGGCCCTG
>JAAUYK010062451.1_pt1 | contig 11650 bp, 13 predicted proteins | sample 7278021 | NCBI WGS metagenome assembly JAAUYK01 (sample SAMN14350223, study PRJNA611818) | marine sediment metagenome | isolation source: surface marine sediment (1.8m) | place: French Polynesia: Moorea | collected 2018-08
CGCCATTTCCGAAAGTGACAGAAGAGGGATAATTTGACCATCTAGAAAATCCTGATCCATAAAAGTTGTGTAGAAAATTTTTAGGGAAATTAGGAATTATAAACACCCTAGCTAGTTAGTCGGAAAATTAGCGATTAATAGAGAACTAGGAAGTAAATAATTTGATAAAAGGCTGAACGATGAGTCGAATAACTATACTTTTGACTTCAAAAAATATTCTCTTTCTCTATGTTAAAATAGAGGGTAACGTTGTATTAGTTATTAATCAAAAAAAAGAGGAGCTAAATGAAACACTAACCTCATATAAAAACTCATGGATTGTATCAGCCAATTCATCTAAGATAGCTCTCAAAATCAATCAATACTCAATCAGCCCAAAATTTTTTATTTGTATATTAGTCTTTGATGTCATTAAATAGCTCACCTATAACCATCTAGAATTATCTCAAAAATAATTCTTATCTTTCATTGATTCTTATCTTTCATTGATTCTTATCCTTAATAATTCCCAGAGTTTTTCAAACATTATGCAAATTGAGATTGCTTTACCTGATGAACTAGCCAATTCCCTCTACGCTAAATGGGGAAATTTAGAACATAAACTCATGGAAATGATTGTCATTGAGGCTTATCGTGACGGTGAAATCAGTATAGGAAAAGTCCGTGAATTGTTGCAAATGGACACAAATATTGAAGTTGATCGCTTTCTCAAGGCTAAAGGTCTTGATTTAGACTATAATGAAGCTGATTTTGAACTAGATAGACAAACTCATCAACAACTTCAAAGAGAAGGAAAATTAAATATTTCATGATTGTTGTTTCCGATACCTCTCCCATTTGTTATTTGCTACTCATTGATGAAATTGACATTCTTTATCGTCTTTATCAGAAAGTTCTTATCTCCACAATTATTCAACAAGAACTCTCTCATAGCAAATCCCCCATTATCGTTCAAAACTGGATTAACAATCCTCCTGATTGGTTAATTATCCACTATGTCACCGATCTGGGTTACTCTAATTTAGATGTTCTTGACAAGGGCGAAAAATCTGCTCTGATTCTAGCTGAACAACAAAACGCTGATTTAATGATAATTGATGATGGTCTGGGCAGAAAATTTGCTCGCTCTCGTGGTTTCAAAGTAACTGGATTACTCGGAGTTTTAGATGCTGCGGCCCAGCAAAATCTTCTTGATTTTCCCACTGCTATATCCCAACTTAAAAAGACAACTTTTCGAGCCTCTCCAGCCTTAATTTCGTCACTTTTAAATCGTTATCAACCCTGAATTGGTTTTAACAAGCTTCTATTGTTTCAATGATGCTTGGATATTTTTCAAATAAAGCACGGACTTCTTTAACGTACCAGGCTTTACAATACATAGTCGACTCTCTTGTTTCATTACAATAGACTATTATTGTGGGAGACTCATAATCTACTCCACGTTTTAACCCATAAGCATATTGAACCAATACCTGTTCTTTATTTTGAATAAACTCTACCCATTCTGGTATATCTTTTTTCATTTCTTTTAATAAGCTTCTATTTTCTTTAGTATCTTTTTTAAATGCTGTGTATAAACGATATAACTCACTAATTTCTCTGAAGTCATCAAAACCAACAATTATTGCTTTATGCTCTTTATTATCTTCTGCCATTACTGTTACTATTTGCCCCAAGCGAAAATTTTTTCCTAATATTTTCTGAGTTATCTTTGATCTGATTGGATTTTTATCTCCCGTTAATTGAGACAATGTAAGTTTTAGTTGGTCTTTTTTGAGATTTTTAACTAATAAATGAATTGACTCAATATCCATTTTTGACATCCTATTAATCCTCATATTTAATATTATAAAATGTAGATAAGTTTTCTGTCCAACAACAAAAGCTTTACAGGTGGAATTTTTATGTTTATCGAAGAAATTCAATTATTTTGTGATTCAGAGAATAATGAAAACTTTAAACAATGATTTTTTACCCCTTCACTCCACAGGCATTTCTGGGACTTCTACCACTTCACTAATATCAACTGATTTCCGATTATCCCCTTCTGTTAACTCATAAGTCTGGTTGTGAGATTCTATCTCATCAGAGTGGCGATCGCACCAAGGGGTTATAATGGAAAACCGCCCCCCGACTAATTTGTGAATGCTGTTGGGATTGATGAACCAACGTTGGGATAGCGAGGTTGCCACATTGGAGTTATAGTATTTAATGGCTAAAAATGCCCGTCTCATCTTTTCTGCTGCTGCTTCTGGATGACGAGTACGCTTTAGCTTCGATAATGGCATTGATTGAAAATCTTTCCCTTTATAACGGGTACGCATCCCCTCCCTAAATTTGATCTCTTGTTTAACTAACTCGCACACCATGGCCTTAAAGTCGGTAGCATTCGTTTCTTCCATGACAGACTGTAACCGCAAAACCCACTCCGAAGATAATCCTAATACTTCAGGGGTAATCGAGGGTGGTGTAGCTTCCGTTGTTGTTGCTTGAGATTCATGGGAGAGAAACCTTATCAATGCTTTCTCATGAGTATTATCTGCTGATTTTTCATCAAAATGTTCTATTTTCTTGATTTTATCGGCGATACCTTCTATTAATTTAACTCCTGGTTGCCCTAACTTAATGCCTTGTCGTTGACCCCCTGCTAAGACTATCGCACCATCTCCAATTTGATAATCTAGGTAGTGCATGGCGGCATCTGCTTTTCCTGGTGTGGGTTCATGGCCATTGATGGCTTTGATGAAGACGAAATCTTTGACTTGTGGAGGACAATAATAAAATACGGCGATCGCATCATAAACCGCCCTTAACCTTTGGGGATTAACTGTTTTTTCCCCGTTTAATCTGGATAAACTGGGTACAATTTCCCTAAAATTTACTTCTACTTGAAATCTAAGGTTATTTTTGTAGGTTTCTAGTTCTAAGTCGTTTAATTTATCTGCTTTAAAGGTATTTCTGAGAATATGATAACCTTTGAGGACAGTATCGGCTTCTATTAAGGTGGGCATTTCATAAGACCTTTGTTTTCCCCTAGTTTTTGCTTGTCCTTGGGTTAATATGATTGTATAAGCTGATGAGTCTGTTAATACTGCATCTCTGAGGATTTCTTGGGGTCTTAATCCTACTAATAAGACTAAGGCTGCTCCTATATCGGCATAACTGGCAAATCCTGTCTTTTCATAGGAGGCGATCGTACTCTCTAATAGTTCTCTGCCTCTGTTAACTATTAGTTCGGGATCTTCTAGGGTGGCTACATTATGTTGTTTCCAATCTAAGGCTTCCCTTTGTAACCCTAAGTTCATAGCTTTGATGTCATCGGGGGTGTCTATTAGGGTACAAGCAAAATGTTCGGATATTCCTTTCGTTGGGTGATATATACTGTTTTGGCTGGTTAATTTGTCTTTAAAGTGGATTCTGACGGCTTTATGTAAGTAAGTGTAGTAATTCTTGACGCTAGTGGGTTTTACTTTCTTTAAGAACTTTTGGGTTAGTTCTTCGTTTAAGACGGCGATCTCTTCTGAGTCTTCTTTTGTCATTCCTTCTAAACGGGTGAGGGTGTCATCAATAATCTCTATTACCCACTTAGAGGGTGGTTTCCCTTTGCCCCATTCTTTTAACCAATGTAAGCCCATATTCCTACAATACCCCTTTTGTCAGTTACAACTTAACCTTACAATAGGGGTGTTATATGTGTCAACTCCCATAAACTCTAATCAGTTAATACTGCAATCCCTAATCTTGATCATAATTTAGCTAAAATGTAGTGAATGATTTGGGAAATACACCCTTATTATCAAAATAATGGAAAGGCAAAAATGGGTGAAGCTAAAAGAAGAAAAAAATTAGACCCTAATTTTGGGAAAATTCCTAATAAAGTCTCTCTAAAAGACTTGTCGGATGCCTTAGAATCTGTGATAGGGAAAGGAATTTTTGCTCTGGAAAATAAAAAAATAGACTTTATTCCTTATCAAGAGTTACAAGATAAAAAAGATAACTACTTGTTATCTGTAATAGATGGTTTAGCCGACAATGAAATAGCTTTGATTACTAATAATGTAGCTAGAGCTATAACTAAAGAAGAAGCCAGTGAAATTTGGAGCTATGGTAATCGAGAAGAAATGATCGCTCTGACTCTAAGACAAGTCAAGAAGACTTATCCTGATTTGATTTCTTAATATTTGCTTCATCTTCTAAAAATCTCCATACCAATACTACGCATCTGATCTAAGAAATTCTTTAGTTCCGTGCGTTTTCTTTTTATTTGTTTTAGTAGCCATCGGCTAAACCGAGAGCGACATCAATCACAGGTATTTGTTAGCCTAGATGAGTAAACAGTGACTAATAGGATACTTTGCCCCAAAATAGGGGCTTTTTACCCTTATCTTCATCCATTGTACTCAGACCAACTCAATACTTTAACCTGTTCTATTACCGATAAGGGATACGTCACACCCTGCTTATCCTCTAATTGGCGATCGCCATTCACTTCGATTACCTTCCCCACCAGTTTCATCGTTCCGGTCACGGGATGAGGGATTAACCCTTGTAAGAACTGGCCTACTTCATAATTAGGGGTTTGCCCTTGGGGTTGAGATGAAGCTGCTTTGAGATTGTTGTAGAACTCTAGCAACTGTGAATCACTTAGGCGTTTTCTAGAACTCACACCATAGGTCGACACTAAGTATTCTTTGCCGGTGCTAGTAGTCCATCCTAGCGTCTCCATTTCTCCATCAATCCGTTTCATTAATTCCCCCCTCTCAATGATCTTGTATTGTGATGGTTCGTCATGGCAGGTTTCTGTCTCTGTAATCCTTACGGGAGAGGACTGTGATGGCTGTGACGACCTTTTTGGCGGTTTGTCCACAACTACATTCTTGGTCCCATTATCTTTGATACTTTCCCCGTATGTATTTAAGGGTTGATCCACATTAAAACCATTTTTCGTAAAATCCTTTAAAGTGCCTACACAGCCATCACAATCTTCTCCTGACTGGGTTTCGAGGATTACATACGGCTTAACAGCCATCACCTCTGGGGTCACGTCTGTCGATTTTTGGGTTTCACTCAAGGTTAATCGCTTCACCCATAACCCTTCGATGAATGGGGCCTCATCATCTAAATGATCCCGAATTTTCAACCCTTGGATAAAGACCCCGTTCCGGTTCCGGTCTTTTACCACATCACTTAAGTTCAGTTGGTGGTTACAAAGGTCTAACAACAGGGTACTGAATCGGTTAAGGCTAATAGGATTTACTTTGATGCCTTCACAGAATGCACAATAGTTCGGATACAGCCACTTCGATGCTCTTACATACACCTCCTCATTCTCTGTGGATTTAATTGCCTTTCCTACATGAGTGTAAGTCTCAGGGTCATAAATGATATTCTCGTTTAACCACCCTGCTATGGGGTTGTTTTCTACCATTGACTCTATCCTCTCTAAGGTTAGCTTAACGCACCTTCTATGGGCATTTTTGATGCACTCAGAAGCCTCAATAGAGTCCATCTCTAGTACCCAGTTCAGAAACCCTGGTATATACGGCACAAATTCCCCTGATATATTCCCCTGATTATCGTGCTTAATCAGATTCCGTTGCTCTTCTTCTGAGATTTTATGTTTCATCCCCACGGTTATCCGACGGCGTTGCAAGCCACTGGTGTAATCAGCAGTTTTTATATGCTCGTTTCCGGCAATGATTACCAAACAATCGGGTTTAAATCCCCCCGTTGCTTGCTGCATTTTCTTCTCGTAGGGTAGGCTATCCTCTCCTGTTAAGGCTTTGAGGGTGGTTACGTCTCCTGTGTACCTTTCTGCATCAGTGACTAAGACTAACCGTTTATCCTTGATGTTCGCTGTTTCAAACTTCGAGGTTTCTAGCCGTTTCAAGGTGGTTACATGGCAGTTCGAGAATCCTACTAGGGCGATCGCTAATCTGATCAGGGTACTTTTCCCTGTTCCCCCTGGCCCTATCAGTTCTAAAAATTTCTGCCAGTCCGCCCGTCCGGTGACAACTCCATGTAAATATGCCCTGATTAATTCTACGAGAGACTCGTCCCCCTGCATCATTTCCAGTAACCACTGCTTGATGGGTTCCCCTGTGGCTAGGGGGTTGTAGTCATAGGGAAGACACCAAGTAAAGTAATTGCTTGGACTATGGGGACATAAATCTCTAGTTTCAATATGGAGTACCCCATTCTTGAAGGGTATTAATCCTTTATGGGCATTACAAGCCATTTCTTTGACTAATAATATTCTCGATAGCTTTTTCCCTAGTTTTTCGACAAAGTTGATCGTAATTTCTCGATACGTTGGCCTTTGTGCCTTTAACTGCTCAATAATCTCTCTTTTCTCATCCTTACTTCGATCACTTTCTTTTACACTCTTTATGGCTAATGCTATTTGACCATTGATCTCCTCAAATTTCTGTTTTAATTCCCTTAGTTCTAATATGATTCTCCTTTCTAGTTGTATTTTACTTATTTGCCCCCATATTCCCTCTTTCTCTGCACTATATAAATGCCATTCTCCTGTTTTATCTTCAAAGATTAACCTATCTTTATAGAACTCTTCAAAATAAAGGGTTAATCCTTCTTCACTCCACTTCGGTAAGTTATGCTCTAGTTTGCTTACTTTGATTGAGGCCTGTTCTGAGGATCTGTTTTCCCATACTTCTGTGAACCATTCTCGTCCATTAGCAACAATTGCATCATCTATTCCTTTCTCCTCGGTTTCCCACGACATAAATAAAACTTTACAACAAGCTTCTCGGAAACACGACGCTAATCTTTCTCTGGCTGCTATGACATTGGCCTGGGTTTTCAATTTCTCGTCCTGGTCAAAGACGATGACTATTTCTCGTCCTGGTGTGGCTAAGTATTGAAGCTGCGGTAATAACTTGGGGTTTCCCTCTGAGTCTTTGGGTGAACCGTTCCATATTCCTGGGATACTAATTGCTGCTATTCCTTGAGATAGTAATGCTCCTGCTTTTTTGGTTCCTTCTACCACTGCGATCGCTATCTCAACATTCTCCTTCACCCATTTCCAGAATAACTTGTCCTTTTGGCGCAAGAATTCCTTGTACGTGATGCCTTCGGTCATTATCCATTGCTCACGGATTCTTTCTCGGTATTCCTTGAGAAGACCTGACTTTTTGGCGACTTTCAATCCGATACGTCGGGAGACTTTGAGACAAATGGCTTCTACCGGTTCAAAGGGTGGGACTTCGTATTTTCGGGTTTTTCCATCAGGAGTTACTTTCGGTTGGTTGGGTTTTAACTGTCCCCACAACAAGTCTTCCCCCGTTTCTGGGTTGATGGCATTCACAGCATATCCCCCAGATTCTAGGTGGGCGTTGGCTTTCAAGGTTCGGTTGTTGATTCGACCATCATTACGACGGGGAACATTGTCACTGTAGAGTAGCAAATCGTAGGTATCGGGGCCGATTAGTGATCTCACGTTTAAACCGACTATTTCAGCGTCGACTCCGGAACCGATTACCCATTCGTGACGGTGTTGTTCTTTGATGTTATTCATTTTGGACTCCAGTTTTTGTAATGTGCTGGAGATGCTCTGAAATTATGACTTGTTTGGAAGAACTAAGCTCGGACAACTAAGATAAAGATAGATATTATGTGAAGCTGGTGTATGTTCGCACCACCAGTGTTTGTGCTGTCCGCTTATTCAGTCGCAGTCATGATGGACAGAGCATCACCAGTCTTTCCTATTTCGACTTAATTAAATACCCACTTGACTCTATGCTTCTTGTCATAAGCATAGTTATTGGTGAATGCTCATTAGATGCTTTGTCCCCTTGATCATCGGGATGGGCAAAATTCGGGTGCATAATTTTCTCCCTAACGTGGTTTAACAGCGCATAAGGAGGTGTCAGCTTAAGATAAGAAACTTAATATAACCAGAGTCGCAATTTACGCTCTAATTCTCTATTTTTTGGTAATGAGAATTATTTTTTAGACAAAGCTTGCCTATACCGCAAATTTACTCTATGATGGAGTCATTACGGCCATTAACATTGCCAAAAAATTTATATTTCTTTCTTATCTCATCGTTACCTCCTTATTGGGTTAACAGAGATTTCACAGAGAGAAGCCCTTAGATTGAAACGTCGAACCACATTCCCCAATGATAGATCGGCGTTTCGTGGTTTTTAAGGGTTTCTCAACTTGAGAAACATCCACTTTGTATCAATAATCCTGTGTTTAGGAATATCTCAACTATATCTTAGATTCCTATTGCAAACAAGCATTAGATTAGAAAGAATAGGGGAATTAGTCGGCTTTGGGAAACTTACAACTATAGATTGAACACTCTGAGAGCGAAAATTCAGAGTTATCACCTCAGAAGAAGACGAAAAGCGTTAAGGTCATTCTTCAGAAACATATTCAATCAACTCCTCCAAATCACAGTTACGCCCACTTAGTTTGGTAATTGCTTCACAAATTTTTGCCAAAGCGTCTCCACCAATTTCTGGCAAATCGTCGTTGCTCTTAAGCTTTGAAATACTAACTGGATTCATATCCAGTTCTTGGGCCAGAGCTTTATTGGTGATTTTACGATCAGCCATCACCGTTCTCAATTTCCAACGAACCTTACCCACACTTAACTTATATAAGACAGCAACCATTAGTATCACCTAAAAAACTACTAATTTCAAAATATAGCTTTTTAAGCTAAAAGTCTATTTTTATAAGCTATTTATATAGCTTTATAGTTTATCTAAAAGAAAATACAATAGCCTATAAGTTTAATTAAATAGCCTTGTACGCTATACTAAAAGAGTAGATAAGACTTGATTACTACCTAATCTACAAAAAGAGGGGATAAATAGCCTTGCTACTTTCCCCCAACAAACAATCATTACTTTTATTATATGCTTCAAACCAAAGACTTCGACCCTACCCAGGATTTGCATCCATGCCCCATGTGCATTGATTGCCCAATGTTTTTGAACTGGGAGGGAACCCGTAACAGAGGATGGTGTAATGCTTTTAGCAAAATGGCTAAGACTTATCACCCTCGCACGAATGACTGTGAACTGGCCATTAAACAACACCAAGAACAAAACCCTATCGAGGTTCAAGTTACCTTGTGTAGCCATGAATTAGACATTGATCCTGATGATGGCCATACCTATTCCAAAGAAGAACGAGTCATCAGCCTAGTTGTCCCTGAAATTACCCGAAAAGCCGTCATGAAAGCTTTTGAAAAATGTAAAAACCAATTTCAGGGCTTCTACGTTCTCGACTTTAACCGTTGTTATGGTAGTGACGCTGAATTTTAGTCCGTAAGGGGGGTTAATCCCTCCTAATCCTCCTTATCTTATCAACATCAACCCCAAGCCACAACAAGCAAAGAATAACGACGATTAAACCATGACTACCACCGACTTTCTCAAAGAATTCGACGAAGATGTGACTGTATCCGAGTCCATCCCATATTGCCAAGTGACCAACCCCAAAAACCTGTCTCTGTCTGAGATAAAGCAGTATAATGTACCCTGGGGCATATTTCTTCCCACTGACCAAGCTGAGTTAGTCGGTTTCAATGTCCCCGACCATTTTACTCCGACTAGCCTTGTCTTTGACCAAGATAAACCTAATCAACGGGAAGTTGACGGTTTTCTTACACAACATATCCGCTTATCCTTAATCCACCGCTCTAACATCGAAGTCCAAGAAAAGACTGGGAACGGGTGGCAATATCTTGGAGAAGCTTATAAAAAGGGCAAATTAACAAGATATGGGGCTTTAGCTAACAAGGAAAGGGAAAATTATCGGTTACGGACACGATACTTGATTTTATTCCTTGATAATAACAATGAACCTCTTCATCGAGTACCCCTACGGTTGGGACTCGGAGCAGGAACAGGGGGAAGTCTTGGTGAAGAAATCAAAGTTTTTCGAGGGGAAATAGAACGGGTGTTCTTCAAGCTTCGGGGACAGCCTCAAAAAGCTTTAAGCGACAAGGCTCATGCCTTAACTGTACTTGATATTCAGCTTGGGGTTCATAAGGGCGACGGCAAAGCACCGTTTGTTTGCCCTGCTGTGCGCTTGGCTCCTGCTGTGGAGCAGGTGGGGACGGAGAAGGTGGTAGAACGACGAGGCGATCGCTCCGTTAAATTGGTGGGTACAGCCATTGAATCTCTCATGTTGCCTAAGTCCTCTGAGACGGGACAACTGATTCTATCTCTGTGGGATGAGTACCAAGATTTTCCTACGAAATTCCAAGATGATTCTCATGGTTATTCTGAGAATACAACCGAGGATGACGATGATTTCTAAGTAACTTATTGGGGGATAAATACATCCCCTTTTCTTAATCTTTTTTGAAAGTAGAATTAAATCATAAGCTCATGAGTCAAACTTTTGGCAACGGAAACGGTTATGGTCAGCTAGGAGAGGAAATATCACAAACTGTTCCCTCTGGAGCTACAATTAACATCCGTTTTTGTCCATACAAAGTGATTTCAGGAGACTGTATTACCTTATAGCCTAACTCTAGAGTCTTTTGATAAATAATTTATATCCGTTTAAGAGTTCAGATATTCACTAACAAGAAATTCCTTACCAGATTTGATAATCTTTGTCTGAGTCTCAATAAAACCCACATTTTGGTAAAATTTTCTCGCTCTATAATTATCTTTAGCTACAATTAATGATACTAAATTTGCTCCATCATTAATTGCCTGATTACAGGCTTGTTTTACCATATTTGTTCCATATCCTTTAGCTCTTTCTTCAGGAATTACATACAAATAACAACACAATGCCCATGTTTTACCAATATGCAGTAATTGGTCTGCCTAAATCTCCTCCATCAATAAATTGTAGATTGGTTTCGGTTTCTGACTGAAGCCATTGTGCAAAAAGTTGAGCATTTTTTTCTTCTTTTAAAATAACCATATTTGTTTCATATTTATTAAGGAGTAAAAAATCAAATCAATTAAACTAGGAAATTCTCCAACAATTAAAGGCGAAGTAACTAGCACAAATAAAGGATTAAAGGAAATCATGGGGGCAGTTAATTATAAATCAGAAGCCTTACCATCATAACAAGTCCTTCTTTTCAAAAGTTAAGCTCCCTAATAGCTGATAATTAAGCGATCGCCAATCTCCCCCCATCGCTAGTGCTGACTAATCTCCTCAACCATCTACACTAACGAGAAAGAGGGATTATGGACTAAGCTTTATCCCAATGGTATTATCTTAATAGTTATTCCTTCAACTTTTCTGAGAACTTTTAAAGTAAAAATAACACTCATGTCGAATAATTTAGAAGAGAAATACCTCAAAGCATTACAACTCGAAAAACAGGTATTCGGTGTACCACATTCTATCGTTGCTAATACCTTAAATCGTTTAGGAGGCATTTATGATCAACAGCAAAACTATGAGTTAGCCGAACAGTATTATCGACAAAGTTTGGAGATGAGCCAAGAATTGTTTGGAGAAGAACATCCTGATGTGGCAAGTAGTATGAACAACTTGGCTTCTCTCTACGAAGTTTTAGGCAGAGATGATGAAGCTTACGCTCTTTATATTCAAGCCATCAGTATTTCTCTGAGAGTCTCAGGGGAAGAAGATCCCAATACGACTATAATCAAAGGCAATTATCAATACTTTCTTGACG
>JAAUYK010123947.1_pt1 | contig 11650 bp, 12 predicted proteins | sample 7278021 | NCBI WGS metagenome assembly JAAUYK01 (sample SAMN14350223, study PRJNA611818) | marine sediment metagenome | isolation source: surface marine sediment (1.8m) | place: French Polynesia: Moorea | collected 2018-08
AAACTTTGATCAATCACTCTATTCTAGGATAGTGGATGGGCTCGGTTGGTCAGTCGACCGAAGCCGCATGGTCGGAAAGAGGAATAAAGGAAAGAGATTAGAGAAGACGGCGGCGGGGGAAAACAACATGCGAACAAGGAAGAAGTCGGCGGCCGGCCGGTCCCAATCTTCTGTCGCTCGAGAAAGGGTGTGGAGGCCGCATCGGTACCTGAGGTATTTGTCAGGGCGGCTGCGAAAGACTGTTGCTGCAGATGCTGTTGCTGCTGCTGGCTGTGATAGAAGGCGGCGGCCGCGGACGTGAGGTAGCAGTACGGAGGCTGACAGTAGGGGTAATAGAAGGCGGTCGCAAATGCGGCGGCGGCGGCGGCGGTCGCCGGGTTCCGGTACTCAGGTACGGCGAACGGCGTCGCAGCCCCATTCGTGGAGGCCGCAGCTGCCGCCGGCAAGTACATCTGGCAGGAGGCCTGCTGCTGCTGCGACGGGTGGCGCAAAATCGACGTCGTCGTTGTTGCCGTCGTCGTCTGCCCTGTGGCCTCCGGGAGCCAGAACTTGACCGACTTGGTCGCAGAGGCATGACACGGGAGAGAATAGGGATGCCCGCCGCCGCCGCTCCTATTCACTCTCGAGAGCAGGTCATCGTACGACCTGGAGATGGAGTGCCTGAGACAGGGCCTGACGGCGCCCGGAGCGGCTCCCTTCGTCCTCGACGGAAGGGTCGCCACGGCCGTGGAACTCGAGAGACGAGTCTGCGTGGTCGCCGCAGAGTCAGAGGATGAGCACGATGCAAGACTGACAGAGGAGGAGCGACGCCTTCGCCGTGCCGACTGACGGGGGCCACCGATCCGATTCGACTGAGCGTTCGGTCGGCGGTTCAGGCTGCGCGTGTGATATCTAATGTGGTCGGCCCTGCTCCCGCTGCTGCTGTTGAAGGCGATGGCGCTCGCAGACTTGGACTGCATGAGTTTCCTCGCCATGAGGGGTGCCGCAGCCATAGATTTCGGCGCAGAGGTTGAACCCGGCGTCGACGTCTCGACGGGAACTGCCGTGTCGTCTTCGGCGCTGTTGTCGTCTTCGTCCGAGCTGTCGTCGGTGGGGGTCTTCTTCTCCTTGGTGGCCGCGGCCGCCGCCTTCGTGGTTGAAATTGTGGCAGTGATGGGCCCGACCTTGGCCACTCTACTCTGAGCCGAGTTCGAGCTGTGGACGATTGTGCCGGTGGCGATGCAGGGAAGACACCAACCGATCCCTTCACGTTCACCCAAAGACATTTTCAAGAAATTTAGATAGAGAGGAGAGGACAGAGAGAGATGTGGTGTGAGAACACTCTAGAACAACGTGGAGCTACGAAAAGACCGGATAGAAATACCTGAGAGCGCTTTCGAGTCGGGAGACGTCTCGGAAGACGACGAGGTAGTGACGGTCGAGTTAAAAAGGCTGAGCTGTTGCTGCTTTAACTGATCAGACGGGGCCGCTGAGGACGGCGTGGCCGAAACCTCGGACGAGGTTTTCACGGCAGGCGGATTCGACTCACTTGTCTTCGAGGTCCTCGCGTTGACGACCTGCCGCCGCAGCGACACCGCCGACGCCGACGGGGCCAAGGGAAAGGGCGGCACCGCCGACGGCCACGCGAGTGGCGAAGTGGCTACATGGAAACGATAGAAAGATGGAGAGACGAAGGCAGATAAGGAAAGAGAGGGAGAAATAGGAGCTAGGGAGCTGCGCGTTTCCAGTGCAAGATGTTAATTCTTACCTGAGCTCGCGCCTACGCCGGCGTTTGGCCCCGCCCCGCCTCCTGCATTGTTGGCTGCCTTGGCGACGAGCACCGGGTTCTCGTACTGCGTCCGCCGGTTCACGTGGTCGATGTAGTAGGTGCCGTAGTGCGGGTCGTCGATCCTCTCCCAGCCGAACGGGAGCTCGTTCTCGTCGCACTCCTCCGGGCGCTTCTTCTGCACCCGCGACAGCCGCGGGTCCAGCCAGTGCGAGGTGCCCGAGTTGTGGTCGATGAAGTACGGCTCGCCCTTGTCCGTGAAGGCGCGCTCCCAGTTCGGGGGGAGCGGGCCCAGGTTATCGTCGCCGCCGCCGCCCGACCCGGAGGGATCGTCTCCGGACCCGTCGCCGCCGATGCCAGGCCCGCCAGCAGAGGCTACGGGCGGGGCCTGGGGCGCGGCGTTGCTGCCTCCGCTGCCTCCGCCGCTGCTGCCGGCGTCGGTCATGGCGGAGTTTGGCACGGGGTCCTCCGCAGATGACGAAGGTTCAGGTACATCGGGAGAGTCCGGGTGGCCGGAGTCGGCGGCGCCGTTGTGGCCGGACGAACCGGACTTGTGGCTGCTCGAAGAGCCGCTCGGTGTGTCGGGACCTGAAACACGTACATCTCTTTTCAATTTCCACCGTCTGCCAAGCATAAGACTTAGCAACTGTCGCGCGAACCAGAATAGTTAAATTGCAATCAATTTAATAACGACATTCTACATAGTGGTGAATTAAATTTCCGCGAAGAGAAACACGTACGTAGCTAGCCATCCGGCAGCGTGGCGGCCAGTTCCCGCCGGTCCGCCCGCTCGCTCCTTCCCTTTCCCAGTCGGCATCCTCATCAGCTAGCCACCGCCTCCTCCAAAGTGACAGGTAGGCAGGAAGGAAGGAAGGAGTCCAGCGCCAGGTAGCCACTCTGGCGGCGGCGGCGGCGGCGCCTTCGTCCGTCCGTCCGCGTCCGTCCGACGTAGCACTCAAAAGGACGGCGGCGGGAATGCGAATGGCCAAGCGGGCGGGCAAGCGGGCAGGACAGTCAGCTAGCCGGACGAGCGAGCGAGCGAGCGAGCGAGCGGTGGGCAGGATCGTGGTGGAGGCGCCGCTGACATACTTTCTACCCGAGGTAGATAAAAGTCCTGTCTGAGGACTTCCTTCCTTCGCTTCCCTCACGTCCATCCTAGCTAGACTAGCGGCTTCGATCGGCATGCGCACGTCGCGCAGGTCCAGACGGAACCAGCGGCTAGGTGGGCCCACGACAAAGTGTTGACAGGTGGGAAAGTAGATGATAACCATGAGAAAGCATTCATTTCGGATGCTCAAGTGGACGTTTGACGCATTTTCATATAAAAAGGTTGCCTCAAAATGGTCACCCACACTCTCGTGTTCAGCCGCACTAGCTCCGCCGCCCGTCGATTCCGGTTGGCGTGATTCCGGATGAAAAGAGGAGACGAGAGGAAGGGAGGGGAGGGAGAGGGAAGCCGGACGAAACCAATCGACTGACCGTCCAGGCAGCTATCCAGCTAGGCATGCGCCGTCTGTCCGTTCCTCCTCCTCCAACAGATTTCTACTCCACTTCGACGGACGGAACGGATGTCCGCTCGCTTCGCAGCCGAAAAAAGTGGACAGCATGGAGGGGAGAAGATGAGGCCGCGGCGATGCCGAAATTGGACTTCTTTTTTCAGGCGGTTCGAAAACATCGCACTACAACACGATCTTGTTCTGTGATAGGACAGGAAATTTGGCCTCTCTCTCTCTCGGAGTGTCGCAGTATGGGGGAGAGAGACAGCGGCGGCCGTCGAAAGAAAACGGTTTATTGATGTTTTCGCATCGGAGATCTTTTCCTTTCTTACCGTTGGCTTGCTCGCCTCCTCCTCCTCCTCCTCCTCCGACCGCGGCCGCAGCCGCAGAGCCGGTAGCGTCGGCGACGTCCCTCTCAATGCTGCCGCCGCCGCCGTTTCCCGAGTCCTCGTCGTTGTCGTTCTGATGCTGCTGCTGCTGCAAGTGCTTGGCCGTCATGGCTTCCACGTTGGATCTGTTCCTCTTCCGCTTTCCCTCGGAGCTGGGGTGCGCGCCGGGAAAAAAACTCACCGACGCGTCCGACGTGGCGCGGAACAGCGACGTGCTGGCGTCCTTAGGGGGCTTCGGAGTGCCGTAGTGGTTACCTGAAAGAAAGAAGGGAGGGAGCAATTAGAGTTGCGAAACAGACGTGGGCTGGGCTGGGCTGAGCTGGACAAGTATGCGCGACCGACGGACGGACGGATGGACGGACAGATGATCGATGCGGGCGGAGATTTAATTGGGCGTGATAGATGCGAGAGCCGCGACGACCGCGAGAGACGTGCGCCAGGCCGGCGGCCCATGGAAGACATTTTTTCCACGTCACTTTTTAACTACCGGCCTCGGGTTATAGATCGCCGAGCTAGCGGGCCCGCTCGAGCACACGCCCCGCGTTTATAAGCGGTCGCGCCATTGAACGAGAGTCGGAGGAAGGGAGGAAGGCGATGCCAAATTGCTATAGCAAGCCGCTCAACGCGCCGGAGGACGCACGGCGTGGTCGGTCAGTCATTAGTCATTCAGCGGCCAATCTACTACCTTGGATCATACGGCGATCACTGGGATAGAAAACGGAGTCGTCGCCGCTCGACACCTCCTCCTCCAACTTTCTCGGAACGGACAAGAGGCCGGTAGCGGCAGGCGACGCCACTAAGTTCTCGTAGGTCGGCCCGTCCGAAGTGGCGGTCATGGCGTCCATCTCGGCGGCGAGCGCCATCAACTCCTCCTCCTGGTCGCTGCCGACCGCGGCCTCCATGACGTCGCCGGACTCCGGAAGCGAGTCGAGCCTCTGCAGCTGCCGGGCCGACAGGTGGAATCCCTTCGGGCGAGGCTGCTGCTGCTGCTGCATCATTGGGTTTTGTCCGATGTTGTGGTCGACGCTGAGCGTCTTCCTCAGCCTGTTCCTTGCGGCCACCACGTCCTCCAGACTGGGCGCGATCTCCCTCGAGGCCATCATGTTTGTGGGCGGCGTCCTGGGCAGCGACCTGTGCGAGTAGTTTTTCTCGTATGCGTCCTGCACCCTCCTCCTCCTTTGCATCGTCTCCGCGTCCACCTCGTCCACGTCGCGGACATGGAGGCCGTTGGCGTAGACGGGAGGTGACTGCGGCGTCGACGGCGGCGGCGTCAACGTGTCCATCGGCCTCGCGTGTCCCTTCCCGGGGCTCTCGTTCTGCTCCTTCTTCGCCCTCCGCCCGAACCATCTCGGCAACGTGAGCGAAGACATTACGGCCACGCACAGAAGAACTTATTTAAGGGCCAAAATTTTCTTGAAGGCCGCTCACTGTCTCACTCCAAGTCTCCAACAATCCGACTTTCGGATTCGGGGTTGAAATTGGAAATTTGGGATTGAAAATTCAGGTCAGGTGGCCACGGGTCAGCTGTCACCAATGTCAGCGGCATCGACTCAATCGAGACCGGCCACGGCCAGCTAGCCCCAACCACTACATAGCAACACCCGACCGAATCAACTGGTACTGAACTACGCGTACTGATTTCAGCCAGGTATAGGGTCAGCGCCGGAATTGGTTCCTCAGGGTACACGCAAGTCCAGCATTGCGTTAAGGTCTATAGGAAAATGTCAACCCTGGTCGTCCATTTTATTTCCAGGAATGACGTTTTCTACCTCCACCTACCTTTTGTGACGATCGCCGTGTACGTACAGTGTGTACATGAACTATATAGGTAAAGTCATCAACCTGAGGTAAACTTTGACGTTATGCTTTTACTTTTTAGTACTATTCAATTATTTTAAAAAAGCTTCATTTTGTACTTTTGCGGATAAAAGGGACCCCTGGGCCTGGCCACAATTTTCTCCCAGGTCCAACCTCACCACATTGAATCCCCAAGGGAATCGCGACCCTACTCACTACTCCTACACCCAGCCAGCACTTGTCGGAAAAGACAAAATTCAACGAAGACAATGACGAATGGCGGGCGGCAGGTAGCTGGCGACACGAAAGGACCAGACCAGACATGACTATCATCACGCCATGTCCGCCATGATTCGAAAAGAAAGCCATCTCGAGGACACGACGATGTACGTCGCACTAGTCTGTAGTCTCGCCGTCTTTTTCTTTCAGTCCTCGGCCTCGCTTCGTCTCAACGCTCCGCTGACTTCGTCCGTCCGTCCGCGTCCGTCCGTCGGCCACGCGCTGACGCCCTCCGTCCATGCTTTCTCGTCGCGCCGGGACCGTGACTAATACTTAATTGTACTCACCATCATAGACTCCGCTCTCGAGCAGCTCGCCGGACTTCTCCAGCCCGATGAACTCGTCCTTGGAGAGGAAGGTGTAGTCGACGCCGTGTCGCTCCTCCGGCCGGGGCGTCCGCGTCGTCACGGGAACTGTCCGCAAGTATAGGTTGTCGCGGATCGTGTTCTGCAGCTCGTGGTCGACACCGCCCTTGGGGAAGCGGGTGTTCAAGTACTGCCGGAGGTCGCCGGGAATCGCGCCTGAAAGGGAGGGGAAATTGTATTAGTTTCCGTGTACGTACGTACTATATGGGAGCCGCAGTCTCAGCTCATTCTATCCGCGTGTGATTGAGACGAAATCGAACTGCATGCTGGCTAGCTCGTCAGTCGCGGCAAGAGAGTCCCCTGGGAGCTAGGAGTGCACCATCCACCAAGATTCGTCAGCTGTTCGGTGTGTAGTTTCATCACCATTAGGCGACAGATCCTCTTAAAGGGAGATCCAGAGCATTGACGATGCAGGATGAAAGGACATATACAGAGCTGCTGGCTTGGCCCGGCTTATATTCTCTATCCAGCCTCCCCTATCTTGTAATGATTGGTGGACAGTACGTACACGTCCTATTCAGTTGCATATATTATTTATGGCAGAAAATATAGGATGAATCCACCGAGGGCTCATTTATTACTTTTACTTGAAGATACGAGGTTAGATTGATTTTCATCAGCACTTTTACGTACGTACTCCACAGAAGGCTATTCTTGCCCACCGACTGTCCTCTCGACCCTTCCTTTAATACCATGTACTCCGTACGTATGTGCGTATACCGCAGCAGCTCGCTCGCTCGGCGGCATTTCCCCTCAAGGGTAATTGCGTCAGCAGCTGGTTCGTCTGTCCGCCCGCTCACGAGAAGACGACGACGGCAGCCAGTGACCGTCTCCCTCCGTTCGTCGATCGCCGAGCTATAGCCGGATGCCTACTTTCTTCTCTCTTATATTGATAGAAAGAAAGAGGTCACACGTACGCCCTGTATGGCCACGTTTGCATTACCAGTAGGGTACAGTGCGGAGGTGTGAATGTAGCCAAGCTCGTGTAGAATGGAATGGGGACGTATCCGAGGCCGGAAGGAAGGAAGGAAGCGGACAAAAATACGGAATTCAATATCAGCTAGCTAGCTAGGAGAAAGATCTTTCGGAGTGATGCCCCAGCCACCCAGCCAGCTATCCGGAGACTTTCTGATGTCGCTGCAGTTTTCTTTCTACGCGGCCTAGCTATATAGCTCTCCCATATCATGGAGGTGCGAGCGAGCCGGCCAGACGCTCGCTTGGCAAGGTTTGACGCACCGCACGTGCACTCGTTTTTTCGCACGTGAGTCACTCGGGATCCTTCCGGCCATCTATCCGCAGCGGCCCCAAGAAAAATCTCCCCGATACGTGTGAGCAATTTCCTCCTCCTTCTAGCTCAGTCAGTCAGAGTGTAAACACTCGTCGACGGCAGCGTTATCCCCGCTGCACTATCGTTTCGTATCGAAGGAAGGAATGGAAGAGGGAGCGAGTGAGTGTCCTTTCCCCGGCGTCGCGGCGCCTACGGGAATCTGGCCGGACAGATCGAGATCGAACGGGAGACTCGATCTAGCTCGCTCGGTCTCGGCCAGCCAGCCGATCGGTCGGCCCTGCTGCTGGAAAAATAAACGCATTTTCCCTTCCGGAGGCCATATCGTATTGATGAGGAAGGAAAGAAAGTGAATCTCCAGCGCGAACGTCTCGTACGTTGCATCATGCAGCTGCTGCACATCCATATGCTGCAGGCATGGCCTAACGATCCAACTTCCTACTCGCTTATCGTTCCACCAACTTTGGCAATTGGCCCATTTTAATGCGAGCGAGGCTACCGGATCGAGCTTCTTTATATAGTTCTCTTCCGCCCAAACGCTCGCTCGCTCGCTCGCTCACTCACTCGCTGAATCGCCGCCAGCGCGAATTTGTGCTGGCTGGCCGTGTACCCGGCTAGCTCTGCCTCCATTCCCTCCCACCGTCCTGCCCCAGGGGCCTACTCCTCATCCGCAAGCAACCCACTACCGTTTCTCCTGGCCGGTCGGTCGGTCGGATGGCTAACTCACTCGCCTTGGTTCACTCCTTCCAGATGCAGCTGCTATCTCACTCCACGTTGGTACGTACGCGTACCCACCTACCTAGCTACTAGGAGCTCTTAGTGAGGTAGGTGGCCTCCGACGGAGAACACACACACACACACAGTCCGCGCTCTATAGCTAGCTCTGCCAGCCAGCCAGCCAAACAGTCGCTAACAAAGTAAAGTTTGCGGACTTGCTTGCTGGTCGGGCTTTTGTACGACGGACGGACGGTCGGAGGCGGCAACGAGCGAGGACGACAAAAGTTTTTCCCCTCTTCCTAGCTCTTTCTCGCGTGACTCTTAGCTAAGGAGGCCGGCTGGCTGGCTGGCTGGCTGTTGGGTTACGTACGCAAGCGACGGCAGCAAGATTTCTTCCAGCGATTAGGGCGAAAGCAATTTGCTAAAAACAAGGCCATTACGTACGGAAAATAGGTGTGCGCAGTTTTGTAACACGAGTGTCTTTACATATGCAATATACGGCCGATCGCATGCAATGACATGTGATCGCTCTTCTTCGGAGCTCGGCCGGCGCTCACTTCTGCGTACACGTCGTGCCTCAGTCCTGAACCCCATCCCCAAACAAACTCGCGACGTGTAGCAGCAAAGTTGTCCAAGAGTTAATTGAATGCTCAACGCCGACGCGGCGACGGACGAACTAGCTACGTCGCAAAGTTAATCTGGCTTGCTGACGTGTGTCCTAAACTTTGCTGTTTAGATTTCCGGCCCATTCATTCATTCGCGGCAGGTGCTTCGCAATGCATTTCGCGAGTAGGGAAACGTCTCCCCTAGCCGGAAGCCGGCCAGACATGCAGCTAGGAGCAGGCGGTGGGCGTCTTCATCGAAAAGTTGCGCACACTGCTGAGCTGTCTCCATACGCGACGCACGAACATACTTGCTTGTCGGGTCCCACATGTTACGAGAATTGGCTGCTGCTGCTGCTGCTGCCAGCCATGGCAGTCTCCAAGACCGTTCGTTCGGATCATCTTCTTCGTCGACGTGCTCACTGACGATTTGCTCCCTTCTCCTTCTTCCTTCCGTGAGCGGAATGCGCATTTTCTCCCCGGCAGCAGCCGACGACGCTGAGCTCGCTGACAGACGACGATGAAACCCGGTTCGCAGTATACGACTGGCTGACATTTACATAATACGCTCCTCTCGATATTCGCTCCAAGCACCTCGTCGAAGTTGCTCTCTTGAACGTACAGGGACACTGTAGCAGTTGGAAATTGCGATTCCAAACTTATGAGAGCTTTTCATATTTCTCCTTCTGCCTGTCTGCCGACTTTTTTTTGCCCGCCCAGAAGGAAGAGGCATTGCGTACGCACTTGAGACAGTGTGTGTGTGCTTTGAGCTGACGCTGCTGCGTATATACGCGGAGCCAGGCGCGGGTAACGCAACAGATCCAGCTGGCGCCACATCCAGCCCAAGGAAGGAAGAACGTGGAAAATATATGAGGACCTCGATTTACATAAGCAGCGACAATAAACGGGGTACAGCTAGGAAAGAATGAAGGCGGAGGCCGGCGGACTTTGCTGCATTGACGGGCGGGCGCGGGCGGGCAATGTCCGTCCTTGGGGCCTCCCTACAGCGGGTTCCGGCCCTCCGGCCGCTGGGGACGACTTGCTAGCTGGGGCTCCTTTATGTCATGGAGCCCAGAGACAGACAGACAGACAGACAGGCAGGCAGAGAGTCTCCAGACTGTCTTCGCTGTCTGTCTGCTATAGCTAGCCGGCTCTCCTCTCTCTCTCTCTCTCTCTCTCTCTCTCTCTCTCTCTCTGTCAGGAATGAGCTAGGCCTGGCTCAGATCTCTTTCCACTTCTTACTCGCAACCTTCCTTCCTTCCGCCGTCTGTCTCCGGCGCAGCGAGCGAGCGACCCAGCGTGAAAACGGAACCCGATTAATGGCCCAAGGCCCCCTCCTCTCTGCATTCTGCATCGAAGAAGAAACGGACGTAAATTCGCCCCCTTACACTAGCTATATATGCGCGCTAGTATAACCCGGCTTGCTGAAGTCGATCCCGTTTTGATCTTTTGAAAGGAGGGGGCTCGAGGCACAAAGTTAGCATATCCTCGGCAGATTTAGACTTGAGAGCTTCGCGTCGCCGTCGTCGCCGCCGTCGCCGCCGTCATCAAGAGCTGCTGCTGCTTTCAGGCCGCACACACGAGCGAGAGAGATCGAATGATGCGACCTCGGTCCCTCCCTCCCTCCTCAGCTATAGCTAGCAAGCTGACGCGATGATAAGAAGCTAGGAAGGAGAGAGAGAAGGCGGATGGCTGGCTGAGCGCTGAAATTTCCTTATCAATAGGCGACCGACCGACCGACCGAACGGGGCCGAGGAGGCGTTGTGAAACTTTATTCTCCACTTTGACATCTTTCGGAGTGAAGCCAGCTGCTGCTGCGGACGCTGCTGCATTTGACGTCGTCACGGACGCCGCTCCTGGAGCGGAAAACGCGCAGCTCGTTCGAACGAATCCATGCAAATTAGGCCCGAAGAAGCCGCCGCAATAAAGAATACTGTTAGTACATACTTTGCACTTTACTGCTAGTGCTGCTGCCGTAATAACGGCGTCGCTCTCCGTCTGCCTGTCGCAGTCATTACGCGGAATTTGCGCAGAAGGAAGGATCGACGAGGAGGCAGCAGACACATTATTGGGGGCCCCAGAGGGAGGGAATAAAAACTACTCCGGTCTGGCTGTTCATTCGGTGCGGAGGCTTTACCCCCTCCGCCCGCTCCGCTGCTGCTCCTGCCGGTATGCAAGGCAAGGCTCTTGATCTGTGGAGGAGAAAATCCCCGGCCGGCCGACAGAGAGGCAATTTCAATTTCGGGAGACACAGCGAGTTCGTTTCCTACGCGCTCTCTTTTCGTTCCTCTCGAGCTCTTTCAAACCTTTAGAACGAACGTTTATTACTTCCACCCCGGTCCGACCGGCCGCGACCGCCCGCCCGCGCCCGGGCCTGCTGGCTGCCAAAGGGGAAGTGTGCACGAAAGAGCGAACGGGTCGATCCGGCCGGCCGGCTGCTGCCGCGGCGCGAGTTATTGGCAGAAGCTAAAGGCAGTTCGGCAGACAAAATACAGATTGCCAGATGCTAAATACAGATTTCCAGACGGTAAACAGACTGGCAGCTCAGAGCTAAATACAGATGACTGATTGGTGTGAATCAAAGGAGCTCAAAGTCTCATTCTGTGCCCATTTCTGGCTAAATACAGACTCAAGATCGAATGAAAGTTGTCCCCTATGACACACACAAGGTTCGTAAGCATTTTGAAGTTCAAAGCTAAATACAGATTGAAAACTAAGCGTACGTATATGGAATTCGATATGGAAAATGATGCCAACTGAAGGAAAGAACTGAATTAATGAACGATCCTGCGCACATAAGGAAGCAAAGCTCCAAAGTTGTGACCGGTACATATACTTTATTTACAAATGTGACTAATGTCACTTACTCAGCCAAAATATCAGCAACCTTGGCCTTAACAGGCTCAGCCTTGTCTGCAAGGTGCTGCAGAGTTTCTTTGTCTGCAGCGATCCACC
>JAAUYK010238328.1_pt1 | contig 11648 bp, 12 predicted proteins | sample 7278021 | NCBI WGS metagenome assembly JAAUYK01 (sample SAMN14350223, study PRJNA611818) | marine sediment metagenome | isolation source: surface marine sediment (1.8m) | place: French Polynesia: Moorea | collected 2018-08
CCGGCACCACTTCGTCATGGCTCCGTCCAACACGGGCAAGGCCAAGGCGGCCGTCGATCATATCTGGGAGCACAGGGAGGTCAGATTCGACATTCTCATTTCGTAAGTATCCCTAAATCTTAACCGAACCTAGATACGCATTTACCTTGCGCGTGAAGTGAGCTCTAAATTTGCCAGCGTGTGCAGTGTGGTGTGAGAAATCTTTTAATAGTATAAAAGTGCACCTAACGTGTCTGTCTGTCATATATGAAGGCAAATGAAAATGCGGCCGGGAGAAATGCTCATTGACAAATTGGACTCCATCGAGGATACAAAGGGCAATGCCGGCGACAGGGGCAGAATCTTAGTGACGAACCTACGGGTCTTGTGGCACTCCCAAAGCATGCCACGCGTCAGTCTATGTAAGACCATATAGCCTTATGCAGCGATATTCATGCACTTAAGCTACTACACATTTATGCAGCTATCGGATACAACTGCGTTTTGAATATAACCTCCAAGACCGTCAACTCGAAGCTGCGAGGCCTCACCGAAGCCTTGTACATCTTGACCAAGTGCAACCAAACAAGGTTCGAGTTCATCTTCACTAACTTGGTCCCCGGGAATCCGCGACTCTTCACGTCGGTCATTGGAGTTTACAAGTACGAAATAGGCGTGTGGAGTTGTGAACGAGTGCTCACATGCTTGCGTATCTATGCAATAGGGCTTATAGCTCGTCGAAAATGTACCGAGAGCTCAAGCTACGAGGCGCCATTCTGAGCGAGAAACAGCTCAAGATCCTTCCCCAGGAAGCCATAGTGAATACAGTGAATGGAGTCTGGAACCTCTCCAGCGATCAGGGCAATCTCGGCACGGCGATAGTCACTAATGTCAGGTACTAAAGACTATTACGCATTTCCTACGTGCAAGGAAGCACATGCATTATAAATTGCAATCAATAGGGTCGTGTGGTACGCCAACATGAACGAGCTTTTCAACATATCGATCCCGTATCTGCAGATCGCATCGGTGGGTACTCTCCATACCTTCAGGAACCATGTACCAAATGTGAAAGGTGTTTAAGGTTCGCTTACGCGAGTCCAAGTTCGGCCTGGCGCTTGTGATTGAGAGCAGCGAGATGAGCGGCGGCTACGTCCTCGGATTCCGCATCGATCCGCAGGAGAAGCTGAAGGAAACCTACAAGGAGATCCAGTCGCTCCACAAGACCTACTCCTCCACGCCGATTTTCGGAGTCGACTACACCAAGTCGGAAGAGGTATTTAATGCTTTCCTTGAATATGCCAAAATACAATGTCCGGCAATGAAGTTTTCTCTGCCCGCGTAGTCCCGCACTCAGGATGCGGACGACCAAGAAATCGTCACTCCGATCCAGGCTATGGACGAAATCGACGAGATCGACACGAGCCACCCCGACTCTACCGACATGTTCGCCGCCTACCTTGCCGACGGGGGAATGGAGGGCAGGGACAGGGAGCCGGTGTACAGCCCCGAGTTGGGAATCTGTATCGAAAAATTGAAAGACGGCTTCACCCTAGAGAGCCTGTGGCAGGTCCTGCCGCAGTCGGAGGGGAAGAGCAAGCCTCAGCTAGATTAATGTTTAAGCTAGCTGAGTACGAACAATATTCTGTACCAAACGTTTATTTACTTTAAGTGAAGAGAATTAATTACCCGCACGTGCATCATTACGTAGTTGTGGAATATAGTGGGTCGTTTTCGTGCTTAGGATACATCTCCACATCCAATTACGACCTACGTTAAATGTAGTTTCGAGTGCGTGCGGCCTATAGTACCTACTGCTATGAGATATTTAAGGATTGTAGTTGATCCCTTAAATGCAGGACAGCGATGTGCGAAGTTCCTCCTTGGTAGTTTACCATCTCCTTCCACCACCGCCTCCTCCGGACCGGCCCCCGCCGCCACCATAGCGCCCGCCGCCACCGCCTCCGTACCTGTTGCCGCCGCCTCCAGACCTGCCGCCGCCACCACGACCTCTAAAAGAGCAGAGCTCTTGAAGCTTCGGATTGACAACCTGCTTGGCCTCGGAGAGGACTTGGATCAGATCGTTTGCCTTCGGGGCATTGGATGGGGTGAACAAGGTGTAGGCGGTCCCCGTACGATCTCGGCGTCCAGTGCGGCCAATTCTGTGGATGTAGTCCTCAGAGTTGTTGGGGTAGTCATAGTTAATGACAAACTTGATGTCGTCCACGTCAAGTCCTCGGGCAGCTACGTCGGTGGCCACAAGAATGGTTGTGGAGCCGTGCTTGAACTCTCCGAGCACCCAGTCTCTCTCCTTCTGTTGCTTGTCGCCGTGAATGCACATGGCAGGATATCCATCTCTGCGCATCAACCTCGTCAGCTCGTCGGCCTTTCTCTTGGTCTCCACAAAAATTAGGATCTTGTTGTGGGGCTCACATCCAATTTCTTCCAGGAGCCTGGCCAGCTTCTGCTCCTTCTGGTACTCTTCGCAGACGTCCACGATCTGGAGGATGTTGTGGTTGGCATGCAACTCTGTGGCGCCAATGTTTATGTGGGAGTATTCTCCCTGGAGGAAATCCTCGGCAAGGCGACGGACTTCCTTGGGCCACGTGGCTGACCACATGAGAACCTGACGATCGGGGCGGATTTGGTCTACAATGGTCCTGATCTGAGGCTCAAAGCCCATATCCAACATCCTGTCGGCTTCATCCAACACGAGGTAGGTGCATCGCCTCAGATTGGTCTTGCCCATCTCAAGGAAGTCGATGAGTCTTCCCGGCGTGGCAATGACGATCTCGCACCCGCCCTCCAGGTCTCTGAGCTGTGGGCCTTTCGGGGCACCACCGAACACGCAGGTGTTCTTAATTCGCGAGCTCCGGCCAAAGTCCTGGGCAACCTCTTGGATTTGCTGCGCCAGTTCCCTGGTAGGGGCGAGGACGAGGACGATTGGCCCATCTCCTCTCTCAAGGTAGGGTTGGTGGTTGATGTGAATGATCCCAGGAAGCAGGTAGGCCAGGGTCTTCCCAGAGCCAGTCTGGGCAATGCCCACCATGTTCATGCCTGACAAGGCGATTGGCCAACCCTGGGCCTGGATGGCCGTCGGTTCCGTGAAGTTTTGGCGCTGGACCTCCTTCAGGACGTAGTCGGGCATGCCAGCGTCTTGGAAGTTGGTGATCGGATTTGGCACGTTCTGACCTCGGACGATGGTAATCTCCTTCTCACCCCTGTACTTCTCGACGGCGCGTGGATCGGCGTTGACAAGGTTGGGATGCGGATTGTAGAAGTGCTTCTCGAAGGGCACCAAAGTATATTGGTCCCATTTGGGGCGGCGCAGATTTTCTCCCGGTTGCTTTCCCTTGAGGCCGCTTCCGCCGCCGCCAAAGCGGTTGCCCCCGAAGCCAAAGGGAGGCTCGTCCCGCCCGAAGCCACCCCGGCCTCCGCCAAAACCGCCTCCGCCGCGGTCACCGAAACGGCCTCCGCCACCGCCTCCAAAGCCACGGTCACTGCCGCCACGCCCACCGAACCCCCTATCGCTGCCACCGCGGCTACCGAATCCACCACTACTGCTTCCTCCGAAGCGGCCAGACATCTCAACCTATGCACACATCATCGCATACCATATACTACTTAACATATGTATCGTAATTGCTAGCTATAGTAAGAGTGCATGATCAAAGCAGACCAGCACTTTGCCTATCCAATGGCATCGTGTTTCATTCTCGTCAATTAGAAATTTAGTACAAGTTGTCTGTTGGTGCAAGAGGGTAAAGTGCGGATAAAGCAAAGCTTTGCTTTGGACCTTGGGAGTACGTCGACGCTTCCATACGTCTCAATTGGTTTAGTACGTATTACCATTACCGCGCATTATACGTGTATACGTTTACGTACTGATCTTGACTTGGCAAGAGGAGACGGCAACAGCATCCTAAACCCTTTAAATAAATTGTACCGGCCGTCGCCGTCTGCGACCGATGGCACCGCGCGCTACACAAAGAGGCGAGTCCACGGACTAGAGGTCAACGAAACTGGAGCCAACCGACAGCATTCGACGGCCTTCTAGCCCCTCCATCATCTCCGTCGTCCGTGGTTTCGTTCACAGGCCGATCTCCCGGGAGGACTCATCGAGCGCGAGGAAGAAGGTCGGTCACCGCTGCTGGCCGGCTGTGGGATTGCCCGCCCGCCTGGAAGCAGCCGTGTCTATATCGGACCGGACATTGACGTGCGAGGCCAAGGCCGGAAAGGCCGGCCACGGCCTGAGGAAGGCCAGGGCCGGGCAGGAGCCGAGCACATGGCGCTTAAAGAAAAGGTCCGAATTAAGGCTGATGTGAGTGGCGGCGCGGCGGGAGCGCGGCAATAAATAGGGCGAGGCGGCGAAAGGTTGGCTAGTTTTGCTAATCTGTGTATGTATTTCACCGCCGCCCGCCCATCCGCCCTTAATATTTAGCCAGACTCAACAGCGGTTGCCATCCGTTCTGCCTTCTCACCACACGCTCTCTCTATCCGACCTCCTCCGGCCCGTGAACATGAACACTCAAGTTTCTTTCTTTGCGGCCCGCCCTTGCAAGTGAGCGCGGTGCCCGTCGCGTCGCGTCGCCTGCGTCCTCCTTCTTCGCCTCCGGCCCGGTCTCCTGCTCGAGTCTCGACCGACCGACACCACTGTCTCGGCCAACCGGTCGGCTGGCCGGCCTCACTCAGGTCTGAAGCGAGTCCGTTTTCCGCGTCAGTGAGACGGAGACGGACGGACAGAGGCTGAGGGTGGAGGTCGCGGCCGTTCGAGCGGTGCGCGTAGAAGCCGAGCACGGAGACGAGACTATCCGGATCGAGAAGCCAGACGAAGGAGGGAGGGTCAATGAGCCCAGGCAGCCGGGAAAGTTCCCAACCTCGGGCTCCAAGGGATCTGCTTGAAGAATTTGCTCGATGCTCTTAAAGACGCGTACTTCGCGTCCCGAATCGTGGACTGGAGGGCCAACTCACTTCACTTGATGATCAAGGAGTACTTCGAGTTGACAAGGTTGTTCCGGGATGTGGTTGCCCCGTTTTGATCACGCTGCTGCCGTAGTGGTTCTTGATTGCCGTCGACTGTCCAATTAAGATATCTTAATAAGGTCTACTGACTGATACGTATAAACAAGGCTTTGACTCACTCGCTGACCTATTTGTTCTTTGTCGAGTCGATATGGATGGTATGTATTTCCTTCTCTCTCTCTGTCTGTCTGTCAAGCGCTATATAGGCTGTCGCAGACTCGCAGTCGCAGTCGCAGTCGCAGATCTCCCCTTCGGTTCAAGTGCAAAAACAAAATGGCGGAAGCGCACCGACCCTGTGGAGCTATTGAGAAAGAGAGAGGGAGGGGGATTGGCAGTTTGGCACCTGCTCTGCTCTGCCGGTCTGGCCATTTCGGCAGTCGGCCTCCCTCGGCGGCCCTCTTCTTTGCTCGGCCATGGCCGATGTGGCCGGGCAGGCAATACACGGTTTCGTGAGGAATTAGGTCTGGGCAGACAGATAACGCTCCTCCGAAGGAAATATTGCTACTAGATAAACTTGTTAAGTAGAGTCCAGAGGTAATTAACTGCCTGCTCAATGATTAGTTTAGGTATTTGACTATTTGTTGAATTACGGGAGTGAGTGACGCAACTCAAGGGCAACAATTAGTACTCAATTAGTCACCGGCTAATGCTATTACGTATAACAATCGACGACGACGAGACGAGAGAGAGAGCCCGATTTCGTTTCTCATCGTCTCCGCCTTGAACGACGACGACGACGACGACGTCGAGTGGAGTGTACGAACGGCGCGGCTCGGCGCTCGATCACGCTTCTGGTCTGGTCTGGGACGGGCGCGGCGTCTCATCGATCATGCCGACGACGCGCACGCGCACGCGGACGACGGAGGACACCGACTGGCGGCGGTGCTCCTCCTGCCGACGACGATTCTCGCTGGGCGGACGCGGACGGGTACCGGAGGAGGCGGAGGCGGAGGCGGAGGCGGACATCAAAGCCGTCGCCATCCTTCCTCGCATCCTCGACTGTGGACACCACGTGTGCGAGCCGTGCATCAGACGAAGTGAGTACCAGTTCGAATAAGTTCAAGAATCACGGACAGTGTAGATTTTAAGTGTAGGTGCAGGAGAATTTTCATCATTGATGGAGTTCGATGACTGAAGGGCTTGTGGCTAATGTCTATGGGCGAAGAGGGAATTCGCGGGTTGGAGGGATTGGGTTGGGCGCGCTTGGGTCCATTCACAGCCCGTGATTATTGAATATACCCTACGTTTCAATATACTACATGACTGGCAAGTAATGGATAATTATATTTTAGTGGCTGGAGACAATCTCTTCTCGTGCCCGGTCGAGGGCTGCCTGACGAGGAGCAGACCAGACGTGGACACGACTCCCAGATTGCCTCAGGACCCCGCCCTCAGATTCCCCCTCAACGAAACCATCGTCGGAAAGTTGGCGCTGGAGATGCTGCCTATCGATAAAAGGCCTGAAAGCGACTGGGAAGAGGAAACTCCAGTACTGGACGGAACGCAGATTAGCGGAGAAGCGGGTACTTACTGACCTGAACACAGATAGAGAAAAAGCTCCCTGAATAATCTACGTACTACATTCACACTTCTTTCAGGCATCGGCGACGAGGTCTACTTTCGCGACAGTCTCCAGAAAGTCCGCCAAGCCCTTGAGAAAGAGTCTAGCGACGCGGAGGCGGAGATAGAGCGCAGCTTTATGCTCTTGGCGACAAAGTTGCAGCAGAGCAAGGACGCCCTCCTGAAGCGAAAAGGGGAGATTATTACACGCGAGGAACAGAAGCTGAAAGAATTCGAGGAGCTTGCAGGCTACCAGCCCTGTGGCGGAGACTGTCGTTGCCTTGTTCCCGAGACCCCGCGGAATGTGCTGTCGCTCGACGCTCACAGGGCGGACCTGTGGCTGCCCAGGTTGATTCAGGTTGGCCAAAATCCGGACTTCCGTGGCTATCAGCTCCGGGAGCAGGCTCGTGCTCGCAGCAGTGGCTTTCGGGAGAATAGAAAAAGCATCGGCAGGTCGTCCGAATCAGAGTCTAGCCGTTCATCAAGGTCATCCTGCCGCCTGCCCAAGATCCCGGAGGAGCCAAGCGATCTGTCCGAGCCGGCGGAAATCATGGACAGCATAATTCATCAGGCAGACACACGTCCCGTACCTGAACCCCGGCAGGTGGCCAGTGGCGAACGTCTGGGGGCGGAGCACGACTTTCAAGTTGTTCGGGTCAAGTCGCCGTCCGAGGTGTACGTCACCCTGACGAGACGCAAAGATGCAGCCAGGGAGATCGAGAGGAGCTTGGCCGCCATAAACTTGGCGGACGTGGCCAACGCCGCCATTGGCGACAGGGCGGTTTGTCACTTCGGCGGGCGGAGGCACAGGGCGACAGTTCGAGAAGTATGCCACGGAGGCGAAGAGGTGGCTGTCTACTTTGACGACACGGGAGAGGAACGGCGCGTGCACCGAATGCAACTGAAGGTGCTGCCTGTCTCGCCGGGCCCCATCACGTGGCCACCGCTTGCCCTTCGCTGCCGGCTGCCAATCTTGCCAGTCGGTAGCGTCACCGGATGGACCCCAGAGGCTACACACGTCCTCGAGCATCTTGTAAGCAGAAATAGAAAAGGGTAAGTAAAGTGTCATTTACCGATGATAACTTTAGCAGTAACTATAATTGTTTTATTATTTTCAGGCTGCGGCTCGAGGTATTACAAGTCAAGGACGGAGTATGCACCATTGAGCTCCTCATTGAGAAAGCTAGTCCGACCAGAGAAGCGCCAACGACAGCCAGCCGGGTGCTCACTTTCCGTGAACTCGCCCGTCCTATCACTCCTCAAACCAGTGAGAAGGTGGAAGAGACGGTCAGGTTTCTGTTCGTCCATGATTACAACGTAACAGTCGGAGACACACTGTCAGGAAAAGTGGCCCCACACGGAAATGGAGTTCACTTAGAAGATGACGACATCTTCATAAGCTTCGTGCTTTCCGACGAAAAGCTGGAAAAACGTCGCGAGCTCAACAAGCTGACGGAGAAAATGGGAGAAATGTACAGCCGGCTACCGGTCCACCTGTTTTCCGTTGAATGCCCTCGGCGAGGGCAGTGCGTTGCTGTCGACCTCTCCGCCCGTGGCTGCGATCTCTTCTGCAGGGCCATCGTGGAGGAACTGCACCCGGCGACCAATTCTGTCACAGTGGTGCTGGTCGACGACGGAGACAGCATTCAGACAGAGATAAAGAACTTGCGCCTCCTGGTGCCCGAGTTCATGGATCTCATTCCGCTGGCTGTGAAGGTCAGGCTCTTCGGCGTAGCCATCCACGGGGACGCGCTCGACCAGATAACACAGTACCTGTCTGGACGCCTGCTCGGGGCCTTCGTCGAGGTGAATGACCACCACGACTACGTGGTCGCGTCGCTCTACGAATCACGAGACACAAAGGACGTATGTATCAGTGCCTTCATCCTGGCGTCGGGGTGGGTGACACCAACAAAAGGATACGACTTCCTCTCAACATGGTCGATCGAATATCCCAAGGCTGGGGATCTGTACGAAGTGATTAAGTCACGCGGAGAAGATGCCGTCCTGGAGTTTGCTCAAGTGCTCACATCCGTTTCGGTCGAGGAGATGAAGCCCTGCAAAGTCAGTTGGGTTATAAGCCCCGACAAAATATACGCAGCGGACGAGGACGGCGGACCCAGCTTCAGTCAGAAGCTGTCGAAAATGCACCAGAAGCTGGAAGCCGCCTCCGTCAAGCCCGCCGCATCCATCAAAATCCACGGTATATACGCGATCAAGCACTTCGAAAAGTGGAAGCGAGCCCGCGTCGTCGAGGAGCTGGAACCGAGCACGTTCAACGTCTGGCTCATTGACGAGGAGAAAGACGCCGTCCTCCCCGCCGAGGACATCTCTTCACTCGACATGGAGTCGCAACAATTGAGGCCGTCTGGCAAGGTCTGTCGCCTGGCCGGCGTCAAGCTGCCCAAAGGTGAGGAGCAGTGGTCAAACAGGGCTCGATCCCTGTTGAAATCGGTCTTGAACCTGGATGCCATTCACTACTACCTATACAAGGAAGATGAAGAAGAGAAGGAGAATGGGATTCGGCGCGTCTCCATCTGCGGGCGCAAGAACATCGCCAGAGGAGCCATGGCGCCGTCCGAGACCGTGGTTTTCGACGTGGCCCAGCTGCTCATCGAGGCGAAAGTGGCCATTCCGGAAGAAGAGGAGGAGGTCGGTCTCCACGGCTTCGAGACCAACCGGTTCTCATGGCTGCCTCCCGAGTTGCCGTCCATGGAGAAGGAACTGCCGGGAAAGATCACATTCGTCGACTCCGACCTGTATGTCCAATTTGACTGGGATCAAGACGCGATTAAAAGGGTGCGCGAGGAGCTGAATGCCCGGTTTGCGACGTCCCCACGTCGGCCCCAGGATCGAAACTTTACTGTCGACGACGCCTGCATCGCGCGATTCCAGTGGGACCAAAACTGGCACCGCGGCATCGTGGAGGCCGTCGGTGACGACGACACGTACTCCGTGAAGTACATCGACTACGGCGGACAACCACCCACGAGCGGAGCGGACATGAGAAAGGACGTCATGTGCAAGGAAACTCCCACGTTGTGCACGCAGGTGAAGATGTCGCTGGTGCCGGCAGACGGCGTCACAATGCTGGACATTCACCTCAAACTAATCGACAGGGAGGTGACAATAACGCTGTCAGAACAGCCTGTTCGAGGCCAGCCCATAGTCGGAGAGGTCTTTCTACAGAGGGGGATAAGAATAAGAGAGTATCTGCTTCTGGAAGGCCTCATCAAATCGTAGATAAATAGGCATTGAGGGTGGAACTCAAGCAATTTTAGAAGTGTGATATTATATTTTCCATGTTGGATCGTATGGAATAACTATGGATATAATAAAATAGAGGAATATCTTTTAGACTATACGTATCTAATCTTCTAATTTTTTTCACATGCTTACGCGGTCGATGTCTGTAATGAACGAAGTTACTAATATCTAAGGCCCTGACTGGCCTCATCATGCACATAAATTCGGTTTCCAAGTCGTATGAACGTATACAAACTCGTTATCTACTGTAAAAGCCACAATCTCTTTACTATTCAGTCCAACCCTCGACTCTCAAATCAAGAACTATCCCAGTGCTCACTTGAAACTAGTATTTTTGGCACGTACCATAATGCTGGATTTATTTTCCCACAGCTCCTATCTGTAACAAAAGACTGAGGAGGTTGACAACGGGAGTGATCGCAGCCGGATTGAATGCCCGGCCTTCTCGCGTTTGATGTACGGAATCGCCGCCTTCGTTGGCCATTGGAAGGGGATGGGAAAATGAAGGCGTAGATGCAATGAGGAGACCCATAAGGCAAAGTGCCAACACGCGTCGCACCTGTAGGAAAGTGTTGGATTAAACGAACAAAGATTACATGGTAGTGGATAGATAACGTAACCTTGCTGTGTTCCATATCCAACAGAAAAGTCCTATCCTCTCGACTTGCACGGTGTATTCTCTTGCAGGGAACTATTGGATGACTGAGTGAGGTTCTCTCGTACGTGTAGGTGAGACTTTTCTTATAGGAAGGCGCGAAAGAATGGGGACAGCCGACGCGCGCGCGCGCGCGTGCTGAGCTGAATGGCGAGCGCGCTCAGGTCGCATGCAAGTGCCAAAGTGGGTCATATGCCATCCTCACGCACAGTTCATTGGCCGCCGGAATATGTACATAATAAGCATACATGGTTCAGCCACGGATAGAAGTAGGTATAATTTTGCTGTAATTATTTGCGATTACACGTGTTAAACATACGAACATTTCCAAAATACTGCTTCTTTGACGGCGTTTCGAGCCATGATGCACTCGACGCATTGTGGGGAGGAGATAACGTTGAAACATCAGGGATGTTAGAAGAGCGTTCCTTTAGGGCAGGACTTTGACCAAGAGATGTGGATAATGTGGCAACTTCCCATGAGAAAAATCTAGGAAATAAAAGACGATAATTGTAGGAGACAACATCCTAAGGAGTCGAATGGCTTTATGAACTTACTTGCAGCTTTGGCCAGTTTTCCTGCTCTTTGGACAAGCAAAGAATCCCCTTCCGAGGTTGGGGCCCGGCGCTTGCACCGTGCACAGTTTGGCCCGCCTCCCACACCGACATAGGGGAGGAGTCTTTTTGAACGTTGATGACGACAGAGATGACTTAGTAGTATGCAACATGGAGAACTGCATTGGTGTCTTTGGATGTGGACTTCGACCAGACAAAGACGACCGCACAGCAAGGGTTGAACACTGGAAAACATATATTAGCGTCATGAAAGGTCTTAAAGTGTATTGGAATTCCTGACTCATCACTAGTTCTAATCTCGATCATACCGATGACACTATTTCGGCCGGCATGGCTTTCCTCAGGCCAACCGGCAGGGAAGCCCTGTTCGCCGTTATGACCACGACGCACCCGTCGGCAACCATTTTCGCGCACAGTTGAGCCGTGTTCCTCGCGTCGCACAGCCCCGAGTGCTCTCTCCCGTCGAAAACGATCCCGACGTCCTGCAGCGCCCCCGCCAGGCCGTTCGGACGGCGACGGTAGAACTGATGATAGACGGCCCGGAGGTCCACCCAGGCGGCGAAGAAGGCGGGCACGCTGAGCTGCTTCCG
>JAAUYK010118271.1_pt1 | contig 11643 bp, 8 predicted proteins | sample 7278021 | NCBI WGS metagenome assembly JAAUYK01 (sample SAMN14350223, study PRJNA611818) | marine sediment metagenome | isolation source: surface marine sediment (1.8m) | place: French Polynesia: Moorea | collected 2018-08
TAGGAGAAAGAATTTCCGGTCATAAAAACTTCCGACTTTTTTTGCAAGCTTATGCTAACTCTACTCAACTTAAAAAGAATTTTAATTTAGTTTGTTTTGGCGGTGGATCTTTATCAAAAGAGGAATTAAAATTAATCTACGAGTTGGGATTATCTCCAGAAAAAATATTTCAAGTTAGTGGTAACGATACAACCCTAGCAAATTTTTATCACAGTGCATCTATATTTGTTTATCCTTCACTTTATGAAGGTTTTGGCATTCCTCTTTTAGAAGCAATGTCACTAGATTGTCCGATTGCCTGTAGCAATACCAGTTCACTGCCAGAAGTAGTGGGTAATGCAGCAGAATTTTTCGATCCAGAACAACCAGAAAGTATAACTAATGCTATGGAAAATGTCTTATTTTCATCGGAAAAATCTACAGAATTAGTTAAACTTGCCAGAGAACAAACTAAAAAGTTTTCTTGGGAGAAAGCGGCTGAAGAAACCAAGAAAGTTTATTTATCTTTACTCTAAATCAGTAACAATTCAGCCGTTAGTCAGCCTCTTGCCTTCTGCGGAGGAAGAATCTATAACTGTTTAACCAGATTTGATATTAACCTCCTAAAAAAAATTACCATTACGGACAAACCAATGGAACCAAAAACCATCGCCGTATTAATGACTTGCTTTAACCGCAAAGAAAAAACTATGGCAAGTTTAGGTGCAATATTTAACCAAAAAATCCCAGAAAATATCCAACTGCAAGTTTATCTAGTCGATGATGGTAGTAGGGATGGTACCTCTGAGGCAATTAGTCAAACATACCCTCAAGTCAAAATTATTCCAGGGGATGGGGGGCTATTCTGGAATGGAGGTACAAGACTTGCCTTTGCCACAGCACTCCAAGATGACCGAGACTATTATATGTGGCTTAATGATGATACTAACCTCTATCCGGAAACCATAGAGAAATTACTCTCTACTTTAGAGCAAGTTATCAAAACAGGAGCCAAAAATCCAGTAATAGTTGGTTCGACTTGTGACCCAGAAACTGGTAATCTAACTTATGGTGGTATGGTGCGGAGTGCCTGGTGGCATCCTCTCAAGTATAAGTTAGTTCAGCCAACAGAAGAAACCCAACTTTGCCACACCATGAATGGTAATTGTGTACTTATTCCTAAATCTACTGCTAAAGTTGTAGGAAATCTAGACCCTAACTTTGTTCATAGTACGGGGGATATTGACTATGGTTTACGAGTGAATAAAGCAGGCGGTTCAGTTTGGTTAACTCCTGGTTATGTAGGGACTTGTACCCTTAATCCTCCAGAAACAGATATTTGGGAAAATCAAAATCTTACTCTTTCCCAACGTTTACAGAAAATTAAACAACCAAAAGGTTTACCAGTCCAAGAATGGAAGATATTTACCCAACGTCATGCAGGGTTACTATGGCCGTTGTATTGGGGATTACCTTATTTACGATTATTATTAGCGGGTGTATTTGGTGGTAAAATGGGAAGTCAGATTAGTAGAAAATAGATATTTCTGAGTAAATTAAATGAGTAAAGTGATCAATCATGGTTAAACGTGTTGCCCTATTAACAAACTATGTTTCTCCACATACATTGCCTATGTATCAGGCGCTCGCTCAACGAGTCTCAGAATTTCAAGTATTTATCTCTACCCCAATGGAAGCTTTCCGCAGTTGGCAAATAAACTGGGAAGGATTAAATGTTACGGTTCAAAAAAATCTGACTCTCCAACGTACCTGGAAACATCCCCAAGGGTTTTCCGAGCCACTATATGTTCATATTCCTTACGACACTCTTTGGTTGCTCCATCAATATCAACCAGATGTCATAATTTCTGCGGAACTTGGAATGCGGAGTCTCCAAGCAGCACTTTACCGCAAATTCCACCCTAAAACTAGACTCATTATCTGGGCAGCAATGTCTGAGTATAGTGAAAAAGGTCGAGGTTGGTTAAGACATAAGTTAAGGGAGATACTTTTACCCCAAGCAGATGCAGTGCTTGTTAATGGTAATAGTGGGAAACGCTACATCGAAAGCTTTGGCATTTCCTCAGAAAAAATCTTTTTTAGTCCCTATACAAGTAATATCTCTCCTTTTCTGACTATACCTTTATCTAAAGAGTCTCACCAAGTCTACCGTCTATTATCAGTAGGGCAACTGATAGAACGTAAAGGATTATTACCATTTATAACTACTTTAGGCAAGTGGGGTAAAAATCATCCCGAAAAACATATCGAATTTTGGATAGGAGGTACTGGAACTTTACAGGAAACTTTAGCAGCACAACCACTGCCAGAAAATATCAGAGTTAAGTTTCTAGGTAATATTGAATATCAAAAACTTCCAGAAGTTTATGCCGAAGCTGGCATTTTTATCTTTCCGACCTTAGCTGATGAGTGGGGTGTAGTGACTAATGAGGCAATGGGAGCGGGGTTGCCAGTATTGGGGAGTCTTTACAGTCAGGCTGTAGAAGAATTAGTTGAGGATGGTGTCACAGGTTGGGTATTTCGTCCAGATAATCCAGAAGAAATCTATTCTGCCCTGGAAAAAGCTCTAGGAACAACTGTAGAAGAATTGGCAAAAATGCGGAGTATGGCTCGCGAGGGTATCCAATACTTGACCCCTGAATTTGTAGCTGATAATATTTTAGAAGCTTTTGAGTATGTTTGTTAGAAGTCAGAAATCAAAAGTCGAGAGTCAAAAGTAATTTTTTTGAGTAGGATTACATAAAATAAGGAAAATTAAATTTGAGAGTGGAGACTTGTAGCATTAACCCGCCAAAAACATATATCTAGGAAAATAAAAGTTTGACCTTTTAATAAGAAAAGAAAATTAAATTACTAAAGTAGATATCTATATGGTTAGGCGCGTTGCTCTATTAACAAACTTTATTCCTCCCTATCGCTTGCCTCTGTATCAGGCGCTCGCTCAACGAGTCTCAGAATTTCAAGTATTTATCTCTACTCCAATGGAAGCTAACCGCAGTTGGCAAATAAACTGGGAAGGATTAAATGTTACAATTCAAAAAAATCTTACCCTGCAACGTACCTGGAGACATCCCCAAGGATTTTCTGAACCACTATACGTTCACATCCCTTACGATACTCTGTGGTTGCTCCATCAATATCAACCAGATGTCATAATTTCTGTGGAACTAGGAATGCGAAGTCTCCAAGCAGTGCTTTATCGAAAATTCCACCCCAAAACCAGACTTATCCTCTTGGCAGCAATTTCTGAATACAGTGAAAGAGGTAGAGGTTGGTTAAGACATCAGTTAAGACAGATACTTTTACCGCAAGCAGATGCAGTGCTTGTTAATGGCAATAGTGGGAAACGCTATATTCGTAACTTTGGCATTTCTGAGGAGAAAATCTTCTTTGCTCCCTACACAACTAATATGTCTCCTTTTCTGGCACTCCCTCTATCTAAAAAATCTCACCAAGTTTACCGTCTGTTATCAGTAGGACAGCTGATAGAACGCAAAGGATTACTACCATTTATCACTACTTTAGGCAAGTGGGGGAAGAATCATCCTGAAAAACATATTGAATTTTGGATAGGAGGTACTGGAACTTTACAGGAAACTTTAGCAGCACAACCACTGCCAGAAAATATCACAGTTAAGTTTCTTGGTAATATTGAATATCAAAAACTTCCAGAAATTTATGCCGAAGCAGGCATTTTTATCTTTCCCACTCTAGCTGATGAGTGGGGTGTAGTAACTAATGAGGCAATGGGAGCGGGGTTACCAGTATTGGGAAGTCTTTACAGTCAGTCTGTAGAAGAATTAGTTAAGGATGGTGTCACAGGTTGGGTATTTCGTCCAGATAATCAAGAAGACATTTATTCTGCCCTAGAAAAAGCTCTAGGAACAACTGAAGAGGAATTAGCCAAAATGCGGGGTATGGCTCGCGAGCGTATCCAATACCTGACTCCTGAGTTTGTGGCTGATAATATTTTAGAAGCTATTAGCTATATTACTTGACCTAAATTTTGTTAAAGTTATTCTCATTAAATTATTCACAGACAATTTAAGTAAGTAAAATGGATATTCAAAAAATATACCGTCCTTTTGTAATCTATTTTCGTCGCCAAAGATTGGAATTTATTTACAAGTTATATCAAATCCTGTTAAACAGCTATAGATTGGTTAAGTAAAGAGGAGTCAGGAGTCAGGAGTTAGAAGTCAGGAGGAGAGAGAATTACAAAGATTTAGTAGTTATGAGGATTGGAAAATTTTTTTATGTCCAATCAAGCGGATTTGATATTATTTTCTATCAATAAATCAACTAATTTATTAGACTTTGGGGGGATTTATTTTTTTGGGAGCTAGCTAAAAATCTTGGTTTTTCTTCTCCAAAAGTGACTCTTGTGAATTTTTATTCTAGTGAAGTAAATTTACCATAAAATATAACTTGGGTTGTAGGGGATAGTAAAAAAAATCCTTTTGAAAATATGGTTTTTGACCTGGCTTTTAGTAACTCTGTAATTGAACATTTATATGATTGGGAATCCCAGCTAGAATTTGCTAATTAAATTCAAAGAATAGCTCCCAAATATTTTGTACAAACCCCTATTAAAATATTTCCAAAAGTTAGAAATTGCTTCTTTACCTTTACTATTAGATAGTTGAATTTTAATGGATAATATTTCCGCGCTTGGTTGAATCCTCTTTATCCATTATCCATTATCCATTAATGAACCAGATTGAATATAATTGATGCACATCTTAATCTTAGCTCTTAGTCGGTTTAATTGCCCTAGTGGTATTTGTAGATATGCTGCTAATTTAGCTAACTGTTTAGATGAGGTTGAGCAAATTTCTCTAATTACTTTTGTGTTAGGTAGTTGGCAAGAAAAATATTTTCTTGAAGATTTTCAAATTGATTCAGAAAAAATCAAAATTTATCCAGTAAATATTAAAAATAGCTCCATTTATAGAAATATCTGGTTTGTTTTTCAACTACCTAAATTAACCAAAATTATTAATGCTGACTTGGTTCATTTATCTTTTCCTATACCATTTTTTAGATTTTTCTTTCCCTCTCCTGTAATAGCAACTATCCATGATTTTTATCCCTTTGATAATCCCGAAAATTTTGGATTTCCTAATTATATATTTAATCAATTATTCACTAAAATATGTGTCAAAAATGCTGATGGTATGACTTGTGTATCTCAAGTAACTTTATCTAGATTAAAATATTATTTTCCCAAGGTTTACCAGCAAAAATCATCTACAATAATTTATAACTATGTAGATTTTCAAAACACCCAATCTCAATCGCCAAATATAATAGAAAATACTCCTTTTATTTTGGCTGTTGCTCAACATAGAAAAAATAAAAACTTAGATTTGTTAGTACAAGCTTATGGTTGGTTAATTCAGAATCAGCAAATCAATTCGACAACTAAATTAATTATTGTTGGTAGCGAAGGTCCTGAAACTCAAAAATTGCTACAATTAGTTAATAATCTTTCATTGAAAAAATCTGTAATCTTTAGTTCATCTTTATCAGATCCAGAATTATGCTGGTTATATCAAAATTGTGAGTTATTTGTTTGCCCTTCTGCTAGTGAAGGATTTTGCCTGCCTTTAGTAGAAGCCTTATATTTTTCCTGTAAAATAGTTTGTTCTGATATTCCAATCTTGAAGGAAGTAGGTAATTCAGATTGTATTTACTTTAGTCTGGAAGGAGAAACAGTGAAAAATTTATCCACCGCTATTATTAATGCCTATAATCAGCAGAAAATTAAGTCAAAAACAAATGATTTGCGCTTTGCAAAAGCTAATATAGCCGACCAATATCTTGATTTTTATCGTAAATTTAGAATGGGGAAATTTGACTAAATATTATCTGGCAAATTGTCCGGCATATTCGCAGATTATATGTGTACTAATCACTTCTCAAAATTAACTTAATTGGTTTATAGATAAAAAAATGACAAACTACTTACCTTCTTTAACTCCTCCAAATAAAACCAGTGTCTTAGGTATAGGAGTTAGTCACACTAATTACTACGACTGTACCGAATTTATTATTAACTCTGCTAAACTACAACAATCTTGTACCGTTGCTCCAACGCCAGTGCATGGAATTATGACTGGTTATCTCGACCCAAAAGGTCATGGCGATCGCCTAAATCAATTTACTCTAGTTGTTCCTGATGGTCAACCTGTACGTTGGGCGATGAATTTATTACGCAAACCCGATCGACCTCATCTGAGCGATCGGGTTTATGGTCCGACGTTAATGTTACATCTTTGTACTGCGGCAGCTAATGAAAATATCAGTATTTTTCTCTATGGCTCAACTCCCCAAGTTTTGGAAAGTTTGCAGCAAAATCTCCAAGACAAATTTCCTAACCTAATTATTGCTGGAACTATTTCTCCACCATTTCGCCCTCTAACTCCAGAGGAAGATGCTGAATATATTCAACAAATTAAAGATTCAGGGGCAGGTATAGTATTTATTGGTTTAGGTTGCCCCCGACAAGAAGCTTGGGCTTTTGAAAAAAGTCAAAAGTTAGATTCTGCTTTAGTTTGTGTGGGTGCGGCTTTTGATTTTCATGCTGGTAATGTTCCCCAGGCTCCACCTTGGATGCAAAAGTTTGGTTTGGAGTGGCTTTTTCGTTTGCTACAAGAGCCAAATCGTCTTTGGCAACGTTATGTGTTGTTGAATCCTCTCTATCTAATTCTTTTGTCGCTTCAGCTAATGAGGCTACTCCCTCTCAAGACTCCGTTGAAAAAAAATTTTTCCTAGCTAGGGGTAAAAACAGAAGCTGAAATCTTACCTAAATATCCTCAAACCTACTTTTCTCTTGGTCGATTGGATATGGCGAGGGGACCTCGCCATCCCTCGACCGCTTTTTCAAATTTTTTAGTGGTAAATGGCAAAGCTTATGTTATACTTAAATGAGTAGGTGGAGTTCCCGCCGATTTTAAGCCTGTGGAGAGAATAAGGTTACAGACTGCGGTCAGTGGTTCTCAATGAAGCAGGAAGCTCGTCTCCAAAGCCTAACCTGTGGTTAGGTAAGTTTGGATAAGTTCAGTAGAACGGGATTTTTCAATTCTTTTTGTCTAGATGGGGATTTTCATACCAAATCTCAAAAAGTTGTAGGGACGTTGTATGCAACGTCCCTAGCTCCCCCACTCCCCCACTCCCATACTCAACAAAGTGTAGAAAAGTTTTTGATAAATGGTATAAAATCTTTACTTGTCAATGCTTTGAGATTTAATCAGCAAGCCCTATATAGGAAAAATATGGAAAAATATTCCAATACTCCTCATCTTTTAATCTCCGTATCTTCTCACTGTATTTTTGGTATCAATGGCTGTGATTAAAATAATAAATACCTGCTTGCTCAAAGCGACTTAATGCTTCACCCAAACGTTCGCACTCAGCAATTAAACTAATCCTCACATAACCCTCACCACCACTACCAAAAGCATTTCCAGGAGTTACCACCACCCCAGTCTTCTGCAAGACAGACAAAGCAAAATCAGTAGAACCTATTCCTGGGGGACAAGGAACCCATAAATACATAGTTGCTAGAGTTTTCCGCACATTCCAACCTAACTCCCCTAAACCTTGAATCAGAAAATCTCGACGTTTGCGATAACGTTCTTGAACCTGATATAAATATTCATCCGGTAACTGCAAAGCAGTCTTAGCTGCTGACTGTAAAGCAGTAAACACACCATAATCCAAATTAGTTTTCAAAGTCCGTAACCCTTGAATAATATGAGAGTTACCAACCACAAAACCTATTCGCCAACCAGCCATATTATAAGTTTTAGACATAGTGTGAAACTCAACACCAATATCTTTTCCTCCAGGAATCTCTAATAAACTGGTAGGTTGATAACCATCAAAAGCCAACTCAGCATAACATAAGTCGTGAACTAGCAAAATTTCATACTTTTTCGCAAAAGCAACAATTTCCTCAAAAAATTCTCGTGGAGCAGTAGCACCAGTGGGGTTACTAGGATAATTAAAATAGAAAATTTTTGCTTGCTCTGCAACACTATCGGGAATATCTCCTAAATCAATAATCCAATCATTTTCTGGTTTCAGTAGAATACTATGAACCTTACCACCAGCAATTAAAGGACCCCGAAAATGTGCTGGATAGGCAGGATTAGGTGCTAAAACTAAATCTCCTGGATTTATATATGCCAAAGCTAAATGAGTTAAACCTTCTTTAGAACCCAAAAGTGGCAAAGCTTCTCCATCAGGATCAAGCTCTACACGATAACGACGAAAATACCAATCAGTAATTGCTTTGCGGAAACTAGCACTACCCTCAAAAGGTGGATAACCATGATTAGTAGAATCTTGTAAAGCAGCAATGGCAGCCTCTACAACTGGTTGAGGAGTTGCCCCATCTGGGTTTCCCATTCCCAAATCAATTAAATCTAGTCCTTGTTCACGGGCACGAGCTTTCAGTTCATCTAAGCGGGCAAAAACGTAAGGTGGTAATGCTTGTACCCTTTCTGCTGGGTTAATCGAATACATATATTAATATTATTTTACAAATATATTTTACAAAAAAAATTGGATTTATTGACAATTAACAATTAGCTTTTTTTCCAAAGAACGAAGATTGACTAAAATAAAATTTGGCGTTGCTTTTTTCGACTTGAAAGTAGAGGCTTGAAATCTTATAGCAATTCCCAAAAAGCGTGAGGTAAAAATTCTAGGCTTTAGGCAAAAAGGAACAGGGATGAAATACAAAAGTGTACCTCACTAGCCTGAGAAAGCCTATAGATTATTAATTATTAATTTATTGATCGAAGTAATTAGGAATTGAAAAAAGCTCCATCTCTGTCCTTAATGGTAAGCTATACCAATAGAAAAGGAAAAACTGTGATAATTTTCTACATTTTAGTATTTACTGAAAAATTAAGGTATATAGCCTCTCTGTTCATAGAGTAAAAATAAAAAAAAATCCTTTTACCCAATCGTACTATTACCGGAAAATTAAGGTATAAAGCTTCTCCTTTCAAGGATAAAAAAAGAAAAAAATTCCTTTTAGGCAATCCTCTTATTTATAATAAGAGGTAATAATTAATAATTAATCATTGAAAGAAGAGGTGGTTTTTAATTATGGCTATTCTAGAGTAGCTATAATTAAGAAGTACAAAATAAACTTCATAACTATTGCTATAGAAGGATTATGGGAATATAAAAAAGCAATTGTAATCAAAAGGGATTTTTATTTGATTGAATCCTTTGCTATTTAACGGTTTAGAGCTACATACTACTAATTTATTATAACCAGTCTAGGAGAACCTTAATTATTAATTATTAATGATTAATTATTAATTGTTAATTATTAATTGTTTAAGGTAGTATGAACATCTGAATTAGTTCCAAAATTTTGTTTCTCTAGCTCTACTGAAACTGTTGTAGAAACCATTGCTGCTACTAATTGCTCAGGAACCACTTTAAATGGTAATCGATGAATGTCAGAATTTGGATTACAAGCAACTTCAGCAGCACACCATAATTCAGATAAAGTAATTTCTTTCAACCCTAAGTCAAGCAAGTTTTTTGGTAGACCAATCTCTTTGTAGAATTTTAACAGTTGTTGTCTGGCAGTCACAGCTAATTGATTGCCTTGTATCATTTCTTCTAACCTGAGCTGAACTAATATACCATAAGCAACTTTTTCTCCATGTAATTTGCCATGGCTAGCAGACAAATGAGTTAGGCCATTATGAATAGCATGGGCAGCCACAGTCCGACATTGTGCCCCGCCAATGCCTCCAATTAAACCTGCTAATAATACTGTTGCATCCACAACTTCTTGCCAGGTTTCTCCTCCTGGTTGTTGTAGGGCAGCAGTTGATTTTTGAAAGAGAATATCCCTTAATACTCTGGCTTGTTGAACAGCACTAATAATCATTGTTTGCTCTGAGTGGCCACTGCTGACTGAGGCTTCATACCATTTGGCAATCGCATCTCCAATACCAGCTATTAAGGTCCGGGGAGGCCCAGTTTTGATAATCCCATAATCTAGAATTAGCAATTCTGGACATCTAGCTAAAGTTACATCATATAAGAAAGCTCCTTGCTCTGAGTAAATATTGGATAATGCTGACCAAGCTGCACAGGTAGCTGCTGAGGTGGGGATGGTAATTATGGGTAAATGACATTGGTGAGCTAGGAGTTTGGCCGTATCAAGAGCTTTACCACCACCAATACCAATTATTAGGTCTGCTTTGTGGGTGGCGACGGTTTGACTGAGATTGGCCAAGCTAGTTTCACTACAGTCTGAGCCGTAGTTAGCCTGGGTAAATTTTAAATTATGGCTTTGTAGTAAGGGTTGGAGGTAGGGTTGGATGGTACTTAGGGAGCGATCGCCTCCAACTATCAGGGGATTATTGCCAAGACGGGCGATCGCCTCTCCTGATTTGGCCAGAGCATTTTTCCCTCGAATAACTTGAGCTGGGGCGATATTTAGGGATAATAAAGTTGTGGGTGGTTGGGAAATATTGCTAGATTTAATCATGGCAACTAAGGCACTTGTTCGAGTCAATTTTATTGAGTATAGGTAACTATTGTTGTATTTGTCAGGTTTTCTCGAAAAATTTTAATAATTTTTTTCTAGATTGAAGTTTATCGTAAAAATTATCAGTTATTTCCCCCTACTCCCTCTTTCCTGGAGATATATTTTTTGAACTCTTGAAATTTAAGCGATCGGGATCTTTCATTTTTGTTATTGCTGAGAGATTTCTGAATTTGCTCATTTAAAAAGTTATCTATGTCACATGATTTTTTCAAGATAATTGAAATTTTATAAATATTTGTTAGCTTTAGCAGATATTTGTTCTCATTAAATGCCTTTTGATGTTAAAAAAGTTAAGTGAGGATATGTTTAGCCAATTTTCTGAACAGATATAAAAGGGATAAAAAAGAAAAAAAATTCTTTTAGCCAGTCCTTCTATTACAGAAGAGGCAATTATTAATTATTAATTATTGATTATTAATTATTAACTAATCAAATTTAGGAGCAAAGGTAATGAAAGGTTCATTCGCTAAATACGCCCAACAAAGCAGTACAGAAGTAACATTTTATTATATAGATGGTCATACAGAAACCTTCAGTTTGCCAATTAATGCACAACAATTTCAAGAACAATTACAACAATTATTTAAACAACCTTGGATTACTTTCCATTTAATAGATCAAACAGTTTGTATTTGTACTGAGAAAGTTATGAAAATAGAAATTATACCACCCATAAATCAAATGCAAGGAGAAGGAGTATTTGCTAATTCTCAGAGAATAACTGCTTTACAGCGTAACGCTGGTAGATAATAAATAATTTAAGAGCTGAATGCTTAGAAAACAGATAAGCATTTATGCCCAAAAATCAAGAGTAGGAAATAAAACTCTGTGTTGAGTATCTATAAATTGATTATAAATCAGTCCCTTGGAAAATTCTCTCTTGGACTAAAGCTGATTGCTCGAAAATCTCAAAAAATCTTTCCTTCTTAAGTGCCCTTGAATTTATTTTACGAGAGAAGGACGAGAGCTTGAAAGCCGTGTCTTTTTAAAGCACGGATGAAAAGCGTTTCATGTCGCGCAGCGAAACGGCGATTTCAATCGCCTGTAAAAAA
>JAAUYK010195870.1_pt1 | contig 11643 bp, 10 predicted proteins | sample 7278021 | NCBI WGS metagenome assembly JAAUYK01 (sample SAMN14350223, study PRJNA611818) | marine sediment metagenome | isolation source: surface marine sediment (1.8m) | place: French Polynesia: Moorea | collected 2018-08
CGGCGCAGGCCGAAGCGCCGTCTTCGTCGCGCGGGACGATCGGGTCCTCGGAGTCCTGGGGATCGCGGATCCCGTGAAGCCCACGACCCCCGAGGCCATCGAGCGCCTCCTCGCACTGGGTGTGCGCATCGTCGTGCTGACGGGAGATCGGCGCGCGGCGGCCGAGGCCGTCGCCCTCCCGCTAGGGCTCAGCGAGATCGTCGCGGAGCTGCTCCCCGAGCAGAAGGCGGAGGTCGTCGCCAAGCTCCAGGCGCAAGGACGCGTGGTGGCGATGGCAGGCGACGGCGTGAACGACGCGCCCGCTCTGGCCCGCGCGCACGTCGGCATCGCCATGGGAACGGGCACCGACGTCGCGATCGAGAGCGCGGGCGTGACGCTGGTCCGGGGGGACCTGCGCGGGATCGTCCGGGCGCTTCGGCTCAGCCGCGCGACCCTGCGCAACGTCCGACAGAACCTGTTCTTTGCCTTCGTCTACAACGCCCTCGGCGTGCCGATCGCCGCGGGAATCCTGTACCCCTTCACCGGGCTGCTGCTGAACCCCATGATCGCCGCGGCGGCGATGAGCCTGAGCTCGCTCTCGGTGATCGCCAACGCCTCGCGGCTACGCAGGTTCCAACCGTAGCGGACCGCGCTCGTCGCGGGCCGGGTCGGCCTCGGTCCGGTGGGCTTCAGCCCGGCGTGCGCTCGAAGCTCGCGATGCCGTCCGGGACCTGGTGGAAGGGCTGCTTGTCGCAGGTGAAGATCGCCATCTGGGGCGCGCCGAACAGCCCCGGGTCGTCGAGGGTGCCCACCTTCAACAGCGCCACGCCGGGCAGCCCGGGCGCCCGAGACACCAGGTGGGTTCCGCACTCCGCGCAGAACTCGCGCGTGACGGGGCTCTCGAGATCGCGACGCTGGAAGGCCTTCGGCTCGCCCCGCGTGTAGGCGAAGCCCGCCTCCGGAACGCCCATCACGAGGTTGGGCGATCCCCCCGCGATGTACTGGCACTCGCGGCAGTAGCAGGTGCCCTTGAAGACCGGGTCGCCCTGGATCCGGTAGCGGACCGCGCCGCAGTAGCATCCGCCCTCGGTGTTCATCGCTGTATCTCCGTGCCGCGCGCGCTACGCGAGACCGTCGACGACGATCAGGGTGCCCGGCGTCGAATCGAGACGCAGGGGAAGGATGGCCTGGTAGTCGGGAGAGTCGTACCAGCTGCGGAAGGCCTCCTGGCTCGGGAACTCCAGGATCACCGTCCGCGGATACGCGACCTCACCCTCCACGACCTCGGGCGACTCGGAGAAGGCGAGGATCCGCCCGCCCCCGGCCTGGATCGTGGGGATCACCTTGCTCACGTAGTCGTCGAGCAGCTTCCGGTCCTCGATCCGACCCTGAGCGACCACGTAGACCGACACGCCTGCCTCCTCTCCCGACCCGCCAGGGCGGCCAGACCCGCATGGTACCAGAGAAGGCGCTCGGATCCGGAAACGAAGCCGACGCGGAGGGGGCTCAGCGTCGGCGGCGCAGCAGCCTGTCGACGCGTCGCAGCACGCGGTTGCCCCGCACGATGTCTTCGACGGGCATCAGCACGTGGCCGCGCAGCCACTCGCTGGGCCGAGCGCGGAACACGGTGGAGTGCTTGGTCCCGTCCCAGCCCTCCGGCGGCTGCTCGGTGTAGTAGTAGGCCGCGAACGAGTTGCGCGTGCGGCCCGCCGGGCAGCGCAGAGGCGTCACGCCGTGGAAGCTCGACTCGGTGGTGTTGAAGACCACGCAGCGGTTCAGCTCCGGTGTGAAGGAGCGCAGGCAGCGGCGGACCTCCGGATCCCAGAGCTCGAGGTTGCCGCCCCAGGACTCCTCCCACGGGTCGTTCAGGAACACCAGGATGTTGAGACGCCGGTGGAGTCCGCGCTCCTCGAGGTAGTTGAAGTCGACGTGCACGTCGAGGCGACCCCCCGAGCCCATGAGGTGCATGCCGCCACCCGCCAGGGTGTCGTCGGCGAGCAGACCCGGGATCTCGGTGATCTCGGTGAGGGTCTCCACGAGCTCGGGGGCCGCGAGCACTCGCGCGAGCTGACGCACGGGCTCGGGGAAGCGGTCTGCGTCGCAGATCTGGACCTTGAGCTGTTCGTTCACCGCCCTGAACTCGCGACCCAGGTGCGAGGCCTCCTCGTAGGCGGGGTAGGCGTCGCGCACGGCACGGGCGAACTCGGGGCGCAGGAAGCCGTCGATGTGGAAGAAGCGGATGGGGGCGGCCTCGCGGAACTGGCGCGCGAGGGCCTTCGCGTCGAGGGGATTCACGAAGTCCCAGACCGAGCCGGAGCCGGAACCCGACCCGGAGCCCCACTCGTCATGCGATCCGTCATGCGACTCGTCATGCGATCCGGCGTGCGATTCGGACGGGGACCCGGGCAGCCCTTCGGACGACGACGTGGACATCGACACTCCTCCCGCAGCGGCGTCCGCCCTCGCGGACGCTCGGGGTGCAGGGTCAATTCTAGACCTCCTTCGGAGCGTCGGCAGTCCGGGTTGACCGGCGAGCGCGCAGCGGCGCGCCACAGCTACAGCGTAAAGTTGAAGTCGTCGATCAGGGCGCCGGGCAGGCGCGCGCTGCGCAGCGAGCGGCGCTCGTAGGTGTCGGGGTCGAGGAGGGTCTCGCGCTCGGACGTGAGCGCCACCAGGTTCTCCCCCAGGATGCGGTAGATCGTCTCGTCGAAGCGCATCGGACGCAGCGGCGCCGCCAGCGCTCCGTTCTCGACCCAGAACGTGGCAAAACGGGTCATGCCGGTGGTCCGGCAGGCGGGCCGATCGCTGTAATTGAGGTACCAGAGGTTGCTCACGAAGATGCCGGTCCCGAGCTCGGCGAGGACGCGGTCCCGCGGCAGCGAGCCCGCTGCCATGTCGATCGAGAGGGGCGCTTCGGAGGGCTGCGCGCCGTTGGTCTCGGCATCGAACTCCCGGGCGGAGCGCGGCGAGACGAGGCACTCGGAGTAGCGCCCGCGCTCGACCAGGGTCACGGAGTCCGGTCTCAGGAATCCCGCCGCCTCGAAGTTCGGCGCCATGCCCTCGGCCGTGTTCTCGCGCAGGCTGATGCCGTCGGCGAGCCGCGCCTCCTGCTCGACCATTCGCAGCAGCGGGGAGTCTTTGCTCCGGTGCGAGCGCAGCCCGAAGCCGCCCCAGGCCAGCAGGTCGAACAGCTCCTGCAGCGCCGAGGGGGTCAGATAGACGCGATAGCGCCCCGGCTCGATCGCGCGTGCGGGTCGCGCCAGGGCGGCGAGCTGCTGCTCGGCCCAGGCGGTCCGCTCGCGAAGCGCCTCCGGGTGCCAGTCCTGGCCGGCGAGCGCCGCCTTCACCGCACGCTCGCCGTCTGCGTACAGGCTCCAGTCGAAGTGGAAGCTCTCGTGGTCGTACCAGTTCCGTTGTCCCAGGGAGTTGGCGAAGCCGCGGTACACGTGGCCCGCGGCGTACAGGCCCACCAGGTCGTGGCCCCGAGCCGCGGCGCCGACCTCGGCGAGCAGCGCGTCCGGCGCGGGCAGACGACCCGGCCGGCGCACCTCCGTCGACCGCAGCTCGCGCGCGTAGTGGAGGTGCGGATCCTCGGGAAGCGTTGCGCGCTTGTCGCGAAGCGCCCCCATGAGCTCCGCGAGTCGCGCCCGGTCCCGCTCCAGGCTCCCGCCCAGGGTGAGCCGACCGACCGCGTGGCGACTTCCCTCGATGAGATCGAGGCAGAGCTCGCGCTGCGAGACGCTGCCCGCCTGGCGCACGAAGCCCCGGTTGAAGCGCGCGAAGTCCGAGGCTTCGGCGGAGAAGCTGGCGGTGAAGACCTCGTCGCCGCGCAGCAGCTCCGCGAGGGCCTCCGCGAGCTCGTAGAAGTAGTCCTGCATCACGCGCCGCCGAACACCTCGACACCCTCGAAGCGGCAGGCGGGCGACGCGTGTCCGACGCGGATCACCTGGTTGGGCTCGCCCTTGCCGCAGAACGGGGTGCCGAGCACCTCGAAGGTCGCGGCGTTGCCCACGCCGGTGAGGTTGCGCCAGAACGTCGACGAGACGCCGCGGTAGTTGGGCTTCTTGACCACGGCTCCCAGCTGTCCGTCCTCGATGATCCGGGCCCACTCGCATCCGAACTGGAACTTGTTGCGCGAGTCGTCGATCGACCAGGAGCAGTTGGTCTCCATGTAGACGCCCCGCTCCACGCCGCCGACGAGCGCGTCGAAGTCGAGATCGCCCGGCTCCAGGTTGAGATTGGCCATGCGGTCGATGGGCGGGCGGTTCCAGCTCGTCGCGCGGGAGCTGGCCACGCCCGGCAGCCCGCTGCGGAGCTGGGAGACGGCGCCGCCGAGGCCGCGGAGCAGGACGCCAGCTCGGATCAGGTGGGCGCGCTCGGCCGGGAGGCCCTCGTCGTCGAACGCGTAGCCGCCCAGCTCCCCGGCCAGCGTCGGGTCGAAGCTGACGTTCAGCAGCTCCGATCCGTAGCGGTAGTGGCCGAACATCTCCGGCGTGACGAAGCTCGAGCCGGCGTAGTTGCGCTCGTCGCCGAGGATCCGATCGAGCTCGAGCGGGTGCCCGATGGATTCGTGGATCTGCAGGATCATCTGGTCCGGCGCCAGCACCACGTCGCGTCGCCCGGCAGGACAGTCGGGAGCCGAGAGCAGCTCCAGCGCCTGCTCGGCGATGCGCGGAGCGGCCTCTTCGAAGCCAACCTGGTCGAGGATCTCCAGGCCGCCCTGTCGCGCGCAGGCGTTGCCGAGAAAGGTCCGCGTCTGGGTTTCGCCATCCCTGTTCGCGGTGGCGTAGAGACCCGGGACCAGGAAACGGAACCGCTGCTCGATCGCGACCCCGTCGGAGGTGTACAGCGCGCTGTCCACGGCGGTCCGCCACAGGCTCGCCTCCCAGTCGAGGATCCGCGCGTCCCGCGCGAGCCGCCCGCTCTGCCGGCGCAGCCGGTCGAGCTTGTCCGCGAGAGGGACCGACTCCCAGGGGATGCCGCAGGGGGAATCGAAGCGTCCGCTGCGCGGCGGGCGCGGCGGCGGAAGGGGCGGGGCGCCGCTCGCCGCCATCCGCCCGGCCCAGGCGAGGGCCTGCTCTCCGGCGCAGCGAAGGCCGGAGGGCGTCAGGTCCGACGTCGCGGCGTAGCCCACTCCCCCGCCGTCGGCGACCGTGACCATCACGCCCGTGTCCCAACGGGTCGCGACCGGCTGCGGGACGTCGCGCCGCACCGCGATCCGCTCGTCGCGGCTGTCCACCAGGCGTAGCGACCAGAAGGCGCAGCGCGGCGCCACCTCGCGAAAGGTGCGCGTCAGGTCCTCGGGCATGGGGATCCAGGGGGGCGGACGGCGCTCACGCTCCGAGTCTAGGCCGCCGCGGGCGCCGCGCCGCCAGCTGCCTCAGCCCGCGGGCTCGATCACGCCCTCGTCGATCAGTCGCACGAAGGTCTCGGCGATCACCGGGTCGAACTGGGTTCCGGCGCAGCGGAGGATCTCCGCGCGGGCCTCCTCGAGCGCCATCGCCGGCTGGTAGCTGTCCGGGTTCGTCATGGCGTCGAAGGCCTCCGCGATCCCGATGATCCGGGAGAGCAGCGGAATGGCATCGCCCGCCAGCCCCTCCGGATAGCCGCTGCCGTCGAAGCACTCGTGATGGTGGTGGACGATGGGCGCCAGGTCTCGCCACAGCCGGATGCGCTTCAGCATGCGGTAGCCGATGACCGGGTGCTTCTCGCAGGTCTTGGAGCTCATCTGATGCCGGCGGTCGAGCTTGAGCATCCCGATGTCGTGGAGCAGGGCGGCGAAGTGGAGCTGTTGGAGCTGGGCTTCGTCGATCTCGAGTGCGCGCCCGACGCGGTTCGCCATCTGCGCCACGTGGTTGCAGTGCCCCCTGTTGAAGCCCAGGTGGGCGTCCAGTGCACTGACGAGCATCTCGATCACGTGGGAGAAGAAGTTGCGCTGCGCGTCGCGCAGGTCGGCGTTGCGGACCGCCACCGAGGACAGCGCCGCCAGCGTGGACAGGGCGCCGACCTCGTCGGGATCGAAGGCCGTCGGCGGGTCCGTCCGGACCACGACGAGGGCGCCCACGACGCCGGTGTCGCCCGGCAGGGGCACCACGGCGGCGGCGAACCCGGGCACGCCGCCGGCCGTATCGGGCGACGGCCCGCGCAGCGCGGGCCGCCCCTCGCTGATCACGAGCTCGGCCAGCGCCATGATCGGCGCGTCCAACGAGCGGAAGAGCTTCGCGGCGTGGGTCCCGGCGGCCTCCACCAGGACCGGCTTCGCCTCCTCGCCCTCGCCCCTCAGCACCACGCACGCCGCCCGCGCCTCGGCGAGCCGGACCGCGGATTTGGCGGCAGTGCGGGTCGCGTCGTTGAGGTGCTGGGCCGAGGCCAGTCGACTCGAGACGTCGAGCAGGCCGGACAGCCTGCGATTGTCCCGGTCCATGCGGAGAAGGGAACGGCGCGCGTGCAGTCGCAGCACCAGGAAGGAGCCCAAGGAGAGCACGGCGATGGATGCGACGAGCGCGAGCAGGCCGTAGCTGGCGCGCGCATCCTCGAGCGTCGGGAGTGCGTAGCGTTCGACCACGAAGGCCAGGGCCACGAGCGGGACCACCGCCCCCAGGAAGTAGGCAGTGAGCGCGGTGCGATCGAGCTTCTCCGAGAAGATGGAGGGCTTCCGGGCCGGGCGTTCCATGGAGCTTCCTGTGCCAAGACCCGGCCGTCGCCGGACATGCGGGTTATCGGACGCACGTCGGCGCCGCTGAAGACACGGGGAAGCAGAAGAGCCCCGAGAGGCGCCATCCCGCGCTCGATCCAGCACGCAATTGAGGGCAAATCCCCACCCCAGGACCCCAGGCGCGGCCTCGGGGCGGGTCGCCGTGCGGCCTTCCGCGCAGTGCGGCCTTCCGGGCGGGGCGCTACTCATGCTCCCGGATCCCCAATGACCCCATGCCCGAGCTTCCCGAGGTCGAGGTGACGCGCCGCCGGATCGAGCCCCTGCTGGTGGGGCGGCGCATCCGCGCGGTGCGCACCACCGGAGACAGCTACCTGTTCGTCACCCCGCCCAACCGGCTGCGACGCCGCCTGCAGGGCCGCCGCATCGAGTCGCTCGGGCGCCGGGGCAAGTACCTGGTGGCACAGCTCGACGCGGGGGGCCGTCTGGTGATCCACCTCGGGATGACGGGGCAGCTCTTCTCGGCCTCGGCCACGAGTCTGCGCCTGCTCTCGGCCGCCACCCGGGCCGCGCTGGCCCCCGAGGAGCAGGCGGGCTTCCGGCCCGATCTCCACACCCATCTACGCCTGTCCTTCGAGGACGGGGGCGAGGAGGTCTACCTGCGCGACGTGCGGAAGTTCGGGAAGGTGCTCCTGCTGGAGAAGGGCGAGACGCACCCGCGCCTCGAGCGGCTGGGACCCGACGCGCTGGAGATCTCGGGCGAGCGGCTCTTCGCGGCCGGCCGCGGCCGGCGCATTCCGATCAAGAGCCTGCTGCTCGACCAGTCCCTGGTCGCCGGCGTCGGGAACATCTACGCGGACGAGTCGCTGTTCCTGTCGGGAGTGCGGCCCACCCGCCGGGCGTCGCGCGTCTCGCGGCGCGAGTGCGACGCCATCGCGAGCGCGCTGCAGGGCGTGCTCCAGCGCTCCATCGACACCGGCGGCTCGAGCATCAGCGACTACGTGGCCCCCGACGGCCGCGACGGGAGCTACCAGAGCGAGCGGCGCGTCTACGCCCGCGCGGGCGAGCCGTGCGCGGCGTGCGGCACGCCGATTCGCCGCACCACCGTCGGGCAGCGCGGGACCCACCACTGTCCCCGCTGTCAGAGGTAGCGGGATGCTGTCGCTCTGCGAGCTGGAGCGCGCCGCGGGCGAGCTCGAACGCCGGATCGAAGGCCACCGGATCCAGGGGATCGTGCAGCCCGACGCGCACTCGGTCGTCCTGGAGACGTGGGGCGGGGGCGGCCCGGACTCGAAGGGCCGACGCCAGCACGTCCTGCTCTCGTGTCACCCGGAGTCCGCGCGCGTCTGCGCGGTCGAGGGGCTCCCGCGCGCGCCCGCGACGCCGCCGCGCTTCGCGCAGCTGCTGCGGGCGCGCATCGGTCGCGCCCGCATCGGAGGCGTGGAGCTCGTCGGAGGCGATCGCCAGCTCCGCCTGGGGCTCGAGGCCCGGGAGGGGCGCTTCGCGCTCCTACTGGCGATCTTCGGCCGTCGCAGCAACGTGTACCTACTGGACGCGGAGGATCGGATCGTCGAGGGCCTCCGCCCGCTGGCGCAGACCCGGGCCGAGCTCCAGATCGGCGAGCCCTGGCGTTCGCCCGCCTCCACGGTTCCGCGCCGCGGCGAGGATCGCTTCGGCGGGGTCCGCGACGAAGAGCTGCTCGAGGCGATCGCGGCCGTCTACACGGAGACCGAACGGGAGAGCGCCTTCGGCGCGCTGCGGCGTCGCATCGAGCAGGCCTTCCGCAAGGAGGCCCGGACCCTCGACCGCAAGATCGAGCGCCTCGAGGCCGAGCTCGCACAGGCGCAGGAGGCGACAGGTCTCGAGCGACGCGGCGAGCTGCTCAAGGGCGTGCTGTCCCGGGTGAAGCGGGGCGACGAGCGCGTGGTGGCCCGCGATCACGCGACCGGAGAGGACGTGGACATCCCTCTGGATCCGACCCTCTCGCCCGGCGAGAACCTGGACCGGATCTTCAAGCGCTATCAGAAGGCGGTGCGGACCCTCACCAAGGGGGGAGCGCAGAGCGAGGCCGTACGCGCCTCCCGCGACGCCCTGTCGGCGCTGGAGGCGGAGCTCGTCGAGGTCGCAGGCGGCGACGAGGACGAGGACCTCGCGGCCCTCGAGGCATTCGCGGAGCGTGCCGAGGTCGCGCGGCTGCTCGGCAAGTACGCCCCCGCTCCGGCCCCCGGCCCGCGGGAGCGGGCGCGCGAGCTGAAGGTCGGCAAGCGGGTCGTACCGGCGAAGTTCGTGCCGCGACGCTACCGCACCGCCGGAGACCTGGAGATCTGGGTGGGGCGCTCCGACGCGGGCAACGACTACCTCAGCACGCGTCTCGCCCGCGGCAAGGACCTGTTCTTCCACCTGGACGGCGCGCCGGGTAGTCACGTCATCCTGCGCACCGAAGGGCGGAGCGATCCGCCCTCCGAGGCGGTGCTCGACGCCTGCGAGCTGGCCGTCCACTTCTCGAAACAGAAGAAGGCCACGCGAGCGGACGTCCACGTGGTGCCGATCAAGAACGTGAAGAAGCCGAAGGGGTCCAAGCCGGGCCTGGTGATGGTTCACGGGGGCAAGTCGATCCACCTGCGCCGTACGCCGGCCCGCCTCGAACGGCTGCTCGCGTCGCGGATCGAGGAGTGAGCCCGGTCGGCGCCTCGACGCTGCACCGCAGCACGGGCCGGGCCGGGCTCGGATTCGGTCTGGCGTGCACCACGATGCTGCTGTGGGGAACCCTTCCGCTTGCGCTCAAGGGAGCGCTGCAGCACCTGGACCCGGCCGCCATCACCTGGGCGCGCTTCGTCGCGGCGGCGCTGGCGCTGGCGGCCCTGCTCGCCGCGCGCGGCCAGCTGCCCGCCGTGCGCCGCTTCGGCCGCGGCGAGTGGATCCTGCTCGGCACCGCCACGGTCTTCCTCGCCGCGAACTACCTCGGCTACATCGTGGCCCTCGATCTCAGCAGCGCCGCCGACGCCCAGGTGCTGATCCAGCTCGCGCCGCTGCTGCTCGCCCTCGGCGGCATCGCGGTGTTCGGGGAGCGCTTCACGCGCCTGCAGTGGCTCGGCTTCGCGGTGCTGATCGCGGGCATGACGGGCTTCTTCGCCGCCCAGCTCGCCGCGATCGCCGGGGACGTCACGCGTTACCTCTCGGCGGTCGCGATCCTGACGGGGGCAGCCGTCACCTGGGCGGTCTACGGGCTCGCCCAGAAGCAGCTCCTCCTCACCCTCTCCTCGCAGGGCGTGATGCTCTGCATCTACGCGGGCTGCGCGCTGCTCTTCGCTCCGCTGGCGACACCCGCCGCCGTGGGCTCCCTGAATGCTCCCGGCGCGCTGCTGCTGGCCTTCTGCGCGGCCAACACCGTGGTGGCCTACGGGACCTTCGCGGAGTCGCTCGAGCACTGGGAGGCGTCGCGCGTGAGCGCGGTCCTGGCCTTGACGCCGCTGGCGACGCTCGGCTTCTCGGCCCTGGCGGACCTGTGGTGGCCCGCGCTCGAGGACGCCGCGCCGCTTCCCGTCGAGAGCCTCGTCTCCGCCGGGCTCGTGGTGATGGGATCCCTCGCCACCGCGCTCGGCGGCCGCGACACGGGCTAGGAGCGTGACCCACGACAGTGGGTCCGCGCTCCATACAAGGCACTCGCCGCGAAGCGGCGAGGGCGCAGCCAGGGAAGACCCGGCTCTCAGCGCTGCGCTTCGATCAGCACCTTGAGGGCACCGGGGGCGGCGGCTCGCTGGAGCGCCTCCGGGGCCCGCGCGAGCGGCAGCCGGTCCGTCACCAGCGCTTCGACCTCGACGCCTGCGTCCGCGAGCGCACGCAGGGCGGGCGGAAACGGGCCACAGCGCGAGCCGACCACCTGGATCTCGTGGATGACGAGTGGCGCCAGGTCCACGCTCGGGCGCTCGGCCACCGTGCTCTTGAGCACCAGGGTCCCGCGTGGGCGGGTCGCCGCGATCGCCATGGCGAAGCCCGCCGCGCTTCCCGTGGCCTCTACCACGACGGAGGTGGGCCGGGGCGTCCATTCCGAAGCGAGCGCCGTCTCGATGCCGCGTCGGGCCAGGATCGACAGCTTCTCGGGATGGCGTCCTACCGCGAGCACCCGGCCGCCGGCGAGATCGAGCACCTGCGCGGCGAGCAGGCCGAGCTTGCCGTCACCGAGGACGACGCAGTCGCAGCCGGGCTGCACCTCGACCTGCTCGAGGATCTCGAAGGCGGCGGCCAGGGGCTCGGTGAAGACCGCCCGCTCGTCGGAGACCCCGTCCGGAACCGCGTGCAGGTTGGCGCAGGGAACCCGTACGAACTCCGCGAAGGCGCCGTCCGCGCCCTGGATGCCCATCACGCGGCGCTCGGGGCAGTGGCGGGGGAGCCCCCGGGCGCAGGTCTCGCAGCGCCCGCAGGCGAAGTTGATCTCTCCCACGACGCGCCGCCCGCGCAACGCCGGGGGGCCCGCCTCGACGCGCCCGACGAACTCGTGACCCAGCACGCCGCGGAACCCCATGTAGCCCTTCAGCAGCTCGAGGTCCGTGTTGCAGACCCCCGCCAGCGAGACGCGCACCAGCGCGCCCCCGTCCTCCGGCTCCGGCACCGGGACGTCGACCAGCTCCGCCTGCGTCCCCTCGAGTCGGAGTGCCTGCATCAGCGGCTGCCTCCGTCCGGCGCGCCGTCGCTGCTCGCGAGCAGCACGGGGGCGTTCGGCGCCGGCGGGGGGCCGCTGGCGCCGCCCGCGTCGATCTCGACCACCAGCGCCGCGGCGGGTACGGTGGCGACGGCGGCGAGGCACGCCGCCGGGGCCAGGCCGCGAAGGAGCAGCGAGATCGAGCCATGGAGTCCGTTCATCGAGCGGCGATCCGGACGCCGCGGCCTGCGTTCCTGCTCTTCGTCGTCATCGCCGTCGCCGCCATCGGATGCCCCCAGAATACCCGCCCGCCCGAGGTGCCGGGAGCCCGGCTGCCGGTCGAGTATCTGCGCGTCGGGGACACACGCATCAC
>JAAUYK010050590.1_pt1 | contig 11642 bp, 6 predicted proteins | sample 7278021 | NCBI WGS metagenome assembly JAAUYK01 (sample SAMN14350223, study PRJNA611818) | marine sediment metagenome | isolation source: surface marine sediment (1.8m) | place: French Polynesia: Moorea | collected 2018-08
GGCTATTAATCGTTTTTAAAGGGTCATCGATACCGCAACGCTTCCGTGTCATTAACAGCTCAATTCCAATCGGATTTTCTCAGCTTTTGCGACTAAGCGATCTCCCGCCTGAATGTTTTAACACATTTATCTAAATTGTGATCAGTTTGCCTTCAGGTATCCTCTAACCATAACGGTATGATAGTATAAAAATAAACAACCGGAGGATATTCCGCATGTCAAGACATTAGCGCAAACCGATAATCCCACGTTGACCCAACTCTTTTATAAATTGTGTGATCGATATCTCGGCTTCACGCGTGGGCAATTGGTATTTTGCGGCAAAAGCCTTTACTAATTGTTGAACGGAACGCCGGCCATCGATTAAATCCCAGGTGGCGGTGCCCAATTCATCCAATTGCAGCTTTTTGATCTCAGTTTTATCATGAGGTCCTCCCAGTCGTTTGACCAAAGAGGCAACTAACGGCCGCATACCCACCGGATAAGCAATCATCACGTCACCGTTTTCCTGACGGTTTTCGGTTATCTCTTTATTTTTTACCGGCACATATTGCAGCGCTTGCGCGCGTGAATGCTGAATCCCGGGTTTTTGCTTTCTAAACAACATCATATTGCTGCCAGATGGTGTTATATGTCGATATATCAAACGGTTTTGGGCCTTGTACCCTCACTGCCAGAATTCGGTTGCGCTTTGTTAAATGCCGTAATCCCAGCCACCGAAATTGACGTTTTTTAAAATACCGCGCGCCTTTGATCCAATCCTGTTCATCAGGTGGTGTTTTCCATTCCAAAGTATCCGAATCGCCTGAATTGATCTGCTTTGTTTCCGATTCGCCAATGCCCAGATAGGTTCTGGCAAATTGAACCAGATCGCATTCTTTGAGCAAAACGGACGCGGCTGACCACCGCAATAGGGTCAAATTCTGTTTAGCCTGCCTAAAATCGAGCTCGTATAAGCCGGCTTGGAATTTATGCCGAACAATCTGGAACAATTTGGGAAGCCTTGCCTGAATTTCAAAAATTGACCACAGATTTTCTTCATTTTGCGGATGATCTCTAAAAGAACTCAATAGGCGTGCTTGAATTTCATTGGATTGGCGTGTAAATGGGGCTAAAAATTGAATAAGGCTGACCTTTTGGCACTTATCACAGGAAATGAGGATACCTTTGCCGCTGCGATCCTCACTGTTCCAAGTAAAGCCTTTCACATCATAGGCACGCAACGCCTCACGCCAGCTCTGACTTACGGACGCTGCTTGAAAGGCGCTGCCGAATCTTTTGGTGAGCTGGGCTAGCGGGCGATGAAACGGCCTTTTTGAAAAAAGTCGTTTGGCAGCCGGTCCCCATTTTATTTCGAGCACGGGCCTGCGGTCATTTTCAAATACCAAATACTGCTTGCCGATTTCAATTGGCTGCCAATCAGCCGGAATTTGGAAGCGAATGCCGTTCCAACCGACCGTTTTCCACTTGCTGCTATGAAAGGTTCCTACCAACGTTCACTCAAGACGGTCGGTTATTGAGGGATCAACCGATCCCAATCGATCGATTTTGACTTTTCGCCTCGCTCCTTTTTGCGAGAACTTTTTTGCATATCGGCCGATTTTTGCTCCGCACAGCGTTGTTCTTCGTTGATCAAATCCCAAATGGTCAGCTTGACCGAATTGCCGATTTTTTCTTCTTCATCTTTGGTATTGTGCTGTAATATCAAGCTGATTGTCTTATTATTGGCGTCAACAAAAGACCATTTCCACGCAATAACGATATGAAACGGATCACCTCGCCACTCGGAAGGCTCTCCAAACCTTTTTTTATAGCGTTTCAACAGCTCATTATAAAATTTCCGGCTAGAATCGATGTATTTAAGCTTAATTCGTACAATACGGCCGGGATCAGCGCAGTTACCGACCCAGATAAGCCCGCTTTTATAACCTTCCAGTTCTGCAACTTCCACCTCGTGAATATAAGTTCGATTTCGCATTGGCATCATGCTGTCCATCTTGAGAAACTCTTTGTATTCAGAGATATGTTTGCCTAGCACGAAACCGCCCACTTGATGGGGGGCTTGCGCCAAAATCAAACCAGGCCAGAAGCCTACCAAAATCATCAGGATGCTTATTCGCAACGTTTTCATGGTTTTCCTCAATAGCTTCAAATAATTATTGCGGTAATCGTTTAATACCAAGAATTAGGCCTAAAGATTTAGAAGATAAAATGCCTTGATTGAATCATGCGCTACCGAAATCATAACGGCATTACGGCTCATTGCGATAGTTGATAACATTATCCACCATGGAATTAAATAGAAACCGTTATTGATTATTTAATAGGCCAGCCGGCTGAGGGACTTTAAAATTAATGCACAGCCCATGGCAAACATTCCGGTTAATCCCATGCCGCACGAAAATCCGGCCAAAAGCACGGGTGCGTATTGTCGCCACATGGCACCATACCGTTTGAGAAAAAAATAACGACCAAGAAAGGCGCCAATAACTTCCAGGATAAAGCCATGCGGCGCACTTTGCCCCAAACCACGCACCACCCCATATACAAGCAAAATCGGTAGCCCCAAGAGCGATAAAATGAAATAGGTAATCAAGCCAAATACGGTGCCGCATAGCACATAGATCGCGTTTAGAGCCTGGTAAAATAGGGCATTACCTTCCAGGGTGGAGGTTTGCATCAGCAACGTATTTAAAGCCTGCAGATGCCACAGCTCCTGGGCATACGGATAGTGATTGGACGGTATTGGTGCTAATCGCCAGATAAACTGCGAAAACAACAGGCTGGCAATCATCACCACCGGAAAAACGACAATTTCCGCTTTGATGATGCCGCGGATACTGGTGCCGGTCAGCTCAATCTGGCGGAAATTAACCGTCGCTTCGCCATAATTATGAATCGGGATGGGGGCGTACCAAATTTCAATTCCCTGGTAGCCGAAAAATCGGGCGCCGGCAATAAAACTAGCTTCCCTTACCATCGGCAGGCTGACAAACTGCCCGGCAATGCCCTCCATGCGGGCGGCAATATAGGAAATCACGGGTGTATAAATAAAACCGTAACCCAGGAAAAAGATCCAAGGGAAGTTGGGCACCAGCCAGACACAGATTCCAACGTAGGCCAGTGTTGAAAAAACATAAATGCCGATGGAAATCCAAAAATTGAAATCACCGCGACCGGGGGGCGGACGGAACAGATCTTTGAAACTGCCTCTTTCACCGGCACCGCTATTTCCAAAAGACCTGATCACATGCCAAATCCCCACAACAGCTATCGCCAGGCCGATGCCGATACCGAAACTCATGTAAAAATCAAAATTATTGGCAAAAATCGTATCAACCGTTTCCATACCCGGATGCCAGCGCGATAAGATGCCAAATTTATGAAGAAATGGATTGGCAATGAATGTAATGATAATTCCGATCAACCCGCCCATCACTGCCCAGAACGGTAGCACCATGCCTATGAATACCAAACCCAGGTCAAGTTGAATACCGGTGGCCACGGCCGGCAGAATCTCTTCGGTATGGCGGGTCAGTTCGATCCAGGGAATCGGGATCAACCGGATGGGTTGTGCAAATATCAACCCCGAAATAGTTGGCAATAAGACGTAGATGCCACCAAAGGCGAGACCGATGACGCCGCCGATCGAAAATACGCGCCACTTCCAACTTTTTTGCTTGTCTTCGGTGGATTCGGCCAATGCCATGGTTCCCAACGCGGCAACCGGTGCCATGGGAAAGGGCAGCTTCTCAACATCCGAAGTAATGCGGTACAGCGAGTACCCCAAACCGAAATGATCAATCCGCTGAATAATCTGGGTGCCGACCAGTAAAAGAATCGGGATCAACCAATCCCGATGGAAAAAGGTTCTTTCGATCAAAGAGGTTGATTCCGGCTGCGGTGCTACCCAGTGCGGGATAAACTCGGTGAGGCCCAACATTTTGGCGGCATCGGATTGTACAATGTACTGGTTCCAGAGCAAACCTTGAAATGGTGACGCCAGGGCCGCCCCCGCCATATAATACAGCAGGAAAATCTCTTGTTCTTTGAGTTGGGTAAACGAACGTTTGGCCATCTCCGCAAATAAAATGATCGTCACCCAACGTGCCGCCGGTCCGATGCCGGTGCCGATGACCAGTTGCAGATACATGGAGCCCGGCATCATTAAAAACCCGATGAAAATGGCACCGACGATGGTTTTCCAGTCAAAACCTTCTTCAAAATGATCCGGCGTCTTTAACAGATCGCGGTATTCCTGGAGTTCTTTATCTTCGTACATTCAATTAGAGCCCTGCAACTTGAAACTGAATTATGTTGCTTGCCTTACATTGCGCATCTTTCGGGAAAGCCGTACGGAACGGACAACTTGTATCCATCCAGACCATAATTTTTCCTGATAGGTCAAATTGCAAATCGCAAATCGATCAGGTCGGCAGCACCTGGTAACTGGCATCGCTAAATAAGCCGATAATAGCCCACGTACCGCCCATTAAAAAATCTCCAATGATTAAGCCAATAAAGAAAAACCGCAGGCGCTTAAAAAGCACCACCCCCCCATAGCGCATACACAAAGAATTACACAGCCAACCGACAAAAAAACTAAACCATAAAATCCGCATGGCAGAACTATAGGCCGTTAAATAACCAAGGGGATGAATGGGCCACCAATAAATCCGATGATAGCATACCACCAAGATCAGCATCACCACCGCGCCAATGGCTGAAAAAATTAATACCCATTCGCCGGGTTTAATAGGTGATTCAACCAACGTGACAATATTTTCGTAGACCGCCACAGTTGTGCGGTTGGCCCAGTCCAGTCCCAAAGTCCGTATGCCGTATTTATAACAAAGCACCAGCATCGCTGTTAAAGAAATCACCATTCCCACCGCAATGGTCATCGCCAGGCCACTAAAAATCATGCGGCGCGGGCTTTTATTATCCGTGATCCGGGTCGAATGCATCAGGGAGGGCATCAGCGATTCGCGCAGATCCACAAACAATACTTTTTGAATGACGCCGGCGACCAAAACACCGGCAGCGGTAAAAAACTTAGGACCAAAAAAAGCCAATAGGCCGTCCATCGGCGCTACCGTCAAGGTAAAATAAGCGATACCACCCTGGCAGATGACCCGCATCGCCACCAGGGTGACCATGAAAAATGCGCCGATGACCAAAAAGGAAAATAAAAACGGAATACCGAAAAAGTGGCACCAAACCACAATGGCCGCGCCACCCAACACAAACCCCCAAAAGGCCAGGCGGGTGGAGAGCCATTCCGATTCACTTTCATTGGGTTTGGCCAGTCCCAGTCCCTGGCGCAGAATACCCATCAGATGTTGGCGGGCCAGCCAGAACAGAAAGACGAAAAAGACGCCATAGGCCCCGATCATCTGTGTTTCCTCGGGCCGTGATAAAGTCGGCCCAAAGCTAACCCCCAAGGCCGCCGCCGGAATATTGTACCCCATTACACTTAAAAGGCCGATTAACAGTGCACCGATGATATAGAAAAACCAGAAGGAAAAAGAAATTTGTTTGGAAGCTAAGAATGCAAATCCGATAAATGCCGGATAAATGTAAATTTTCAGCTTAATGAACGCTGAAAACAGGCCGTGTTTGGGAAAGTAGGGTCCCGCCAGAATCAGGGTGGGTATCTGGGGCACGCCGGGAATATAAAAATGCAGCCCGTTTAAAAGATGCAACGCGACAGGCACCAGCATTCCGACCAATAGATAGCGGTTGGTAAAAAAACCGCCCAGTCGGTTGTCATCCAGTGCCTCTTCCATGAGCAGCGGTACTCTTAAGAGCGGAAAGTTCATGCGCTCATTATATAGGGGTTGTCGGCTCAAGAGGCTGACGATGCAAATCATGACGAAATAGCACAACAAAATAAAACAACCCCAGACCAACAGGGGTTGCAACCAGGCATCCCAGTGAATCTGCTGCAGCACTTCCAACCAGCCCATTTGGCGCCCCCCCGATAAACCATTGTAAAGGGTTTCAATGGCTTCCGGGCTTTGTGGGTACCAGACATCTGGAAGTAGGGGATGCAGAACCTCATCCCACCGGTTTTCAACCGTCGCAAAATGATACGGTGCGGTTATGTTGATGAAAAAGGTGCGCACCAGCCCAGTGTAGGCGATACCCGATACCAGCACCATCAGAATCCAGGTAATTAACAGTTCTTTGCCGGTCAGCCAAAAGCGTGTTTTAAACACTTTGCGGGCGATTGCGGTTATGATGGTCAACCAGACGAGGATATAAAACGGAGCCAGCGGGAAATGGCCGCCTCCCAGCGGTGTGGCTTGGCGATAGATGTTGTTAAATGGGGTGATAATACAGATCGCCATGGCCAGCACAAATCCCAGCGCGATGGCACGAAATCGGATCGGTTGGATCTCAGGATCGGATTGTGCTGCTGGATGTGTTTCGGTGTGGATGTCTGTCATCGTAAAATTCTATGGTCGCGATTCAGTCGAAGTTTCATTCTGAAGCGTATTCAACAGTTCGGCGTAGTATTTTTGCGCGGCGGGATCCAGCGACCGCCACATCAACAGTTGTCGACGCAATTGATGCAAAAACGGTTTGTTAATACGATGCCAAGCATTGGCCTCTCCCGATTCCCGCGTCAAACGCAGTGTAATTTCCAGAAAACCGGAATCATCCTGCGCCTTTCCGATACTTAAATCCACCCCCTGCATAATACCGAGGTCAAACGGCGCCAGCCACACCGAAGATTGAAGCCGTAAACAAACTTCCTCTTCGCATTTTTCAATTGGACATATTTGGCTGTGGGGGTCTGTATCGGTGTCAGTGGCATGCGGATGCACCTGGCAGGCGTATAGGATGTCCATTTGACCGGTGGAAAAAATACCATGGGAAACATCTTGGTGACCTTTAAAGTAATCAAATATAAATCCGCCCACACTGCGATGTTCGATGTGCTTCATTAAAAACGGCAACGTCACAACCAACTCGTTGTCCTGCGCCGCCGGCAAGGTCCAGGAGCGGTTAACGTCGGGGATGGCGATCTGGGCGGCGACCTTGGAGGGATAAATGGCTGAAATCAACACCACCAATATCACCAGCAGCATTGCCGCTACGCCGGCCAAAGATGAATAATTTACCGTAATGCCGGCCCACAAAGATGTGCCGGCAAACAAGCTGGCCGTTACCTGGGCCAGCAAATAACCCAGAACAACGCTTAAAACGGCAAATGCCATGGCTTCGGCAATAAACAAAAACGAAACATGCGAAGGTGCCAAGCCCACCGACGTATAGACGGCGATTTCACGTTTGCGTTCATACACGCTGCCGATCATTGTGTTGAGCACAATAAAAACCGATATGATAATCGGGATCACGATATTAGGCACCCCGCTGTAACTCAGCGTATCACTGGCATTGTATAAAAAGGTGCCTTCAGGCTCCCCGCTGAAGAGCGACAATCCAAAACGATCAACCAGATGCTGAGCAGTGGCATGGTCGCCCTTGGCGGTAATGGGACGGATGGCGGCGCTTTTAAATTGGCCACCCAGGGTGAGGAGGGTTTGAAATGGGACAATGACGGTTAAATCACCGTCGATGTGCTCATAACGGCTTTGAAAGGCCCGGATATCATCACCGGATTCCATGGCCTCGACTTCCTCTTCCGTCATATCGGCTGACAATTCCCGCGGAAAAATAACCGGCGTCAAGGGCTCACCATCAAGATCAGGATGATTTTTAAGCTTTTGACTCGAAAAAGTGCCGGTGACCTTAAAAGGCATTCCCCAGAGAGAAACGATTGTGTTATCCGGCTGCTTAGGATCGATTCCCAATATAGCGGCCATGCGCTCCGGCAACAGGACCACAAATTTTTCCGAGGGGTGAAACCACCTTCCGCCGGAGAGAATGGCCGTTAAGCCGGAAATGCGGTCTTCCTGTGCGGAAAGCCCCACCATACCCTGGGCTTCAAACACACGCGCACCAAAACGCACCGGAATGCGTGTGGCCCGGGTCGCATCCTCGTCTTCCAACCAGGCCCGCGGCGCAATCAAGCCTTGATCTTCAAAGGCATTGGCAAAGACACTAATGGCGGCGGGTGGTAGGCTCTGCCAGTTGACATTTTTTAAAAGAAAGCCTTGATAGGGTGCGCTTTTCTGGTACAGGATACGCGAATGCATCCGATTGGTCTTCACCGAAGTGAAGCTCATGATCGTAAAGGTTAAAATGATCAGTGTCGTACAAGTCAAAGCGGTACGCAACCGCCGCCGTTTAAGGTTGCTGACGCCCAGTAAAAAAGAAGCGACAAACGCCTTCCAGCGACTAAGTTCACCGGCCGCCATCGGGCTGGCCCGCTTTTGCAGTGAAATCATTTCTTCTTCAAACCGGAAAAAGATAATCAGCGTAACGATCAATGAAAGACCCATGATAAAAAACGCTAGGATCACCACCATGGGGCTATAAGCTAATTGAAATGCCGGATGCACATGGTACACCACACCAATCAACAGGATCAATATGCCGCAGAACGCGATAATGCGTTTGTAGATATTGCGGAAAGAAAACAACAGACGCTCCATGCAAAAAGCAAAGGGTACAAACAGCGCGATGTAAAACAAAACACCGTATAGGACGTCTTTCTGGGTTTTCTCCACATCATCATAGACGCGGCTGGCAAGAGCCCACGATTTAGGGGCGGCTTCCGCATATATGACATAGTTTTTGGCTTGTAATGCCTGTTCGGCCTGTCCCAGCGCCGTTAGGCCCTCATTTTGAAGATTGCGAATGCGCTCATTAAATATGCCATGTTTTTCAAGATTGGCAATGCGGGGGGCTAATAGAGCCCACATGTCACGCGAAGCCTGCAATTCTGTGAAATGGATAAACGGAACATCATCGATAATATAGCCCGCGCCGTCGGCGCGTTCTTCCGTGGCATTAGTAAGAATCAGTTTATTACGGATTACATTGTCGGAAAGGGTCAACTTAAAAGGCGTACCCGGCTCCACACAGATGGATGCCAGCACGGACTCCCATGTATCGATGCGGCTCCACCAATAGCGCAAGGGCATAGCCTCACGCCGCGCATCCAATAAATTGATCTTGGTCATAAAGCGAAACGTGCGCGGCTCCAGCAGATTAAACAGGGTGGTTTGCTTGGCGGCAAACATAACCAGATCCGTCTCCATGGTACGGCGGACCATTTTAACGCGATACGAATTTTTGCCCGTCTGTTTCTTATCAATGGCCCAGAGGGTTTCACCGGTTTCCGGATGGAACTTGTAGCCTTCAATGATCACTTTGTGCAGGATGTGTTTTTTATCGGCTACGCCCCGCAGGTGAAAGACGCCCATCTGATCTACCATTGCATAGTGACGCGCCGCCCCCTGGTAGGCCATGATCATCGTTCCGGGAGCGGGCTGATCGGCAAACAATTCACCCTGGCGCAGAAACTTGGCCCGCCCGGTAACAAACGACAAACCATCCCGCGGATAAACACGGTCATGCAGCTGGGGGGCTTGGGCCAATTGGGCCAGCAGTCGGGCAATAAATGCACTCTGCTTGACCGCATATTCCCAATCAATTTTGGCAGATCGATCAAAAGGGGTGCCCCAAAAGGCACGGGCGTCATTGGTGGTGACCAGGTTGACACCGTGGAATCCGGCAATGGCGCTCACTTCGCAGCCCAAATAGGGTTTGTCTAAAAAGTAACTCTGCCAGGCGCGGCGGCGGCTGGGACGCAACGTATCTTTGAAAAAATCGGTCATCTCAAGTGATCGTGCAACTTCCGCGGCACCCTGGCGCATGACTTCATCCAATTTGGTCCACGGTGCGATGCGGTTGACGGTTGGCTTCAAGGGATGCAGCCAGCCGCGGTTGAAGGCCCCAAAGCCATCGCCATGGCTAGACAAATGCAATGATATAAACGCCGATACTTCTTTGGATTTGACCAACGCTCGCAGCTTTTTGGCACTTTTAAAATATTTGGACTGGCGTTGGGCATCGGTCAGAATGGCTTGCTGTGCGGCAACGGTTTCAGGCACCAAGCGGTGCAGGATCTGTTTCTCAATTTCAGACAGTGATGTCAGTGAATTGCGCCAGCTGAAACGACGCAGCTCCAATCTGTGGTTGGCCAATGTTTTAATCAATTCCCGATTTTGATTTTCACGCTGTTCAAGCCGCAATCGCATCAGATCGCGCGAGATGCCATCCACTTCGGTTTTGATACGATCGATCAGGGCTGTCATCACCAATTGACGGGTTTGCGCATCTTTTAGTGTGACCGATTCGGGTACTTGCGGGGGAATACTTTTTAAGCCTGACAGAACCTTTTTGGAATTGGAAACCGTTTTTTTGAGCCTTTTTTGTAGCTTGCGCTGATCCTTACTGCGCGTATGGACGCTCCAAAGCATTTCCCGCAAACCGGCAAGGGTTTGGGCATGGCCGGCAGTGGCTAAAAACATGACAGATCTCGGCGGTGGATTGCTTCGAAAAAAACGGGCAATTTCCAGAAGCGTGACAATACCACAAGCCTCATCGGCGCCAGGCGAGTTGCCTGGAATTATCGAGGTGCTGTCGTAGAATGCCTCGACAATAATGAGTTCTTCGGCCAAGGCTTCATCGGTGCCGGGAATCAGACCATAAATATTCTGGCCTGTGGATTCTTGCCAGCTAATCTGTGACCTTAAAACCACCTCGCCGCTGACCAACCCTCGATCGGCCTTTTCAAAATTGCCAAATAACCCGCGGGCTTGGTCAATCGGCATCCAGAAACAGGGAAACCGAATCGGTGTCAATTCGAACTTTTCAGTATATAAAAATTTGGGAGATTCTTGGCGTTCAAGGTAAATCAGCGCTTTGGCACCGTAATTTGCAATCGTCAGCCAATTTTTACCCGAATCCAGCTCCATTAGAACGACGGCATCCTTAAGCGCCTTGCCGTTAAGATCATCCAACTCACCCGCTCCGACATACACCAATGGTCCCCGGACACCTTTTGATGAAATCGTGCCTGGGGAAATGGCATTGCCGACAAACGGCTGCAAATCACTGGTGCGATTCTGGGCGGTAAGGGTTAAAGTGCTTTGGGTATGGCGCCTGACAGGCACAGAGAAAAGATGCACGCCAACGTCTTGCAGCCCAATAGCGTTAAATTCGCTTTTTATGTATCGAGCCGCGGCATCCGCACCGGCAGTTCCCGTACTGCGGTCCCCTTGAAAAGACAATTTTTCAATGGTGGCTTTGAAGCGCGTGCTTGAATTATCGGCATCAGAGGCCCACGCTGCCAGCGGGCTTGAAGCAATGAGCATCAGAAAACATATGCGTTTCCAGAAAAGAACATCATACTTCAAGATAGGCTTTATACTCAGCGTGCCATGATATATTTTTTTAGGTTGTCCCATATAGCATCGCTATTTGCTCTCACTCCCGAATATCGACCTGCCCCACGGAAATGGATAGCTCAGAGCGGTCTTCGATTTTATCCACCCGCCCATCACGAATCCACACAACTTGATCCGATACGTTCAGCATTTTTATATCATGGGTGGCTGAAATAACGGTTACGCCGCGTTCCTGGCTTAATTGTTTCAAAAGTGCAATAATCTCTTCACCGGTTTTCAAGTCAAGGTTGCCGGTGGGTTCATCTGCCAGGA
>JAAUYK010112703.1_pt1 | contig 11641 bp, 14 predicted proteins | sample 7278021 | NCBI WGS metagenome assembly JAAUYK01 (sample SAMN14350223, study PRJNA611818) | marine sediment metagenome | isolation source: surface marine sediment (1.8m) | place: French Polynesia: Moorea | collected 2018-08
ATGCGAGAGAACAAAGGGGGAAGAAATAGGAAGGAAGCAAGACAGAAACTCAATTCCACGACGACGGGAAGTCCGTCAGCTGGCTGGCCGTGTCTGTCCTTTTATTGGCGACAGTTCTCGTCTGCCCGGCGCCCACCCAACTCACCCTGGCTTTGATAACGTTCACAACCAGTAGGAGGTTGGCCTCGTCGTAGACCAGGTTCAGGTCGATCGTTCCGTAAGAGCCTGCGGGCAGAAAAGGGAAAAGTTTCGTTTCAATCCTCTTACGCACTATGGCCACGGCCACGGCTATCTACGAGATGAAAGAGGCGAGCTTTGAAGAAAGAACAGTGTCAAATTAGCACTTCAAGAGAGCTGGTAGCTAGACTGACTCTCCCGCCGACGGCGACTCACTCACCTTCCGGAGACCTGGGCGAGCTGAGCGTCTCGTCGGAGCCCCTACTCTGGGATTCTTGTCTACTGAAATAGGAGAAGAGATGGAGGATGTGATGAAGAACGCTTACTACCCTTATCGTACGTACTTTACGTATAAGAAAGGAAAGTCTGTCAAATGTCCACTTACTCGATGAGATAGTACGATCTTTCCTCAAACTTGAGCCGGAAGGAACAAAGAGGAAGAGGGCCTGGTCGGCGACGTCTGATCACTCATTTCGACAACAAAGGGCCTTTTCCTCTACCCTCCTTTCTTTTTCGATCTCAAGTGAGCCCATCCCTGACGCAGTACGTCGTCGTACTACACTCACTCACCTGAAGTATCCCGAAGTAACGACGTCGTTTTCGCTCTCTCGAGAAGTGGTGCTCGAAGGCCTCACAGAAGAAGACGAGGCGGCTCCGACGGCGCCGGAGTCGGCGGGCAGGCCGCCTCCTCCGCCGGAAGACGAGACGGACGTGACGGAGGGCCCGTCGTTGGAGATGGCCCCCTCGGCGATGCTGCCCCTCCTCCCGCCGCCGCCAGCCCCGCCGTCAGACTTGCCGGCCTTGTTCTTCCCCTTCCGCCGGACGACGCTCAGACGGCGAAGGGTGGACGTGAACTTGCTCTCCTTGTCTGCTGCAACGACAAGGCCGGTTTAGGCGTGTCAGAAAGGTGAGATAGGTAGGTAGACACCATCATTCATTGTGCCCGCCGCCGCGCCGCGCCGCGCCCTGCCCTGCCTTCATTAATGCCCTGCATGGTTGGCTACGGGTGATTTACTACGACTGCACCCGAAACTGAACGCCCGAACCCATTTTAAGTAAGGTTACGATCTCTCTCCGAGGTGTGATATATGCAGCGCATTCATTGCGGGAGAGTGCTTTCGAGAACGTATGTACGTATGTGGACAGTCCGTCGCTTATGTGGAGTATTACATCGCTCGCTCGTCGTATATGTACTATATAACCAGGCCGCCATTAAGCCTTAAGAGCCAGTCGGTCGGTCGGTCGGTCGGCGCTACGTCCAATTGCCCATACCGCGCACAGACAGACAGACAGACGGACACTCGCCAGCCGCAGACAGACGACGACGACTATCTCTCTCCCTGGTTCTCTTTCTCCCTCGTACCATATACCGCAGACTCGTATAGCTATACGTACATGAGTAGTTACGAGTACATACAGTGTATCGGAAATAGGAGCGCGCGGCGGAGAAAACGAGACGAGAAAGAGATAGAAGTGGGTGGGGATCGAGAGGCGCGGGCACGCGGTCGGCTGTACGAGGCAGGAAGAAAGCAACAAGAGGTTTTCGCCCGCCCGACCACCCGATGTTGCCTCAGTTGGACGGACGGACGGACGGACGGACATGCAGCGCTTCGGCGGCGCATCGATCTGTCTGTCTGCGCGATACAGCCACAGACAGGAAGACGATACCGCCGAAGAAGCCGAACCGGCGGCCGAGCGAGCGAGGAAGGAAATGCTGTAAGACTTCGCAGAAGCCAAAACACGATCGACCTTTCTTTGCGAATGGGGTAAGTATCTCGTAAATAAGCCTTTCCACGCCGGTGACGTCATCGCGTGGACAGCGCAAATAAAGATAATGCTGGCTTGCCGACGAGAAAGTGGAGGAGGAGGAGGAGGAGGGGTTACTCCAACTCTACTTTTCTCTCACTCGATCCCAGCCTCCTTCCTTCCGCAGCCCAGTTGTTTTTGCCGGCTGCGACGCAACCGCAAAAGTTTCGCCGGCGAGACGAGGCAGCACTCAGCAGCCAGCAGGCAGTGTGCGTTGAGAGGTCGCTCTCTCCGCCTGCCTCCCACGCAAAGCCACCAGCTCCGCAAACGAAGTTGCCTCTCCACATCGAGTGCGAGCGGAGCGGAGCGGAGAAAAATGTAATTGCTACCACGCGGTCGTAAATTTGCCGAGCCAATTCCAGGTTTGCATCCAGCAAGATTTACTTCACGTGTACCTGGTTTCGCCTTATTGTACTTGACTTGCGCCTGAGATTGCGAATCGCCCGGAGGAGCTGCTGAACCGGAGGCAGAGGCGACGTACCCGGGAACGGCCTCGGCGTCCCCGCCGCCGCAGCTATCGGACTGACGACGCTGCTTGCTCTCGTCTGAGGTAGACTGGTGGGCGGCGGCGACCGCCCGGCCGTTGCTCGCGTTGCCGACGTCGCCCGGCGGCACTTGATGAGATGATGATGCACTACTAGAAGACGGTTTCGCCCCGCCGCTGCTGCCGTTGGCGGGTAGCGTCGGAGTCAGGGTGTGGTCGGACCCGCTGCCGTTTGGCGACAGTGCGGGCGGGCTGGCGCCCTCGGGGACCCCCATCGGGGTGGCGGGCGGTGTGGAGGCCGCCGAGTCGCAGTGCTCGGCAAAGGAGCCGGGGCCTGAGGGGCCGGGGGAGGGAAAGGGCCGGTAGTGGCCGGACATCACAGGAGAGTGGGCAGGAAGATAGGGGACGCCTCCGCCGCCGCCGCCACCCGGGGTTCCAGGGTGACGGGGCCCGCCGGCACCACGAAAGCGGGGCGGGCCGCCACGGAAGCGCGGGTGGCCGGGTGGCGGGCCGCCGCGACGGGGCGGGCCGCGAGGGGAGTACGGAGGGGACGGTGTGGGACTCCGCGCCCCTGAAATGTAATAAGGTGGACCTGGACGGAACATCTGTGCAGGAGGACCTCGCGGGGGTCCACCGCTGCCTGGAGTCCGCGGACCGCCGCCCCTAGGGTGAGGCGGTGGAGGGGAGGGACCGTAGGGTCGGTAGATCCTTGCGCCCCGCGGAGGAGGCGGTCCTCGTCGCATGTGTGGGTGGTCCCCCGCCGGCATGGAGCTGATTGACGACGTGGGACTCGTGATGTTGATGCTGTCGTCGCTGCCGTGGCCACCCGTTCCTCCTCCGTGCATCATCATCTCCTGCACAGGACTGCCCCGGCTCGCCATGACGTGCGCGTGGTCGTAGGGCGAAATCACCGAGTGCGTGGACTCCCTCCTATTCGGAGGGTGAATTCCGCCGGGGAGCATTCCGTTAGGCGCGCCTGCCACCATCATGCCTGGTGGGATGACCTGGGCGGGGTTGGTCATGTCGATGCCGGTGATGGGCAGGTGCGTGGCGGAACGGGATCTCGGCTGGCGGCCCACATGGTGAGGGTGCATGGGGCGGGCCTGGCGGTGGTAGTAGGGGCCGCCGGTCAGGCCGTGGCCGTTGCGCGGTAGGTGGTGCCCGGGGAATCCGTCACCGGCCAGGTCCAGCTCGTCCTCGTCAAGCCTGAAATGTAAGTATGAGTTTAATCGCGATGACCAGGCTCTAAAATTCTTCTTATGTCGCAAAGTTCGGGATTGTATTCGTTACTCTCAATTTCCCGGTGTATTTGCACACCTGTTTTCCCTTACATGGCGGTAAGACTAGGTTAAATATTTAATGCCGGCATGGTTGATTGAGTGGAGTGACACGTACTAGCTAGTCGATGCCTAACTGACGTTCGTATTTCTAGGCCTAGATAGATCATCAAATGATGGTGCGTACATTCGCCCATTTTCCGGCTTGCCGCCAGGCAGTACAGACGTTTACTTCCTCCTCTAGCTACGCTCGACGCGGTGTTTGCTCGACGAAAAAGAACGAGGGAAGAGAGAGAGAGCTAGAGAGCTTGCTAGGCAAAGGGAGCCACCAGATTAGATGGAGCTAGCTAGGCCGGCCAGCCGTCCCTTCGCTAGGAGCTCATTAATGTTACTGCGTCACGCGACTCCGGAGAGGGAGGGAGACGACGGCGGCAACGCGAGCGGCGAGGGAGACAGCTATAGGGAGGGAGGCGGGCAGGTAGGAACCAGATTATGCCAGATAGCCTGGGGGTTGAGAGAGCTGGAAGTAGCCGGAGCAGGTCGCGGCCTAAGATGTGCGTATGAATCGAAGTAATCATATGAGAGGGCGTCTATGAGGTCGGAGCTCATCCTAGAACAAGGGAGTCTCTAGTCGGCTACCTGAATGGAATACAGCGAGATGCTCGCTGCAACTCACCGGCTCGATGAAAGGTTAATGAGATGCACTACGCAAATAGGCCACCTGCTCGCCTGATTCCATCTCTTTAAAATGCAACTTACTGCAGTTGCCGAGTCCGAAAATAGTCCATCACAAGCGTACTGCTCGTACCTGCTCGACCTGGTCGACTGTAGCGACGACGGCCCGCTCTCGTCTGACGCGTTTTCCGGGGGCCGGCTGACGCACCGGATCCGCCGCCTCGCCAGCTGCCCCTCCTCCTCGGACGAGTTGAGGTCGTCGTGCAGGGAGCCGCCGGAGGGCGTCGTCCGGCCCGAGCCGCCGTCGTTGCCGGGGAGGAAGTCGGCGGACCGGGCGCCGCCCATGGGCATGCTATGGTGGGAGAAACGCCTGCCCAAGGGGCCGCTGCCACCGGCACGGACGTGGTGGTACATCAGGCTCGAAGGAGAGTCCACGGGAAGCGTGTACTTCGGCATGCTCTGAAATATTGTAGCCGTAAAAATGTTGTCTAGCTGCACTATGTAACTGCGCATTAACGTTTACTGTTTGCTGCATCTCCCGTCTTCTTTTATTGCGCCGTAGAATGTGCCGCAGTCAAAGCAACGACGCTTGTGCGTACGTACAGTAATAAGTGAAACTTCGGCCACTTTAATGCTTAATTACAGCAGTAGTAGGTCACTTATTCGGCCGCGCCGCTTCATTTAACGACCCTGTTTACTCTAGCTACTCTTGCTGGCAAGATCGCCTCCCAACGGACGCGGCCGGACGGTCTCTCCTAATATAGCAGTAGGTCGTATTGCTGGAGAGCTAGCTAGGTCTGCACGGTGGGAGGGAGGTAGTAAGAAGGAAAATATTTTTGCGCCGCAGCACTTACGCACGTCACGACGGAAATGAACTTTACATTCTCTCCCTTCCTCCTCCTACTGCATTTTACCGGCCGACTGACCGCGGCGTATGTGTACGTACTTACCTTAAAGAACCATGCGCCCGACTTTCTCCACATCTCCTTCTCCTCCCCGCAGATCTTGCACAGCCAGACGGTCTCTATGCCCTTGCCCTGCATGCCGCTGCCGACGCCGACCAGGTTCGCCAGGCCGCTCGCGGTCATGAACGAGGAGGAGGAGCTGAGGAGGGAGGAGGAGGGCGAGGAGCCACTCCCGCCTCCGCCGCCGGGGCCGAGCGTGACGAAGCCGCCGCCCGCCCCGCTACCTCCGCCGATGCCGATGCCGCTGTCGCCGCCCGAGTCCGACTTGGAGCCGTCGTGGTGGTCTTGGCCGTGTGGCTTCACGGCCGACTCGAGGCCGCACTTGGAGCAGGTCATCTTGCCGCAGTCGGCGCAACGCTTCTGGCTGCGGTGGTAGAAGCGGAACACCTCGCCGCAGAGGATGCAATCGGTCTCGCCGTTGCCGAGGCGGCACCGCTTCATGCCCTCCAGGCGCTCAACCAGCCGCCTGAAGATCGAATGAATGGAATAATAGAAATAGCCTAGCTAGCTGTGTGGGTAGCTAGGGCGTCGGAGGACACGTAGTAGGTAATGTCAAAGTTAACATAGAGGGTCCTTGAACTATAAATTGAAAATAGGTGCTTTCTACTCACGTACCCGACCCTCTCCATTTCGGCCTTCTCCATGGCCTCGGCCTTCTCGATGACCTCCCGGATCTTGTCTTGCTCGTCGGTCGACATCGGGTCCGGTTGCTTCCACTTGTCTAAGTTAGCCGTCTTCACTGACCAGCCAGACTGCAATCTGGAAGAGATAGGAAACAGACTTTCATCATCAAAGATTTGTCACAGCCAGCTTATATTGTCGACTAATCATCAGTCACAGCACTCATATTCATCTCGACCGTACTAGCTAGAGATACGACGAAGTCAGCTTTCCATTCCACAAGTACATAGCTCTCTCCCACTACTCATAAAATATTGTCATTGTGGCTGGCTGCGAGGTAAGTGCGTGCGTGTACGTAGCACGTACGAGGTCTAAGTCAGTCGTGTTTCTACGAACTGTAGGTAGCGTAGGTAGGTAGGTAGGAATGTGGTATGCACACACATATATCCGCATATGACTCATGTCGCTCACGTCGCGTCGGGTCCCAATTGTGCAGTGGGTTAGCTATTCCAACAGCGGCAGCGGCGGAGTGAATCTAGCTATATAGTACATGGCTCGTAAATAAAACGGCTCCATTTTCTCTCTGCCTACGATCACCCGGCCGCCTCGCTCCATCGCGTCAAAGCCACACACTCGAATTCACGCATGGTCGGCAGACCGAGGCAGGGCTACACACACCTGAGAGCAGCTAGACAGTCGGACGGAGGGACGGACTTGCTGCAGCTTTCGCCTGCCTGCTCGAACGAACGAAAGCAGGCAGGCGGCAGATAGACAGACAGAGGACTCAACTCTTTGATGTACGTACACACTCACTTGTAACGCTTGAAAAACTCAAGTCGAATGTTAACACTGCAAAAATTCAAATAGAGCAGGAAAATTAAGTAAAAGAGGCACATTCTCGAAGCAGCAGGCATGCAACTAGCAGAGAGAATGGAGATTGGACGACTACGATAGGGAGATACGTATATATGCGTAGTGTTAGTATAAATTGAAATTATAATTACTACTTACTTTGCCCTTAGGGCTAGTTGCCGGTCGTTTGGACAGACCCAAGCGTCCGTGGAGGTCCGGTGTCGGGGGCTGCCTGAGCGGTCTCCCGGCTGCCCGCCCCCGCCGCCGCCCACCACGGCGCTCTGCCGCCGAGTCTTGAGGGCCGTGGTCGCGGCCGAGGCGACGGATGGAACGATGCCGCCGGACGGGTTCGGTGCCGACGTGATGCAGATGCCGACGGGCGCCGACTCGCCGACGGGGCTGGAGGCGGCGCTCTTGGCCTTGCCGGTGGCATGGCACGCCGTGAGGCTGTTGCCGGACGTCGGCGCTGTAGCAGAAGAGAAGGAGGTGAGGAGGCAGCATGCGCGCATCGCATGTACTACGTATGACGAAAGAAAGCCGGGGTGAAAACAATCTTCCAACTGTGGTATGACGTTTCTACTCCATCAAGAGCGCCTGCAATACTGAAATTGCTGTGGCCTCTTATTTCCCCTCCTAGCTAGCTCATGTTGGCCTTTGTTACGGACTGGCCGCCGGCTATGATGGAAAGGCTACCAGATTTCCCGAGAATATAGCCATTACTCACTCACTCGCTCCAGCAACTGTTACGCGATCGAGGCTAGGCAATTCACCTGAGGTTCCCGAGCTGCTTTTTGCCGGATCACCGGGCGCAGAGCTCCTCCTGGCGGGAACGTGAGGCGCGACCAGCGAGCCCCCTCCCCCGCCGCCGCCGCCGCCGCTTCCCCCGCCATTGCCGCCGCCGCCGCCGCCCGTAACGACCGCCGTGGCAGAGAAGGCGGAGGCGGCAGCGGCGGCGGCCGAGGTGGACCCGCGTTGCTCGTGTTGATGGTGACCCTTCTTCATGGAGCAGGGCCGGCGACGTCGATGCAGCGGCGGCCGTCTCCTCCTCCTCCGTTGTCGGCTTCTTTGCTTCGAAGGGAGTCGGCCGCCGCCTCATCGGTCTCTCGTCCGGGGTCGACCCGGTCAGGGATTGACATCGCCGCTCCTGGAGTCCTCCTTCCGGTCATCCACGTTCCCCATCGATCTTCTGTTGATGCTGCTGCTGTACGTAGAAGATGGAAGCAAGGGGAAGAAAGAGATTGGTCGGTCGGTCGGTCGAGCAAACTCAATTCGGCGGGTTGAGGGATCGAGGGAAGAGGATCGAGACATTTAAATCATTCTGAAAATAGATGGAGGCAAGAAGAAGGAGAGATACATCAAACATGCATGCTTTCACATGTATTGGCGGACTACAACCATTTTGAACAACAATATCTCTTTCCTATGATTGTGACGAAGCGATCTAGCGGGTCATTATTTGCTCCATATCCACCATGAACGAGTTTCCAGTCAGGCACGTAGCTCAAGCGGACGATTGTGTGTATACAGCACACATTGCGATCTGTACTCTTACTAGACTTCCCAAAATACATGTACGCACACGTACATTGACAATTTTACTTACGCGTACGTACGCTAGCTCGCCTATATGTATTAAGATTGATTGATGCTGTGCATGAACATGCTCAATCTGCTTTCTGCTAATAGTATGCAAGGAATTTCCATGCTTAGCACTTTCTGTTATCCCGGCTACACCATCTGGTCTAAGGACGTGAACTGGTATATGTGACGCTTTGGAAATTGCATATCATTAACCTGTGTACCACTCAAATATGCTGATACCTTTGGTAGCAAGTAGCTGTATAAATGTCGCGGCAGTTAGCTTTAACTTGATGACGCACGCACACGCACGATAGTTGAAGACATGAGTGGCTGCTCCTCCTGGAACCTCTCCTGTTGCAATTGTGTGGATCGATGGTAATCAGGAAATTCTGTATAAGTCTCCTGTTTCTCGGTCGGGCGACCGACATGCACCTTGCATCGATCGCAGCGACGCCGTATTGAATTTTAAATGAAGCCCAGCTGCGGACAAAGACTCTCTCTTCTGGCCCTTGTACGCGCCTATCACAAACCACAAAAACAAACGGGTTTGGCAGAGTTCATTTCTTTTCACAAGTACGCCTAAACGCCTAGAAAGTCGTTAACTTCTGCCCTCAGCATCTTCAATCTCCACAGCAATGAAGGTCAGGGCTTGGATCTAGGTCAGTCAGCTCGAGAACGTTCATTCTGAGCAAGATAGATCGTTCGATCTTTGAATGCCATAAACAGCCTCTAACGAGTTTCCTCTGCCGACCATACAGACATACTTTAAATCTTTGGTGAGTCTGACTAGCTCATGCAGTCTGTCAGACGTTCCCCAATCGGCCGTCACTATCAATTGCCAGCAATCGGCGTTGTTATGTCAATACGCGCTGCTCGATCGGCCCTCCACTGCAATTCCTTCCGTCGCAGGAAAGCAGGGGAAGAGATTAGGTAGATAGCTAGGCAAGCTGGCCGCCTAACCGCGATCGATGGATCGATCGATCGATCGAGCTGCATTGTATTGGCATTGTGTAGTCATTCTTTTACAGATATTTCCCGTAACCAAAGGATATCGGATCCACAACTACTCCGTTTCCTCAGCCCTCACTCCACTCCAAAAGCGTGGTCAGCATTCCAAGTGAGAAGAGAAAGGGTCCGTCCACGACCGCCCAAAACTCTAGTAGCTAGTAGCTAGCTAGGCGAAGGGGTTCTAGGCCGGCCGGACTCCGATCGCCGATAGCGTTTTGCTTAAGATCCGCTCTGGCTGTGGTGTGGTGCCATGCCATCCTACCGCGTTCCTTTTCTACCCTAATGAAGAGCGTCGTCTAGCTCACACAGATAGCCGAGGCCTATAGGAAATCGTCAGGTTGGCAACTGGCGGTCCGAATACGGTATTTAAGTTTATAGGTCGACTTAATATTGGTGTGGCCGATCGCTATACGTACTGTCTAATTTATGAATCCGCTATCCATCTTCTTGTGGCAAAATACATTTCCATGTAAGAAAGCCGGCTGGAAAGTCATCCGCAGAGGCATAACAATGGACGTGACCGAGGGTAGTAAGCCAGCTATTCATGCGGGGAGGGTCTCTCTTTGGCTAGCTAAGGAATACTACAGTACATGCTTTCAATGTGAACCGCAGTACGCATTAGCCGGGACATACGTATGTACGTATCCGGATGTTTACGCCCATATGAAACCACGAGAGTGCTTCCGTCTCGTCTCGACATACACGTATGTATGTACTGGCAGCTAGTCATCTAGACAGCCACTGTGGCATCCAGTTACGAAAAGGAGGCCCAATTTAAAGTGCACAGCCGCCAGTCTAACGTCCGTTCTAGCTCTGTTCTTTTCTGCGCGCAACGCACGCGGTATCTTCTGCCTAGCTCCATTGTTCTGCGTGAGCAAGGTCGACAGACGCAGCCAGGCACATGAGCAGACCTGAAGCAACTCTCACAGCTACGTATACGTACATATGCATTTAGTAGTACGTGCGCGTAGTATTCCTTTCAAACGTCTGGTTACTGTATCTGCAAATAAATACGTTCCTAATCGATGTCTAAGTCGTATACTAGCTATACATACGTGGGGTTGTAGTAATGTTTCCGGCCCCTATCGAGCACTTCATCCCCATTAGCTAGGCCATCCAGCCGCGGTATACACAACCAATTTTCGTGCAACGTTAGCTGTATATATCCACTACTCGGCGATCGACCGCTCGCTCGCTCGCTCGCCCGCTTCCTCTCTCCCTCCCTCCCTCCTCCCGGGCAACCAGTGCGTGTATAGAGCCGGGCCACGTGGCCTTCCTACGACTCCCTCTCTCTCTCTCTCTCTCTCTCTTTCCCCTCTTCCGATGTGTCGTTGCCGCCTTCCCTTCTTCCTCGCTCGCTCTCTCGCAGCTGCCAAGCCACCTGGACGAGCTAGATGCCGCTACGGAGATCCGTATATCTTAATTATGTGTCGCGGCCGCGCCGCCGCGCCGCCGCCGCTGCCTAATGCACTCAAAGGCGGCGTCGGAGAAGGCGGCTGGAAGAAGTGGATGCGTGCCTCCCTCCGGCAGAGGTCTGTTATCCGTGGATCTGTTTAGAATAGCACTGCTGTGCTGAAGTAACAAACTTCTATAGGAGGCAACGTCCAATAGCTAAGGGGGTGATCCCCCCCCCCCCGAGCGGCGTACGTAGGCTGTAGGGGAGAGGGGGGTAGGTCTAGAAAGGCTATCCTAGGCGGTGAAAAGTAAGTGTCCTTCAGGCCCCTTAACCTTCAGCTCATTTAAGATATAGATGCACATAAAACAGCCCTTTACCTCTCCGCCTTCCGTGCATTAGAGGCACCTAGCTTTGGGAGAGTTACCAAAGGGAATAAAAACACAGCTAGATGTACAGCATAGCCGTCGGGTCGGGCGGATGAATTCTATCTTGGAGTACGAGCAAATAAGAAAGTTGTAAACTCAATTGTCCGGGTACGTGTGGCTGGCTGCCTTGGAGCTAGGAGGACATTCGTAAGTGCGCGCGGCCGGCCGGCCGGCCGAGCAAGGCATGCGTGCGTTCGTTCCCACGGGCGCCATTTTCCTTCTCCGGGCGGAAAGAGAGAGAGAGAGAGAGAGAGACCTCGGCGCCATTTTCGCACCCGTCACGTCGCGTCCTCTCCGCGGAAGGATCGCGAGAACGTATTCGAATGTGCATTGTGTGCGAGCGAGCGAGCGAGCGAGCATTGCGTAGCAACAGG
>JAAUYK010003578.1_pt1 | contig 11639 bp, 10 predicted proteins | sample 7278021 | NCBI WGS metagenome assembly JAAUYK01 (sample SAMN14350223, study PRJNA611818) | marine sediment metagenome | isolation source: surface marine sediment (1.8m) | place: French Polynesia: Moorea | collected 2018-08
GAGTAGTATATACTAGAATATGTATCCATTTAAGTCACCCTTTTCCTCAGTTTCGCTTAACGCTGGCACTCGGCCGTTGCAAAATGCTTATCCCCCGAAATGCCGACCGGCCGGCCGCCCAAAATGGCCCCCGTTCCGGGTCCTTCCTCTCGCCCACAGCTAGCCGAATTGAGTTATTGATAAATATAAAGCGAAATGGGCCGCATGCAAGAGGAGCGAGGAGCGTTTTATGTCCTACGTTCAGGTGCAGAATGTGAACGGCCGCGTCTTTGCGGCACTTTAAATCCGCTCCCTCCCTCCCTCGCTCGCTCGCTACTCTACCGCTTTTTACGCACACCCGGCCACTCCTTCTTTCCGCTAGAAGCTCTTACGGGCGAAATAATGCATGGGCACAGTCTGTTTACAAACAGGGATCGACTTCCATGGGCATCATAAATTATGCCCAGCATTAAAGTGAAATTCCTCCAGGCAAAAAAAATCTTATCTTCCCTTTCTTTTCTCGTCTAGCCGCCTGCTGACTTTGCGACCTCCGTTTACGTGCCAAGACGAGCCTCGATCCCAATCCGCGCCCTGGATTAGGTCTTGAAAGGCGCCCGCTCGGACACACGACAATGGAAAGGGAACAGAGTCGGTCGGTCGGTCGGTCGATACAAACAAGCCGATGTCCGTCCGTCTGCCAGTCCATCGATATGCCGTACGCCAGACATAGGGCCTGTCTGGATGTCTAGACATACACGTAGCAGCTATAGACGCACATAACGAACGAGGGTCACAGGGGAGAAAGGCTAACGATATTAATTGGAGGATAACGAGCAAAAAAGGAAAGAAGAAAGAATGGTCTCCATACTACGTGTATCTGCGTCATATTCTCGTCTCGCTTCCCTCGATCCCACAATGCATTGCGGGATCATTGGCCGATCAGACAATGTGCGGTCTGAGTGACAGCTCAGCACTCTCTCAGTTGTTTCCTGTACTAGCTAAGAAGAAGAAGAAGAAAGCCGAGCAAGCGAGCTTGGGTAGATAAGGAAAGTATCTGCTTCTCTGTCTTTCAATCCACAGACCTGGCGGGCGGGCCAATATGTGTCCCGCCCATAGGGAGACACATACACCGAAACTTTCGTGGCTGGCTGGCTACCTCTCCTCCTTCTTCGACGACGTCGCTAGGGATTACTGCACTCGATCGACCGGGATGCACGTGCATGTGTAACGTAGAAGCTTCCTTCCCTCCCCTCTAGACATGATCGAGCCGTGGTGCCAGATGCCAGCTCCGACAATGTCCTAATCTGTACTTCGTTCTTCACGGTCAAAGAGAGGTGTCGATACGGCCGGATAGGTACACATCCAGAGAGTAGCTCTGACGTAATCTCGGTTTTAATTACTACCCCGAAGCGACAGAGGAAGACAAGACGTATACTACGTAGGCAGCCATCCGCGGTGAGTGAACCGCTAGCTAGCTCCGGGAGACAAGACTGTTTACGGAAGAGCTAGGAGGCAAATAGGCGTGAGGTAAGTGCACTATGAGCTTCATATACGGCGTTGTGTGTGACAATCGCCTACTTCTTTCGTTCTTTTCTTTTTCTCTGCATTCTCTGAGCGCGGTCTCGCCAGACTGCCGTTCGTTCGAGCGACTGTCGCGAGCAGCTCTCTTGGGATCGAGCGGAGGGCGTATGTACGTACGAGACCTGCGGCCGGCTGCGGGCCAAGTAGGGCAGCCGGTAGAGGGTCCAGTCCTCTTGAAAAGTGTACTAAAGGTCACACTATACTTGTGGCTGAATCTGGCAATCCTGGTTAGATGAAGAGCCAGTCGTCGCCAGACTGTCGTCTTCCCTCGGTCGCTCGCTCGCTCGGACTGGTCCTCCTACTCGCTCGCTCACCCGATCCGCCGCATGCAGAAAAAGGAGCTTCTTAAGCGTATGCACCAGGACAAAAAAGTTCCCTGCAACCAGCCAGTCTGTATGGCTAAGACGACGACGACGACTGTGGGCCTCGTGGTCATTACCGCGCTACAGACCGGAGAGAGAGAGAGAGACATCTACGTGTAGTATTTCTTTTTCCTTCTTTCATTCCACACACAGGGCAGGGTGGGTGCACGGAAGAAAAATGAGCGGCCATGATGGTAATCTTTCAGCAGCGGCGGCGTACATGGAGTTAGGCGTCCTCGCATACGGAACGAAACGAAAGGAAAGGCGCCTGAATCTGAGAGAGAACATTAATCCTAAAGGTGCGCAGCTCCGGAGACAGCGTGAGACTAGCTGCGGCCTTTCTTTATATTCCCTCCGGACATAAAACCTCCTTTTTCCGTCGTACGTCGGCCGTGACCTCATTAGAAACCAGCCTCGCTTTCTAATGACGAAATTTCCCAGAAGACCAATCCACCAAACTGGTGGTCTGTGAGGCCGACCTAAGGTTCTCCGTACCCGATGCCGGAGGCGGTACAATCTGTCAACATCACCAAGTGGGTAGCTCTCGCGAGTCTGGATAAAACTGTCTCGACAGCCGCCAGAAGCGGGTATGGAGAGAGGGAAGTGGCTTCTTGTTGTTGCGGTCTCGTCCGGAATACGTAATGCAAGAGGGAGAGAGCAAGTGAGCGAGCTCGAGGGCAGAGGAGAAAGTGCTCCCCTGAGTCTGGAGGGGAAGAAAAAGAGAAAGCATCCGAGCTAGGCTACCTACCAAATGAGATTTCGAGTATGGTGACTCTGATTTCAGTCGGACCACCGCTATATGACATGGGGTCGTGTACGCAGCTGGCCGACACAGAATGAGAAGATAAACGGGCGGCCGCCGCGCCGCCGTTTTATGAGGCCAACACAACGTCCCCTTGCTGGCCTAAATTGGATCGGAGAAAAAATTGCGTTTCACGCGGACTTCAAAGGCATCGGAAATTCTGCAGAAAAGGACATTTTGAAAGACTGTGTGAGCTGTTAGTCGATATATACGATACATATTCGCCTCCACCTTCTTCTTCCTGGAGCTCGCCGATAGCGGATTTCGATACATCTTCATGGAGAGTTCGTTCAGCCAGGAGAGAGAGAGGTTGTATGGAGCTAGCTGGCTGCGAAAAAGAAACGGTTAGAGCTGAGATCAGATCGGGATATGCAAAGTCGTGAACTCACCACGGGCGCCGCCAGTCAGGAAGCGTGAATTAATAGGATTTCTAGCAACAGCTAGCCGCAAGTGAAATTCAAATTTATTCCTGCTGCCTTCTTCCCCCCTTTCTTGCAGAGCGGATAAAACGCACATCTACGCGGATATATCGTGAGGGAGAAAGTTTTCGATGGAGCCGTCATAGCGGAAGTTAATCATAGCCCTGGCCGTTGCCAATTTAGCCGTAATGAAAGGGGCGTCGCGTCGGATCGAATGCGCGCGCTTGCGGTGGGTGCGTGGGCCCCGGCCGTCGTCCTCGTCAAAGCAAACGCGACATTAAGAGCGTCGTTAATCAAACTCGGCCGGGGTAAAAGGGACTAGCACGTAATTACAAAGCAAAGAGAAACGCGACCAAAGCAAGGTCGGCTAATGAAAGGAGAGGCGAATATTTGGCCGGTCCCCGACGACGACGTGCTAAACATACCATACCGGCAATTAACCCACATATATTCAACTTTATAAGGGGACCCCAGGGAGTGGGCCCAATGTACCAGACTAAACGGCCCTCTCCACTCATCTATTCCGATTTACAAAACCTAATCTCCCGCTCAAAGAGAACCGACCGCGACCGGCCGGCTTTTTTGGCCTCCCCTCTCCACGCATGCGAAGGTTTCTTCAGTACGTCGTCGGGAAGTATCGGGTTTTCGGCTGTCCGTTGGTCGACGCCGGCATGTTGGAGCTTCTGTAGGGAGGGAGAAGCGTCTAATCTACCCTCGCATCGTTGGATATTGGCAGAAAGGGAGGAGAAGGAAAATGGAGCGGAGAAGCCAGACGTCTCTCTCGATCTCGGCTAATGCATCGACATGCAAGGGAAGGAAGGGATCGGATACTGGTTTGCAACATAGGGAAACTCGCTTTGCAATTGATTCCGAACGCGAATTTGTATGTAACTTACTGGAAAACAGGCCTCGTCCACGGATGCCTGAAAGGCATTTCTCCATTTTGCTACGCTTTCCGGTTCGGACTCGTCTGCGTATCTGTCTGTAGGCCCGGCCATCCACCGGAAGAAACAGCCAAGCAATAAATTTTGTTTGACTAGGAAATCCAGGCCTAGCTCGAGGCGAAATCATCTAGCTAGTCTGGCCGACCGGCTTTATAACCGCGTAGACTCAGCGTCGGATGGTGGGCCCGGAGGCGGCTCGTTTCGGATCGAAATCCAGACTCTCTTGCTTGCCCCGAAGATATAGTGATGCCATATTTTTGAAGCATTAAATTAATAATATATTAATGTCTTGAAGCTGCTACCAGAGTTCCTTTGCTCCTCTGGTTCTGGCATCTCGCCGGTCTCGCCTCCATCATTCGGAGTCCGTGTCTGTCTGTTCGCCGCCCTTCGCCTTTCGCCTCCCGTTCCCGACGTCCATTCGTCATCCTTGTCTGATCGAGTGTTTCCATACCGGCAGCTAGGACAACTTTCAATTTCTCTCTCCGTAGCCAGTCGGAATCTCTCCTACATAGGTAGTAGCTCTTCCAGCCGGCCGCCCAATTAAACATTTTCTCCATCCACGAAATTCCTTGCGGGGTCGGCATCCTGTCAGAGTGGGCTAGCTAGCTAGCTACGACCGCCTATAATCGTAAATCTGGAATCGGGGCCGACGTACGGATGGATCGGAGGAATTGCCGATTGCTTGCAGCTAGGAAGGGAGAGAGAGAGAGACAGTCGAATTCCCGGTATTTTCCGCGGTCTGTTCGAGCATCTAGAATCAGAGAGATCTCAGAGATTGTCGTTCCAGGTAAACCGAGTCAAACATATTCATCCCTTTTCCCTGATTAGTGGAGCCCTCTATATCCACGAAGCTGACTTCGCTCGTCTCTCTTTCGGCTCGCGGCGGCGTCAGTGCCATGGCTGCTGGCTGGTTCTCTCCTCTCTCTTTGCCGCCTGCTGGCGCATGGCGGCGGCGTTCTGGCTGAACCCAAAATGATGATGATCGCGGACGGACGGTGAAGAGAGGAGGAATGACTCACCGCCATGCGCACAATTTCTTAAAAGAAAATGGACGAGACAATACTGTATTAAACAAAGATTCATTGTAGCAGTTTATGAACACGACTGAAAAACTCTACCTGGCCATGATCTTCCTCAGGGGCTCTCTCGCTTGCTCCCCTTCTTGCTTCGGCTTCTCCAGGTTCGTTGTTCTCTCTGCGGGTGGGGTAGTACAAAGTAGAGTTCCTCGTTTAGAGGGATTAACAATCACTACTGCTAAGATAGAAACTTTACTGAAAGGAGAAATATATTGCTCCGATAGGCTGAATTGGGGAACCTTTTAAGGTAGTTTAGTTTTTGGAGCGAAACCTCTGCCTGTGCTGTGTCTATCTCGGCGGCGGCATATTGCTTACGGTTCAACCGGTTCCTCCCGGTCGGCAACAAGAAGAGAGAGACGAAACGATATAGCTGCGAGCTAGAGTGGAGCGAGCGAGCGCGCTCAATACATAGAAAGACAGACTCGGATCGGCCGGAGAACTCAGCTGACGATCGCGGCGACGACGATTTTCCCGGCCGGCCGATTTTACGACGGACCGAGAGAGCGCTCTGTGCTATGGAGCTTTTCTGAATTTCTGTATGTCGTACTTGTATGCGTTGTCATGCATTTGTTATAACATTTTGCCACTGAAAAGAACGTAGCTCTGCGAACAAACGGAAAGCAGCGACACATTAAAACATTACCGGCAAAACACCGTGCCCTTTCTTTAACAACTTTCGCCCCCATTTTTTTGGCTTTTCGATCAAGGTCAATGTCTCTGTCCGACAAGCCCGCTTCGATCCCCTTTCCGATCGCGTGTTCTCGTCGCGTGACCGATTCGAATAGAGCCAACTTTTTAGGCCATAAAAGGAAAGTAGTCGTCGTAGTATGGCGGGACTGATGAATGACGGGCAGGCGCGAATAACAAAAGCATTAAAAGCAGCCGGCAGACTCGACGCTACTATTTCCGAACTCGTGGGAATAATATGACAAAGCAAATCCAGCTCGGACTCTATTTTGCGAATACGTTTACACGTTTCCGCACCAGCGTTGTTCAAGGCCGCATACTTGCCACAGTACCTGGCACAAGATCGAAGTCTAGCTTTCTGCACTGACTATCCGTTCGCTCCAGATTAATCCTGCCGCTCCACATACGTACTACAGCTAGACATCCTATGTAGGCCAGACACTTTTCATGCTGTCTGGACGTACGTCGGCGCGGCCGCCCTTTCCCTTGCTCTCCACGTCATTCCGCAGCTATTGTCCGCCCTCTCCCAGTTGTCGGCACCTCGTCATTTTCGCCGACCTAGTGGAGGTGACATTCCGAGATTTGCAAAGTGCATACAATGCAAGGACGGCAGTATGTTCCAGTCATGCTATGCACCTTCCTTTCCCGCCAAACACATGTCGAGCTAGCTAGTCCATTGTAAATCCCTTATCGGAAATCGAGCGAGGCGCAGACAGACAGACTGACGGACGGACGGAATCAGAAAGAGATTAGCCACGGATGGAGCTACTATAAAAGCCCCGTACTACAAGTACTGATCCCGGCCAGATACGGGCTTAATTGAGAACGTATGAAGTTTTTTCTCACTGCGCGCCGACAAAATGGTTTCACGTCCGCGAAATATTTTTCCGGCTAGCTGAATGCATAATTTACGGTTTTACAGCCCCCTAATTGGTAAGAAGAGGACGACAGACGGACGGACAGACGGGGTGCATTTTTATGGCTACACACCCTGGCTGCTCGCTCGGATTGTTCTACGTGGCTCGTTCAACAGCCAGCCAGCCCATACCATCTGGATCGTAAAAATTCTCCACCAGCTGAATGCACTTTCGTGTCTCGCATCCGCATGCCAATGGGCCGAGAGCAGTCTGATTGCAGGCTTTAATGGATTGGGCTAATTTTATGCCCCAATCGTGATTGGAATTTCGTGGCCGTTTCTAAGGATGGTCCAATTCGGTTGGGAACTGAGCTGACTGTCTGGTCTGCATGTGTCTCCTGCTCCCTTCTGCTCCCAGATTCATCCATCTTCTGGTGCGACACCGAGGCGGCGGCGGCGGCGGCGGCCTACATCTGCCTTGACCAAAAGCCATATGCCGACTTCATTTACGAGCGTCTCGCACTCATGACACGACTTTTTCGTCTATTTCCAAAAGTTCCACTAGCTAACAATGCCATCGAATGGTTCGTTGTTCGACTTCGGCACGGGTCATTTCATCGATCAGGTCGCCTGGAACTCTACTGTGTCGGTGTCCAGCTAGGGGAGTCAGTCGGCCAGTCAGTCAGACCCTGCGGCCATTCTCTTATTTCTCAGCTAGGCTGTGGACCGATTGCCGTCTTTTGTTGCCAGCCGGCCGTTGCTCTGTCTAGCTTATTCACTGTACGTACGTTAGAGGAGAGGACAGACAGATAATGCCCGGGAAAAAGAAGAAAAACGTACGTACGCGGTGAGCAACGAAAATATGTAGAAAGTGCTTCGGAGCTAAGTTTAGAGCATATGTTAAGGGACTTGCTTACAGAGCCCTAATTTTTCGTACGTCAAACCGCCAGGCATGTTGTCGTCAAATTCGCAGTTCTGCGAAGGAAGTGCCGAGACAGGAAGCAGGGCTGCGGTTACTATAGCTCTGTGCGGGAAATACGTGGCAAAAAGCGAAGGAAGGCGATGCACGCTACTCTACGGCGTTTTGCTTTTGCAAACAGAAAATAATTAGGTCCAACATTGCCGGAGCAGATGCAAAGTCCAATACAAGCCTCCTCCTCCCCCGCCGAGCAATTATCCGCTGAGGTGGCTAGCAGCCAGAAATATTGCTCCCGACGTACATTCGCCAAATTGCGTGTCGATAGATAGGGAGACAATTACTTCAACAGGGCTCCCATTCCCCTGCACCTGCCCGATTCGAAGGCAGATGGCTTTAGTCCTCAAAGTGTTGCCAGTTGAAAAATCGTCCCATTTCCTGCCACACTTCCGATAACTCAAGTTCTATGCTGGCACTCCTATCCTATTTCCATTGCTTATCACCTGCTATGTGTGTAGTAGTTATTACATGCAGGGGGCCACTTAATATTCTCCCGTCCCGTCCCATCTCATCTTATCGCGTGGTTATGGTATAATAACTTTAATTGCGCTTGCCGCGTCCATGCAGCCCCGCTCGTGATTACAAAGACGGGGGGGAGGGCGCTGCAGACGTGATTGACCGTAACTCATATCTTCATTATCCGCTTCGGTCGAATTTTGGAAGTAATAAATGGCCTGCTCCAAATTGTTCCTACGACTAAATTCCCCTCGGCCAACCGACCGGGGCAGGGGCACTTTCAATAAGCCGAGGAATCTTCGTCCGTCCGTCCGTCCGTCGTGTTTAGCTGTCCGTGGTGGCCGTTTTCGGAGCGAGCTAGAAGGCAATTTGAGCGTAATTTATTGGCTGTCCGTCCGTCCGTCCGTCCGTCGGGGCTGGCTGTTGCCCTAGTACTATACAACTACTCGCCCTGACATTGGCCTTCACGGACGGGGAGACGAAATTGCCACGTACAAACACGGCCACATATTTTTAATGCCTTAACCATGCAGTGCCACAACTGTGCGTATACGCAAAAGCTCGTCAAGATTGAGCCGTTTAGATAAGGCCGCGGCCGAACGAATGTTACGACTCTCTCCATCTGGCCGCGTATTTCTTCATCAGAGATTGAGAACGACAGATGAGAAGAATGGAATATACTTAAGGGGGAAGGAAGGGCATTAATTTGGGTACGGTATCTGCTTACAGTCCCACACGGAGGTCCCATTAGGACAACTATATTTTAATGTCTCCGTGTAGGACTTCTGGTTCAAGAACCCCTTCACCATTGGATCCCCTTCCCGTCGACTGGACGGAGAGGAGATCGGATGACGGCGGCAACGACCGGCTAGCCGGGAAAATAAAACGATGGGCAAGTTCAATGCCATCGGCCAGAGCAGCAAGGGAGGATCGAGCTGGGAGAGGAGATCGAGGGTTGTAAAAGACATCTCCCGCCCCGCCTATAATGGCAGTCAGAGGGTGCGGTTAAGTCCGGGTTGATTGCAGCTAGCCGCCTTGATCGTTGTTCCAATTTAAAATCAGCATTGGACAAAGTAAGTCAATTATAAAGCCGCGCGGGACCGCTGAGTAAACAGTACATTGGGTTTCGGCGGAGTATCAAATAAAATCTTTGATGCAGCGATGCGAGATCCAGAGTGGTCTGCGAGCTTGCATCTGCACTATATACCTTTCTATATTTGCACAGGCGGAGAGGAAGATTGAGCTGATGCATCGACCAAACTCTGGATGGCTGGGATCTGTAGCTGGCGCCAGTGTTCACACCTGCGTGTAGCCAGTTTTTTACTCGATGCAATATTTTAATCTGGGCGTTGCTCGCATTGGGCGGATACGGAGTAAAGGTCAGTGGGATGGATGTTCGCGCGCGCACGCAAGCGCTACTTTGCACTTCCCTCCCTCGTAGTTTCACCCACTCCTTTTTCCCTCTTTCTCTTTCCCTAATGATTCTTTCTGCCATTACCCAAGTAGGATACCCAGTTTTCATCTTCCCCTTCACTGATTATGCATGTCTGCATGTCGTCGGGTGGATTGAATATTCTTCCGATAAATCCCCGGATATAATCCTATATCCCAGAGTTTAAGTAAGGTAGCAAGGGAGGGAGGGAATAGAAGAGGAGGGGTGGGGGGAATCACTGATTATCTCAGTCGGTGTCCTACTTCGGGCATTGTTTGCACGCGAATATGTTCCTGCAGGGTTGCCAAGCGCATCGGATGGACGGTCTTTCAGCATTCCCATTAATTACTCTCTTCCGTACAGATAATATCAACCTGTGTGTATTTTGTCTGTCCACCCTGACTTCCTCTATACCTTTCTCAATTTACCCTGCATGCAGTATCCGCCGTCCGCGCACATTCTAGGTACATATTGCGTATGATCATCACCGCTGTGGTCTCTCTTGCTCTCTCCTGGCATTCGTATGCAGCTAGTCTGCATGTATTACACGTACCCACTCACCGACGCAACTGCTGCAGTCTTATCAAGGCTACACCACTCGAGGGACGGACGAACGGACAAGGTGCAAGACAAGCAAGGAGCGAGTTAGATAACGCCTAAATTAGGAGGACAAGGAGGGGAATGTGCTGCGACAAGGGAGTTGAGTTTGCCCACCAAGTCGAGTGCAGTTTGCGAAAATTCGCGTGGACCAAGTTGGAAGAGACAGACTCAGCTAGCTCTCTTGTGCCCTTGTCGGACGGTACGGCGTGCATTTGTGGGCTCGCGCACGGAATTCATTGAAACGACCTCCCTCGTTCGTAGCAAGCCGGCCCTAATGCGATTGCCTGTCTGGGCCGAGTAGTCGTCGTAAGATGGAAGTGTTTAATTAGCCAGTAGTCTAGCTGCTTGTTCTGATATCGATATTCGAGTGGCGAACATGTGTGCACTGGCTGTTCAATCTCGTCTTTTTTTTACGCTCGATACGGCCTCGACTTGGCATGCATTCGCGATGTACACGTACATGTAGCATATGAATGTATTTTGATGATATCAGCTGGCCGAGATCTGACGGACAGACAGACAGACGGGGCATTGTTGGACCTCAGTAGGTGCGCTGTTGGGCCAAGCCTGATCCCTCCCAGCAAGACCACCACCGCCACAAATACCCAGAGGACGCACATGAGGAAGGGAGGGCGAGGCCTCAGAGGCCACAGCCAGACGACTAACTTATACGAGTCGGACACGCGAAAATAAGTTTTGCCTTGCATTGCGGGCCTCCATGGACATTGTGTCGTGTCGCCCAGTTTCTTGAACATTAATGGATACAAATCGTGCGTTCCCTAACGTCGTCTTTTTAACTAGGTCGGTTTACAGAGCTCCCGTCCGTCCCGACCGGCGTTAACTAACCGCAATTGGACCGTTGTCACGTCCCGGTCGGTCGGCCTGACAGCCATAGCTATAGCTAGACATTGAAGAACGTCGTACAAAGCACACACACGTGGCCGGCCGGCCGGGAGAAGACAACAAGTGCGAGGCGAGAATGCCGATAGCTGGAATGCAACAAATGACGGGGATGCCTTTGAAGTTGGCGGACGGCACGCGATCGAGTAAAGAAAAAAAGATGAGTCTAGCCTGAATACCCGTTCAATTAGTGTCGACCCACATACGCATATATCCGATCAATCCTTGAATTCCTCGCTATTAGTGCGGGACTTTGTCCAGACGTGCAAAAGTCGAAATGGATCGCGTGCTCCGGCGCTAACTAGCTCTTTCTCTCCTAGCTCCCTAGCTGTGCATGTGTCTATCTCTCTCGGGATGAACAGACGGACGAACAGTGGCCGGTGTCGTGACGTGAGTTATGTAGGTCAAGTATGCAGTGCAAGATGGAAATGGAAAGGAGGCAGTGCTTTTAGTTATGGAAGCATACATGTAGAACGCCTTCTAATTTGTACTTTTACTGTTCGTATATGACTACACTGCACAGGAGTATGATTATTGCACGTCCGACCGCTGCACGCAATATTTTTTGC
>JAAUYK010096290.1_pt1 | contig 11630 bp, 9 predicted proteins | sample 7278021 | NCBI WGS metagenome assembly JAAUYK01 (sample SAMN14350223, study PRJNA611818) | marine sediment metagenome | isolation source: surface marine sediment (1.8m) | place: French Polynesia: Moorea | collected 2018-08
TTCACCGCCGTAACGGGCCGGCAGATCGGTTTCACGCACATTTTCCTTAATGACCCGCGCAATGGCATGCAGTACACGGTCGCCAGTGAGGTGACCATAGGTGTCGTTAAACCGTTTGAAATCATCTATGTCGATCATGATTAAAGCGGTGGTATATTCCTGTCGAATCGCGCGTTTGACTTCAAGTTCCAGAAACTGTTTGAAATAAACATGATTGTATAAGCCTGTGGGTGCATCTTTAATGGCAGAGGTCAGGGCCATTTCGTAGTGCGAATGCAGGCGGTCTAAATATGCTTTTTTCTGCAACAATACCTTAATGCGGGCGGCCAGCTCCCTTTTGTCAATGGGCTTGATTAAATAATCATCGGCCCCCATTTCCACACCCTTTATTTTGCTTTCCAAATCCGTCAGAAAGGTGATGACAACCACCTGAATGTGCTTGGTTTCATCCGATTCTTTAAGATTGCGGCAAACATCAAACCCATCCATGCCGGGCAACATGATATCCAATAGAATTAAATCGATGGCCCCTTTCCTGGCCATCATGATGGCCTCTTCGCCGTCGCGGCACACAATTAATTCATAGGGTTGATCCTGCATAAAACATCGGATGATGTTGATATCTTTTTCATTATCTTCCACCAACAAAACGCAGGGTCGGTCTTGGGGTTCCTGCTCGGCGACACGCGGTTTTGCGAGGAGGTAAAATTTTGTTCGGATTGGATTCTTTGTTTGAGTTGATCCCGATATTGGCGCAGGCGCAGCATAGAATTGATACGGGTACGCAGTTCGGCCATATTGACCGGTTTGGTCAGAAACTCTTCGGCCCCGGCCTCCAGCCCTTTGACCTTGTCATCTTTGCTGTCCAATGCGGTGATGAGAATAATCGGTATTTCTTTGGTGGCCGGATTTGCCTTAACACGGCGGGTGACCTCATAACCGTCCATATCTGGCATCATAATATCCAGCAATATCAAATCCGGATGTTGATCGTTGATTTTTTGCATAGCCTCGATCCCACCATGTGCACTGATAATATTGAATTCACTTGGTGGCATTTGCGCAGACAGTAGTTTAATGTTTTTCGGTTCATCATCTACAATCAGAACCTTGGCGCAGGTGCTGTTTTGGCTGGCAGGCCGATCAGAATTTGGGGCTTTGGTTTCCTGTGCATCGTGTTTAATAAATTTTTGAATTTGATCCAGAAAACTGCGGGTGTCGATCGGTTTGGTAATATAGCCGGCGCAGCCGGCACTGACGGCTTTTTTTTCATCGCCTTGCATGGCATATGACGTCAGGGCCACCACCGGCGTATGTTTCAAATCGTTATCTTTTTTAATAATTTGGGTAGCTTTGAGACCATTCATGCCGGGCAGTTGGATGTCCATCAACACCAGGTCCGGCCGGTTTGCCCGCATCAACTGCAGCCCTTTTTCGGCATTATCCGCTTCAAATACCCGATATTTTCCCAGCTGCAGCAGACTACGCACCAGTTTCATGTTTAATTCATTGTCTTCAATAATCAAAACCTTTTCATTTCCCATGGGTGCTAACCTCAATTCATTATTTCGATCGGTAGAATCAACCGGAAGGTACTGCCTTGACCCTCGCCGTCGCTTTCCACCCAAATGCAACCGTTGTGCATTTCCACCATTTTTTGGGTCAATGAAAGTCCCAAACCGGTGCCTTGATACTTGCGGCTGTAAGAACCATCCGCTTGCTCAAACGGATGGAAAACTCGTTGCTGATTTTCGCGCGACAAACCGATGCCGGTATCGGCCAAACTGATTTCGACAAAACTCAGATCTTCCTGTAATTGATCGGCATTTGCGGATTGATAATTAAATAATTGTTGATTCTCTGGAAGGGATTCGACGCCTGATCGCAAACGGGCGCTCAGGGTGATGGTCCCGCCTTCAGGGGTGAATTTCACAGCATTGGACAATAGGTTGTAAACGATTTGCTTTAGTTGACGTTCATCGGCTTGAATTTCTTCGGGCGCCGCATCCAGTTCCAGATGGAGGCTCAGGCCATGTTTGACAGCTTTCTCCTTCACCATTGTGAGGCTGTTTTCAAGCAATTGCCTCAATTTAACGGTTTTAAGGTCGCATTCCAGTTTGCCGGCTTCCACTTTGGAAAGATCCAGGATATCATTGATCAATGACAACAAATGCTTGCTGCTACTGAGCACATCATTAAGATAATCTTCCTGAATTGCATTTAGCCCGCCAAAATGCTGATCCACAACCAGTTCGGTAAATCCGATGATATGATTCAATGGCGTGCGCAATTCATGGCTCATGTTGGCCAGAAATTCACTTTTGGCAACATTGGCAGCCTCAGCGGCTTCTTTGGCCCGCGCCAGTTGGGCCGTGCGCTGCTCAATACGCAATTCCAGATCATCGTGCGCTCTACGCAAGGCCTCTTCAGCCTTGCGGCTTTTCTGCCGGGAATAATCCAATTGTTGAATGGCTTGATTAAAGGCTTGACCCAGTTCGCCGATTTCATCTTTGCCCATTTCTTCCAGTTTTTGCGAGTAGTCGCCACTGCCGATTAAACGGGTGGCGTCCACCAATCTACCAATGCGGCTGCTGATGCGCCAGCTCATCATTAAACTTAAAAATCCGATTGATAAAATCGACAGAATCGCCACTAGATAGAGTGATTTGCGCACACGAAACAGAGGCGCATAGATTTCGCTTGCAGATTGGGTGATAACAATACTCCATCCCAAGGGCTTGTGGGCCTCATTTTCAAAGATTGGCACACTTACGGCGATGGTCTTTTGTTGGTTTTGGTTAACTACCGTGACGTCACGGGTCTGGTTTTGGGCTGCTTTGCGAATGACGTCATGGGCGAAAGGTTTCAATAGTGAGTCAGGATTGGGCGCGGCGATCATCCTGCCCCGACGGTCCAGAATATAAACTTCACTGTGCTCCCCGAATCTAACGCGGTTTGTAATTTCCTGAATGCGATCCATATCCAAAAGACCGACCAATACGCCGCTGATGCTTTCGCTGTCATCTCGAACCGGCGTGGCAACGGTTAGGACCGTATCAAAAGGGTAGAGCACGGTGTGTACCTCTGAAAATACTGTGCGACCCTTGAGGGCTTCCTGGAACCAGTTTGTTTGGTTCCAGGATCCGCGCATGGAATGAAATATGGAAAAACGGGTCTGGCCATTGGTGGATAGTAGGCTAATGTCCTGAAAAATACTTTGAAACCGTTGGGTTTTATGTAGTTCTTCAATTAGTGTCTTTTCATTGGCACTCGCTGAGCGAACCACCGGGTTGCGGGCCAACAAAAGCGTGCTGCGATAGCCCTCATTGACACTGCGCCAAACCTCTTTACCAATTTCGGTTGCCACCGAATTTAATGATTGGTGTGTGGTATCCTTAAAGCTGCCTTCGATGTAGCTAATGGCTACAATACCTACCAATAACAAAGGCAAAAAACCCACCAACAACATTAGCAAGGCTATTTTGATCGATAATCGCATATGTCATTAATTTAGAGGGGTGCCGTATCGTTTTTCTTTTGCATTTAGTTCAGCAGCTTGCGGTTGCCTCTAGGGCCGAGGAGTTCGCGATCATTTCGATTAAATGCGCAGTCACGTCTTGATCCAATTTGCCGGCCGCGGCCTCCTCTCGCAGAATAGCAAATGCTTTTTCACGCGGCATGGCTTTGCGGTAGGGCCGGTCGGTGACCAATGCATCAAAGATATCCACCACGGCCATGATGCGGGCCACGGTGGATATTTCGTCGGCTTTCAGTTGATCCGGATAACCGGATCCGTCTAGTTTCTCATGGTGGTGGCGGATGACGTGCAGTGCCGGTCCGAGGTTTCTCCCGAGAGGCAGGCAAATGTTATAACCCTGCACGGGGTGCGTTTGCATTATCTCCCATTCTTCCTTGTCAAGCGGTCCTGGTTTGTTGAGGATTTCACGCGATACCCCGATTTTACCGATATCATGCAATACACCACCGACTTTGAGCGCCGCCAGTTCGGTAGGGCTGACCCCCATTTTCTGCCCCAACGATACGGCCAAGTTAGCCACCCGGTTGGTGTGTCCTTGGGTGTAGCTGTCCTTCGCTTCAACCACACCTGCCAGGGAAAATAGTACGTTTTCGATGCTGGTAAGATTGCTGTTTAGCTGTTTTACCCGCACCAATGATTTGGTGCGGGCAATGATTTCTGCGCGGTCTACCGGTTTGGAAATGAAATCATCAGCACCGGCTTCAATGCCTTTGATTTTGGATTCATTGTCATCCAGTGCGGTTACCAGAATAATCGGGATCAGACGGGTGGCATCGTCATTTTTAATTCGCCGGCATACGTCATACCCGCTCATGCCCGGCATCATCACATCCAGCAGCACCAAATCGACCTTGGTTTTTTTAATGATATTTAATGCATCTTGACCATTGGTGGCTTTTTGAATGGTGAAGTTGAGGGGCGCTAAGATGGCTTCCATCAGCTTGGCATTTTTGGGCTCATCATCCACAACCAGCACGACCGATTGGCCATTGTCTATTCGTGGCGGTTCTTTTTTAAAAAAGCTGACCCGGTTTTTGCCGTCTGATTTGGCCTGCATTAACGCTTTGTGGGCTTGGTGCAAGATCGTGTCATGATCATGGGCATCGTCGGGAAATGATGCCAGCCCGATGCTGACGGTATGCTCGCCCTTGGTGTCGTTCACCACGGCCTTACGGATTCTTTCGGCGACTTCATATGATACGGTCTTTTCAGAATTGATGAGAATCGCGGCGAACACATCGCCCCCAAAACGGGCGGACAGATCTGCCGTGCGCACGTTCGACTGAATCAGGGAGGCAATCTGTTTCAATGTTTTATCCCCTGTCAGATGTCCGCAACGTTTGTTAAACATTGAAAAACCGTCTACGTCGATGAGTGCTAAACTGAAAGTGACGCTATCGCGTTTGCAACGGTCAATCTCCCTTTCCAGGTTGATTTGAAAAAATCCGTGATTAAATAAACCGGTGAGGCTGTCAACAAATGGAGACTCAGTCTCGGTTTGATAGGCTGCAGTCAGTGAATTATCCACAGGTAATTCCTTCCAGGCGACAAAGGGTTAATTGGATTTTATGGTGACAAACCGTGCGCCAGCTTGGCATCCTCGTTGGCTTTCATACGAAATTAGCGCCACAGCGCGCGATCCGTTTCATAATGTAATAACCACATGTATTCATTAAGTAATTTAAAATTTGAGCAATTTTAATTCTGTTTTCATCAAAAAATATATCGGTTTAATGGGGGGTTTTCTTTAGAAATGATTCATTCTCAGCTGCGCAAATTGTTCGTTTTATAAACTACTTCTACCGGGCGGCCGTCGTTTAAAAAATGGGCGATTGGGTGCGGGTCTATTTCTGATTGCGGTTACAGGGGGTGAGTGCTAAAAGGGTACAAACGACAAGTCTTTGAGCTATATATTCACATGTCGTGATTCCGAGCATTGCGTATAGGACAGAAATTTTTTTTAGTATGACCGCCTAGCTTAACGAATTTTTATAAGAATTGTGTTTTAACGGATGGAAACCAAAGATTATTATAAAATCCTGGGTGTTGATACCGATGCAGACCAGACGGCCGTTCGTGATGCCTATCGCAAACTGGCGTTTGAATTTCATCCGGACCGCAACAAGGATAATCCCCAGTCCGCTGAAAGAATGAAATGGATCAATGAAGCTTATGCGGTACTTTCAAATCCGGCGAAGCGGCAGGAATACGATAATCTGCGACGGCAATTCGGCAATTCCGCCTACACTCACTTTCGTCGCAGTTACTCCGAACAGGATATCTTCCACGGTTCCGATATTCACAAGATTTTTGAAGAAATGGCCAAATCATTCGGTTTTCGAGGATTTGACGATATTTTCAAGGAATTTTATGGGCAAGGGTTTCGGCGCTTTGAATTTAAACGCCCGGGCTTTTTCGCGGGTGGGTTTATCTTCAGCGGCCCTTTTGGTCGCAAGCGTCCGGAACTGGACCGGCCATCAGGTGGTGGACAAATCGGTCGGATGGCGCAGTATTTTTTAAAAAAAGTAAGCGGATTAGAATTGCCACAGGATGGCGACGATACGGTTGATACCATCTACCTGACGCCTCAGCAAGCTTTCAAGGGAGGTCCCTATGCGTATTATCACCGCAAGCGCTCAAAGAAGTTAGTGGTTAAAATTCCTTCGGGGGTCCGGCACGGTCAGCGCATCCGCTTGAGCGGAATGGGTGCTAAAGGACAAGGCGGAGGCACCGCCGGCGATCTTTACCTTAAGGTTCATATTCATCACCCTTGGCGTGAGCGCATCAAACGGTTTGCCAACAAGCTTATTAAATAAATCGATCTCAAATAGCGATACCATTATGGTGAATAGAAAGGAGTTTGGAAAATGGATGCCATCAAACGAATCAGTAAGGAGGCCTTAAAAGAACACCTTGCCGATGCCGAGACGATGATTATCGACGTGCGCCTCAACTGGACAACCAGTCAGAAAATGATTCGTAATGCGCACCACGAAGATCCGGATCAGGTGCCCAACTGGCAAGATCATTACGCCAAAGACAAGACCATCGTCCTTTACTGCTCCACACCGGAGGAAAAGACCAGCACGGAGGTCGCCGCCCAATTAATTGAAGCCGGATTTAAAGATGTGTGTGTTTTACGCGGCGGATGGATCGTGTGGAAATCGGCTGATTTTCCAATGCACGACAAACGCAGCGACACCCGCCCGCAAGGCGTGGTCACCGGCATACTCAATACCTAGGCTGGCCGAACCGGTATCAACATTCATATTAACTAATCGAGAAGGCGCCATCGGTGAAGGTGATGCGATGCTAGCCAGCATGTTTGGGATGGGGTCTGCGCAAACCTTCCATGGATTCTTTGGGGGAGTTTTTGTTGAAAACGATTGTTTGCCACGGCGATAGCCTCACAGAAGCGGCAGATCTTGAACGCACTGACCGTTGGACGGCCTTGATCGCAAAACAACTGCCTCTGCATGTTATTAATACCGGCATTGGCGGCGATACAAGCGCTGGGCTTTTGAGTCGCTTTTACCCCGATGTTGTCCAAAGACAACCGGACCTGGTGTTGATTTTAAACGGAACCAATGATCTGTGGTGGAATATTGAGATTAATGTCATTTTGGCCAACACGTTTGCGATGGCTGCCCAGGCGTTTTACCATGGTGTGACGTCGGTCATTGGTTTGCCATTGCCACTCTGTTTAGAGCGGGCGCAGCAATATGAAATGATGCCGCCCTTCGGCGGTTTCGAGGACTGCAATCAAAAGATTAAAGAACTCGCCCACGCCATGCAAGATGCGGCGGATCAAAGCGACATTCCGGTTATCGATCTGTTTCATCCGTTTGTTAATAACCGACAGCAGGGAGATGCTAAATATTATCTGGAAGACGGCTTGCACCCCAACCAGGTAGGGCATGAGATGATTGCCGGCCAAGTTGTTAACCGCCTCCAGGCCATTTTTGATGTTGTTTGAGAATTACACAAGGTAACATTCGGCCAACTTGGCGGTTGTGTCGCAATCGGTAATCGCCCTGCGCCCCAATGAGTACTGGGCAGGCCGTTTGGCGGCCGATGAAATCAACGCAATCCGATATTGATGCGAAATACCGATCGTTATTGCAGAAGGCGGTTCGACGCGGCAATGAAGAGTTGGTCTATATTACCAGCGCCATTGTTGCGACACTCGCTTCCCGCGATAAAAATTGGTTTCGAACCCGCGCGGCCATCATCACCTTTGAAGACTGCTGGCCCCTGGGTGCTGAGTTGGTTTTCAATCGTAAGTTTTACAGTAAAGTTGCCGTTCTGGTTAAGGCGGCTCGATCGATTAAGGCCAAAGATGCCACCGGCCTCGGATATTTGGCCTATGCGCTGGCTGGAAACGATCATACGGTACTCGATGGATCCGCGGATGACCGGCATATAAAAATTGTCGCCCAAGGCGTGCAGCGCCCTGATGATTTCTGGCAGTGGGTGGAGCGCCAAAAAAAATCCCGCGATGCTGATGCCCTTATTGAAAATGCATTTCAATTTCGAAATGCGGGTCGGCCCCGAGACCGTGCTACTATATTAGCAGCGGCCTATTTGGCAGTTGCCAGCGATATTCCGCAATACTATCCATCGGAGTCGGCGGACCAACAGTTTCCCTACTGGGTGGTATTTGATAAGCATACACCGCAGGGCCAACGCGTATTCCGAGACATTGCCCGTGATCTTTACATTCCCCTGCACCAGCTGGAATGGACCAGCTTTTATTTTGAAGGGGCGGCAACCAATGCATCCATCTATTCGCCATGGTGGGGTCGGTTTTGTCGTTGGCGTTTTAATAAAATTAATCTGCCACCCGAAGAAGCGCATCTTCTCTGGGAACCGGTTGAACCGCAAATTAAAGCAGCACTCGCCGATGATCAGCATCGATTGCATAAGGAACTATATGAATGGAAAATGGGCCACATGAACCAGGTGGAGAAGTTAAAAAAGCAAGTGGCGTTGTTTATCGAACACGGCAGTGAAATATCGAGTGACCAGATGGAAATGTTTTAACACGTGTTAAGGATTTTGATCCTGAATTTCTTCAAATCCCTTCGATATCATTGAGCATATTGCTGCAACCTGGATCTATAGGTCTGAAACATTTACAGCTTCACTGTGGCTGAATTTGCGCGAGGTCCATGGGATCTTATCCATTTAACAACGAGGAGGTGGTCGTATGTCCCCAAAGGTGCCGACCCGGGAAGACGCTTATAGACTATTAACGCAATACAACCAGAGTGACAGTCTGATTAAACATGCACTGGCTGTTGAGGCCGTTATGCGTTATTTTGCGCGCAAACGTGGTGAAGATCAGGAGAAATGGGGTGTGATCGGCCTAATTCACGATCTTGACTATGAACAGTTTCCGGATCAGCATTGTCAAAAGACCGAAGAAATTCTTCGGGCTAACGACTGGCCCGAGGAGTACATTCGAGCCGTCATTAGCCATGGTTGGGGAATTTGTACCGATGTTGAGCCTCGAACCGATTTGGAAAAAGTCCTTTATACCATCGACGAGTTAACCGGCTTGGTGGTAACCTCGGCACTGGTGCGGCCTTCCAAAAGCGTTTTGGATATGAAAGCCAAATCGGTAAAAAAGAAGTGGAAAGACAAACGCTTTGCCGCCGGTGTAAACCGCGAGATTATCGCTAAAGGCGCTGAAATGTTGGGTATTGAATTGTCCGAACTGATGACCGACACCATTATGGGTATGCGTGAAGTGGCCGCTGAGATTGGTTTGCAAGGCAGCGTGCAATCGTGAGTGCCCGATCTATTTTTTTTGACAGTGAATCCGTTTCTGGTCGTCGGCGGGTTACGGCATCGACATTTGGCACCTGGTATTGGTGCTGGCATTTTCAGAGGTCTAACGCCATCTCGATTTTGACCATATTTTTATTTGACTCTCCTGACACGCACATCTATACTGCTGCAAAGATTGAACCTGCCTTCTAATAATACGGGGTAACATCTATGCCATCGGTTATCCTGAAAATATCAGCCAAAGCCTTCATCAGGATTGCATCATCCTGATGAAGGCTTTGGTGTTTTTTGCCGTCATCATTTTTGGATGATTCAAAAAAACGCCCAGCGCATTATAGGAAATCTCGCGCCCACGCAGTGCTATCGGCATGGTAGCGTGTCATCGGATCAAACAGTAAAATATTTTGGGAGGGGGTCTATGGAATATGTCATCATTGGAAATGGTGTGGCGGGCATTAGTGCCGCGGAATCCATTCGGCAGCTTGACGCTGACGGCAATATTACCATGATCGGTGACGAAAGTGGCCTTCCCTATTGCCGACCGATGATCAGCATGGTGCTGGAAGGTACGGCCACGCCAAATCAGTTACCCATTCGCAAAGCAAAATTCTATGATACGCTAAACATAACGCCAATTTTTGGTGAGCGCGTCACAGGCATCGATGTTGGTAGTCGAACCGTACAAGTCGGAACGGCCCAATCCGTTGCCTATGATCGTTTGTTGATTGCCACCGGTGCCGACCCACGTCCCATCAACGCGCAAAATCAGGCGTTAAATAATATATCCTACATGCGCACTTCCCTCCATGTCGCAAATATGCTGCAGAGTTTAACGGGGACCAGGGATGCACTGGTTTTAGGCGGTGGCCTGGTGGGATTTAAAGCCGCCTATGGGTTGCTGCGCCGCGGCCTGAAAGTCACCATGCTGATCGGATCCGGCTATCCCCTATCACTTCAAGTCGATCAGACCGCCGGCCAGATGATTCTGAAGGAGCTGGTCGCCCAGGGACTGGAAGTGAAGGTTGGTGTGGAAGTCACCGCCTTTGAAGGCCAAGATAAGGTTGAGGCCGCCCAAATATCAGATGGATCAAAGATTGCGTGCGATATGGTGGTAATCGGCAAGGGCGTTCTGCCGGCTTTGTCCTTTGTACCACGTGATCACATTGAAGTCGATTTGGGTATTATGGTCAATGCCCACATGCAGACCAGCAACCCGCACGTATATGCCGCCGGTGATGTCGCCGAATATATCGACGTGGCCCGGAACAGTCGCTGGGTCAATGCCATCTGGCCTGAAGCTGTGAGTCAAGGCCGTATTGCAGGTATCAACATGGCGGGCAGACCTGTGGCGTATGCCGGAAGCCTAAGCCGTAATGTGATCCGTATTTTTGATCTGGATGTATTGACCGGTGGATTGGTAACGCCTCCGCATGAAAATGGTTATGAGGTTATGAGTGCCATGCATGCCGGGCGCAATACCTACCGTAAAATGGTATTTTGTGATCAACGCCTGGTTGGATTTACCTTGGTCAATGACATTGAACAGGGGGGTGTTTTAATGGCGCTGATGCATCATCAAATACCGTTGAACATACCAAAAGAGGCGTTGTTGGACACCCGATTCAATTTCAAACAGGTAATGACCCATGGCGCCTGGGCGGCATCGCCCAAAGCCGCCTAAACAGAGACTTTGATGGTTACGGTTCATTGTAAATGCAAGGAGGGCGTATGAAAAAAGTAATTGTCCACCCGGAGAGGTGTGTCGGTTGCATGCAGTGCATGCTGGCGTGTGCCGCCGCACATTCTAAAACGAAAAGCTTATTTTTGGCGGTTTCAGAAAAACCGCAGCCCAAACCGCGTGTCCATGTCGGTGTTGGGCTATATGAGGAAGGCTTTCCCAATCGCTGCCGGCATTGCAATCCCGCCCCTTGCCAACTGGCGTGTCTGCCGGGTGCCATATTCCGCGATAACGAAATAGATACGGTTTTAATTGACCCGGACAAGTGCATCAATTGCGCATCGTGTGCTATGGCGTGCCCCTTTGGTGTTATCCGTTACCACGAAGACGCGGTGGCGCCCCCCGGTAAAACGGTGGCCGTTAAATGTGATAACTGTTACGAGCGCCGGCAGCAAAAGCGCATACCCGCCTGCGTGGAGGCCTGCATGGTCGCTGCCCTGACCTTTGAAACCGAAGCGGCGGCCATGAAAAGAAAAACCGATGAAATTTCACGCAGCGTGTCCACCGGTGCGGAAACAGCTGCTTTATCGCCAGGTTTTGAACTGCTTAATACCCTTAAAA
>JAAUYK010011643.1_pt1 | contig 11628 bp, 4 predicted proteins | sample 7278021 | NCBI WGS metagenome assembly JAAUYK01 (sample SAMN14350223, study PRJNA611818) | marine sediment metagenome | isolation source: surface marine sediment (1.8m) | place: French Polynesia: Moorea | collected 2018-08
CCGGCTACTTGTTTCTTCATCTTTATCCTCAGTCCTCTTTCGTTCGTTCGTTCTTTGATTTCGGTTCCGGAATAACAACGTCGACTGTTGCTTCCTTAGCTCGCCTCTCCAGCTCCGAATCTGCGGTCGTGGCTGTTGCGGCGTCGAGGTCGGCAGAGGCACTTTCCACTTCTTCTCAGTCCCTTTCCACAGTAACGATCCATTTTCCGAGATCACGCAATCAGGGAGCGACCGTCGTTCGGCTGGAAGCGAGCAGATATTATTAAATGATATTATCCCAACCGACAGCACGACGACGTACGAGGATATACTATACGACGGTGCGGTGCACTCGTACGTGTGCGGCGAACCGCGAGAACAATGGTGGATTAATTACTTACAGAGAAGCACGTATACGTAGGTCCCTTCCCCGCACGCGTACCTCCCTCCGTAGCTCCAGGTTTAATTGCTGCGACTAACCAAGGTCAGCTCACTTCGACGCTGCTGCTATCTCGACGCACTAGGTTTTTATTCGGCCCTGCCGGTAGCTAGCTTCTCGCTTTCCGTCCGTCCGTCCGTCCGTCAGGCCGTCTAACTCCTACCGCCTCACATCTCAAACTAGTCGCAGTTTCTTCGCTCGCTCGCTTGTCGCATCAGTTATCCCACTCCTGCCGGGACTGGAGAGTTGAGGCCAGTTGCATGAAGCTTATTCTCAAATTGCCGCGCTTGCCTGTTATACTTGGAATATTCCTAATCTGGCCTCACGGATATTCTTTCGTATGCCGGCCAACTAGCTACGAACTAGCGTGGGATCGAGCGAGCGGACGGACGAACGAGAGTGAGCGTGCAAGCGAGCGAAAGAGAGTCTCGAGTCAGTCAGTCAGTCGGTCGGTCGGACGTACGGGGCACACGTGACTAGATTTCCAAATCGCCGACCGACCGACCGACCGGACGCGTTGATCAAACACCGTGGCGACGAGGATTATCTCTGGAGACGTAGAAGGAGGAGAAATAGTCACGGAGAGATGAACTGGCTAGCTGCGACCGACCGACCCGCAAATGCACCCTGCGTTCCGATAGTGCATGAGCCCGGCTCCTGACTGCTGCTGTCTCAACTTGAAAGCGGCGGCGGCGAAAGCCGTTTTCTTGGCAAGCAAGCGGCTGCGGCGGCAGTGTCGAGCATTAAGCACGGGCCGGTGGCGAAAATATAAATTTCTCGCAATCAGCGCTGCTAGGTGGAAGAGACCTAGGTAGCGTCGTTTTCGCCTTCGTTCCTCTCTGCAAGCAGCGCTCCCTTGGGACTACTCTCATTCCGCCCGCCCGCCCGCCCGCCGCGGATAGACCCTAGTTGCGTTGCTTCGGCCGGCTGGTCGGTCGGTAGCAGCACCTGACGCCAATGTTGACAGACCGCGAACTTTAAGAGCCGAACGACGCCGCCGACGCAAAGCCGACGCCGATGTACGCCGTCCGTCGGACGGATTGACAAACACAGCTGCGCTTGCGTGCGTGCCACAACTACAAAGTGGCGAGTACGTCGAACAAGCAAGTGAGCAAGAAAGCAACATCTCTCAAAGCCGACATTACCTCTAGCTGTTATCCTCCCTCCGAATGTTGTTATTTCGCAAGGCTGCACTTTGCTTTCGTGCTTCCTTCCACCTTGGCGAACACAATCAAACCTTGGCCGTGCTCTCTCTCTCTCTCTCTATGAACCGCGTCGACAGCAGACTTGTCGTCCTTTCTTCCTTCCTTTCGAGAGATCTACTCTTGCTATACGAAGCCAGTCAGTCGCCTTAGTTGGTTCCTTGGACCACTCGCAGCTAGAGAGAGTACCGACTCTGTTGATCGCTCGCGGCTTACTCTTGGAGTGGAGCTGCTGCTGCTGCTGCCGCCGCTGCTCGATTCCCCCTCCGTCCGTCCGTCCGTCGGCGGTTCTGTCCTCTCGCTGGCGCCCTTCCCTCGCCTCGGCTCCTGGCTGAATGGCCTCAGCTCCGCTTCTCTCGCTCTCCCTCTCTCTCTCTCTCTTTGTACGAGCGGTCGAGCGAGCGAGCGAGCGCTGTTGCTGCCAACGACGCGACCGCCGCCACCACCACCACCACCGCTGCTGCTGCTGTCGCCGCCGCGGAGGCCGGAGGGACCCTGCCTGATGCCAGCTGATGACGATTTCTGCTTGCCGATACCGCTTAAAAGGCGCAGAATTATACTGTACACGCCTCAGCTTTTTCCAGCCAGAGCGAGAAATTTGAGCTTAAGTGGCATCTACGTCGATGAGAGAGCATACTTTGTCTGGCCGGACTTCTAGTGGCCGGCCGGCCACTAGAAGTCGCCTGTTGTCCGGCCGACGGGCCAGGGGGCGGGGCAACGCAAATTAATCCACGGCTTCAAAATAATGTCCTTCAAGCGATGTAGCCTAGCAGAAGAATATCAGCGGCTCTCAAAGTGACTAAAATTGTAATCAATCATTCCTGGGCAAGCCATGGCCCTGAGCAAGAGATGTACGTAACTATATGTATCAACTTGTGCTTTCTAATACGTGTATGCCCTGACTTCACGCAGTGTCAACACAATTGAATTCATTGCCGGACAGATCGGTGGTTGAGATGCCTGCCTGTCAGTCAGTCTTTGCTGCTCGTCTGCGTCACAGCTAGCAAGGAGGGGAGGGGCGTGCAGGTGACCCTGCGTCTCCAAGTCCCTCTCTCGCTCTCTCACTTTCTCCTCGGCCGGCCGGCCTTCCGCGCAAGGCCTTGCTCGATTCGAGCAGCGAAGGCCGGACGAAGGCCTGGAAGCCCGCCCGCCCGCTCTCTTGCGCGCGCTCGCGATTGCATGGTACCGGCTGAAGTGAAGGCCAACTGCCGGCCGGCGCCCTCTAGCTCTCCGACGGACAGAGCTATAGCCACGACCAGTGAAAAGGAACGACGCTTGCGCACTCAGCCAGGACCTTCCAGAGAGAGGGAGGGAGAGAGAGAGAGGATCAGCGATGTCAGCCCGGAGGGGAAGCGAGAGAAAGAAACTTTTCTCAGGCCATCTTCGCTTTGCCCTGATACTCTCCTACGTACGAAGGAAGGCGCGCGTACTTACTATTCTCAGAAGGAATAAGTGGGTGCAGCCAGCCGCTAAATGCTCTCCGAGAAAGAGCTGCAGAGTACAAGATGGGCTTCGCAATCCAGCACAACTATCTGCAATCAGTTGTCTGCGTAACAAACAAGCGAGAAAATGTTTTCATTTTTTACAGTGCCCATTTCCCTATCCGCTATGCCTTCATTTTGCTCTCCAAATTGCACGAGTGCAATATATTTGCCTGCCTGCCTGTCTAGCTCTGTCCGACGCACTGTCGCTGCAGAAGGGACCTCGAGACGAGAGCGAGCGAGTTCTCCATTCGAGACGGGAATGCCGCAGTCGGCTCGGCGGGGGCGGACGGACAGACGGGCGGACGGACGGCCGGGCTGCGTCGAGCGACCTTCCTTGAGTAAGCATATAGCGACGGCCGCATTCCGACGTCACCGTGACATATGTAGCATACGACTGTATATACACGTAGTACATCGATCGACCGAATCAAGAAAGTGACGTCCGTAGCCGTCATAACGTAAGGTGATGCCGAGCTCTCTCACATAGGTGGTACTTATACCACCACTCTGGTCTAAAGGAATTTCCAGTAATCTTTTGTGTCCACGCTGCACGTACACGTACACGTCTAGTAAACATGTAAAAAGTCAGTCTTGGGCGTCGTATCTAGAGCAAATTTGGGCGAGTAATTAATCTACTGTAAAATTGCATAATGCTGTACATACATGTAAATTCTGGATCCGACATATTTCACATGGAGCCATTCCTCTCTTTTTCTTCAGGCCAAGGCAAGGCCTATAGCTAGCCATGCGACGTGATGGCTGACGGTCGGTCGGTCTGACAGTCGAAAGCCTACTGAAGGAAAATAGTAGTAGGCGTACAGTAGCTATATGTACCAACCGACAGACGCGACATGCAGTCAGTCTCCACTGCATTGCCTAGTCTGGCTGGACAGCCGAAGAAATGGCTTTGCCCTGTACGTACCACCACAATAGCCTTCACTGACGCGTCCAAAATCTGACACGCTCGTGAATATTTTTGGCATTCAGAACATACACTGGTGTTTTAGATTAGACGCTTAACTATCTGCATCGATCACTTTCTAGAATGCCCAGAAATGGTCTTAATTCTATTATTTGCTTTTCCTGCAGCCCTAGCTGGCTGCCTGCCTGCATTCAAATAAATTACAGCCCGCGCTGCTCACTTCGTCACGTAGCTAGGCGAGCGCCCCCCGCGGAGAGCGAGCGAGGACTTTACACACGAGCGACTGAGGCCGTACAAATGCCTCGCGAGCAATTAATAAGCGCTGCTTGCATGCCGAGCGTGCGCCACAATGAATTACGACGACTACCTGCCGTTGTGGGTTTGCTCAGCGGGAGCGGGAACAAGAATCTCTTTGAAAATTAAAAACAAACAGAAAGAGAGAGCTCCCGCGGCCAGGAAAGGGAGAGCTAGCGTGGGAGGAGGGAGGGGGATTACGCAGGCCGCGCGCGGCGGGAATCGAGCGCAACCGTAGAAGCGAGGCAAAGCGATGTTTTGCATTTGTGCGCATCGACCGAGTACCCAACTATATCGAATCAACTTTTTTACGTTCTGCATGGGGACCCTACTTGCTCGCCGCGTGTAGGAGAAAGAGCAAGGCTTTTGCGTTCAAAGCATATTGCTTGTCAGGTGGTATTTGTAGGCTGGCTTTTGAAACTGGAGATGTTTTCTTACGATGAGAGAAGAAAGAATAGATCAACTGCTCAATACTGTGTTTTGCAACTGCTGCCAGAAATTAATGTACGTAGTACATGTTGGAAGCAAACTGCTGAGAGAAGGAAGAATGCCGTGCAAAAGAGATATTAAGGTGCTAATTTCCCTCCTTGTTCTCATTCCGTGGGGAGTGAAAGCACTCTGCTGTTTGTCACTTCATGCGAGCCAAGGCCGCATTAGCAGCAGCGTGGCTTTTGAGCTGGGGACTTACGTACTGCGCGCATTAAGGGACAAAAAAGTCATTGAAACAACTCTGGCGGCCTATATCGAGCGAAGTACACACGCCTATTGAAAGGTACGAGGTTGGTTCCATAGTACGTGTTTACACATCTGTAGTGGAGTGGTATAGTCGGGTAATGTCCACTAGCTAGGTCCGTCGCGTCGCCGTCGCCATTCGTTCGTTGGCAACTGACTACTGCTCTCCATTTCGGAAATGGGCTGGCGGGCGGGCGCGCGGGCGGGCGGACGGCGTTGGGAGAGTGGAGGGGAGCCAGTCAGAAATACACGTAGGGTCCCCTTTACATTATAAGACCCGACGCTTAGTGTCGAGGGCGAGAGACCGTATATACTATACAGTGGGACGCTGCTTTGACACACGTACCACAAACTATGCCGCTGGTTGGGATATAATACATTTTGTAGAACATGCATGTCTGAGCTGTTTCTCGAGGTTCAGCACGGCCAGGCACGACACGCTGACTTAGTTCATGTTCCCAGCATTTCATTAACTGATTGTGGGTGTGTTCCCGCTAGATTAGACTCCAGTCGACGAATTAAGTGGGTAATAATACGCGTTCTTGTCGTGCCAGCATTGCAGGAGAGAGAGAGACTAATGAGTACGGATAGCCTTCTAGCCGCGAGGGAGTAGCTGTACTTAAGTTTTAACATAATTTCCCATCGCGAAAGAATTCCGTCGTCCTATGCACGATACTGATCACGTTGTATCCGAGCAGGAACCCGAGGTAACCGCCGACGACGGTGAGACTGTCGAAGCCGTACAGCAAGTACTCCTTCCTGGCGATATGTGCGCCGCGCCGGTCGGAAGGCAGCCGATCAAGTTGTAGATTCCGCTTTGGCTCGCGTGAATTAGCATTGCCAGCCAGTGGAAGAGCTGCCTGAATTGTCCTTCGTCTGAGCAGAGAACGAGACTCGGATCGCCTCCGTGTAAGTTGGCCCTAGTACGATATCGGATTTCATTTCAAACCTTCGTTTCCGATTTCGATTCCCCCGCAACCTATCTTGCCTTCGACGAAGCTGGCAATGCATTGGGTGAGACCAAGTTCGGACGTGTCCGTACCCTCCGCTCCCCCCGGCTAGTCGATCACTCTCTCCGCCGTTGTTTTCTCCACATGCATCGTGATCAAGTGCTGGTTCCATGACGTCGTCGCTGGCAAAAATAATAGAACATGTGCATCCGGCTGCCGAAGGCCTCGTTTAATATCTGCTCGGCACGAACAGCTGGTCCCGGTTTTGCAGATACAGGTTCACCTCGTAGGCACCGGTTTTATTCAGCTCGAGTCAAATCTAATTAATAAGGCCACAATAATAAGTCGGCAGGAGTTGAGAACGGAAGGGTGCAATTATACAGCGCTACTTAATGCCCCTGCGGCGATGGTCTGGCCGGATCAAAGGTGAAACACGTCGGTCGGCGAGTAGGCGTTGTTCGCCACGTGTGATTCAAACTCGGTCACTTTATTCTAATCGAGAGATGAGTTCACCGAAACGTCTGGTAAATTCCTGACGCTAAATGTTTACATATTTTCCGCACTAGCTCATAACAAGCAGACGTCTAGCTGCGTACCCGGCGCGGTCGGTTTATCCAATTTGCATCACGTTGACGAGACGAAAACTTCCGGCTTGTTGGGCACGTGGCCATGGACGGCGAATATATGTTGTAGCGTAGTAGTTGTCCCCTAAGAAACAGACTGTCAGCGACACCTCCTCGTCGATTAAGCTTTTCCACGAGGGGTTCACGTCGGAGCGGTTAATTGAGCTGAATATTTGAGAACCCTTTGTTGGCTTTTTAATTCCTTTTAATGTTGCATTATACCTGACAACTTTATTGACGAAGTAAGCGGCAAGCAGCACGAATGCAAGATTGCTCACAATGTTGACAGAAATTAAGAGCTTCGCGCTTCTTGCTCATGGGCCAGATGACCGGTGATTGGTATACTGAATTGTGCGCTCATCATAGGTCGAATTATTGTGTGCTCTACGATTGAGGGAACTGGACGCAGACGCGTGCACAGCCTTGAAAGCAAACTCTGAGCGCAAAATTAAATTAAATTTCGTACGTAGGTTAAAAAGTGCAGCCTCCTCACTAAGAGGCGCAAAGGTTTGTACACGTACAATTACATACAAGCCCAAAATTTTCCAAATAAGCCTTGCAATTTATTGCAAACATTGTAGAATGAAAACGGATCATTGCGGCCAACCGGTGGTGGGTGGCTTAACAGGAACTGTACGTGGGTTCAAGCGGGTGCAGTTCCCGGGGTCAATGAACTAGTAACTGTTAGTTCGGCCACTAGCTTCGCCTTTAGACTTCCTGCTTATTCCTAGTAAATGTGTTGAACAGAAAACAAAATTGTAGTTCGCACGCGCACCAGATGCTAGTCAATGTTACTTATACTACAGAAAGATACTACGTGTAGTTGCTAAAATACGTACTGGCTAATTCGATATATACGCGTATCTGATAGAAACGTTTGCAACGACAGTACCACATTGGCGACGAAACATGCATTGCAGTGCAAAATGTACAAAGCAACATTTTCGCTAACCCAGCACACAAACAGTCGTACGTATCGGTCTGCGCCATGCATAGATCGTCGCTTCCTTTTATCCTCGCATAGCTTTGTATAATAGGCTTACATGGCCTTATAGTACGTTCACATACCGGCCCCAGGTAAGAATAGCTAGTCAGCTGGCGTTCGGTCGGACAGCCCGCTTCTCTCCCACGTAGTACGGACGTAAGTCGCGTACGCGTTGTGCAAGCTGAGCGAACTAGAGGACAACGAACGCAGCGGAGCAAGCAAGCCAGACCGACGAACATTATGTCCTTCATACATACATCGAATAAGTTGCCTTCTTTGCAAGCTTATATTAATTACTAGTGGAGAAGTGACTACCTATTATGGGCAATTAAGACCCATCATCATTTTCTTAGGTCGCAGTGCTATGTACTTCGACAACAACACAACGGTACCACTGGTGTGCGTACGCGTTGTTCGCGTACGCGATACCAGTTTCGCCTGGCCAGCGGAGCTAGAAGGGAGGAAGCCTGCATCCAACGTATACGTATACGTACGGTAGAAGAAAGAGAGAGGTCGACGACCGTGGACGCGATATCTGTTTTAGTGCGTCGATGCGAATCCAGTGAAAACGGATTTCATCGTCCTATATATATCTCGACAAAGAGGCAGTCAGACGAAGCAGGACAGTTGCGGACTACAGGGGTCGGCAAAAAATCGAAGACTGCAGGGACCTGAATTTGATCAGGCTGCAGGATACACATACAGGGCACCTTTGTGGAGCAGTTAGACGTCGGCCCAGTGCATTCCTCAGCCCAGAAGCACAGTGAGCGCGGAAAAAAAACTAGAAGCAAATCTAGGCCGAGAAGGGAGATAGTGGGCCAAACGTATTATAGTAGCGAACCGGAATCATATTGCAAAAAGGTAAGCTGTATGTATGACGTTATGGTGACAGCTATTTTGCCCACATAGAAACAAAAGGCATATGCCGAACAAGTGCCTTTGTTTCTGTCTGGGGTCAACGGGCATGCACCCCTGCGTTTTTCCTGGCTGTGTGCCCAGCTGACTTACAACTTGCATTCGAGTCGCGACGTTCGCCGCTTCCACTAAATGACAGATAAAGTTTGCACCAGTCGACGCGACGCCGCGCTCGAGACGGAGTGCGGAAATACTTATTACATCGAGCACAACGCGCGAATTCCCCTTACATTCGCGTAAGAACTTGAACGAGCGAAACTCTTAGTGCATCCTGAGACTTTAAAAGGTAAAATATATGCAAGAAAGTAATAAAGTGTAAGTACGTAAAACAACATCAGGTTACTATAACGTTCAGGTCAAAGATCGGAGTACTCCTGTTATGTACATTTTTGCTGTGTCAAGGTCTCGTCACCAAAGATAATGATGTGATATCCGAACTCTTCTCAGTTATTCGTTCATGCTGCACCCCGCATCTACGTAGTTCACGTCGAACTCGATCGTGCTTACGGATGTAACAAGGACGTTTTACCTGCAGCAATGCCGGCCATTCGGAAAGACGAGGAAGATGAGGAGCGAGCCACAAGCTCGGAGGTGTCCTCGTTCTCCGAGGAGTTCGCGTCGTCTTCGTCGGGCATCAGCGGAGCGTGTACGGACAGCGGCAGCGGCACCGACACCGGCCAGCAACCGCAGCATCCCGAGTACGTGTGGCGTCTGTCCGACGAGCTGCGCGAGCTGGCGAGGACCGAGCTCGGCGAGACAGACGCCGTGAGGTCGGCGAGGCTGTCGCGCATGCGCGCATACGTCGCCTCGAGGCCGCACCTCAGAGAAACTTGCCGCACCGACGACGCCTTCCTCCTCAGATTCCTGCGCTGCCAAAAGTTCGACCTGGACCGGTCGTGCCAGCTCCTGGAGCAGTACTTGCTGCTCAGGGAGAAGCATCCGGGATGGTTCAAGCAGCTCGACCCCGAAGACGAAATGGTTGCGGAACTGGTGAGGCCAAAGAAATACAGTGCATTTCCTGATTGTACGTTTGCAAGGAGCGAGCTATTTAGGGTGACACCGGCTTCGCGTTGATCCTTCCCGACCGCGACTCGAACGGCCGTCGCGTGCTGGTCAACTGCTGTGCGCTGATCGACACCGAGCGGCAGAACAACTCCAACGTCATGCGTTTCCTCATCGGATCGCTGGAGACGCTCATCGAGGACGAGGAGAACCAGATCAGGGGAATCACATACGTCCTCTATTGCAGAGGTGATTTCATGAATGTTAGACATTGCTATCGATGATTAGAGAGTGTAAATTCTGTCTCAGATCTCGGCCTGTCTCACGTCAGCATGTGGCAGTACACGGACGCGCACGCGCTGTTCGTCGACTGTGAGAAGAGCCTGCCCTTCAGGCACATGGACATCAACCTCGTCCGACTGCCGTTCGTCGTACACTTCATCTACGAACTCGTCAGGGGACTGCTCAGCAAAAAGATGAGGTACGGACAAAGTGAAAGAGTATCCACTAAGAAAGGCTTTGGACGTTCTCGATCATTTCCAGGCGACGCATTCACACATTCTCCGACGAGACGAGACTGCACCAGAAGTTCAGTCGATCCATGTTGCCGTCCGAGCTGGGCGGGACGGCCGGCACATTGTCTGAGCTGGGCAACTCTTGGCGGAGGACGATGGTGGAGAACAAGGCGAGGCTGCTGCAGCTGGACGACCTCCTCTCCGTCGAGGAGATGGAGGGGAAGATGGGCGCGACGGCGGCGTCAGATCAGCAGGGAAAGACGAGGGCGTCGTGGTCTTGGGGATGGCGCTAAAAGAACTCTCCTTAGGATTGAATGTTATAGCATTTAGACACGGAGTCAAAAGCACGCAGAACGTACGGTTGTGACGTGGAAATGTGTCCCGGTAAAGAAAGAGATTGCCTTGTCAGTGAAGTAGCTCCACAACATGTTACTTAACCATTCGTGTAATTAATTAACCGTATTGTTACTGAATACAGGGATATTGCAGTGTACAAATGAGATCTGAAGTTTGACCTAAACCAGCGTTCATCGCCATCATGCAGTCACGGTGCAGGCTCGGGTCGGCCTTCATCAGCCACCCCTCCGCATTCTCGCTGAAATTATGTAACGATTGCGAACTGGTCTCTGCACGCATTTGCGATGCGCTACCTGGCTGCTTTTACGAAGGCCTCGCCGATGGGTTCGATGGCAGCCGCGGACTTGCCGGCCACGCAGAGGTGGAATGCCGAGCACTCTGGAGAGTTGGAACGGAGGGCCCTTGGGGAAAGGTTGCGAGATTTACACAAAGCTTTTAGCGCATTAAGTATAAGTATAGTAGGGCGATCCTACTTTATGAATCCCTCAAGAAGGTGTCGGGACGCCTGCATGCCTTTTAGACCTAGGTTTTCTTCCTCATCCTGAGTATTATATACGAAATAAGCTATGGACAGCATGTATAGCGAACAGTAACACGTACCACTGATTCGCAGCTATTAGATCTCCGACGCCGTCTCCTCTTTCTGCCGCCGCCGTTATTGTTCATGAGGATGTTGACGAGGGCGACGAGGAAGGCGAGGAAGGCGAAGACGGAGAAGGCGTCGCTGCAGCCGCCGTTGCCACTCGCGCGGCCAGTGGACCTACGGAGAAGTTCTACTGCTGACCCTTAACAGTTTCCACTTCGTCTTACCCCTGCGGCGGTCCGAAACTCCGAAGAACATTTTCGGTCAAGTTGGACAATTCATCCCTCGCAAAAAGTTTCAGAGGTAGCCAGTGGGTATGGAGGACAGAGGAGGACTCGGCGATGTACTCAGACATATTATCTTCAGATTCTGTCGAGCGAAACACATTCGATTCTGCGGGAGTATATTTAATGGCCAGTCTGCAAAAGATGCATTGCAACAGGTACGTATAACTGTAATAGGAAAACGGTCGCAGTGTCTGAGACGCCATCGTCGTCCGCTTTGCGTACTTTCATTAAGGAAAAGTACGCCTATTTCAGTAGCGCGACCCCTTTTATTCGCAAAATGCACTTTCTGTCAGTTGTCTGTGAAAAAAGATGGTGCATAAAAATGCATGCTAGCTAGATTTGAATTGCCATCTAGCTCA
>JAAUYK010013037.1_pt1 | contig 11626 bp, 12 predicted proteins | sample 7278021 | NCBI WGS metagenome assembly JAAUYK01 (sample SAMN14350223, study PRJNA611818) | marine sediment metagenome | isolation source: surface marine sediment (1.8m) | place: French Polynesia: Moorea | collected 2018-08
AGGTTGTCGATCAGGCGGACCGGGCCGAGCGAGGCGGCGGCGAAGAGGCGGGCGTGGTCGCCGGCCCGCTCCAGCGGGCCGAGGTCGCGGCCGTCGCGCAGCTCCAGGTAGTCGACCGGGTCGAAACCGGCCCGGGCCAGCGTGCGGCGGCCCTCGTCGAGCAGAGGCGCGGCCTCGGCGCCGGACGCGAGGCGGCGGGCCAGGTCGCTCAGCACCCGGTAGAGGGCGGGCGCGATGCGGCGTTGCTTCGCGTCGAGCAGGGCGTTGCGCGAGGAGAGCGCCAGGCCGTCGGGCTCGCGCACCGTGGCAACGCCCCGGATGGTCACGGGGATGTCCAGGTCGCGCGCCATCCGCGTGATCAGCAGGAGCTGCTGGTAGTCCTTCTCGCCGAAGTAGGCCAGGTCGGGCGCGGCCTGGTTGAGCAGCTTGCTGACCACCGTGGCGACACCGTCCATGTGGCCGGGGCGCGCCGCGCCGCAGAGGCAGGCGCTCAGCGCCGGCAGGCTGACCACGGTCTGGAAGCCCGCCGGGTAGATCTGGCCAAGCGTCGGCGCGTAGAGCAGGTCGGTGCCGACGGCCTGCAGCAGCGCGGCGTCCCGCGTCTCGTCCCGCGGGTAGCTCTCGAGGTCGTCCGCGTCGTTGAACTGCTTGGGGTTGACGAAGAGCGTCGCGATTACCCGGTCGCACTCGGCCCGCGCCCGGCGCACCAGGGCCAGATGGCCGTCGTGCAGCGCGCCCATGGTCGGCACCAGGCCGATCCGCTGGCCCGAGCGGCGCCAGCGCGCGACCGTGTCGCGCAGCGCGTCGACCCGGCGCAGGGTCCTCAGCGCTTGCGGCCGGGCCGCCACGGCGCCGGGCCTTTCTTCGGTGGCGACCGTCACCCGGCCACCTTCCTCTGCTTGAGGGGCGGCGTCGCAGGGGGGAAGCGCCGCGTCGTGACGTCGTCGGCGAAACGCCGCGCGGCCTCCTCGATCTCGCCGGTCAGGTCGGCGTAGCGCCGGACGAAGCCCGGGGCGTCGGCCCCGGTCAGGCCAAGGATGTCCTCGGTGACCAGGATCTGGCCGTCGCAGGCCGGCGAGGCGCCGATCCCGATGGTCGGCACGGGCACCTCTTCGGTGACCCGGCGGGCGACCGCCTCGACCGTTCCCTCGACCACCATGGCGAAGGCGCCGGCCTCGGCGACGGCGCGGGCGTCGGCCAGCACCGCCTCGGCCTCCTCGGCGCTGCGGCCCTGGGTGCGGAAGCCGCCCAGCGTGTTGACCTGCTGCGGCATCAGCCCAACGTGGCCCAGCACCGGCACGCCCCTTCTGGTCAGGAAGGCCACGGTCTCGGCCATCTCGCGGCCGCCCTCCAGCTTGACGCCGGCGCAGCCGGTCTCGGCCAGCACGCGGGCCGCGTTGCGGAAGGCCTGGGCCGGGGATTCCTGATAGCTGCCGAAGGGCATGTCGACGATGACGCAGGCGCGCTTCGCGCCGCGCGCCACGGCGCGGCCGTGGGCGATCATCTGGTCGAGGGTGACGCCGAGGGTGGAATCCTGGCCGTAGAGCACCATGGCCAGGGAATCGCCGACCAGCAGAAGGTCGACGTGGGAATCCAGGGCCCGCGCCATGGGCGCCGAATAGGCGGTCAGGCAGACCAGCGGCCGGCCGCCCTTGCGCTTGCGGATCGCCGGGACGGTCACCGCCTTTTCCCGGCCGGGCTGGCTCTGGCCGATCACGCTCATGGCCGCGTACTCCCCCACACTCGCTGCTGTTATTCTGTGCACACTCTATGTTGCAGTGCACAATAACACAAGGGGGTCTCCCGCTAAGCGGTGTCCGGCTCCGGCCGGAGCAGAGGCCGGCAGAACCACAGGAGCCAGGGGATGCCCACGAGGGCGCCGAGCGGCGCCAGCCACCAGTGGGCCTGGAATCCTTCGAGGCTGGTCGCGGGCACGCCGCCGTGGAGAGCGGTCCCGACGAGCACCACCGCGAGGGCGATCGCGTTGTTCGCGCCGTGGGCGAGGATCGGCCCGATCAGCGAGCCGGTCCTCATGGCGATCAGCGACACGACGACGCCGAACACCATCCCGCCGAGAATGTCCACGTGCAGGATTGCGAAGATCAGGGACGAGAAGATCACCGCCCGGCGGTCGCCGTACTTCAGCCGCCAGCGGTGCAGCAGAAAGCCACGGAAGAAGACCTCCTCCATGACCGGCGCGACGACGACCAGCATCAGGGCGTTGAGGCCGTTGGCCAGCAGGGCCTCGGGGTCGCCGCGCCACCAGATCAACGGCGGGGAGTTGAGCAGCCAAAAGGCGACAAACTCCGGCTCGACCAGCGAGAGCGGCAGATAGAGCAGATACATGCTGAAAATCGCCACGCCGATCAGGGGGATGCCGAGAAGGACGTAGCCCAGCCCCTGCCGTCGGCCGGGTTTTGCCCCGAGCGAGAAGCGGCGGGCCCAGCCCGCTCTCAGGCCGGCTGCGCCGAGAAGGCCGGCCAGGAGGAGGTAGAGCGACAGACCCAGCACCGCATCCTCGAGCGGCATGTCCCAGGTATCCAGGTACTCCGGCCAGACGAACAGGAGGGCGACGAAGGGTGCCGCCAAGGAGAAGGCGAGCATGGCCAGCAGGACCCGCCCCCGGATCGAGGCGAGAACCACCGAAGGATCAGAGGTCATGGCCGCGTCCGGCCATCGCCGCCGGCCGCCCCCCGGCGCCGAGAAGGGCGCTCAGACGTCCTTCTCGGTGGTCGGGTCGATCACCTTGCGGATCGGCGTGATCTTGGTCGCGGGAAAGCCGCTGATCTCGGCGTGCTTGCGGATCACGTCCTCGTCCTTCGCCAGGTAGATGCAGAAGGTCTTGTCGCCGGCCACGTAGCTCTCGACCCACTGCACGTCGGGCGCCAGTTGCGCCAGGGCCTCGTTGGACTTGGCCGCCGCGCCCGCCAGCTGCTCGCGCTCCAGCGAGCCGACCTCGGGGATATCCCGCTCGATCATGTACCGGTTCATCGCCATGCCTTCCTCCCTCTCCTTGGTTTGACGTGGATGACTGAACGCAGAGGCATCAGCGGGCGCCTTGGCTGAGTGGCAGGCTGAGCCGGAAACAGGTGCCCTCGCCGGTCGAGCTGCGCAGGTCGATGGCGCCGCCGTGGGCGCGCATCAGCTCGCGGGCGATGGCGAGGCCGAGGCCGGTGCCGCCGGCCCGGGTCGAGCCGGTGAAGGGCTGGAACAGGTTCTCCTTGGCGCGCGGCGCCAAGCCCGGGCCGTTGTCGGCGACGTCGATCAGCAGCTTGCCGTCGTCGCGCCAGGCCATCACCTGGACCGCCGTCGCGCCGGACTCGATCGCGTTCTGCCCCAGGTTGGCGAGCACGCGGAACAGCTGCTGGCGGTCGGCCTCGATCTCGATCGGCTCGTCCAGGCGGTTCTGCCAGACCGCCGTGCCGTTGACCTGGCCGGGCAGGGCCTCGCCGACGTCGGCGATGAGGTCGCCCAGCTCGAAGCGCGTCAGCTCGAGCGAGGCCGGGCCCTCGCGGGTGAAGCTGAGCGTGTTGGCGCAGAGGTCGACCGCCCGGTCGATCGCGCCGACCAGCGTCGGGGCGGTCCGGCGCACCTCCGGGTCCCCGCTGGTCGCCATACGGTCCGAGACCAACCGGGCCGTCGCCAGGATGTTCTTGAGGTCGTGGTTGATCTTGGTCACCGCGATGCCGAGCGCCGCCAGCCGGGTCTTCTGGTGCAGCGCCGCGCGCAGCCCCTCCTGCATCGAGACCAGCTCGCGCTCGGCGACGCCGATCTCGTCGTTGCGCCCCGGGCTGCCGCCTGCGTCCAAGGCTGAGGCCGCGCTTTCCGGGTCTTCCCGGAAGGCGGTCATGGACTCCGTGATCCGCCGCATGGGCCGGACGATCAGGAGGTGCAGGGTCAGGTAGACCAGGCCGGCGGAGAACAGCGAGATGATCAGGGACAGCGCCAGGATGCGCTGGGAGAAGGCGATCATGGCGGCCCGGAGGGGCGCCTCCTCGAGCACCACCTCGACCGTGATGGTCTCGTCCTTGGGCGACATGCCGATCACCCGCAGCATGCGGTCGCCGTGGACGAAGGTCATGAAGGCGTCGCCGATCAGTCGGAAGAAGCCGCTCTCCCGAAGGTCGAAGGTCTGGTCGATGCGCTCCGGCTCGAGGCTCATCAGCATGAGCTTGCCGGCGCCGGGCTTGCGCAGCGCGATCATCTCGGCGCCGACCTGGTCGAGCAGCGCGCGCTCCAACTCCTCGCCGACCATGAAGTTCGGGGTCGCCTCGAGGGCCAGGATGGCGATATGGGCGTCGGCCAGGCGCTCCTCGAGGTAGACCTTGCGGAAGCGGCCGATCGAGGGCGCGTAGATCAGGACCTCGGCCAGCATGACGAAGGCCACGGTCAGCACAAGCAGCCGAGCCGAAAGCCCGGAAAAGACAGGCGATAGGCTGGTTTTGCCGCCGCTCATAACCGGCAGCTTACAGCACGGCGCAGGAAATTTCCGCGCGAAATCACCCCTCTGTGCCGGGGCTGCGCGGTTACCGGCGACCGCGGTCATCGGGACGCCTGGGGTTCGGTCTCACCGAGAAAGAAAAGGCGCGCCGCACGCCGAGGAGGAGAGGCCCACAAGGGGTGCGGTCGCGCCTTCTCCTGGACGCGCCAGGATCGGAGTCGGTTACGGCTACTGCGCCGCGCAGGGGTTGCAGGGGTTGCAGGTCGCCGCCGCGCAAGGGTTACAGGGATTGCAGGTCGCTGCGGCGCAGGGGTTGCAGGGGTTGCAGGCCGCCGCGGCGCAGGGGTTGCAGGGATTGCAGGCTGCAGCCGCACAGGGGTTGCAGGGGTTGCAGGCGGCAAGCTGAACCGGGTTCTCGGCGGGCTTCGCCGCGGCAGCCGGCAGCGCGGCGGCCGAGGTCGCGAGCGTGGCGACACTGAGCGCCACCATGGTCTTCTTGATCATCAAAGCCTCCTCTGGATCTGCTCAAACTACCTCATATCGAGCGGGTTCACATGTCTTTGCCGGAACCGCGAAGCGTTTCCGGCAAGACATGACCCGCTCTAGCGTCGGCGCCGCCGCGAACGGTGATCTCCTCCCGTGCCGCCCGGACCGCGCCTGTCGATGACTCGAATGTCGCACGCCCGTGTCCCCGACGCGATTCAACGAAAGCGCACTATTTTTCACATGTTTGTGAGACTCTAAGCGGGGAAGTGGCCCGGTCTTTCCTAACCGAAGCGCCCCAGGAAGCGGACGATCGCCTTGGTGCGCTCGCTGAACAGCTTGGGCATGAAATAGCTGCCCGCGGCCCGCTTGCCGACCTCGCCGAAGGTGGGATAGGGCACGATGGTGCCCGCCATGGCGCCGATCTTGAGCTTCTGCGCGATCGCCAGGGTCCAGGGCTGGATCAGCTCGCCGGCGTGGGGCCCGGCGATGCCGGCCCCGAGGATCCGGCCGCCCGGCCGGACCACTACCTTGATCAGCCCTTCAGTGCGGCGCTCGGCCTGGGCCCGGTCGTTTTCGGCGAAGGGCCAGCGCAGGACGTTGATCTTCTCGTCCCGCTCCCGGGCCGCGGCCTCGGTAAGCCCGACGTTGGCCAGCTCGGGTTCGGTATAGGTCACCCAGGGCACGGCCGCGCCGTCGGCGCTGGCGCGCAGGCGGAACAGCGCGTTGCGCAGCACGATCCCAGCGTGATAGCTCGCCAGGTGGGTGAACTGCAGGCCGCCGGCGGCGTCGCCGGCGACGAAGATCTTGGGGTTGGAGGTGCGCAGCCGCGCGTCGACCTTGATCCCGGCGCCGTCGTGGTCGACGCCGGCGGCCTCCAGGCCCAGTGCGCCGTGCACCGGGCGCCGCCCGGCGGCCAGCAGCAGGTGGCTACCGTCGATCGTCCGCTCGACGCCGTCCTGGTCCAGGGTCGCGCGCACCCCCGCGCCGGTCGCCTGGACCGCGGTCACCTTCGCGCCCTCGAAGACCTGCAGTCCCTCGGCGAGCAGCCGGTGGCGCAGCACCTCGACCAGCTCGGGGTCGTCCTTCGGCATCAGGCCGGCCATTTCCACCAGGCTGACCTGCGCGCCCAGGTGGCGGAAGGCCTGGCCCAGCTCGCAGCCGATCGGGCCGCCGCCGACCACGATCAGGTGCTCGGGGCGCTCGGCGAGGTCGAACACCGTCTCGTTGGTCAGGTAGGGCGTTTCCGCCAGACCCGGGATCGGCGGCACCAGGGGCTCGGAACCGGTGGCGATGACGAAGCGCCGCGCCTCCACGCGGGTGCCCGCGGCCTCGACCGACTGGCGGCCGGTGAAGCGCGCCTCGCCCTTCAGCACGGTGACGCCGAGCCCCTCGAAGCGCTCGACCGAGTCCACCGGCGCGATGCCGGCGATGACGTCGTGCACGTGGTCGTGGACCGCCTGGAAGTCGATCTCGGGCGGCTGGAATAGGACGCCGAGACTGGCCGCCCGGTGGTGCGCCTGGGCGGCGCGCCCGGCGACCAGCAGGGCCTTGGAGGGTACGCAGCCGTAGTTCAGGCAGTCCCCGCCCATCCTGCCCTTCTCGATCAGCACGCTGCGGGCGCCCATCTGGGACGCGCCGGCCGCGATCGACAGCCCGGCCGAGCCGGCGCCGATGACGCAGATATCGGCCTTGATGACGTCCGCCATGATCCCTCCCCACTCAGCCGGCCGGCCAGAGGTGATAGGACTAGGTGTGTCGGCGCGGCGCGTCAATTCGTCCGGCAGCCGGGCCCGCCCGGAAGGCCCCGGCTGGCGCCCCACCCGTCGTTGACAGAGCGGGGAGGCGCGCTTATACAGCCCCGTCAAAACAGCGGTAACAGCGAGATTTCGAGGAGTTCAGGTCGTGAAGCGCACCTATCAACCCAGTGTGCTGGTCCGTAAGCGGCGGCACGGTTTCCGGGCCCGCATGTCGACCGTGGGCGGCCGCAAGGTCCTGGCCCGCCGCCGTGCGAAGGGGCGGAAGCGCCTCTCGGCCTAGCTTTCCCTTCCAGGGGCGCGCGACCGCGCCCCCTTTCTGCGCCGGCAAGCCTCTATCCGGACCGACCGGCCCGAGCCCGACCGACGACCCCATTGATCCGCGAAACACGGGGGCCAGCGCGATGACTTCGACCCTCCGGCACCTCCGGACGCGTCCCGAGTTCCTGCGAGTCGCGCGCGCCGGGCTGAAGTGGGTCACGCCCGGGCTGGTCCTGCAGGCCGGGCGCCGCCCTGCGGCGCCGGCGGAAGCCGGCGAGGACGTCATCGGCTTCGGCCTGACCGCCAGCCGCAAGGTCGGCAACGCCGTGGCCCGCAACCGGGCCCGCCGACGCCTACGGGCGCTGGCGCGGGAAATTCTGCCGAGCGCCGGAAAGCCGGGACGCGACTACGTCATGATCGCCCGTGCCGAAACGCCGTCGCGCCCCTATATGGAACTGACCCGAGACCTCAAATCGGCGCTGGTCAACGTGGAACGGGTCGCCGGCAAGCGCGCGCGCGCCCGAGCCGGCGGGACCGGCGCCGGGGAACGCGCATGAAGCTCCTGAGCCTCGCGATGAAGGGCCTGATCCGCACCTACCAATGGACCATTTCGCCCTGCCTGCCGCCGAGCTGCCGCTACTATCCGAGCTGCTCGAGCTACGCCATCGAGGCCCTCGACCGCCACGGCCCGCTGCGCGGCGGCTGGCTGACGATCAGCCGTATTGCGCGCTGCCATCCCTGGGGCGGCGAGGGCTATGACCCGGTGCCCGATCCGGCCGCGGTGCGCGGCGCCGGGGCGGCCGGTGATTCCAGTCAACCCGGACCGGCTCTAGGAGAGCGCCTCGAGTGATCGACAATCGCAACCTCATCCTCGCGGTCGTTCTGTCTCTGTCGATCCTGATCGCCTTCGAGGTCCTGTTTCAGGGCCCCCAACGCCAGCAGCTCCTCGAGCAGCAGCAGGCCCAGCAGGCCCAGCAGGCCGTGCCGGGGACCGACCCGAACGTGGTTCCCCAGGGTGACGTCAGCGAGATTCCTTCGGTGCCCGGCGCGGCGCCCGCGGCCGGCGCCGAGCTCGGCGCCGGGCTGAGCCGCGCGGACGCGCTCTCGGCTGGGCCACGCGTCGCCATCGAGACCGAAGCGCTCCGGGGCTCGCTCTCGCTGGTCGGCGGCCGCCTCGACGACCTGACGCTTAAACGCTACCGGGAGACGGTCGACCCGGCGAGCGCCAACATCGATCTCCTGTCGCCGATCGGAACGGATCGGCCCTACTTCGCGAGCTTCGGCTGGTCGTCGGGCGACCGGGCCCTGGACTTGCCCGACTCGAAAACCCTGTGGCGCGCGGACCGGGACACCCTGACGGTCGACAAGCCGGTCACCCTGAAGTGGACCAACGAGCAGGGCATCCGTTTCGAGAAGGTTATCGAGATCGACCAGGACTACATGTTCACGGTCACCCAGAGGGTGATCAACCAGAGCGAAGCGCCGGCCGCGCTGTCGCCCTACGGCCTGGTCTCGCGCACCGGCCATCCCGACGTCCTCGGCTTCTACATCCTCCACGAGGGCCTGATCGGGGTGTTCGACGGGATCCTGGAGGAGCTCGACTACGAGGACGTCGAGGAAGAGCGCGTGATCCAGCAGGAGACCACGGGCGGCTGGATCGGGATCACCGACAAGTACTGGCAGGTCGTGGCCATTCCCGACCAGGAAGAGCGGGTCAACACGCGCTTTGTCTATAGCGGCCAGGGCCAGCCCGGCAAGTACCAGACCGACTTCCTCTACGAAGGGGCGACGGTTCCGCCCGGGGGAACGCTGGAGAAGACCAGCCGCCTCTTCGCCGGCGCCAAGGTGGTCGAGCGGCTGGACAACTACCGCGACACGCTGCCGGTCGACCGCTTCGACCTGTCGGTCGACTTCGGCTGGTTCTACTTCCTGACCAAGCCCTTCTTCTACATGCTGAGCTACTTCGGCCAGCTGACCGGCAACCTCGGCGTCGCGATCCTGATCGTGACGGTGATCATCAAGATCGTCTTCTTCCCCTTGGCCAACAAGTCCTATCGCTCCATGGCCAAGATGCGGAAGTTGCACCCGGAGCTGGTCAAGCTGCGCGAGCGCTTCGGCGACGACAAGCAGCGCCTGAACCAGGAGATGATGGCGCTCTACAAGCGGGAAGGCGCCAATCCCCTGTCGGGCTGCCTGCCCATCCTGGTCCAGATCCCCGTGTTCTTTGCGCTCTACAAGGTGCTCTTCGTCTCGATCGAGATGCGCCACGCGCCCTTCTTCGGCTGGATTCAGGACCTCTCCGCCCCGGATCCGACCACCATCCTCAACCTCTTCGGCCTGCTGCCCTGGGGCGCGCCGGAACTGGGCCTCCTGAACATCCTGAACATCGGCGTCTGGCCGATCCTCATGGGCATCTCGATGTACTGCCAGCAATTGCTCAACCCGCAGCCGCCGGACCCCATGCAGGCGCGCATCTTCCAGCTGATGCCGATCCTCTTCACCTTCCTTCTGGCCCAGTTCGCCGCGGGCCTGGTGATCTACTGGACCTGGAACAACCTGCTCTCGATCCTGCAGCAGTACGTCATCATGAGGCGGGCCGGGGTCCCGATCGGACGCGGCAGCGGGAATACCACCTGACGGGGAACCGCCTGCCATGACCGGCGAGCCGCCACAGGACGAGCTGCTGCCGGACGAGCTGCCGTTCGACGCGGCGACTCTGGAAGAGGGCCGCAAGCTCTTCGCCCAGGCCTGCACTTTCATGCTCTCGGTCGGCGGGCGCGCGCAGCTGCCCGAGACCGGCCTGCCGGAGATCGCCTTCGCCGGCCGGTCGAACGTCGGCAAGTCGAGCCTGGTCAACGCGCTGACCGGCCAGCGCACCCTGGCCCGAACCTCTCAGACGCCGGGGCGCACCCGCCAGCTCAACTTCTTCGACCTCGGCGGCCGGCTGATCCTGGTCGACCTGCCTGGCTACGGCTACGCCAAGGCGGCCAAGTCCGAGGTCAAGGCCTGGACCGGCCTGACCCGAGCCTACCTGAAGGGACGGGCCGCGCTGCGCCGGGTCTGCCTGCTGATCGACGCCCGGCACGGCCTCAAGGCGGGCGACCGCGAGGTCATGAACGACCTGGACGAGGCCGCGGTGTCCTATCAGGTCGTTCTGACCAAGGCCGACAAGGTCAGGCCCCAGGCACTGGCCGCCACGCTCGACGCGCTGGCGCGCGAGCTGGCGACCCACGTCGCCGCGCACCCCCAGATCCTGCCGACCAGCGCGCAGACCGGCGGCGGGATCGCCGAGCTCCGGGCGGCGCTGGCCGCCCTGGCGGAGCCCGACCCCGCAGGATAGAGTGCCGCGATGACGACGAGAAACATCGGCGAGACCAAGCACTGGCTGAGGACCGCCCAGACCATCACCGAGGCGCTGCCCTACATGCGGCGCTACTCGGGCAAGACCTTCGTCATCAAGTACGGCGGGCACGCCATGGGCGACCGCAGCCTGTCGGACATCTTCGCGCGCGACATCGTGCTGCTGAAGCAGGTCGGGATCCACCCCGTCGTGGTGCACGGCGGCGGACCGCAGATCGGCAAGATGCTCGAGCGCCTGAAGGTCACAAGCGAGTTCGTCGACGGCCTGCGCGTCACCGACAGCGACACCGTCGAGGTCGTCGAGATGGTGCTGTCCGGCTCGATCAACAAGCACATCGTCAGCGTGATCAACGATGCCGGCGGGACGGCGATCGGCCTGTCGGGCAAGGACGGCGCCCTGATCCAGGCGAGCAAGCTGCGCCGCACGCGGCGCGACCCCGACTCCAACATCGAGAGCATCCTGGACCTAGGCTTCGTCGGCGAGCCCCAGCAGATCAACCCGCAAATTCTCGGCTCGCTGCAGCAGGCCGGCATGATCCCGGTGATCGCGCCGATCGGCGTCGGCGCCAACGGCGAGACCTACAACATCAACGCCGATACCGTGGCCGGCGCGGTCGCCGGCGCGGTCGGCGCGGCCCGCCTGCTGCTGCTGACCGACGTGCCCGGCGTGCTCGACCAGGAGGGCAACCTGCTGACCGACTTGAGCACCGAGGACGTCCGCGCGCTGATGGCCGACGGCACGATCTCCGGCGGCATGATCCCCAAGCTGGAGACCTGCATCGGGGCGATCGAGAAGGGCGTCGACGCGGCGGTCATCCTCGACGGCCGAGTCGCCCACACCCTGCTCCTTGAAATCTTCACCGAGCGCGGCATCGGCACGCTGATCCGCTAGGCGGACATTCAGCCTACCCCGCACCCGACCGACGGTAGCCCTGGATGGCCGGATCACGTCCGGCTATGGCAGAGAAGCGCGGGTTCAGTTGGGGCCGATACCGTGCCTGTGGCGTGGCATTCAACCAACCTTCTCACCACAGAGAACACAGAGAGCACAGAGAACCAAAAAGGGAATTGGTTGCGCGCGAAGCGCGCCAAAAAGAACCTTTGGTTTTTCCTCTGTGTACTCTGTGTCTCTGTGGTGAAGCCTTTTTTGTTATTCTTCCCCGGCACGATGCTGCGGCAGTGCCTGCAACTCATCCCCCCACTGTCATGCCCGGACTTGATCCGGGCATCCAGAATAGCCTGCATGTGATGGGCGGTGGCCCTGGATGGCCGGATCAAGTCCGGCCATGACAGAGAAAGGGGGCCGCTTCAGGCGACTCCAAAG
>JAAUYK010085643.1_pt1 | contig 11625 bp, 13 predicted proteins | sample 7278021 | NCBI WGS metagenome assembly JAAUYK01 (sample SAMN14350223, study PRJNA611818) | marine sediment metagenome | isolation source: surface marine sediment (1.8m) | place: French Polynesia: Moorea | collected 2018-08
GGCCAGACTAAAAAGACGCTGGTAACGATCAAGGCCAAGGCTAAAGTCAGACGATCGATCTACCAAAGATGTCCGTGAGCAAGTTGCGTGGCGTGCGCTTGGCCGCCGCTGCCGGCACCTCTGCCGGCGGCCTCGTCCTCCTGTCCTCCGGGTATCTCGTGTGGCAGGCCTACGGATTGAAGACGTCCTCCGCCGCCGCCGGCGGACAGGGCGCACCCATGGTGGCCGCAAAGGCGAAGGAGTCCGACGGACCCGAATACATCCTGTTGCCGGAGAGCCTCAGCGACCGATTCAAGTTCGAGAAGAACGACGCGAAGGACGAGCTGAAGTCGCGCATCCCGAGGCACCTCCGGAAGCCCTGGAAGCTGCTCCGACAGGCCAACCACGGCGAGTATGAGGCGCATCTAAATGCAGTCAGGGAATTGGCGAAGCTCAACCTAAGCGATGGAGAATATAGACAGGTAAGTCGACTGTACATAGCATCGAAATATAGCTTTATCCTTTACTTTACTTATTTCGAACACCTCAATCAGATTGCTCAATCTTGCACCCGCGCCACCGCCGTCGGCCTGGCCCGGACCGCCGAAGTGGACTTGCGCTTCTTCTTGGCGCCGCCCCCCTGCCCCGAAAACATCACTCGAACAGCGACCCCCAAGCTCTTCCAGAGGATCCTTTCCGAGCTGCCAAGGACGCAGGACGTCAACGACTGCATTCGCTTCTTTACCTCGACGGCACTCGACAGTTATGTGCCTGGTACGGAAAATACAATTACTGGACTGTGAGTCGAAAATGTAACATTACAAATTACAATCCTTTTTCAGGCTGTGACGACGAACTGATTGCCGACGTTGACCTGGGCAACGAGTTCAACCGTGACTCGCACCACATTCTGGCCGTTGCCCTTCGGAAGCGCTACTCGGAGCGCAGCCTCATCGAGTTCTGCCTGCAGGCGCTGCTCAGCCACTCCACAGTGGAGACCCACTGCCAAAAAATGATCGACCTCGAGGTCCTGCCCGTATTCTCAAAGATTGTCAGGGACCACCCCAATAACGCCATGATCAAGAGCCTCATAGGCAAGATCCTGGCCAATTTGAGCCTCCACGAAGGTACTCACGACGCGATATTTCGCTCGGGTTGGGTCAGCCTCTTGGCGGCCTGGAAGCAGGACCCCAACCTTCTGGTCACGCTTCCGGCCACGAAGGCTCTGTGCAATCTCGACCAGAAGTACGGCAACGTGTACAGGCCCGGCATCTACCTGATGTTGCCCGAGCACCGCAGCGTCCGCCACATCAACGAGCTCAGCAACTGGGGCGTTGACGTCGTCTTTATTCACGGAATGCTAGGTAAATGCGGAATACACAAATGGAGCCTTTTATATAGCGGTCTAAATTCTTTTGTGCATAGGTGGCGTGTTCTACTCCTGGCGGCAGCTCGACTCGGATAACAGTCGCGGCTGGGGCACCCTCGATTTGGTCAGCACGCCCGATTACTCCTACTGCTGGCCAAGAGACTGGATGGGAGAACTCTCCAATGACAACAACGTCCGCGTGGTCGGCGTCGACTTCGACTCGTACCTCAGCCAGTGGGGCAACACGTGTCCCTGCGAAAGCTTCAAGACCAACCTGAGGGAGCGAAGCGAGGACATCCTAGAGAAACTGAAAGCAAGCGGAATCGGAAAGAGGTGGGACATACGTAGTATAAATGACTGGGGTGAAACAGAGACTCATAGTTCTTTTATTGCAGGCCTGTCATATTTGTCGGCCATTCTCTCGGCGGCCTCATCATCAAAACGATGCTGGTGAAGGCGTCGGCGTCGGCCAGCGAGGAAGACAGGGAGCTGGTGAGAAACGCGCGGGGCACCATCTTCTACGGCACGCCGCACGCAGGAACTGGCATGGCCAACTTGAGCACAGTCGCCAAGTACCTGTTCTTTCCCACTGCGGAACTTCAGGAGCTGGAGGAGGGATCGCCTCAGCTGGCAGAACTGAACAGCAGTTTCAAAGTACGTTTGCGGTTTAACTTCTTATAGCGATGCATTCTTAATCTCTTGTACATGAATTACGTATAGGAGCTCGTTGCCGAGAGTCAGAAGTCGAGTTCCGTCGGTGGGATCGAAGTCGTCAGCTTCGGAGAGTCGACGGCCACGCCGTACCTAGGTCTCGACATCACCTTCGTGCCTAAAGAGAGTTCGAACCCCGGTGTGGGGCGACACCTACAGGTTCGTACTTTGATACACGCAATGTAAGCTTGACATATGTAATACTGCACGCCGTTTGTCTTTAGGTCTCCGCAAACCACATCAACATCTGCAAACCCGAAGGAAGGCAGTCCGTGTTGTATCGGAAACTCGCCGATATGGTTGTCGATGCTCTGGAAGAAGCTACACCCTTTGAGAGAGTCTGATTAAAATTACCAAGTTAGATTTAAACACCACAAAGGTATACCTACTACAAAGAGGCGCCTAGTCGCGTAATATCCAGTACCTTAGACGTAATACTACTGTACGTTCTACATGTGAAGCATAATGCAACTTATACGCTATGTCAGTAAACTAAGTCAGAGAAACGATAGAACCGCATTGAAACCATACCCGCCTGTCACATCGTCGAATTGGTGCCTTGAGAGAAAGAACACCAATCATATTGAGATAATAAACGTACATACTATATGTATGTATATTGTTTGTACGTTCGAGCGTACAATTTCTTGCCCTATATCCTTCTCCCCGAGTTCGTTGGCCATTGCGTCTTCGTTGCTCCTACAGTATGTTGCACGTCGTTTCAGTAACTTTGCAATCGGATCTCTTTTTTTTTTGCTCCGCACTTTCTCATCGCCCGCTCGCCTTTCATTCATTGCTGACCACGCTGTGCAAGCTATACAATAAATATTACCTGTTGTAGGCCAAGAAGTCGATGTTGAAGAAGACGTGGTGGTTACGGTAGAGGCGCCCGCTGGAGTCGTATTCGGAGAAGAAGACAGGGTGGTCACCGGCAACGACGTCGTTGTAATTAAAGTCGTAGATGTCGAAATGGTGCTCGTAGTTGCGGTACTGGCGGCTATCGAAGTTGATGTTGTGCTGGCGGAGAAGGTAGTTGCAGTCGATGTGGTAGTAGTCGTAATCGCAGTCGCTGTGCTAGTGGTGGTCGTCGTCGACGTGGTCGTAGGCGTTGTTGTTGCCGTTGTCGTTGTAGTAGTGGTTGTTGTGGTCGACGCGGTCGTGGTTGTACTAGTCATTGTGGTGGTAGTGGTAGTGGAGGTAGTAGTGGTCGTTGTCGTAGTGGTGGTTGTTGTAGTCGTCGTAGTCGTGGTTGAAGCATCTAAAAGCGTGGTGAAAATTATGCCAAACACAATCAAACGCGCGTTCGCATGTGTATCAAACCTGCAATACATCCGGCTGGCAAAGTTTCGTTCCACGTACTGTCATTTTTGCAGAGGATGAACTTCTGCGTCGGGTACCCAGTCTCATTGAAGACGTGACCTGAATTGCAGGTGTATCTGAAAGGTGGGCAGTTAGCGAATTACGCATTTTGCTGGGAAAAAAGTTTTTTGTAGATAGCGGCGGGAATGAGACCAAAACACGTATGTGATTTAAATTGAAAGTTTCCAGCAGAGTCACGGTTGCCACCGTCCCTGTGTGCAATATGCCAATGTCCTGTAGAAACTAATCTCGAACTAGTGCCACCCGATTTTAAATGCGGAATACGCGGAAGGCAAATCGGTGCGTACGCGCACGTTACTTAATAAGCAATATGGCAGCGTTGCAGTATTGAAATGTCGCATTAATCCTCATATTAGCAGAATTGGCAAGCTAGTAAATTGGTTCATCTTCCGACTGCAGACCTGCATTTCATTTCGAACTAACCACGTCGTACGTATATGCATAGCCTGACCTGGCCCGCTAATCTGCACGAGGACAGTGGTGCGTTCGATCGTCGCCTGCCTATCGGCCTACTGTCGGCCTACCTACCTACTATACGGGCACCCAGGTCAAAACGAGCACACGATGTGAGCAGCTAGATTTCCATCCTAGCTCAGCGGGATAAGAGAGAGGGGATTGAGTCAGGAAAGGGGGAAGGGCACTCGCGTACGTCTCGCCCGTCGACGTCGCTCGCCTGCCCGGCGCTACTAGATACAGGCGCACAGGCAGGCTAGCAGTCGCAGAGAAGACGTCAAGGAGAGCGCTTGTGTGTGTAGTAGGCAAGTGGAGTGAGTGCCTATGGACACATCAACCAAAACTGAGAATAAGTGCGAAATGAGTTCAGCAGAAAAGGTAAGTCGATCGAATACGTCTGTAAGAATAGAAATGGTGTAGTAACTAACATCATCAATGTTTGGCCCCGAGGGTCCAGGCGAGCATGACGCGATTTCACTTTTATTGCGAGGAGCTACGTACTAGCAGCTAGAAAAATAATTTCAGCCGACTGGTCGATTAGAAAATTGAGGTGGCGAGTGAGATTGCACTTCGCTCGCTCGCTCAGTCGATCACTCGATGAAGGCTCTAGCTAAGCCCTCTCATTAAACCGTCCATGACTTCAATCGATCGATCGAGGTGCCGATCGAACGATTGCTCAATGCTCCAGCGAGAGTTAACTTTTCCGCTTGATTTGTCGCTTTCATATACGGAGTATATATTCGATTCGGTCGTTCATTTTTCCTTGGAATGGAGTCCACAACTTCGCTGCCAAAAGCGCCATAGATTTGGCAGGATGTTAGCTCGCTACGTCATCTTTTCCACGATCCAGTCGAGGTAGTCGGCGACCTTGGTGTAGACGCCGGGCCTGTTGGGCCTGCCGCACCCGTAGCCCCAGCTCGTGAGGCCGACGACCGACTGCCGGCCTCGAACCTCGCAGACCATGCCGCCGCCGCTGTCCCCCTGGCAGGTATCGACGCCACCCTCCAGGAAGCCGGCGCAGAACATTCCGCTACCGAGCTTTTTCGGCCCGTACACCTGAGGGGCCATGCACAGCTCGGTATCGAGCAAGGGGATTCGGGCCGCCTGGAATTGAAGGCAGAAAGTAAAGTTGGTGTAAGAATGTAGCCTCCAAAATAGGTACCTGAAGGTATCGCGTGAAGCCCGGTTGCTGCACTCCAGTCGACCCCCACCCGCTGACTGTGCAGTTCAGGTGCTCCCCATAGACAATGGTCGAATGTGGCAGGCAGGCGGGGACCACTCTGGACCCGAAACTGAATCCCCTGCCAGTCCTCGGGTCGGCCCGTATCCGCACCACGGCGATGTCGTTATTCAGGTAGAGGCCGACGTTGTACTCCTCGTGGTAGTGAACAGCGTCAACTTTGAACTCTTGCTCCTGCAGGTCGGAAACCTGCATGTCCCAGTCGCCGACTCTGATTCTGTAGACGTCCTTGGGATAGTCCTCCATGCAGTGCGCCACCGTCAGCACGTGGAACTCGGAGAGGATAACGGCGCCACACCAGTGGAACGACTTCTGCGTGCCCTTCAGCCGCACGCTGGCAGCCCAGGGGTTCGCCCCGGGCCGGGACTGCAGTCCGGCGGCGATGCGAGCGACCGGCACGCCGGGCACGTCCACCACCTCGGGAATGCCGCACTGCACCGCAGAGCTGCCATGGATGCGACCGGTGATCTCTGCTTCGGGGTTCCGGTACCTGATGACGAGTAAACATTTAGTACGTGGAACTTTGACTTGCAAAGCGGTTCTTACACTGCGCCGACCCTGTTGCTCTCCCTGAAAGGGACGCACTCAACGCCAACGTCCTCCAGGTGCTTGCATCTGTAGGTGGGCTTCCACGAGGGAGCGCGACATTCCTCCAAACTAGACTCGGATCCGTCGCACTCAATGTTCTGGATCCAGATAGGACCAGAGCCCGGGTTAAAGGCGGCCTAGCAGCATGATTAGTAATATTTAAGAGTTTTCAATTCCGACACGATAGAGCAGTACAGTACAGACCAACCTGTGAGTGTACGATGGCTCTGCCCTCGAATCCGAGCATCCTGCAAACGACTGCGCCCTCCTCCTCGCCGAAGTTGTCGTCACACACGGTGCCCCATACGCCCTTGAACCTGACCTCCACCCTGCCGGAGGTGGCGTTGTTGCCCTCTGCCAGCCTGACGGAGACGTCGGCGGCGCACAGTCCGGCGTCCTCTTCGTCCGACCCGTCGCTGCAGTCCCGGCGACCGTCGCAGAGGAAGTCGAGCGGGAGGCACTCGCCGCTCCTCCGGCACCGGAACTCCTCATCGGCGTTGCAGCTCTCCTCCTCCACTTTGCAGACGACGCCGGCCCACTCACCCGCCTTGCAGTCGTGCTGGCCCCACGGGTCAAACTTGCAGTCGAGAATGCTCGCCTCGTCGCCGGTCGCGCAGTTCAGCTCGTCGAGGAGAATGGGACCGGACCCGGACCCGAAGTGAGAGTTTCCAATGGCCTCCTTGGCGCCGAGGGAATACCCCAACTGCCTGCAGATCACGTCCGCCTCCTCCTGGTGGAAGCCGTCGTCGCAGATGCCGCCGAAGGGGTAACTGAACGCCTTCACTTCGACCCGGCCCTCGTGGGGTGTTTTGCCGCCCACCAGACGAAGTTGGAGGTTCGGTTCATGTCCACGGCAGGATTTCTCGTCGAAACTAAAAAAAAGTCGCTATTGAACAGCGATATTGGGTCGGTGCGTAAGAGTTTTACCCATCTCCGCAGTCATCCTTCCCGTCGCAGAACATTTCTTGCTTAAGGCATTTTCCGCTGGGGCATTTGGAATCCGTAGTGCACCTCAAGGCTTCGCTCGACAACTCGTAATAGTCCCATTGAGAATCCTCTGCTAGCGAGCCGGACATGCCCACGTTGCTCTCGCTCAGGGTGCACAAGCGTTTGGCCGCATGATAGTTGAACGACTTGCATGTGAAGTCGACTGCGCTCTGCAAATGGAAGACATCACTAGTATACATACACTTTACTAGAGAATTTCTCTGGAATGTAGGCACCGTGCAATGCTGAGCGCATGCCTCCGTCGAGGTGTGCAACCACCTCTCGACGTAGGGCACAGTCAAGCGGCTCCGGCCCAGCTTGTCAAATTTGTCCAGCTCCCTCCTGTTGCAGCTGCTCTCGTCGGCACCGTTCGAGCAGTCCCTATGGCCGTCGCAGACGTAGGCGGAGAGCACGCACTCGCCAACCCGGCATTGGAACTGGTCTGCCTTGCAGCGGTTCACCTGCGCCGGCGTCGGGAGGCTCGCCTCCACGGGGTCAACGGGCACAGAGTTAAAGCCGCCGGAGACGTCAGAGCACAGAGGGATGTCACAGTAGTCGAACTCGCCGTTGGGCGCGATGCACCAGGGCGCCGTGTCGCCGTCGGGGTTCCGGCAGTAATTATTGCCCTCGAGGTCGCCGAGGTTGGGAATCATTTCTTCGTCTGAACGAAATTAATTAAGTGTCTAAATTATATCTCTCTAAGCTACTCACGGCCCAATGTTTACCTAAAACGAATGAGAGTTCTGGCGAATTCCATGGCATGCAAAGATCTCCGGTTTCTCCCCTGTTCGCCGTCCCCCTGTACTCCCTTCCCTGCTCGTCCCCGAGGCACCCAATGTCTTTTTGCGGCCGCTCGCACACGAATGCCAGCTTTGTCCTCAATGTTTCCAAGCTCCAGAAGTAGTAGTCGGTCAGCCGCTGCTCCCTCCTGTTCCGGCCGCGGACGAAGTCGTGTGTTCGACTCATCTTTACGGCCATGGCGTGCTCACGAATGTCCAGGCTACCCTTCTTCTCGCCGCTCCAACCAGGCCACCACTGGCGGTACTCTACGGAAAGAGAAATTTCATTACAAATTACAGAATGAAGGAAAGTGATGTCATATACAGTACGTAGGCTTCTCAGTTCTCACCGTTCATTTTTTGCCCGCTTCCGTGCCAGTAAAACATTGGCGCCCTGGCAGTCCTGCTCCCCATCCCGCCAGTCCAGATCTCGGCCAGCAATCCCGGGGACAGGTTGCTGTGGAAGAGTATTTCAGAGAGGAAATCGTTCTCCTGCTGTCCCGTGATCTCGACCAGCTTCTTGCCTCCAGTCTTGCATGTCTCCTATAAAGGTAAAGGTAAGTTAATGGGCTTCGTTCACGAGATTAGGAATATGAAATTTTACTTGTGCTTCCATAAATGTGCTTCGGTTAAAGTAGACTGAATAGCAGTTTCCCTTCCACGGTACCTCTCCCTCTGCAATGGGAGATTCATTCCATAAGCAACTGAAGTGCGACAGAACTCTCCAAGACCGTTCTTACTATCGCAGACCGCGAGGCTATCGTGGACGCACTTGATCGAGACTATGTTCTCCTCCAGCTTACATCCGGCGGCGGGGTCGGACGAGTACCTGACGCGACACTTCTCCAGGCCTGTCTCGCTGCCGGAACACTCCACGCTGTCAGTCATCTTGCGCTCCCCGTTCACAGCGCCGTGCACTAAGCCCTGGGTTGTTGAACGCACTCCTCTGTAGATCGATTATGCGCAGGTAATGCCGTCTTATCGCCTACATAAAGCGCAATAAAACCTGGCGAATCCCAGCTGCTGGCAGACAATGTTAGCCTCTTTCATGGTCCAGGTGCCGTCGTCACAGACCAGTCCCCAGTTTCCAGAGTAGAACATCTCGAGGTATCCCGTATAGGGGGCACCCCCGCCGCGCAGCCTCACCTTCTGGCCGCTCGGAGGTGATGGGAAGACCACGTTGTGGCGCTCGACGTTGAACGAAGATCGGGCGAGGTCGCCGGGGGGGAGGAGGTAGTCCTGAAGAGAATACGGAATTAGGTAGGTCCTGCATGTTTAATCCTTTTCCTAGCCCGCAACGGTTCGTAGTACTCACATCGTATTCTTCATAAGCGTCGTCGTACGGATGGCCAGTGTCTTCTTCCGATGACGACGACGAGGAATCAGTTGTTGCGGGCGGTCTTTGCGTTGTCGTTCTTGGCGGAGGTGGGGCCGACGTTTGCGACTGGCACTGGGCCTTCGACGGAAAGTCACACTGAAGGCTCCTGTAATTAATCGAATTCCAGTACGACGACGCCTGAACAGTTATTCACGCTCACCTGGCGTTAAAGAGCGTCCCCGGAGCGCACTGCTGGACGAAGGGCCTTCCCTTCCAGCAGTTCGCAAACTTGCTACAGTCCGCGGGATACGGCTGCAGGCCGCTGTAGTCGCTCGGACACAGAGTCGCGGCGCCGGAGGTCAACTTCGCCCCTTTCGCAGTTGCCGTTGTCTTCGGCTTGGCCTTCGCCGGATTTTTGCAGCAAACCTGTCCTACCACATCGCAAATCTTCATCCAGGGCGTGAAGATTCCCTGCACGGTGGCGTCCGGCGAGATCTCTGGGACCTTGATTCTCCTCGGCGTGAGCCTCATCAGCGCCTCCTCCCTCGGTGTGATGGTCCTCACGAGGCCGTTGACGCAGGCGTAATCGGCCACGCACTCGTAGCCCAAGTGGGAGAAGTCGGCGCAGTTTGGACGGGAAAAGTCAGTGCTCTGTTGTCCTTGCGATGGCTAAAACACGTGCTCATGCTAATGGAAATCTCGTTGGGATGGTAATTTACCGGGCCCGGTGGGAGGGGGGCAGGGTAGTATGAAAGGTGGTCTGGGGGAAAACTGAAAGAAAACTCAAAAAAGTTGGTGGCGTGGGTCACAGGTGTTTGTCTAAACGGCAGAACCGATTTCAACGAAACTTTCAAGGGTGAGAACCTACGGGTTTCCAAGCGTCCTTCACAAAGAAAATATGAAAAAAAGTCCTTTTGGTGACTCACGGTGAGTACGTCAAAAAATGTCTTTTTGTCGTATTTGACCCTAAATAGCTCCTAAACCTTTAACTTTAGAACTTGCTTATGTCAAAAAATCCAATTCCTCTCGGGAAGGCACTGTGACTGTGTGAAAAGTGCATTTTGGCCAATTTTGACTGTCCATAGCTCCTAAACCAGTGGTTTTAGAGATGTCTGTTTGAAGTAAAAAATGAAGGTCTCGCTGAAATTGACCCATAATGTTCAAAAAATCCAACAACATTCCTCTCAGGAAGGCCCTGTGACTGTGTGAAAAGTGCATTTTGGCCAATTCTGACTGTTCATAGTTCCTAAACCAGTAGTTTTAGAGATTGCATCTTAAGTTGGAAAAGTGTTTATCTTGATGAAATTGACCCATAATGTTAAAAAAATCCGACAAAATTCCGCTCGGGAAGGCACTGTGACTGTGTGAAAAGTAGGCTCCTTAATATTGCTAGGAGTATAGCATGTCCATAAGCATGTGTAAACTTGGGTGCATCTGTGAAAGGACGTGCGGCGGGGAGAGCAATGTTCACCGCGAGAATGTATTAAATACATATATTCGAGGTTATTCTACTTAATTATACCTCTTCGCGGGAACTCTGCGCCACTTCGTTCCTGGCCTCTGCCGCCGCCGCCTCGCACCGGTCATTCCGCCCGTGTGCGGAGGCCCAGTTGCAGGTGCTGCTCCTGGGGTCGAACACGAGGGTAGCGGGGTGGCAGGACTTGAGAAAGGCCTGGCCATCCCAGCAGTCCACGAACTTGTGGCAGTCGGCGTCGTAGGCAAACTGACCGCGACTCCGGAGACAATGCTCACCTAGAGTCTTTGTTCTCAGCAGAGGCGTCGTAGTCGTGGTCGTAGTCGTAGTCGTAGTCGTCGTTGGCGGGGTTGTGTATGCAACTGGGTCATAATACTCGCGGCGGGGAGGGAGCACGCCGCCAAATTCGCCTCAAGGAGTATATATTGAATGTAGCTTACCTAGCTAAATTAGGTAACTTACGTGTTTCTTCACTTACCTCCATCCTCTAGAGAAGCGGCAAGGAGCCCAAGAAAGTTGTATACGTCGCCGTTCCCCTTCCTATCTCCTGAAGCGTCTCTCGCCTTCTGATACCTGACTTTGAAGGCTCCGTCGCTAGTGTTGATCGCGATACCGAGGACGATCACCAAAACCGTGGCGGGGTTCATCCCGGAAAAACTGAGTACGTGGGTTTGAGGCCTCTTTAAATATTTTTCATTTTTGCGATATCACAGCCGAGCGAAGCGTACGTGCACTGCATCACTTCCTGTTGGCTCGTGTTTTGTAGCTCCCGTTTGACGGATGCGCACTCAAGTTCAACGGACCAACGATGCTCAGAATGCGAATTCTTGGAGACGATTATGGCGTCATTGGTTTGGTGACGTTAACACGTCTCATTTGATAATTGCTTTTTGTACGCAAAACTGATTGTACACAGTCTGTTGTCACTCCGTCCTGCATGCATGAGATGCGCTTTGTGATCGCAGGCATGGGTCCATCACTTTCCTTCCTTGCTATACTCTCATGTACGATTGTTACTTTGCCTGGATGCTAGCGCAAAACTTTTACTATGTATATGCACTGGACAGTAGACCCTCTTGATATGACACTGCTCCGTGATGTACTTGAGATCGAGTTTTGAGTTACGATTTGGGTCGGTCGGCCGGGCGTTGTTTTCCGCCGAGATGGGAAACTGGGGAAATCTCGTCTTCTCGTAAACTTGACCCATCTTCTGCGATCGATTGAGTGAGTGAGCGATCTCCCGTCTTGCCTTAACCTCTCGCACTCTATCATAAAACAGCTAGCTAGGCAGATGTGACACAATGACGCATTAATTAGGAGACCGCAATGCCAAGGATCCGAGAACTA
>JAAUYK010006033.1_pt1 | contig 11623 bp, 8 predicted proteins | sample 7278021 | NCBI WGS metagenome assembly JAAUYK01 (sample SAMN14350223, study PRJNA611818) | marine sediment metagenome | isolation source: surface marine sediment (1.8m) | place: French Polynesia: Moorea | collected 2018-08
GAGAGAGAGAAAGAGTTTAATAGGGGGCAATGAGAGGATTCTAGCACATACGTATGTATGCATATAGGCAAGTGGCTAGAGACGTGAGCAGCGACTTTTCTAGCTTGCCTTCCCGGCCGGCCGGCCGGTCTCTCTTTTCCCACGTGGCTGCCTGCATAGCCGGATGGCCGGCTGTTCGAGTGAATGAGTGAGTGAGCGTATCAAGGGCACGAGATCTACTATTGTCGGAAGGAAGAGGAGGGAGGAGTGGGAGATGAGAGGATGGATGGATAGATAGCTAGATACCCCTCCCTGGAAGGCAGCTAGGCGGGCAAACTCATTGTTTTACGCTGACTATACGGAATACGTACGAAGGTAGGCAGGCGCTACAACAGCCGGACAGAGCTCCCCTCAGAGCTAGACAAATAGCCAAGGCCGAATGACTCAAGCGGAGGGCTTCGCTTTTTTTGCCTAAATGATGAAATGTCAGTACATAGCCCGAGGAGTTTTGGCAAAATGCCGTCTCTAGTAGAATATGTTGCAAAAGTATCTTTTTCTCTGGCGGCCAACCGTTGCTATTATTCCGCTCGTCCGGCCGGCGAGCGAGCGAGCGAGCGACCTAATTCAATTGTCGTCCTCATTACCGCATGCAACCAGCCTAGCTAGCTACGAGTACTTGCTGCACGCACGTACGCGTACGTACGTACGATCTCTAGCACGTACTTGGACGACGCGCGCGATGCTTGTTCATGCTCCATGGTTTTCCTTTAACGAGCTACAATATCTAACGTAGAAACGAATTGAAAAGGCAGCTATGTCTGAAGCCAGGTCGACCTCTGAAATAATGTGTATCATGTCCGTGTGTGCGGAGAAAGTCTGCACCTGGAACCCTTCTGACAGGATGGGGAGGGAAAAGCAAATTTGATCCAATACTAGAACTACATACTACTCATCAATAGTAGATTATTTTACATAATGCATTCTGTAGTAGCGTGCTTTTTCTCTGTATAAATCCTCTGGAGATCCCTCCGGGAACGCCCGCCCTGCTTCGTCTGGTCCCATCTGTCGGCATCCCAACACGAAAGAAGGTGCACAGCTAGCTTGACTGGTTCATCGTAGAACAATGCGTTATTAGTTAAGAACGAATGTATGGAAATGAATGGCAAAAAGTCAGGACCACCACCAGATATTTCAATTTGTTTTCTTATTTTGGCAATTAAACGTAATTGGATCTTCTTTCTCCTATGACAAGGATTCAATTTGTAGAATGCGGAATCATCTCGTCAAAACATCGGCGGTTCCTTTAATCAACAAAAGGGAATCGAACAGGAAACTTTTTCTAGCCTGCGGTACCCTCTGGAAAGTGATTAAATTGTGGACCGGGCGAGCGAGAGAAGGTAGAAAAATTAATTCTTTCTTGTTTCGCTCTGATCGACCGAGCGAGCACCATACTTCATGTTATATTGCAATTTAGGCATTTGCATTATATACGTACTGTACAGTCTTATAAGTACTTCTATCATGCTAGCTGCATGCGTGCTTGACTAGCTGGAAAACTCGAGATAAAGATCTCGCCCAAGTGCTTTTTTATTACTCCCGGTTATATACGTGCACTCTCTCGTCGCGTTCGTTCTCTCTTTTGCACTCTCCTCCCCCTCTCTCTCGCACTTCCCTCCTTCTCCCCCTCCCTTTCTCTTTCTTTCTCCTGCTCGCACCCAAGCCTTTCTCTCTCTCTCTCTCTCTTTCTCTTTCTCTTCCGTCACACAGACAATAAAATGAAAATTGCCCGCCCCGGCGGCGGCTAGCTCCCTACCAGCCTTTATTGCTTTGCAGCGAGCGAGCGAGCGAGGCGAGGCGAGGCGAGGCGACGCGACGCGACGCGACACTCGGCCACAAAACTTGGCCAGTATATTATCCTCCCTCCCTCCCTCCTCTTTTGATCTGATGCAGCTTCTCCTTTGAACTGACTGCATGGTCGCACGTACTGTACTGTACAGGCAGCATGAAATAGACCTTGACCCGAGGAGTAGGACTGCATGTTTAGGATAAGAAGCATGCATACTTCTGCCTCTCTCGCTCGGACATCGTTGTTGGTAGACAGGGGGACAGGCCGGCCGGCCGGCCGGCAGACACTGCGGCAAAGATTGTGTCCTCCGTCCGGCCGCGCCCGCGCCCGCGCCCGCCCGCGCCCGCCCGTCGGTGCAAACAAAAAAGCGCCGAGACTGAGTCAGGAGTCATGCAGCTAGGCAGCATGTGGGCGGACGGACAGAGGGACACATTAATCAGACAGCCCGTCCGTCCGTCCGTCGCATCCTCTCCTCTCTTTTTACTCAGGCTTCCTTCCTTCCTTCCTTCGATCGATCCAAGTGAGGCATGCTGGTGTCTTGCTTGCTTGGGCAAACACGCATGTTTGTGGCAGCTACCTAGCTAGCTAGGAAGGTAGGTAGCCAGGCATTGGCTTAATTTCCCGAGGCAGTACTATATCGACTATAACGTCGTCGGCGCTCTAATGCGTAGTAGCTCTTCGTAGTTGCAACCTTCAAGACCACTCGTAAGGTAGACATCATTCATATTTCGCTCTCCGGGTGGCCGGCCGACCGGCCTCTCTCTCCCCTTGACCGACCTGCCTGCCTCGGGAAAGGCAAAGCAAATGCCTTCCTTCGCGCGCGTACGTCGCGTCGCCGCCAGGCAACAGGTTCAGATAACCAGATTCTCAATATTGGCAGGCAGCGTACGTCATGCAGGCAGGCAAGGCACGCACGCACTCACAACCATATTGGTGGAATTTCGGGGCAGCTATAGCTATAGCTAGGGCCGGCCTGGAGCTTAAAGACTTTTCATGTCTTCGTCTAATACAAGAAGAGGCCGCTCGCAACGTACGTAAGTATAGCGCGCGCCTATCGTCTACTACTAAGAGCTAGGGTGGAGGGAGACTTTACGATATTTATATGTGTATTCGCGTATTCTCCAGAGTGTTCGTTTTCCGTCCGGCAGGAGGCTTGGCCGTCCCTCCCTGCCTAGCTAGCTGCCTGCCGTCTCTCCATCGCTCAAGCGGAAAGTGCGTATACGATCCGTCAACACCCAACGCTGCACGCCCAGACGGACGCGGACCTGAGCGAAGAGAGAGAGAGAGAGCTACACAAGCGAGAGACAATTTTTCTTTCTCCCCTAGCTAGCTAGCTAGTTCCCTCCTTCAAAGTATAAACAGAGGAACGGACGGACGCGGACGCGGCCTCACGAAGATACGGAGGGAGGGGCGAAGAAAGAAGAACCATTCTGTATAAATATTCCATTTTCGCGTGCATGCGGCAGAGCGGGAGCAGCTGGCCCGTCAGTCCCCGTCGCGTCGTTCACAGCTATAATTTGTTCATTTGCTACGTATTGTTGATACGATACATACGATGAAATATACTCATGAGGACCTCCACTTACGACGTCCACTGTGCGTGGATGTATACTACGTATGTAGCTTGCTCACGATCCGAACCGTACCGTACGTAGAAGCTAGCGGGCCAAACGAGCGAGCTGCTCTTTGGGTTTGCCCGCCTAGCTGCCTTGCTGCTCGCTCGCTCGCTCGCTCGCTCGCTGGCCCGAGAAGATAAATTAACTTGGTCGGTTGGGGCCATACTACTAGCACAGCAGTCACTTGGGGAGAGAGAGAGAGAGAGAGAGACGGAGGACAATACTGAAACTTCAATAGCGCTACTAATACCAAGCGTTCCCTTCCGTCCACTGCCAGATGCAAATTCCCATTTCATATATGAAGTTTGCAGCATATGCGTCGATGCCTTGATTTGCTTTCCTTCCTATATATATATATGAGCCCACCCGCTGGCATTGATTGCCCTCCCAAAGAAACTATCATGGACGTACGGAGAATTAAGGAGGGAAGGAAGGAAGGACGGGCCGAGCAGGCTATTCCCAGTACAGTGTTTGAGACCAAACGATGGTGACAACACGTGGCATACACACAACAGTATATATGTTACGCAAACACAATCTGAATAGCTAGTAGTGTATACGTGTGTATAGCCGCCCATCTATAGCTACTACTCTGTCCGTCCGCCAATTCGTCTTCCTCCATTTAGGACTCGTGATGGCATCAATGGCGGTTCAATTTCCGCCGCCTGCCTTCAGCTAGACCCTCAGACGCTGTGCGCAGTCAGTCCCTAACCGCAGCCGCCCGCACGTTGGCTGGTTGGTTGGAAGCGGGCGGGTGAGCGAGCGAGGTTATATAGTTGGAAGAAAAAGCAGCGCGGCGTTCGAAGCAGCTCCATGCACTTCGTCGCTGCTGGAGGGAGTGGAGATGGGCCTATTTTCATTAGAAACAGTATACGCGCAAGTTCTTCCCTGCAGGCTAGACTAGCTGGCAAAACCCGCCGTCCGCGTCCGTCTACTAGCTAGCTGTGTGTTCGAGGGAGGAAGACTTTAAGTGGGTCGGTGGAACAAAAAAGAGCTGGCGCCCGCCGACCAACCAACCGCCAATTTGTTCACGAGGAAGGCAGTTAGCAAGTGTTCAGGACGACATGGAGTATACTGCTACAATGCAGTATACATAGGTATACTATGTGGCTCACCTGCACGTCAGTCTCTCCGAATTTCTTGGGCAGGATGTACTGGAATCGTTCGTGGGCGACAAATTTCTTGCGCGAATCTGAAGAGGAAACAATCTAATCATGCGAACACGATCTACCATCTGTGCATCGTTCGTCTCTCTAAATACCAACCCAGGATTGCCATGATGTAGTTCGCGTCCTTGTGCGTGACCCCGTCCTGCGTCTTGGTCTGCAGCAGCCGCTCCACCTCCTCCAGGTTTTCGCACTGCTCAAGCAGAGTGATCGTGTAGTTCTCGCACCTGCAATTAACACGTACAGCTTCATGAAGAGAAATGGCGACTTAATTCGTGTCGCATCGTCGTCTTGATTGCACGGACAATGAAAGTACATGTACCCAGCCGCTATGCTCTCGAGCAAGGCAGGGGTGCTAAAACCATCCCGCGGCCTCTACATTGCCTACAATAATCACTTCAACGTTGCTAGTGGCAGAACGTAGTAGAATTTGTCATTCCTACGCCTGTTTGCTCTTTCTTACAAGGCGTCGCGTCGCGTTGTCTGTCCCCGGCGTGAAATAAATATCAATTAGATGGAATTGCGGTGACGCCGACAGCCAGCGCGGCGCTCGCTCTAAAAATCTCTGCTCGCCTCAATCCCCTGCCGGCCGCGCCGCCGTTCGACCATGCAAGCAAACGTATGTATTCCCCGCCCCGCCTGGTCAATTAGGTAAACCGAGAACGCACTCGCTCGCTCACTAGCTGGTTGGCTAGGTGTGCGCACACATGTACCTATGTACGTACATGGCTTTAGTTCGTACAAACAGCGCCGCGCCGGTCGACCTAAAAAGCTAGGCCATGTGTACACAGCCATGCATGCGCCCGTACGTCCGCGTCCGTCTGCGCGTCGATCGCGTGCATTTTGCTGTCTACAGCGACCAAATCGTTACACCGATACCGCGACATAGTATATATAGCGTCGATCACACGTTGACTGAAGGGGACGAACGGCGCGCGCAAGCTAGACATCTACTAATGGCCTCTCAATCTCGCCGGGCCACCGGTAGCCATTCAACGCAAGAGGTCGATCGCCTCCTTTCACAGCCAATTCTAGAGACTGAGCTTCTTTCTTACTCTCTCTCCCTTCCAGCTTACTCTCTCTCTCCTCCAATCACTTAACCGGGCAATTGGACGTTCAGGAGAATCGATAGCAGTTGAAAAGCAAGTAGTAGTGCCAGGAATTGTAAACTTTTATCTATTATCCGACATGCATGCGCCCTTAAATCGTCCTTCCTTCCCTCCTTCCTTCCGTCCGTCCGCAGTTAGTTCGACTCCAGTGATCAATTAATCGACCGAGATAGAAGCACTATCTGCAGTCAGTCAGCACCGCGCGCGCGTCCGTCGATTGCGGAAGTGACCGGCGATCGATCGACCTTTCAACGGGTTCATTGCATGGGTAGAAAGAAAGATAGAAAGTAAGTACGTACGTATATGAAAGTCGTACGGATTCAATCCCTTAGTACGTAGTGGCCACGCAGTGAGTGCTCGTATCGTCTTAACAATGCGATCGACGTCCGCGTCGCGTCCGTACCTGTGTTCAATCTCCTGGTACTCCCTCTTGTACTCCGGCGTGGCCTTGGCCTTGGCGCCGGCCTCGCACGCGAACTCGAAGCACTTTTTCACGGGGCAGAAGAACTCGGAGCTGACGTCGTTGGTGTTCTCCAGAGTGGCGATGATGTACGCGGGGCTGGTGATCGCCTTGAACAGCTCGATGCGCTTCAAAGGGTCGGTGATCTTCTCGTTGCGCTCGAGGCGGTAACCGTATCTGCATATCAAAGCAGTTACACCTTAATTCTCCAATTAATTAGTTTCCGCATCTACCTGAATAGAATTTTGACTCTCTCGTAGTCGTCCCTCTTGGCGGCGTATAGCATGGCGTTGGTGTTGACCTTTGGGCCGCCGCCCGTCGACCCCGCGTACGCCTTGCTCTTGTGCGTGAACTTCTTGGTCTTGTTGCTCTGGTTCCACTTCAGGATGGAGTGCAGGATCTGGCTGTTCTCCTCGGCGGCCGCGCTGTACACAGCGTGCTCGATCAACAGGTTCGTGTCCGTCAGAGTCTTGATCTTCTTGTTGTTGTGGAAGTTCGTCAAAATGCCTTAATTAGTGGGAGAAAACGTACTACGCATTAGTGCATGACTAGCAACAGCTCATCTAGCTCGCTCGTACATACGGTACGTATATATAACTACAGAACATACGTATATATAGTCATCTTGTCAGAGCAGGTTGGCCATGGCATACGCGCATTATACGTACTTACGTATGCATACTGCGTGCAGTACAAGACTTGCAAAGGCGACAAGCGCCGTTAGGGGACTTACAGACTGAACCGGCGGGCCATGCAGCCGCCGCGCCGCGCCGCGCCGCTCCGTCCAACCGCTTCCATTTCGTTTCTTATCCCAAGGGCGCAGTTTCGCTAGGAGCTATACGAACGGACGGACGCGGACGGACGTATACTAAAACATATATAGTACGGCGTTGGAAGCTAACAAGGTAGTTGAAATTGTCATATCTTTAACCTTTTCCTGTTGCGCATACCACTTCATTGATCCGGCCAATAGCACACGAGAACCCTGAGGATAAAATTTGCGGCCGGGCCAGCCTACTAGCTAGCTGCCGGTCGGTCGGTCGACCAACTGATGCAACAGCTTCGAAGGGTCGTTCCCTAGCTACTAGCTTGCCAAAAATGATTTATAGCTGGCGGGCGGGCGGACGGCTTTTTCTCCTTGATACGGACGCCTCCCCTCCGCCTCCGTACGAAGGCACTCTTTTCTCTTTTGTGCTCGGCTTATGTACGTACATACGCGTGTACGCGTACGTACGTCCGTAAATTCATTCTTCGATCTGTGTACTCACCAATGCATAGCTGTTCGTTTTGGCTCTGCACAGCGCACGTGAGCGCCTGCTTGATGGTGATGTCCACGTTGGCCCTGGTCTCCTCGCTGGCGCCGTGCAGGAAGTCGATCAGCTCCTCGACCAGCTCGAACTTCTGCACCTGGCCGGCGCACACGTTCACGCACTCGCGGCAAAACTTCTTGTCGTTGAACAGGCTGTGGTTGATCTCGTCCTTCAGCACCGAAGTGTCCTCTTCACGGAGCGCCTATGTACGTAGGTACAAACGTGCATACGTTACGTAGGTACAAGGGAAGGGGGTAGGTAGTACACTATTTTTTAGCGTGTACGTTAATTCCACCAAAGTCAGACCACGAGAATTGGTGCTCAATGACATGAGTCACATGAGTATACGTACTGTATACGTACGTAGATGTCAGTCAGTAAGTAAGTCAGCTAGGTACGCACTTGCAGTATGGCCTCTCTGCTCAGATCTCCTACTCTGGTCATGCCGTTGCAGAAGAGCGCGTCCACGGATTTGATCTCCCAGGAGAAGCGCATCTCGGGGTACAGGGAAGACATGGTGACAGCGGCCAGGCCAGGGGAGGAGGCTGCTGGAAAGAAGGAATGAAGAAAGAGAGCCGCTTAGCAACCTAGCTCCCGGCGCATGTCCCTCCCCTTCCCTCCCCCTATGACCGTCTATTTGGAGAGCAGGATGAAAAGCGAGTAAGCGAGCGGGCGATAAAGGCCAGCTAGCCGCGTCCTCGATCTAGCTTCTTCCCTCCCTCACACTCACGTGCTGCAGCTATACTCATACTAGCAAGCTAGTGTCATGCCATGCCTGGACAGACTTAAAGCCCAAAGGTTGGTCAGCGAATTGTTGTTAAGGGAGCTAGGATTCCATTTCTCGCCTCTAGCTCTTGATGTGTCTGTCGGCTACAGTATTAATTAATTTTGCGCAAGGAAATTCCAATTTTTGTTAAGCATGTGCTCCTCGTCCTCTATTCCACTATCCTATCGGCCGCCTTACAACAGACAGTAACAGCTTGAGCAGATTGCTGAGGGTACGCAAGCAGGCAGGGTCGGCCTAGCTCGATCCTCACTTGGGACAGACACGTGGTGCATGTCGAACCAACGCGGCCGGAACAGCTCGTAGGATAAAAGTTTTTTGCCACCCGCTCGCTCGCTCGATCGATCGATCGCTGGCATTGGCCGGCCGGTCTCTCGACTCAGCCGCGATCGCCATTCTCTCGGTCGGTTTTCTGACAGATTTACACGTGTACGTGTACCAGCAAAAGAGATAAAGGGGAAACCTAATGCATATTGACGTTTAGTTCCCACTCATCATCAGTTCATCACTTACCCACTGTAGTAGAACTACAAATACGTGCGTCGTGGGGCTAGATCTTTGTCTGCCCTCTGTTGCTCTCCAACCGGCCGTCTGTGGCTGAGACTACAGCCGCTTCCTTCCTTCCGTCGTCGGCGAATCAATCGCTTTGCAGGCCGGTCGTTCGTTCGGTCGATCACCACCACTTCACTTCATGCCCAGACCGACCGACCACACGTACAGACTACAGACCATGCAGACGGCCTTTTTTCCTTCCGTCCGTCGACGCTATCTTCTTCTCCGCCACCATGCACCGGCCGCGTGTCTTCTTTTTCTCCTCCTCCATAAAGCCTGCTGTCCGTCAAGAAAGCTAGCTGATCCCACGCACGCTCGCTCGGCTAAAGCCTCTCCTCCCTCCCTCCGCTCGTTCCACCCCTTCCTTCACTCCTTTTCTGGCCGGCTAGCTCGATCTCGGTATCGCCGGCACGCTATTGGACGACCACGTCGACGTTTGTGCCTAGAAAGAGAGGGAGGGATAAAAGCATCAATGTCATATCGGTTATGCAGTTTGCCTCAATATAAAATTGGAGAATGATTCAGGAGTGCTATACAGACTAAATGCGCTGCCGGGCTACTGGACATAACTCACATAAGAATTACGGTCCGTCCGGACGAGACGACGAACAGAGGGACGGAAAGATGCAATCAGCAGATTAATTTCCAACGTCCGGCGCCCGCCCGTCACGGCATCTGGCTTCAATGGTGGATCACAGTGGGACGAATAAAGAACCACTACCACGTACATGTCCATATATATTCATTGACGGTGAACAGCTAGGAAGATGGCCGGGTGCGACAACATACCTTACGAAGAAGTGTTCATTGGACCCCCTACCGATTACGGGAACAACTGTGTCCTACTCGTAGTTCTCTCAATCTGATTGCAGTTTCCCTAACTGCTGCCTAGCTAGCTGTTTTATGGCCTGAGTCCGGTCCGCTCCGATCAACCATGCAGCCAAGTCCAAGCGAAAGGAAAAGGGGCGGGCCGGGCACGCAACAGTTTGGAGCTAGAGAATGACTCGGTCGGTCGGTCGGTCGGTCGAGCCATCTGATAATATCCCCACTCTCTTGGGACTACTTAACTACGTAATACGTACTGTATGTGAGTATAGAAGATCTTCTTATTGCCGATCAAAGTGTGTGATGTCCAGTGAAAGATCTAGGAGCAAGTATGGAAGTTTGCTTTTAGTACGCATGCTCTCGTCCTTGCGCTGGTCAAGCTCGCTGACATTGTGTGTGTAGTATGGTTCTGGCTCACTGATCGACTGACTGAAGAAGCTACAAGACTGGAACGGCTCACTCGATCGGTGCATGACTGGGCAGCATCTAGCTGGAAGGCTGGCAGGCAGGCAGGCAGGCAGGCTCTCATCAGAGGCCCTGATGAGTGTGTTTGCCTCACATCGCAGTAAGGCAAAGCAATAGTTCCCTTCTTCCTTCCTTCCTTGCTCAAAGACGCAGCCAGCTAGGCAGCTATAGCTCGCTCCACTTGCTTTCACACGTCCAACCGCCATTTCTAACAGCCGGCCGCCGTTAGCTAGACAGAAGCAAGAGAGAAGCAGAAGAAGAAACGTCTAGCTTATGACGTACGCGTACGTAGCAACAGGCCAGCTAGACAAATTCTCCTGTTATTCTCCCGGCCGTCGTCATAATCCGTCTGCAGCTAGGGTGAAAATGGGCGTGCGTGTTTCCTTCAACTGCATGACTGCTGAGATGACGGGCTGGCTGGCTGGCTGGCTGGTGAACGCCTTTTCCGTGACCCAAATCCAAATCCAGCTGCATGTACGTCAGTCACCACCGCATGCAGGAACATTCTTCGATGCATCCGTTCGTTTAATTTCGAATATGGGTTCTTTCGCCAGATCGATTTCAAATTCGAACTCGTGCAATAATAATATTCGCGGTGCGCCGGTGTGGGCCTGGGCCAGCAGTGTGATATTATGTTCTGCGCGTGCGTTCGTCCGTATTTTTTGCCCACGTACGCGCACGCTCGCGCTCGCTCGTGCTGCTGACAGACAGACAGACAGATCGACGTGGCGCAGTACGCATACGTTCGTTCGATACGGCTGCTCGAACAACAGCCAAAAGGGGGAAATTTCGCCACATGAATTTTTCAGCCCTATCTCTCTTTTTGTGGGTCTGGTCGACTATCTAGAGGGCTGTGACTGTGGCTCTGGCTATGAGGAATGAGTGGCGCATTTACCCGCACGTAGCGAATATACGTAGATCCTGGCTGGGAGTCACTATAGGGCGAAATCCAGCCAGCCGGCCACCTCGCTCCTTTTCTGCTCTAAAGACGAATTTTATCCGAGTCATATAGTAGATGGCCGAGCTAGCGCGCGAACTGCAGCAGACAGACGCAGCTAGCGCCATATACTACGTATGTACTATAGCGCCTCGCCTTACTTCCTTGCTACAGCCTCCAAAGTGTAAAGGAAAGAAAGGAGGGGTACGAAAGAGCAAAAATACCTTTTTGCTTTCGCAAGCAAATAAATACCACATGTAAGTAATAGACGCCGCGCCGCTATTCTTCCAATCCTGCCCAAGAGAAACTTTGAGTTATATGTACTGTGCTTGGTGCATAGCTAGCAGTACAAGACGAGCAAGGACTTTTTTTCCAACTTTTTTGTACGTTGCAGCGCGAGCGAGCGAGTTACGCGGCGGAGGACGAAAGCCCACGCTATTCTGCATGGTAGGTGTGTCGGCGGTATGTATAACGTGCTCCTGCTTGTCGCACTTAAAATGGCGCACAAAGTTTGCGATTGGAATCTTGCCTGCTGCATGCTGTACGTGATGACACGACCTACGCTCCCCGAATA
>JAAUYK010045154.1_pt1 | contig 11621 bp, 10 predicted proteins | sample 7278021 | NCBI WGS metagenome assembly JAAUYK01 (sample SAMN14350223, study PRJNA611818) | marine sediment metagenome | isolation source: surface marine sediment (1.8m) | place: French Polynesia: Moorea | collected 2018-08
GGCCACGCCCTGCTGCTTGATGGCCTGCCCGAGTGACTGCAGGTAGGCGATGATTGCGATCATCTCGCTCCTCGCCTCCGCCTCGCTGAGCTCGACGCCGTCACCGCGCAGGTCCGCGACGATCTCTTCCATCTCCCGCCGCGCGTCCTCGGGCGCGTTCTCGATCTCGGCGTCGCTGTAGGGGTGCCCGAGGGTGCGCAGCGTCCGCATGCGTGTCGAGGTGAGCGAGAGGTCGAGCTCCCGGTCCCGCAGGAACGCGAACTCCGGCATGTTGGAGCGCGGCTCCATGTTTCGCGGGTTGATGAAGTGCAGCCAGTGCCAGGAGTGCGGGTACTTCCCGCCCACCCGCGCCAGATCCGGCCCGGTGCGCCGCGATCCCCACAGGAAGGGGCGGTCGTAGATGCCCTCGCCCGCCATCGAGAAGCGGCCGTAGCGATCCGTCTCGGTCTTGAAGGGCCGCACCTGCTGACTGTGGCAGGTGTTGCAGCCCTCGCGGATGTACAGATCGCGGCCCTCGAGCTCGAGCGCCGAGTAGGGCCGTACGCCGGCGATGGGCTCGATGGTTCCCTGGAGGAAGAAGGGCGGAACCAGCAGGGCCAGGCCGCCCACGATCACGCACAGGAACGTGAAGAACGTGAGCGTGCCCCACTTCAGCTCGATCGGTCGGTGCCACTCGTAACCCATGGCTAGCGTCCCCCTCCCACAGCGGGTGCCGGTGCAGCCGCCATCGGCGCCGGGACGGCCGCGCTGCCGACGCGGATCGTCATCAGCACGTTGTAGAACATGATCAGGGCCCCGGAGAGGAACAGGGCTCCTCCGCCCGCGCGGATGACGTCGTAGATGCGGATGGCCGAGACCGTCTCGATGAAGGTGTAGGCGAGGCTCCCGTCCGGATTCACGGCGCGCCACATCAGGCCCTGGGTCACGCCCGAGACCCACATCGGGGTCACGTAGAGCACGATTCCCAGCGTCGCGACCCAGAAGTGCACCTCCGCGAGCCGCAGGCTGTAGAGCTTCGTGTGCCACAGCCGCGGGACGAGGTAGTAGAGCACCGCGAAGCTCGTGAGCCCCACCCAGCCGAGGGCGCCCGAGTGCACGTGGCCGATGGTCCAGTTGGTGAAGTGGGACAGCGAGTTCACGGTCTTCACCGCCATCATCGGGCCCTCGAAGGTGCTCATGCCGTAGAAGGTCAGGCCCACCACGAACATCTTGAGCATCGGGTCGGTGCGGAGCTTGTCCCAGGCGCCGCGCAGCGTGAGCAGGCCGTTCAGCATGCCGCCCCAGGAAGGGAAGATCAGCATGATGGAGAAGGCGGCTCCCAGGGTCTGGGTCCAGTCCGGGAGCGGCGAGTAGATCAGGTGGTGGGGCCCGGCCCAGATGTAGATGAAGATCAGCGACCAGAAGTGCAAGATCGAGAGGCGGTGGGAGAAGACGGGCCGGTTCGCCTGCTTGGGCAGGAAGTAGTACATCAGCCCGAGGATCGGAGTGGTGAGCAGGAAGCCCACCGCGTTGTGGCCGTACCACCACTGGATGTTGGCGTCGTGCACCCCGGCGTACATCGAGTACGACTTCATGAGGGACACGGGCAGCGCCATGCTGTTCACGATGTGGAGCATGGCGATGGTGAGGATCGTCGCGATCCAGAACCAGATCGCCGCGTACATCTGCTTCTCGCGGCGGATGGCCAGCGTGCCGAGGAAGTTCACGCCGTAGGCGACCCAGACCAACGCGATCGCGATGTCGATGGGCCACTCGAGCTCCGCGTACTCCTTCGAGGTGGTGTGCCCCATCATAAGGGAGACGGCGGCGGCGACGATGATCGCGTTCCAGCCCCACAGATTGAAGCGCGACAGGGTGTCGGAGAACATCCGGACGCGGCACAGGCGCTGCACCGCGTAATAGCTGCCGGCGAACACGACGCCCATGGTGAAGCCGAAGATCACGGCGTTCGTGTGGATGGGTCGGATGCGCCCGAAGTGCAGGTAGGGCCCCAGGTTCAGCTCGGGCCACGCCAGCTGCAGCGCCGCCAGCAACCCGACCAGCATTCCGACGATCCCCCAGACCAGCGCGGAAATCGCGAAGCCCCGGACCACCGCCATGTCGTACTGCACGGCGTCGGCTCGATCGCTCACACAAACCTCCTTTCCATGCCCTGTGGCCGCGGCCATGGCGGCCTGGGGCTATGCAGGAACGATGCCTCGCGTAAAGGCGCGTTGTTCCACAGTCTAACCGCCGGGTTCTGGGGCATAACCCCCCACACACGGAATCGGCGCGAGGCGCAATGCCTCATCCCCGGCGGGGAACGAGCCCGCGAGAGAGGGTCACTCTCCTAGACGCCGAGCAGCCGCTTCTCCTCGTCTCGCATGTCCTGGCGCAGCAGGGTGACGAGGTCGATCAGGTTGCGGCCGACGAGCACCGGGGGGCGCGACGGGTCCTGGAGCCGTTCGAGCGCGTGCTCGAGCAGCTCGCGCTGCTCGCGGTGGTCGTCCTCGAGACGCTTGACCAGGTCTTCGCCGCCGCCCTCGCGCAGCGCCGGTGCCAGGTGCTCGTCCTCCCAGCGGATATGGTCGAGCAGGATCGCGAGCAGGGCCTCGCCCTGGGAGCGCAGGGCTCCGGTGAGCTGACGCTCCCCGTTCACGACCTGGACCGCGAGCTGCTCGAGATTCTCCAGGGTGCCCAGCAAGTGCACGTGATCGTCGAGAACCCGCTGGCGGACCTGTTCCGGGCGCATCGCGATACTCCTGGGAGGCGAAGAGCTCCTAACCTGCCAGATCCCCGAGCAGGGCCGCAACAAGCAAGCCCGAGCGGCTTGCGCGGACGAGCGCGTGGCAGGGAGCGTCCGCGACGCACCCTCCGCACCCGTCGCTGTGTCCCGCGGGGCCCGCCGATCCGCGGCCCCACGGAAGCGGGGATCGACGGATGCGCGCCGGGCCTGGCACGGCGCGTGCTAGTCCGGGAGGATGGGGGGGCCGCCTCGCAAGCCCCACACAGGAGACCCCATGAACGTCCAAGCCATCCTCGTGCCGGTCGACTTCTCCGAGCACTCCGCCAAAGCGCTCGACGTGGCCGTGGGCTTCGCCAGGGCCTTCTCGGCGAAGATCCACCTGCTCCACTCCTATCCGCTCAACGTGGGCGGCATCTCTCCCTACGGGCTCGTGATTCCGGAGAACCTGGATCGCGACATCCGGGAGGCTGCGGAGCGCCAGCTCGCCGAGTGGGCGGAGAAGGTCACGAGCGAGGGGATCCCGGTGGAACGCCACGTGACACCGATGTTCCCCTCGGAGGCGATCGAGAACGTCGCGAAGGAGATCGGGGCGGATCTGATCGTGATGGGGACCCGCGGCCTGTCGGGAATCAAGCACGTGGTGCTGGGGAGCGTCGCGGAGCGCGCCGTCCGCATCTCACCGTGTCCGGTGCTGACGGTGAAGTCGGAGGACGAGTAGCGGGCCACCCGGGTTCCGGCCGATGCGCTCGGGCGGGCGGCTCGGAAGGAGGATCGACTGGACGGACTGGACGGGGAGGCCGGCATGTCCGGGCCGCAGCTCGACCCGCTCTCCCACGCGGGGCTCGCGGCGCTCGCCACGCCCGCGCCCTACGCCGGGGATGCGAGCGCCTCCGAGGGGATCGAGTGGAAGCAGACCCATCTGTCCCACGTCTTCCTCAGCCGCGAGCGCGTCTACAAGCTCCGCAAGCCGGTGGACCTGGGCTTCGTGCACTTCGCGAAGCGCGCGGAGCGGAATGCCGACTGCCTGGACGAGCTGCGTCTGAACCGCCGCCTCGCACCCGACGTGTATCTCGGAATCGCGCCCCTGTGGACGCGCAAGGGGCGGCTGTGCGTCGGGCCCGTCGCATCGGATCTCGCCGCGCCGGACTCCCCTGGCGGCGAGGTGCCGGAACACTGTGTGGTGATGCGTCGACTGCCCGAGGGCCGCGACGCGCTCTCGCTGCTCGAAGCGGGGAGCCTCACCCCCGCCCAGCTCGAGCGGGTGGCGGTGCGCATGGCCCGCTTCCACGCTGCCCACCCGCTGGGACCGGGGCCACGCGTCGACGCCGAGGGGTGGGTGCGTCACTGCCTGGCCCCGATCGAGGCCAACTTCGCGTCGCTCGCCACGGCGGATCCCGAGCTGGTCCCGGCGCAGCAGCTCTCCCACCTGCGCGATGCCGCGTTCACCTTCGCCCGGGATCACGGGGATCGACTCGTTCGACGCGCCAGCGCCGGGCGCTGTGTCGATGGCCACGGAGACCTGCACCTCCAGCACGTCTGGTTCGAATCCGACGACGCCGAGCCCCTCGTGATCGACTGCGTCGAGTTCGACGCCTCGCTCCGGACCCTCGACGCGGCCTCCGAGGTGGCCTTTCTCGGCATGGACCTGGAGTACCGGGGCGCCCCCGGGCTCGCGGCCCACTTCCTGCGGATCTACGCGCGCGAGACCGATGACTTCGATCTCTACGGCGTGCTGGACTTCTTCCTCGCCTACCGGGCCGCCGTCCGGGCCAAGGTGGCGGCCATCGCGGCGGGCGAGCCCGAGGTCGCGGCGCGCCAGCGCGCCGCGGCGGCCGACAGCGTCCGGCGTCACCTGGCCCTCGCGGAGCGGGCGACGTCGCGGCGCGGGACCGGTGCGCTGCTCCTGGTCGGCGGCGTGGTGGGCTCGGGCAAGAGCAGCGCGGCGGCGCGGCTCGCCGCGGCGACCTGCGGTGTGGTCGTCTGCTCGGATCGGCTGCGCAAGCGCCTGCTCGGGCTGGGTCCGACCGAGCGGCCCGAGGCGGGATGGCGTTCCGGCGCGTACGCCCCGGAGATCACCGAACGGGTCTACGCCGGCGTGCTCGAGCGTTCGGGTGCCCGCGTGGACTCCGGCCGCACCGCGAGCCTGGATGCGACCTACGCGAGCAGGCGACACCGTGACGCGGCCCGCGCCTGGGCCGCTCGACGCGGCGCGCGGGTGCACTTCGTCGAGGTCCGCTGCGCTCCGCAGGTCGCGTTGCGGCGGCTGCGGGAGCGCGCAGCGCGCGACGAAGACCCGTCGGACGCCGGTCCCGATCTCTACGCCGCCAGCGTGGCCGCCTTCGACCCCATGTCGGAGTGGCCGGCCTCCGAGCGGAGCGTCGTGGAGACCGACGGGGCCGACTGGGAAGCGGAGCTCCAACGCATCGGCTCGCGGCTGGGCTGAGGGCGCGGTAGGGATTGGCGGGTGTCGGCTCCGAAGGCGAAAGGCTCCCGGCGAATCGGACCGGCGGGTCGGCTCCGCGCCGGGCTTCGTCGCCACGGCCTGGTCCGTCGCCCCTCGGAGCTCCGCAGCATGCTGCGGGCGGCGGACCTGCGCTTCACCCGTGGCAACGCCATCGAGCTGTTCGACGACGGTCGCGGGGGGCTCGAAGCGATGCGAAGCGCCATCGAGGACGCGCGCAGCCGGATCCACCTCGAGACCTACATCTTCCGCGGCGACGACACGGGGCGGCGCTTCATCGAGGCCATGGCGGAGCGGGCCCGGGCGGGCGTCGAGGTGCGTCTGCTCTACGACGCGTTCGGCTCCCTCGGGCTCGATCCACGCGTTCTCGAGCCCCTGCGCGCCGCCGGGGGGGACGTGGTCGCCTTCAATCCACTGCGTCGCCTGTACCCGCGCTGGGCGCCGCGCCGACGCGACCACCGCAAGATCCTCGTAGTGGACGGCCGTGTCGGGTTCGTGGGCGGCCTCAACGTCGGGGACGAGTACTTCTACGGACCCCAGCCCGCGGAGCCTCGTGCCCGCTGGCGGGACGCCCACGTCCGGATCGTCGGGCCCGCCGTGGCGATGCTCGAGGCCGTGTTCCTGGAGAGCTGGTTTCGCGCCGACGGACCCGATCGTCCCTGGATCGGCGCCTCCGAGGCGTCGCCACGCGAGGGCGGGGAGGCGGTTGCGGTCCTGGCCGACGGCCCCACCTACCACCGACGTCGGGTGCGGGACCTGCTGATCGACGCCCTGGGCCGGGTCCACGACGAGGTGCGGCTCGCGACTCCGTACTTCATCCCCGGCGCGCGGCTGCGAGCGGCGCTGGCGGCGGCCGCGGAACGCGGCGTCCGGGTGGAGCTGCTGCTCGCCGGCTACACCGATCACCCGGTGCTGCGCTGGGCCGCGCACGCGCGCCTGCCCCCGCTGCTCACCCGCGGCGTCCGGGTCTTCGAGTACGGCACGTCCATGATGCACGCCAAGGTGGCGGTCTTCGACGCCCACTGGGCCCTGCTCGGAACCTCGAACCTGGAGCGCCAGAGCCTCGAGCACAGCTACGAGGTCAACCTGCTGGTGGCCGGAAGCGGCCTTCCGCTGAGCCTCTCGCGCATGCTGGAGGAGGACATGCGTCGCTCGAAGGAGGTCACCCTCGAGGATCTCGCGGCGCGCAGTCCCTGGCGTCGGCTGCGCGATCGGCTGGCGGCCCTCTTCCTCACCCGCCTGTGAGTTCGGGGAGCGGCGCTCCCCGGCAAGCGCTGGGACGAAACGTCGCAGGGTGGGGTATCCTGCCTCATCGCGTCGGCCGCGAGCTGCGCTGCGGACCCCGTGGTGCGTCCGCGCACGTGGCATCCTTCGTGCATTGGAGATCCGCGAGGAGGTTCGCCATGACTTCGAGGCAGACAACGGTTCGAGAGATCATGCAGACGGAGGTGGCGACCCTCTCGCCGGGCGAGCGTCTCGACCTGGCCGACGACATCATGAAGCTGGGCCGCGTGCGGCACGTCCCGGTCGTGGAGGGCGATCGACTCATGGGGGTGGTGTCGCACCGGGACCTGTTGGCAGCCTCGCTCACCACGGCGCTGGAGTTCGATCCCACCGCGCGACGCTCGTTCATGCGATCCATCGAGGTGAGCGAGGTGATGGCGTCGGAGGTCGTCACGGCCTCGCCCGACATGACCCTCGGCGACGCGGCCGCCACGATGCTGCGGCGCAAGATCGCGTGCCTGCCGGTCGTCGACGAGAGCAACAAGCTGCTCGGGCTGGTGACGGAGACGGACCTGCTGCGCGCCGCCTTCGGAAGCGCGTCGGACGAGACGGACCCCGAAGCGGGGGAGGGGGCCGGTCACCGACTCGAGATCGAGCTCGAGTCCCTCGAACGGCTGCGCGACGAGCTGCGCCTACAGATCCACCTGGGCAAGGCGGAGGCCAAGGAGCGCTGGGAGGAGCTCGAGCAGAAGTATCGCGACGCCGAGGCGAAGGTGCGTGCGGTCGCGTCCGAGCCGATCCAGGAGATCGCGGACGCGACGAGATCGCTGCTCGACGAGATCCGCGAGGGCTACCAGCGCATCAAGGATGCGCTCTAGCGGACCGCAGGAGGCAATCGGTGTACGAATTTCTCGACTACCAGGTCCAGGACGTCATGTCTCGACCGGTGACGATTTCCGAGAGCACGACCCTGGGAGAGGCGGAGGAGCTGCTCGAGAAGAACCGGTTCAACGCGGTTCCCGTGGTCGACGAGGCGGAACAGCTCGTCGGGCTGGTCACCACCCTCGATCTGCTCCGCGCCTTCACGTTCTCGGAGGACACGATCCTCCCTCCCTACGACGAGATCATGCGCAAGCCGGTCTCGACGGTGATGACGCGGGACATCGCCACCGTCTGCCCGCGGACGCCCCTCACGCGCGTGCTGCAGAAGATCGTCGACACGCGCAACAAGAGCTTTCCGGTGGTGGACGACGAACGCCTCGTCGGGGTGGTGGCGCGAGAGGACGTGATGGCGGCGCTGCGCAAGGGCAGTCAGGGCCTGAAGCCCTGATGGGCCCGCCGGAGGCCCGCCCGCAAGGCGATCCGGCCGGCCTGGCGCGCTAGCCCGCATTTCTCACCAGGTCGCGTCGCGAGGCGGTGCAGATGGGTGTGATGACAGGAGATCTCGACCGAGGGAAGCGGAGGCGTAGCCGAAGCTACGTCGAGCACCCGCAGAGAGAGATCTCCTGTCAGCGCGCCCAGATGCGCTGCCGCAGTAGCGGCCTGGTGAGAAATGCGGGCTAGGGCCAATACCGTTCATTTTACGATCCGCACACGGATCACGACTCGCCGCTGCCCGGGCTGGGCGCGGCTGCGCGTGGGGAATCCGCTCATCTTTCGTTTGACGGCACGCTGATTTCGTCGCCCCCGTCTCGACGAGACGCGCTCCTCGAGAATCTCCTCCAGGACCAGCTCATGGAGCCGCGTGAGCTCCCGAGGGGGGAAGTGCCGTCGTGAACGCGGGCAGCTTGCGGCGCACGATGCGGAACGTGTGGACGAAGGACAGCGTGTCGGGATCCGTGTCACGCTTCAGCGCGGCTTCGTGCATCAATCCCCGGATCGCGAAGTGTGCCAGGAGCAGTCCATAGATCTCCTGCGTGACGAGCTCCGGGGTCTTGCTCCGCAGCACGATCTGACGACCGCGCAGATGCGTCTTGAGCTCATCGAACGCGTTCTCGATCTCCCAGCGCTCGTGATAGAGGGCGGCGAGATCCTTCGCAGGCGCCTTCGCTTCGTCCAGGACCGTCGTGATCAAGCGATACAGAGGCTCGGCGTCTTCGACGCCCTCGAGACGGTACTCGATGACCCGGACCCCGACGCCGCTGCGCCCCTTGCGCTGGTCGGACTGGCACGCGTAGATGCGGCTGAGGTAAGAGCCGTCCGGCAGGCGCCGATGGCAGGGCAGGATCTGGTTCTTCTTCACGCGCCAGACCAGATCCGCTCCCGTCGAAGCGGCGGCCTGCCACAGCGCGAAGCCGTAGAAGCCCCGGTCCGCGAGGCACAGCATCCCCGGCCGCAGCGAGGCGATCGCGGCCAGCGCCAGGCGGCTCTCGGCCGTGGCGTACGCTCCCAGCTGGGTCCCAAACAACACATGCGTCCCGTTCTCGACCAGGGACACGAAGCGCAGCTGCGGGAACGCGCTGTGGCCGCGGGACGCACCGGGATGCCCGAACGCGGCGGCGTTCGCCTCCGAGTCGGCGACGTCCAGCGTGCTGCCATCGAGGCTCACCAGACGCCAACCGCGGAACCACGCGCCCCGAGTCCGGCCGACTGCGATCGGCTGCACCCGCTCTTCTACCATGCGTCGCAGCGGCTCCGCACCCAGCCGCGCCCGCGCCATCGAGATCGCCGAGCGACCCGTGCGCCGTATGCGCCGCGCCCCCACGGTGACCCGAGAAAGCCCCTCGACCAGAAACCGCAAGACCTCGCCGTACGACACATCCAGCAGCAGCGCCATGGCGATCACGTAGTAGAACACCACGCGTGCGGGAAGCTGACGATGACGGCGACTCTCCCGCCCCGTCTCTGCGAGAATCCGATCCACCTCCTCCATCGGGAAGAACCTCCCGATGGCTCCCAGGTGAATCTGGTCCGTGACCCGTGCCGGCTGCCGACGTACCCGAGCGGTGCGTGCCATCACGCCCCTCTGCGGGGGGAAGCACGGAGGACGTGGGGTGGGTTCACGCGCCAAGGTACCGAAAAGCTGACGAAATCACTGCAACGTGAACGGTATTGGGGCTAGGGCGGGGTGCTGAACCAGCGGTCGTAGGCGGCCCGGAGCAGGTCGGTCTCGGTGAGGAGTCCGATCAGGCGGGAGTTGGCGCGGTCCTGCACGACCGGAAGGCAGCCCATGTCGAGTCGGCACATGCGCGTGGCCGCGATCTCGAGCGGCGTCTCGGGCGTCACCGCGTTGGGAGATCGGATCATCAGGTCGCTTACCTGGAGGGACGCGAGGGGGATCGACGAGGCCTCGTCCTTCTCGGTCGCCGCCGTACGGCTGAGGGACTCGCGCTGCAGATCGCGGTACGTCAGCACCCCGAGCACCTGACCGCCCTCCACCACCAACAGATGCCGAAGGCGGGCCAGCTGCATGATCTGGGCCGCCTCGAGGAGCTTGTCGCCCGGGGCGACGGTGATGAAGTCCCGCCGCATCACGTCGGCCACCCGCTTCGGTCGCGCCTCCGCTCCCGTGCTCGGCATAGCTTCCCAGCCCTCGTCGGAACGCCCGCCGCCCGATCCTGATCGGCTTCGGGCCCTCCCAGCCAGGTGCATTCCGCGTGCCAAGCAGGCCGGCGCTCCCCGAGGCCGATGGACTGTCGGTGGCGGCGCCCGCTGGCCCATCCCGCCCCAGTGTCCGGGCCGGGACGAGGCGAAACGGACCACCGGCGTTGACCGGAGGCCCCGATGGGGCGACGCTCCCCCATGGATGCCCTCGGAAGACCTGCGACAGCGCCTGACCTTTCTCGGTCTCGACGACACGGATCGCCGCCTGCTCCGCGACCTGCGTCCCAGTCTGGAGAAGAACGCGGACACGATCGTGGCGGCCTTCTACCGCCACCTGCTGTCCTACGACTCGACCCGGAAGCTGCTCCGGGATCCCGAGGTGAAGCAGCGGCTTCTCGCCAAGCAGCGGGAGTACCTCCTGACCCTGGCGGATCCCCGCTTCGACGAGGCCTTCGTGGATCAGCGGCGCCAGATCGGGCTGGTGCACGAGCGCATCGGGCTGGAGCCGCGCTGGTACATCGGAGCCTACTCGACCTACTTCTCGCTGCTGGTCCCCTACGTGGACGACGTCTGCCAGAACGACTGCGATCGCTGCTCGCGCACCCTGGTCGCCCTCCAGCGTCTGCTGACCTTCGACGCGCAGCTCGCCCTCGAGGCCTACATCGAGGCCCACGAGAAGGACATGGAGTTCCTGACCCACGAGCTCGCGAGCGAGGGCCAACGCCTGGCTCGCGATTTCGAGCAGCAGGCCGCTGCGCTGCGCCGCACGGCGCGTCGGGCCCAGGCGGCCGAGGAGCTGGCCTCCCTCGCCACGCTCGTAGCGGGGCTGGCCCACGAGATCGGGACCCCGATGGGCGTGATCCAGGGTCACGCCAAGCTGCTCGAGTCCGCCGTGAGCGGCGAGAACGCCACCTGGCGGCTCAAGACCATCCAGGAGCAGATCACCCGCATCTCGCGGATCATCCAGACCCTGCTCAACATGGCCCGTCCGGGCCCGGCCCGTCGACAGCCCGTCGCGCTCCCTCCCCTGATCGAATCCACCCTCTCCTTCGTCGCCGAGAAGCTGGCCCGCCGCCGCATCCGGGTGGTGCGCACCCTCGATCCCACCGTCCCGTCGGTGCTCGGAGATGCCGAACGGCTGCAGCAGCTCCTGCTGAACCTGGTGCTGAACGCGGCGGACGCCATGCCGGAGGGCGGGGAGCTGCGCCTCTCGCTCGCGGCGCCAACCGACGACGAGCTGGCGGTGCGGGTGGGCGACACCGGAAAGGGCATTCCCGAGCGCGAGCTGCCCCACATCTTCGACCCCTTCTTCACCACCAAGGCCGCCGGAGAGGGAAACGGCCTCGGACTCATGGTGGCCAAGGGCATCGCGAACGATCACGGCGGTCGTATCGAGGTGTCGAGCGTCGAGAACCAGGGCACGGAGTTCGTCGTCTACCTCCCGGTGCCGGAGCCCGGAGAGGACGGGCCCTGAGCACCGCTGCCAGCGACGCCCGCCGCCGTGGGTGCTGCGGCGGGGATGCGGCGCCACGCAGCGCGAGAAGGGGCCCGACCGGGGGTCGAGACGGGTCCCAGACGGGTCCCGGACGGGTCCCCGATGGGTCCGGGAGGGGTCCGGGAGGAGTCCCGGATGGGGCGCGCTGACCCAAGCGTGGAGGCGCTTTGCCA
>JAAUYK010047657.1_pt1 | contig 11618 bp, 9 predicted proteins | sample 7278021 | NCBI WGS metagenome assembly JAAUYK01 (sample SAMN14350223, study PRJNA611818) | marine sediment metagenome | isolation source: surface marine sediment (1.8m) | place: French Polynesia: Moorea | collected 2018-08
TGCAAAGCAATGACCGCCAGCAGATTCAAAACCAGATCGATACCCTGCTGGGCGGAAAAACAGAATACGAGATTTTTCATTACGGCTTTGCGGACTGATAGGTTAGAAGCCTTCTCAGAAATAGGATTTTGGTTCAAGATCGCGACGGAGCCTCGTTTTCCAGCATAGCTGGATTCCCCGTCTGATCTTATATCTTTGTGGGTCGCAAACCGGAGGCATACTTTTTTGTATGTCGAGGATTTGAAACGAGGCTCCAACAAAGATATTGGGCCAAAAGACATTTTTGAGATGGATTCTATTCCTTTTTCCAGCCTCTCTGCCCTGATTGGGTATAATCCCGGACCAATTTGATGGCTTCTTTAAGGCCCTTTTCCTTTGCCGTTTTGTAAAACAATTGGCAATTGGGATTGGTTTTACTCAGCAATCCGTTGTAAATCGAAATCTCCTCGCCATACTCAATGGCATTTTTAAATCCCTGCGCATCTAAAGCACCGTTCAGACCGACTTTGGCCACTGCTACCGTCTCTGACGGCAGACTCGCAATCCGATGGCAGGTTTTGACCACTTCTGATTGAAGTTGCTCATCTGGAAACGCCTTGTTCACCAACCCGACGGCCGCCGCCTCCGTGCCGCTGATGACGCTGCCCAGCAGGATCATCTCTTTGGCTTTTCTGGCCAACGACAGACAGGGAATGCTGTTGTAATCGGGTGTAAAGAAAAAGTCGATTTCCGGTTCCCCCAGGGCCGCATCCTCGGCCGCGTAGACCAGATCAGACCCCATCGCCAGTTCAAAACCGCCCCCCAGGCAGTAGCCTTCGACCATGGATATGGTTGGCTTCTTGCAATACCAGAGTCGTTTGGCTGTGGCGCTGGAAAGATCTTTGACAAAATCGCGATACGGATCCGGTAATCCCTGGGTCAGATCATAGCCCGCTGAAAAATTACCCTCATTGCCTTTAATCACAATAGTTCTGACCTGTTCATCTTTTTCATAGTCGTCGAGCAGTTGCAGTATCGCTTCATACATGGTGTTATGAAGGGCATTTTTGCGTCGGGTGTTGTTGAGCGCGATCCACCCGATACAATCTTCAACGTGACTTTGGATTAATTGTGTCTTCATTACCACCCTCCTTATGCCTTTGCCTTGGCCCGACGTTTCTCATCCAGTTTCAACAGCTCATTTTTCATGATCTTGCCGGTGTCGGTCATCGGCATCTCCGCCAGAAATTCGATTTCGCGCGGATAGGCGTGGGCCTCCAACCGGCCTTTGACGTGCTGTTTGATGTCTTCCTCGAGCGCTTTGTCTATCGTCACATCCGGCTCGGGCACAATAAAGGCTTTTACGATTTCACCCCGGATTTCATCCGGCACCCCGATAACGGAGGCAAGTTTGACGGCCGCATGCTTGACCAGCGCATCCTCGACTTCGCCGGGTCCGATGCGGTAGCCGCCGCTTTCAATGACGTAATCCTTGCGGCCGGTAAACCAAAAATAACCGCTTTCATCTTTGGTGCCGTAATCTCCGGTGCGGAACCAATCACCGATAAATCGATTCTCGGTGGCTTCCGGATCGCCCCAGTATCCGAGAAAGATGCTCGGATCCGGTCGCTTGATCGCAAATTCACCGTACGTGTCGGGTGGCTGGACATTGCCCTGCTCATCGATGACTTCGACAATATGGCCGGGAATAGCGCGGCCCATGGAACCCGGGTGGACGTCCATTATTCTTGAACAATTGGCAACCATAAAATCGCATTCGGTCATGCCGTAATTTTCGTTGAATTTAACCCCAAGTGCCTTTTGGCCCCATTCATACAGATCTTTGCCCATGTTCTCACCGCCCACAGTGATGGATCTGAGTTCATCCAGATCAAAACGCTCTTTGGGGTTTTTGACCGCATGCATCATTATGCGAAAGGCTGTGGCAATGGCAAATATGGCCGTGACGCCATATTTAGAAATGACGGTAAAAGCCTTTTCGGCGTCAAATCTGCCAGTTTTGGCGTATTCTACGATGGCATGCCCGTAATGCATGGTTGGATACAGGGCGGTAAACGACCCTGCGATATAAGCCCAGTCACAATGGGTCCACAGCAAATCACCTTTCTGGGGAAACAAGTCCAGAGAAAAACCGGTATTGGTGGCTTCGGCAATCATCAGCCGATGGCCGTGAAGTGCGCCTTTGGGCGGGCCTGTGGTTCCTGAAGTATAAATAATTAAAGCCGGATCATCCGGTTTGGTGGCTACCGGTGTAAAATAGCGGCTGCCCTTTTCTAAGGTTTCCTCAAAGTCTAAGATATCCTTATCTTTATCCTTTTGCGCATCCACGGCGACAATCAGTTTCAGATCTGGAAGACGATCTTTAATCTCTAATATCTTCGGCAGATTTTTGCGGTCAACAATCACGCCTCTGGCGCCGCTGTTTTTAAGACGGTATTCGATGGCGAGGGGGCCGAATAGTTGAATCATGGGCACCAGGATGGCGCCCAGTTTGTAAACGGCAATATGGGAAATCAACGTCTCCGGGGCGGGCGCCATCAGTATGCCGATGCGATCCTCGCGCTCGACACCCCATACCCGCAGTGCATTAGCGAGTCGATTGGACGCGTTTTTTAATTCCCAGTAGGTGATTTTGTGCTCGACGTCATTTTCATCGAGATAGATAAGTGCTACGCGGTTTTTATCATCAGCCCATTTGTCACAGATATCGACACCAATGTTGAAAAATTCCGGAAACTCCCATTTGAAATTCCGGCATATTTCTTCGTAGGTATCTCCCTGCCAGACCATAGCTGCCTCCTTATTTCCAGATAAGGTTCAGAGGTTCCCGGCTTCGCTTTAGCAAGCTTCGCCGCGGCGAGCAGGGTTCTGGGTTCACCATAAGTGTTCAGGTTTCGGGTGTCAGGTGTCAGGTCTTCGGTGGCCAATGTCGAGCCTTTGCTACTCAGTCGGCATAACGGCCATATATTTTGGTTGCTTTCAGCTTTTAGTCCTAAGTTCTCTGACACCTTATAAAGCTCAACTCAAATGGGCTACCCAACTTTAATAACATTATTGTGAAATATAAGCCTAGCACAGCTCCTTGCCCGGAAGGTCCTGCTGCTGCTGCGGTACGGGTAATTCTTGAATCAATTCTCTGGCGTATAAAATACGCTGGGCCGCAGCGCGTTTGAGACTGATCTTGACCTGCTCGGTATTGACATATTCAAGCGAACCGGACGGGCATACCTTGACACAGGTCGGGTCGCCATCGCACTGGTTGCAGACAATGGATTTGCCTAGATTGCGGTCGACGAAACAGGCCCCGAAAGGGCAGGCATAGCTGCAGGAGCTGCAGCCGATACATTTTTTTTCACTGATGATACGGGCGCCTGTTTGCGGGTCGCGGCTGATGGCATTTACCGGGCAGACCAGCTCGCACATCGCTGTTTCACACTGCATGCAGGTGGACGGGATGAACTGATATTGTCCGTTTTCTTCGGATTTGATGGCCCGAATCCGCGATCGTTCCGGATTGCATTCTTTCATATTTCTCAGAGAGCAGCTGACCTCGCACATCTGGCATCCGCTGCACTTTTCGGGGTAGATAACGATTACGTTTCCCATTTATCTGTCTCCATTCTAAAACCTATCTCAAAAATGCATCTAATCAGCCGGAGGCGGACCCTTGAGCTTGATCTACTATTTTTGAGACAGGTTTGAATTAAAATTTATCTGAACTGACTTTGAATCCTCTTGTGATCCTATTTTTATTCAACAGTTTTACCATACGGACAAGCCAGATTACATCGGGTGCAGGCCATAAACCCATGGTCTGAGATGCGCCGGATAAATTTTTCCCACTTTTGATCAAGAACCTCATCGCGCTTATGCGTTACGACACAGCGATCGTATTTGACCTTTTCGCCCGGTGGAACACCCTGTGACGGACCGGGTATGATCGCCTTGTACGGGCAGGCCAGCACGCAGCGGGACCTTTTCTGGCAAAGCGGCTGCTCGGCGCAAAGATCACGCTTGAAAGGTTCATCCGGCTCAATCTCAATATCCGTGAGAACCCCGATCCAGCGCGCCCGTCCACCGTATTCCGGTGTGATGACCTGGGTGTTGTGGCCGATGAAGCCAAGACCTGCCAGCATGGCGGCCGGTTTTATGTGAATGGACTGTGTCGGCAGCGCATTAAAATTTTTCTTCTCTCTTAGCCGCTGAATGAAGCGCCAGGCACGCGACTCCATTATTTCATAGTAAAGGCAGATATATTCGGAGGAATTGTCCTTGACAGCTTCAACATTTAAAGATTCATCCCAGACGACATATCCCAGCACAATCAAAGACCTGGCCTGCGGCATCACTGCCGATGGCTTTTTGAGCCCCCGGCCGGGAGGAAAATCGACCTTTTCCACTTTCTTAAGGTCTGAAACGCCGCAGAATTGAAATCCAGCTTCTTTGGCTGTTTGCTTAATTTCAGTTTTTAGTTCCATCTACATTTATTCAGACTTCAGTTTCCCTTGCTTGATCAAATCAGATGCCACATCTTCCAAGTTGAGTGCCCGCAGGGTCGCAAGGGTTGGAATACCGGTTTTAACATCCCAGCCCATGGCCTGATAATAATCCTTTTTCATTTGTTCCAGATCTTCTGGCGTGACCTGGTCTTCCGGATAGGTGCCTGCCATCGAATAATTGAGCAATTTTTTAGGCAGAGTGTCCGCATCTTTGGTCATCCCCTCGCGCACGGCATAGGCCCTTTCCTGGCAGGAAATGCGCGCTGCTGCTTCCAGGAGCTCTTCGATGTTGGTCTCCCGGCCTTCTCCGGCCGAAAGGGCATTGGCCTGGAATTCGATGCTGATGCCGATATTCAGAAATATGGTGTTCCACTTGCACTGCCCCAGGGTATCGCTGATGGTTGAGATTTTTTGGCCCAATGCGGCCAGCGCCCCCCGGGCTTCATAATCAAACTGGCCAATCACCGGTTCTTCCCCGGCCTGTTTCTTTTTTTCCAGGGCCGCGTCGATGATGGCCATGGCGGATTTGGCCTCCCAGCTGTCCGGGTTGGACATGCCGGTCATGCCGGCGTCTTTACCGCTGCCGAGATTGTCGAAGGACCCGACCCGGGCGCGATATTCATCGCCGCCTCTGGGATTGACCACCGCACCGATTGTGCGGGCCCGGAAATTCATCACGTTGGTGCCCCCCAGCGGCAGGCCCTTTATCTGCAAGGCTTCTTCCACGTCACCGCCGATTTTTTGGGCGGCTTCGGCCGGATTGCTGGCCAGCACCTCACCAAAGCCTTCTTGCTTGATGATCTTGTCGACCATCTGGCTGATGGCATCCTGATCTCCCCAGTTAAGCTGAATGCCATCCGTATCTTTTGCGGTAATCTTGCCCTGTTCGTAGAGCTCCATGGCCCAGGCAATCATGCGCGAAACCGAGGTGGAATCGATTCCCTGGCGCTGACATTTGGACACAAACCCATACCAGGACTTCATATCCGGATCTTTCATGACCCAGGTGGTTGATGCATACAGGTTGCAGCTGGCCACCAGCGGGCCCCATTCAGGAAGCTCATAGTAATCCATGCAGCGCACCTGGCAGTTGAAGCATCCGGTGATGCCTTCTCCCTGGCGGTTTTTATGATTTTCCCAGAAAGGTTTATGTCCGTCTTTGAGTTCCTTTTGTTTTTCCCATTCGGTAGCCTCATAGTTTCCCAGCGTCAGCCCCCACGACGGAGGATCGTTGTCGGCCAGATCGATGGTTTTGGCCATTCCCAGCTGGGGTTTTTGGACCTGTAAGGCCTCCAGGCACAGTTCAAAAAATCGCTCGGGCTCTGCGATGGCCACGCCCTTGGTTCCCCGCACGGCAATGGCCTTCAGATTTTTAGAGCCCATGACACACCCCATGCCGGTCCGCCCGGCGGCATTGCCAAGGCGATTATGAATGGAGGCATAAGGGATCATCCGTTCGCCGGCCGGCCCGATACAAACGACTTCAACCTCGGGATCACCCAGTTCCTGTCGGATGGCGTCCTGGGTTTGATAGGTGTCCATGCCCCAAAGATGTGTGGCGTCTTTTATTGTGACCTCATCATTATGAATGGCAATGTAAACCGGACGCTGCGCTTTGCCGTTTAGAACGATGCTGTCATAGCCCGCATATTTTAATTCAGGCCCCCAGTAGCCGCCCATGTTGCCCATGCCCTGAATACCGTTGACAGGCGATTTTGCAGCGACCTCCACCCGGCCGGAGCCGGGCACCATGGTGCCGGTGAATGGGCCAAGGCTCAACATCAGCACATTCGCCGGATCCAGCGGATCGACCTCCGGGCCGGTTTCGTTATACAGAATTCGGGAATTTAATCCTCGTGCGCCGATCCACAAGCGTTCGTACTCAGCGGTTGGTTCTCTGGCGATTGAGCCCGAGCCCAGGTCGATTCGTAAAATGGTTCCACCACGCATGTAACCCATTGACATCTCCTTTGTACAAAACCATTGCGGTTGCTTAGAATTGACGCCTTTTTTGATAAAGACCTGGGGTTATTGTTTTACTTTACCCAGATCAAATAAAATCATTTTGATCTGGCTCAATTCATCGAAGGTCCAATCCGACAGCATGCGGCCGATGCCGCTTTTCTTAACCCCCCCGAAAGGCGCCATTTCATCCCAGCAATTGGTGGCTTCGTTGATATACACGCTTCCAGCCTGGATGTTTTCGGCCAGATGATAGGCATTTGCCAGACCGCTGGTAAACGCGCCGATCTGAAATCCGAACCGGGTTGAATTGGCCAGCTCCACGGCCTGATCGATGTTGTCAAACGTCATGATCGGCGCGATCGGTCCCGGTGTGGGTTCCTGGGTGACGAGCATGTCGCCGGTGGCCTCGTCAATAATGGTGGGCTCCAGATACAGCCCTTTGGGATTGTTGCCACCGGTTAAGAACTTGCCGCCTTTTTGACGGGCATCCTCCAGGTGGGCCAGGGCGACTTCAAGCACCTTGCTGTTGTGTACGGGCCCGACATCCGCTTTTTCATCCAGCGGGTCCGCCAAATTGAGCGCCTGGGTCCTTTCGACAAAGCGGTTGACAAAATCCTGATGGACATCTTTGTGGAGCAATATTCTGCGGGTGGATATCGGCGACTGTCCGTTATGCGCATAGCATCCCCCCACGGCGGCTTCCACAGCGGCTTCGATGTTGGCATCATCCATGACGATCAACGGGTTATTGGACACGATGGCAAACAACAGCTTTTTCATAGCCGCAGTCTTTGCCACTTTTTCGCCGGTGGGCTCCTGGCCGAACAGGCCGATGGCCTGGGTGCCGGAATTTGAGCACAGTTCGACGCCGACTTCTTCGCCGGCGCCGGTCAACACGTTGATGCTGCCCGGGGGAAAGCCGGCTTCTTCAAGAACCTCTGCAATAATAATACTGCTGAATGGCGATCCGGACGACGGTTTTACAATCACACTATTGCCCACCGCCAGGGCATAGGGAATGGTACAATTGGGCATTTCAGACGGATAGCTGAAGGTTGAAATATTGACTACCACCCCCACCGGTTCGAAAATATGGATTAGACGTTTATTGTTGGAATCTTCAGTCACATTGGGCAGGGTCTTGCCGCGGTGCGATTTAATATTGGCGGCCGCCACATGAAAGTTGCTCCAGCTATACCCATCAATGGTGCTTCCCTCCCAGACGGCCTGCTGAATGGGCTTGCCGGATTCCAGACAGGTGAGACGGGATGATTCTTCATCTCTCTTCTTGGCCAACTCGGTGGCTTTGTGCAGCAGTTCGATTCGTTTGACCAGTGATAGTTTTGCCAGGGCTTTTTGCCCTTCAATGGCCGCATCGATGGCTTTCTGGGCGTCGTTGCGGGTGCAGGCCGGTACTGTACCGATCACGCTGCCATCGCCTGGATAGTGGACTTCGAAACGCTCGCCGCTTTCCGATTCGGCCCATTCACCCCCTATGAATACTTTTTTTTGGTAGACTTTGTCAGACATGGAGTCCTCCTTTACACTGTTTGCTTTATTGAAGACTTTATAGGTTTGATGTTTTTCTACGGGTATTAGCTTAGCAGTATCCTTCGAACCTCCTGCGGACGAGGCCCGAATATACATAATTGATCATGGTCGTAAAATCAAAAACGGGCAGACCCACCGCTTCCTGAGTGGCAGCCGCGTAGGGCGGAAGATCGGTACATTCAAGTAATATGGCTTTGATTTTGTCTTCCTTTTCGATCAGGTTTTGGGTCACCTGAACGACTTCCGCTTCAACGGCATCAAAGTCGAGTTCGCCGGCTTCGGCATGAATTGCATCATAAAAATGCTTTTGTTCTTCCATACCGGCGATGGCCAGCGGGATATCAGCACCGTTGGTGGCGATCTGCAAATGTTTGGGCGTTAAGGTTTTAGCGCTGGCGGTAATGATGCCAATCTTCTCACCGGGCTTGAGCATGCGAGAGATAAACGGCAGCTGCAATAGACTGGACATAAACACCGGAACCGGAAATTCCCTGGCCATCATGTCATGGTAGAGAATCATAAATCCGCAGTTACCGGTAATCGCCTTGACACCTTCGTTGACCAGATCCCAACCGGCATCGATGAACGGCTGCAGCAGTTCCGGGTCACCTTGATAGACCAATTTTTCCATATTGGCGCCTTTGACGTTGGCATATCTGACCGGAAAAGAAAAGGTTGTGGCATTTCCAGGGCAGCCGGGTGGAAACGGCATGAAGCTTTCCATCAGAATGATGCCGATCGCCTCTCCGTAACTAGTTTGTCCCTTATTGGCTTTGTAAATCATAAAAATCCTCCTCCGAATTTATGATGATACGAATCGATCTGCCAAAAAAGAATGAAGAGCAAAATTTGAGCCAACAATCGGTATAAAAATAAAAAGATGAGATTTCATATAGTTATATAAAATATTGGATAGAGCTGGACGGGCAGCGATGCAGATATGAATCAAGCAAACGCATCGCAGCGACTCATCTGTCAAACGATTTCATCATCACTGCGACGGATTTTAAACAGCGACCTGCGTGCATGCCAGCCGTAGATCGCTGCAGCCGGGTTGTTCCCCAGCAGTCGATCCTTAACAATCAATGTGGATACCGGCGCCTTGGAATAGCGGGTGAATAAAATGTCGTGTCCCATGCATAGCCCGATAATAAAGTTTATTTGGGTTTTTACTTTGTTCAGAATTTCGGCCTGGGCAATGGGATGGCAGGTTGAGTTGTCCGGATATGCTTCTAAATGCGGCAATCCCCGATCGGTGGCAGAGCTCCGGCCGATCTGGCAACCGGCACTAAAAACCTCAATGCCGTCTTTCTCAAACAGCCGCCGGATTAAAGCCAGCTCCGCGCCAAAAGCAACACAGGCAGCGAATCCCACTTTTGAAAACTTCATTTCCTTGACGAAATCCAGCGCCTCCTCGATTCGCGGCCGGTAACCGTCATTTTTTTTGCCGACAACGCATGCGGCGCTGTAAATATCGACCACCTCCGGCGCCGCATAGGCTTTATCGGCCCTTTCGATTTCTTTAAGATAATGGTTGGCCTGACAATAGGATGGAATCCCTTTGTCATCGCCGCGCCAGCATCCCATTTTTTTGCATAAACATGCTGTTTTTGCTTTTTCTTTCATGATGACCTCAAATCCTCCAATACCAATAATCTCTCAGGTGGTTTAATCGACTCGCTATTCTAAATTTGATGTACACCAACTCGTTTTGGCCTCTGTAAAGGGCGTCTTTAAGTCCGTTGTTTGGTAGCAGCGGCCGATTGGCCTGCAATTCGCCCAAATACGAGGCATTCGGTCAGGGAGCAGCTACCCAAACGACTGGCGCCGTGAATGCCACCGCTGACTTCGCCGGCGGCAAACAGCCGCGGAATCGGCTGGCCCTTAAGATTAATCACCTGGGCCTTGGAATTAATGCCGATGCCGCCCGGTGTGTAATGCAGTTTCGGCCACAGCCGCATGGCATAAAAGGGCGGTTTTTCCAATGGCGGGGTATCCGGGCCCAGGGGCTTGCCGAACACGTCCGGTTGGCCGGCTGCAATCGCATTGTTGTAATCATTGAACGTTTTGCTCAATGGCGCAGATGGCATCCCAAAGGCGTCCGAAAGGTCCGCTAAATTCTCAAAGCCCTTGACTTTGCCGCGTTTGAGACAATCCCTGAGGCTTGCCAGATCCTTTTCAGCGCCGTTGCTGTCAACGATGCCAATACAGGCATGACCGGCGCGCAACATGGCTTCAGTCCGATGGCGGCGATCGCCCCATTCATTGACAAAACGGCTGCCGGTGGCCGGATCGATCAGAATACCCGCCGGGAAAACGCTGTAAGAAGCAAAACGGGCCCCTTTGCCGTATCCCTTTTCATCCGGGCACCCCCATGGCCCCATTTGGATCCAGGACAGATGTACCGGAAGGGCCCCGATACGCAAAGCGGCCACCATTCCTTCTGAGGACGCTCCCCGGTGGTTGGTTGATTGAATCGTTTCGTCCAACCCCGGTTGCTGGAGCCGGCAAAATGACAAATCGTTGCCAAACCCACCCGTGGCCAAAATGATGGCGCGATTGGCACCCATATTTTTTGCAGTTCCGCTGTTTTCATCGGGAAACTGGTAATTGGCCTGGATGTTAATACCGCATACGGTTGTTCCGTCACGATCGACAATGAAGTTTTTCAGCAGGCAGCGGGTGCGGATGTCGACACCCAGTTCCTTTAGTTTGGCTGTTTGGGCTTTGATAATGTCCGCTCCCACATGACCCTTTGTGGTCAGGCAGCGGGCCGCAGAATGTCCCCCGAAGCGGTCGAGTCGGTCCAGGTATTGGACACCCAGCTTCTGGCGGGTCCACTCGATGGTTTCTGCCGCTCGTTCAGCCACGATTCTGACGAGGTGCGGATGATTCAGGCCCAAACCCGCGCGCAGCATGTCATCATAAAACAATTCCGCTGAATCCGCTATTCCGTGTTCCTTTTGCAGGTAGTTGCCAGGTGCCGCTAAACCCCCGTCAGAGATGCGTGTGTTGCCGCCGATCACTTTCATTTTTTCAATGACGATAACCGCAGCGCCGGTCTGAGCGGCTTCAATGGCGGCAGCCAGCCCGGCTAAACCGCTGCCAATAACGATGATATCTGTTTTTTCGTCCCAATCTGTCATTTGAATTCCTTTTTGTTTGTTCAAGAAAAGGAAGAGCAAAATTTGAACCAACAATTAAAGAAATAATAAAGTTATTTTATTTCAATCGCTTAATTGGAAGACCGTCAAAGCGGGAAGGGAAAAGTGATTCAGATATGAATCAAATGAATGTGGCAGTCAAGTAAAATCGCCTTAGGATTAAGTCACATTAATGACATCGTCCCCATTTGAATTCGGCGAATTGCGAAGCAAGTTAGAATTCCATTGACGATATGATTTTCGCACTTTTCCAGAAATCTCTTAAAGTTTAAAAGTGTTATAGAAAGCTGCAGTTTGATATTTGAAAATATTCAAGGTTTTTAAAAGATATATGCAATAATTAGCAGTTGTCACTTCATAGCCGAAATCTACAATTCAGCAAAAATGTGGATTGCAAAGTCCAATGTTTAAATAATTGCACCGAATGTACAATTTAAAA
>JAAUYK010202770.1_pt1 | contig 11617 bp, 11 predicted proteins | sample 7278021 | NCBI WGS metagenome assembly JAAUYK01 (sample SAMN14350223, study PRJNA611818) | marine sediment metagenome | isolation source: surface marine sediment (1.8m) | place: French Polynesia: Moorea | collected 2018-08
CACATGGTTGACCCCTTTCCTTAGTGGACTCCATAATCATGGTGGACCCCATACTTACAGGATACCTAATAATGCCATCCCCATTGAATACTGAGCAATTGCCTTCGACGCCGGTCTATAGAGCTATTTCCTCTTGTTTAAACAATACACACACTGTACATTTTTAAAGCTTTAACTTATTTTCCAGGCTCTTAATGAACCGTCGTCTCGAGAGTAAGGCCCTTCGGGAACCCGTCGATCTTCCTTCCGATCCTAGTTGGACTAAGGAACAGCATATGGTCCTACTAAATTTGCCGTTGGACAGTGACGGCCATGTGACCGATACCAGAATCTCCAAGAACGGATTCCTTGTCAAAAGAGGAACTAATAGCGAAGGGCAGGAATACGTGAAGCTGACAGCCACGCCAAAGGACGTCAACTTTATGTCGGTCAAGGAATTGGCGGTACATTTCTACTATAGTTATGCCTAACTAGATATAGCATTAATTATGTAGCTGTTACGTTTGCAGGATATCATTACTCTGATCAAACAGAACCCAGATGTGTCTGTTGGCCAGTCTAGGCCTGCGAAAGTGAAAGCCTACCTCTCGGGGGAAGCCGTCAGGATGTCGAGGCAGGAGCCTCCCGGGATCGACGCCGCGAGCGTGGCAGAACTTTGGACCCAGCTGTGCGAGTCGCAGACGCCGCTCGACACCTACGCGTGCCTTCATTCGAAGCCAGTTTGTCGGGAGGTGGCCACTGTGCCGTCAAAATTATCGCGGAAATAGCTCTGAGAGAGGTGAATTATGTAGTTATTTATTCTCACGATTTGCTTCTGTTCAATTCCGGTTGCTCCTTCAACATGATTATTTGTGGCTGATGGTGGTGCAGTAGTATAGTATATTCATGGAGAAGGCCAGATTCGCGAGTCGGGAGGCGGATTTTGCGCTCGCAATTATTGCCCAAATGCCGTCCCCCGACCCGCGCACCCGAGGCTTTATTTTCCCTTTCCCTTGGGGGCGAGCGGGGCTCCCTTGTCCTTGCCACGGAGCTTGATCCCGAGGCACCTCTCCAGCTTGGCCAGGATCTGCTGGTTGGGCACCGCCTTGCTCTGCTCGTACTCGGTCACCACCTGCGGCTTCTCGCAGATCTTGGTGGCGAGCTCCTTCTGGGTCCAGCCCTTGGCCTGCCTGCCCTGCTGGATCAGCTTGCCCACGCCCATGGAGACCTTGTCGTGCTTCAGCTCCTCCGTCTCCCGGTCCAGCTTGGCGGTGTTGAGCGACGTGCCGTGCTGGCGGTTGGACGCGGCGCCGTACTTCTGCTCCGTCGACACCTCGTCGCCGCGGCGCCTCGCGGCGTTCACCACGGACGCCGACTTGGCGGCGCCGGGGCGGACGGCGTTCTTGCCGCGGATCACGGTCGGAGTGGGGTCGTAGTCTCCCATGGTGATTCAGGTGCTATAAACGTAACTCTTATTATATCAGAATGGAATATCACAGCCTGCCTTTCGTATCTGACTATGCTATATTTCGGGCAGGGCCTTCTCTTTTAACAGTTTCATTTTCACACCGTTGCATCACAGGGCTACCTGCTAGAAGTATCTAGAACTTTTGTAGGGTATTATATCGATTGCATGTGCTGGTGAAATTCGAGTGATGTAATTACTGACATGTTGAGCCTTGACCTTACAGGTAAGAGTTACTCACCTGTGATTAATTATACAGGCGACAGCCGCAGATAAGTAAATTACAACGCAGATGTGCGATCAAAGGTAGGTAACTAACTATAGTACTAGTATAGTATACGTAGTCGACGTTGAGCTGTAGCAAGCGTATGTACTACAGGACGCAACAGCAGCAGCTGCCGGACCGAGCCGCACTCGCTCAGACTCATTTCGGCGGGAACCTTCGAACTCGTAATGAAGCCGTAGTTCACGCTGCCGACTGTCGAACATCCCCGCCACATAGCGGGATTAGCCACATCGAACAAGTGTCTTTATCTGGAGCAGTGCGTAGTATGTTCGCTATCACATTTCACATGTACGCTTTATAGTACTTACTACTAAAGAGCAGTGGACATTTGCACCAGTGTGTCATAAAATGCTTCTGGTCAAGTTAATAACAAATTCGTAAATAGGACAAGTTTATCTCGCCTGCAAAGCTACGTACATTCGAACTCGAATGGATAAAGCAAAGCAGTCTGACTGGTCGGCCGGACGCGGGCTACCAGTCCGCCTACAACGCCTATAAACCGATAACGTTTCAGCGAGTGTCGTATATATGCCGAATTCCGGGCCCTAAACTGCATGTGCATCGAAGGAAGGATGGTAGAGTGCATACCTCTTAAAGTCATGTTGAAACAATGGGAACAGATATATGTACATTAATCTTTCAGGCAAATGCAGTTGAGAATGATTATTCGCCCAGCCGATGGGCGAAACGAATGGGCGCCAACGAGGTCATCATGAACCACGTCCAAGTCACGACGGACATCAGTCGAAAGGTGAAATACGTGCGTAAATAAGTACATAACACTTTAATAATATTTATTCCAGAACCGTGAGAACATTGTCTGCACTGTCCACCGCGTTCCCGGTTCCGGCGGCGAGCAGGTGGAGCTGTTCGGATCCAGCCTGCTGCCCCGCAACAGTCCGATTTTCGTCTATGTCTCCGGCGGCTACTGGTCCGAGCTCTCCGGTGGGATCTCGGCCTACACGGCGAGGCCCATGTTCGAGGCCGGAATCGTCAACGCCGTCGTACACTACGACAGAGCGCCGGGAGGTAGCTCAGATTTCTTATTATGCCACGTCTTAGTACGTACTAATTTGAGCGTTTATCCCAGTGTCTCTTACGGAGATCGTGCAACAGGTTCGGAACTGTCTGGCCTGGGTGTTGGCGTATGCATCTGATAATTACGTCGAGTACGTCATATGGAATCGAAGTTACGCATGTTGATAATTTTTTTTTACTATTCAGAAGCGTTACTCTCTGCGGACACTCTGCGGGCGCCCACCTCATTACTATGGCGCTGTCCACCCCCGACCCGCTTCCGAACAGCCGACTGATAACCGCCGTCTACCACATGGCCGGCGTGTACGACCTGGTTCCCCTGCTGAACACCTACATCGCGGAGCCGCTCCGTCTCGGGCACGAGGAGGCCGAGGCCAACTCGCCCGTGTCGGCGATGAACGTGGACGCATACTGCAAAGCAACGGCCTCGGCCATGACCAGGGTCATAATGGGCGAGCACGAGTGTCCTGGCCTGAGGAGGCAGAACCAACAGTGGGCAGAGGTACGTACGCGTACGGGTGCCGATCGAATGAAGTTGAACCAACTAATGTGACTGCATGACACTTAATTTCTATTCTTCTTAATTAAGCTGTTGCGTTCCCACGGCATGCACGTCCAACTCACCGTCCTTCCCGGCGTCGACCACTTCAATCTGATCGAGGCCTTCGCGAACGGAGACGACAGGGTAACGAAGGAGGCCATTGAAGTGTGTAAGCGACTGGATGTTAATAACTCTTGCCTTGCGAAGAAGAGCTGAAAATTGCCCTCGTCATAATCAACGATAATAATTATGTAACGATAATTAGTTTTATAGTATTAAATCTGAAACGTGCATGACTACATATTCACATGAATTCTGACTGGCGAAGTCAAGTGGGCCACAGCAATCTCGGGCTACAGGCCGCATGTGATACGCGGAATCTACCACGTACTTGGGGCAGTCAACGATGTATTGAATGGGCTAGATAACAATATGTAAAATCAAAGTCGCAATCGCTTAATGTCTTCTGCCTTGAAATCCGTTCTGAAACATGAGAGTAAAATTGAGATGTCTCGCTGCCTAGGTCCTGAATAAATTATTCACCTTAAACCGAGAACTTGCCGGACCTCGGCCGAAGAGAGCTTCCACGCGTTGCTCGACGACGGACCCCAAATGTCTGACATCTCGGCCACCGTCTCCAGATTGAGCACGGTGCTCATCTGTGTCAATTTGGAGAACTTGTCTCTCACGCTCCACGTGGTGACATTGGTGAGGAAGGAGACGAGCGAGCGGACCTCCCGGTCGAGAAGCAACCCTCCGAGGCGGCTGAAGCTCGACTTGAGCACGGCCTTCTCCAGCTGCAGGGTAACTTCGGTGGTCAGAATGGACACGAGTCCGTCGTAGTTGCCGGTGGTGAGCGACCGCTTGAAGCCGAACAGCAGGGCGTCCAGGTTCCGGATCAGGTTCTGCACGAAGGGGTCGTTGGCCTCGTAGTCGGCGAACTGCTCGTCGTCGATGTCGTGCGAGACAAAGTCGTCCATCCAGGGCCTGATCCTCGGCTTCACCGCCGACTGCCGGAGCTGCTGCATGCCCTGCTCGTGGATGCTCTTCAGCTTGGCGGTGGCCCCGCCGAAGCCCGACACGCAGTTCTCCACTTTCTGTCTGACGTGATCGCTCCTGTGCGCCGTTAGCGCCGCGAAGTCCGCTTCAAGCGACTCGTGCAGTCGAGTGATGTAGTCTGACGCAGCGTCGGCGTTGTTAAGGGCCGTCTGAAATGCACGTGACGTTCATTATTTAGGCGACCAAACTATCTCGAGAGAGCCTATACCAAAAACGCCAACTTCTGCCGTTCGGTCGAGTCTCCGCCAGCCTGAAGCTTGCCCTGCTGGAACGAGGTCTGTATCGCGTTGTACGCTTGCGTCAGGTCCAAGTATCCGGCGCTGGGAAAGCCGGCCTTCACCCTGGACTGGAGGAGGCCGCAGAAGTCCTGCTCGAGGATGCCGCACGCGTTGTTGACCACCGCGCAGACGCCGTCCACATTCTGACCTGTAATCGCCCTGGAGATGCACTTCTTCAGCAGGAAGAACACGTCGTCCAGCATCAACGAGGTCAGCTGGTTGTCCGCGAGGGCGACGTCGTTCTCCATGGCCTTTTTCACGTTGGCCGACACGAAGTAGTCTTCGAGGAGGATGTAGTCCGCGAGGAGGTCCTGCATAGAGTGACAGAGGCCGCTGCGCAGCAGCAAGTCCTCCATCGACGACAACTTCGACTTCTTGGTCGCCTCATCCTGGGTGGCCACCTCGACGTCGGTCTGAAGGAGAAAGGAGAAGGTTGAAGCATTCGTTTGATCGGAAAATCGTTTAGGCTTACCGTAACTCGCTTTCTCACGAACTTGTAGTACATCTCGGACCTGGCTTCTAGCAGGGACATCTCGCTCAAAACGTAGTCGAGGTCCTTTACAGTTATTCCTTGGTCCTTCTGTTCATTCCCAACGCCTCCCCCTCCGTACAGAAGTTCCCGAACTTTGGCAACCTTCTCCTTGACGCCACGCTTCCTCCTAAATTCCACCAAGATCTTCTCAGTTTGCCGGTCGCACTCTTGCTGCAGCATTGTTAGCACTGAAACAAAAAGTAACGGTGCCCAACTGTACGTAGAGATCGAGTGCTTTTGTTTCTCATACCCGTCAACAGTCTTCCAGGACCGTAATACGTTTCAACTATCGGCTGATGTATCTCGACCGTCCTCGCGATGCCCTCGAATAAGAGCGTCAGCGTGTCTGCGAAGATCACGTTGGCCCTCGTCGGGTCCGACTGCGGCGTGGTCTCCACCGCCTGCTTCAGGTTGTCTTTGGCCGCGGCAGCCACCTTAGCGCAGAGATACTTGGTGAATCGGTTGAGGCCCTCGTCGTGCAGGTTGATCAGCGGGAAGATCTTGAAGAACCTCTCGATGGATGCGTGGTCCTCTTGGGCGACGGCCTCCTCGAATCGGCGGACCACGATCTCCTTGACCTTTCCCTCGGCCTCGTGCAGGGTGGACAGGGCCGCGTCCAGCCGGTTGTTGCTTCCGCCGCTTCCGGACTGAGCGACAGCAACGGCGACGGCGGGCGCCACGGTGACGTCGTCCTGCATCTCCGACGCGGTGATCTTGAGCAGTCCCTCGTCCATGGAGAGGAACCTGTGCAGGTGTGCCGCCGCCTGCTCGTAGTCCTCCTCGGCGAGGGCAACCTTCACGCCGTCGCTGCACAGGTTCAGGTCGATCAAGTCCTTGACGCGGTTCTGGCACTCGCTAACGCGACTCTGTACGAACGAAACATTGTACGTACTACATACACGTCATAGTCATATGTACTACATAAGCGCGTTTCCGGTTACCTTTGCCAAGTCCAACTGCCTGACTTTGACTGCGACACCCTCTGCCAGCTTTGCCGTGTGGTCGACCACCTTTGCCAGCTTCTTTGCGTCCCCCGCGACCGAGTGGAGCATCTGCGGCGTGGACGACGCCAGCCCCCGGAGTCTGTGCTCGAGGTGCACCTGATGCGCAAGCAGCTCCTCCAGCTCGACGTCGACCACCTCCTCCTCCGCGGCGAGGGCGGCGAACGCCTCCTGGATCTGGTCCGCCGTCCTCAGGGCGGAGATGTCCAACAGGGAGGACGGCGACGGAGGCGGGGAAGCGGCCATGGCCATGACAACTACTAACGAAACGAGGTTCGACTTCTGCAAGTGTCTCTCTCTCGCTCGGACTCTCTCTCGTCTCCAGAGTCCAGACAAGACGGTCGGTCGGCTCGGTCAGGCAAAATTTTGTTGACGTGACACAGTCGAAGTCGCGCGGCCGGCCGGCCTGACAGCTGCTACTGCTAGTGCAGTGCCTGCTGCCTAGCTGACTTTTCGAGTGCTGGGAAAAACCCTGTAACATCTTCCTTAAGGCATAATTTCTACTAGATCAATTAAAGATGAAACGCCTGTGCAATTTACAAGCAATGGTCAGTCTATGTGTTTATTATACTTCGTTCTTCCCACGTATGAAGTGTTTACCTTTACCAAGGTATTGTTCGTCCGCGTATTCTAGCATTGATTCCTTTGAGCAACCCTAACTTCGGAGTTTTAACTTGCCGAAGGATGGAAAGAAAGAAACCTCGACTCGAATGGGCAACAAAACAACATTCAGTTAAAGAAACTTCTCAAATTCGGAAGAGCTCTCTAAAGAAGAAACTAATTCCATCCACAACCACAATTTAGAATTTACTTTAGTTTAGCCTAATCAACTTAAAAGTTTAAATTTTAGAGGTGAGTGGACGTTTTAATTTCTAATTTTGCGGCTGAAGAAAGCACTCTAAAAAAAATATTTTTCAAGAATCGAGAAAGCAAAACCATGTTCTCCTCTGTGGCGGGGACATTGGCGGCTGCGGCTGGATCGACGTCGTGCTCCATGGTGGTGCCGGAGACGCCGGAGGCCACGATGGCGGGACGAAGGAGGTCGTCCAGGAGGTCGACCATGTTCTCCTCGGCCGCCACGGACAGTCTAAGGAGACAGCAGAGGGTCAACGAGACGCCGGAGGAGAGGAGGCCGGGGTCGACGTCGGCGGCGGGAGGCAAGAGGCAGACGAGGAGGAGGACCGTCATGGTCGCGGAGTCGCCGGACACGGAGGTGCAGTCGTCAAAGTTCGTCAGCCGGCTGCCCCCCGACGGCCACACCCCCGAGACTGGCCCGCGGACGGCGCACCCCCTCTTCAACGTGGACAAGCTGGTCAACAACAGAGATCTGGAGGGCGAGGAGACCTTCGTGCAGTACGTGGCCGCCACTCAGGATCTCGCCTCGACGCAGATCGAGAGCGGGAACGAGCGAGTGAAGCGGTGGCTGAACAGAAATGATGATGGCGACTCGGTCGCGAAGGAGGAGGAGGAAACAAGCAACGCGTCAGAGGACATGTCGCTGACTCTGGCAGCGGGAGGGGCGAGGTCGAGAAGGAGACCGTCGGATTCGGCAAGACGACGGCGCAGCACCCACATCGGCCCCAAGGAGTTGTGCCAGGTCCTCTTGGAGAAGGAGGGCAAAAGCAAGGACGATCCCTCTCCTCCGACTCAACGCACGCCGTCATTCACCCCGAGTCGGCGAAAGTCGAGCATTATGCTTCAGCCGTTGGCCGCCGACAGCGAGTCCCCCGCCGCCGTTCAGTACTTCAAGGGCCCGCTGACGCTCAGCCCGAAACGACGTCCTCGGCCGTCGACCTTCGTCAGCGACGCCTCGCCGACTAAAGGGACCAACACCTCGCCCTCGAAATTCTCCGCGAGGACCAACAGCAATGACAGCGGAGTCAGAAGGGCCGTCAGAAAGAGTGTGGCCAACATCATCGACCGGCTGGACGAAGAAGACGAGGGTGGCCAAGAACCGGCTGACGACCGCCCCGTTCCGCAAGCCGGAAACAGTTTCACCGACTTCAGCACGGACTCTGCCAAGGCCCTGATGAAGCACTACGAAATGCTCAGTAGTCAGAAGAAGGCCGGCAACGAGGAGGGAAGCAACGAGAAAAGCGACCCTCAATCTCCGTTGCCCGGGCCCTCGAACGCCGCGGAGGAGAGAGAAGAGCCGGACACGTCCCCGATCACGAATCCGTTGACCATCCTCAGTGCAGTGACCGCCTTCGTAGAGGTCCGAACCCAGCACGAAAACCGGTCTCGATGCGTTCAGGACCAGTTGACGGCGCTCGGCGCCACGATCGCGCCCAAGCTCACCAAGGAGGTCACCCACGTCGTATTCAAGGACGGCGGGCTGGCCACTTACAACCGAGCCAAGAAGCTGGGCGCGCACATCGTCTCCGTGACCTGGATAGAGGCATGCAAGAAGGAGGGCAGGCTCGTGGACGAAAGTCTTTTTCCAACGGTGTCCAAAGCCAAGTACGACTCCCCCAACCTGTTCCCGAAATTACGGAAGGCCAAGTCGATGCAGCCCAAAGACGAGGAGGAGCGCCTGAAGCAGGTAGAGGCTGTGCTGAAACGGAAGAAGAAGGCCAACCAGAAGAAGAAGCCTGGCAACGACCCCGCCGATGCTAACAGCAGTCTCAATTCGTCGGGCGGCCCGACAGGCAGCACCGCCTCTACCAAGTTCCATGTGCGCCGCGTACCATTGGACTTTTACAACAGCCCAAAGCTCGAGGAGGAACGCCGAAAGAAACTTCAGAGCAAGAAGGAATACGCCGAGAAAATCATGGATGTGATAAACCAGATGGAGGACGCCGAGGATGACGCCGGCGGTGAGGAATTATGCTCCTCGCAGTCGTCGCTCTCCAGCGAAGACTTCAACACACCGCTCGCCGAGAGGCTGGTCAACAAGGTGAAGAAGCTGAACCGGTCATCGCTCGGCCCGAAGTCTGGTGGTGGCGGAAGCAAGCGAAAGTCTAACGCACACGACCTGGACCCGGAGAGCGAGGTGTCCCTGCATGTCGGCCACGAGGTCGAGGAGGAGCCCCTCTTCAACGACGTGTCCGGCGTTGCTGCCATGTCTTCTCCCGTGGCACCGCCAAGGGAGCAGCCAGAGGAGCGACCGCCGATCAAAAGGAGGCTAATCATCACGGACGAGGTGACGAACTGTGACGGTGGCGGCGGTGACTCGTCGGAGCACCAGGTAAAACCAAGGTCGGGATCGGGCGCAGCAGTTATTACGCAGCTAGCGGAAAAACTAACTACCACAATTTATATTCTAGGACGAGGAGCAGGCGGAGACTGCTATGATTAAGGAACGAAATGCCGAGGCCGCTGTTGTAGAAGGCAAATCGAGGAGAGCGAAAAGTCGCGCTCGAGACTCCCTGGAGAAGGTGAAGAAGCATCCCGTGCGTCGGGGTCGAAACCACCGCCCGCTGTTCTCCCAGAAGGCCGCTGATCATGTGCTCGAAGTCACGCCAGCAAACACTCCCGCCAAGCCCCTCGTTCCAGTCGTCAATGTTCACGCAAGAGAGACTAAAAAGAAGCCGCCGGGAAAAAAGAAAAAGAAGTGCACCCGTAGTAAGCGCGAGAAAGCAAAAAGTGAGAAAAAATTTGCTCTGCCAACGGCAGCCAGGCTCCAACCGCCACGGAGGAGCTCCTTAGAATTCATCGACTCGAAGAGTTCCAGCGCTGCTGCTCCGAGAGCCAAGCCCAAAGCAGGAATCGAGCCGCATCAGATCGTCTGCACGTCCTGCGAGAAAGACGACGTGGATCTCGTCCGCCAGCTGGCATCCAAGATAGAGGGGAGCGCGCTCTGCGCCTCCGACGACGGCAAAGTCTCCCCCGGGTTGACGAGCCACGTTGTCTGCGGAGAGAACAGGAGGACTATCAACCTCCTGAAGGGGATCCTCCTCGGCTGCTGGGTGGTGTCTCGGGACTGGCTACTGGCCAGCCTCGAGGCCGGCCGGTGGGTGGAAGAGGAACCCCACGAGGTCACGGACTTTTCCGCCGCCGCCAAGAAGAATCGCGAGGAGCGGCAGGCGTTCGGCTGGCAGCACTATCGGTGCAGGCTCTTCCAGGACTGCGGCGCCATCTACGTGGACAAGAGGCGAACTGTGGCGCCGGCGGCAGACATCTCGCGCCTCGTGCAGCTGGCCGGCGGAAAGACGGTGAAGCTGGCGAGGCTTGCCCAAGTGATCGTGACTGGCAACAAGGGCAGGGGGGAGAACGGCCTGAGGAGGGAGGAGCAGCAGGGCGTCTGCGTGGACGAGAAGTGGGTGTTCGACTCGATTCAGAGAGATTGCGTCTTGCCGCTACCCGATTATGCCTTGCCCAACAGCGCGCCTCACTGCAGTGTGTGACCATTGGCGAGAGATTAGGAAGAATCGCCATATTGATATTGCACCCTTTGTTCCAGTTTCGTTTTATAGTTAAAATCTGCGTCTGCTCTGATGGCAATAAATGAAATGATATTCGCTAGAGCTAGAGCACCAATTCAATCCAGCCATGACGTCTAAACTAAATGTCGCGCCTAAAAGTGCTTATAACTCGCGCGCACGACAACAGCTGACAAAACAAAGAGCTGCTCAAAGTCACTCGATTCGATCGTACTCGTTCATGTAGATCTACGACATTTCCATCGGGAAATGCCGCTCAAATGCGTGAAGCATACGGAAGCTAAAAATTAGCTTTAAATGCATCAATTATACATTTCAGCTCCACTAACAGTCTAACACTTAACAGTGGCGTGACTGTGCGGTGGTGTTTCATTCAAACCAATTTAACGTGGGAGAAGAGAAGTAAAAGCAACTTTCAATATGTCTGATCCAGACAAAGCCGACGACTCTGAGTGGAGCGACTGCGGCGACGACGACGCTGAGGTCGAGGAAGAAGTCGGCGAAAGAGCCGCGGACACTACCAAGGACGATGAGGACGAAATGAGCCTTAAAATTGACCTTAAAGGTGAGAACTTGCATATGCAAACTATACTAACAACAACAATTGTTATAATTAATGCTCGGTTCGGTTTGTAGATGTGTCGTGCAGCAGCAGTGGAGTGAAAAAGACGACGCCCACTCCGACCCTAAAGACCAAGGCCAAACTAAGATTCGGAAACACCCTCAGCAAGATCAAGAAGAAGTTGAAGAAGAAGAGGCTGGCGGCAAAGAGCTCGATTGTCTCCAGCGACGCTGCTTCAGCTTCGACGTCGACGCCAGTGACGACGAAAAAGAAACGCTCAAGGCGGCCTAAACTGATGCCGACTGAGTCGGTCCCGAAGGAGTTCGAGGATCCCGGGCTGGAGGACAACATTAACTCGAGCGCGTCCAAGCTGGGCCTGAACCGGACGCAGGTCAAGAGCGTCCTCAGACAGGTGCTCGAGAGCCCTGACCTCATGACCGTGATCATGGAGAAGGCGGGAGAGGCGAAGCCCGAGGGCGCCCCGCGATTCTCCG
>JAAUYK010074260.1_pt1 | contig 11615 bp, 10 predicted proteins | sample 7278021 | NCBI WGS metagenome assembly JAAUYK01 (sample SAMN14350223, study PRJNA611818) | marine sediment metagenome | isolation source: surface marine sediment (1.8m) | place: French Polynesia: Moorea | collected 2018-08
GTGACCGCAAACGTCGGCGGTGACGCGCCGGTTTACCGGGCCGTGTTTCCGTTCGAGGTGGGATACACGGGACTGGGGTTCTGGCCTTACATTCTCTTATTGTTGCTGCTGGTGGAGTTGCTGTACTTGTTCATGAGCGGGCGGCTGAAGCGTTGGCAGTCGGGAGCGTCCCTGATCCTCGTGTCGCTGACTTTCGGCGGCGCCGACGCCTATGCGAATGAATGGACGTCGCAGCGTGGCATCTACACGGTGCATTACGAAAGCGAACTTGATCCCATCGAGATCAACCGGATGCACAGCTGGACCCTCGTCATCACCCGTGACGGCGAACCTCTCGAGGGCGCCGACATTACAGTGTCCGGTGGAATGCCCAAGCACGATCATGGCATGCCGACCCGGCCGCGCGTCACGGCCGAGCTGGGCGACGGCCGCTACCGGCTGGACGGGATGCGGTTTCACATGAACGGCAACTGGGAAGTCGTGCTCGAGATCACGGCCGGCGGCAGTCGCGATTCCGTCACCATCACGCTGGTCCTGTGAAGAAAGCGGCGTTCTCACTGTTTGTCGTCGCAGTGGTCGTAGCCGCGGTCGGCGGCTCGCGGTTCTGGCCCGCACCCGCGGACCAGTGGAGTGACGCAGAGTTGTCGATGCTGCGATCGCTCTGGATCGGGAGCTTGCCCGAGCTCCCGCCGGATCCCGGCAATGCCGTCGCCGACAGCGCGGATGCTGCCCGGTTCGGCCAGGCGTTGTTTTTTAGCACTGCGCTCAGCCCGTCCGGGGCGATCGCGTGCGCGACTTGCCATCGCCCCGAACTGCGATTTACCGACGGCATGCAAAAAGGCCGCGGCGTGGGTGTCAGCCGGCGCAACACCATGAGCATCGTCGGAGCGGCATACAGCCCGTGGCAGTACTGGGACGGCCGCCGGGATAGCCAGTGGTCCCAGGCGCTGTCGCCAATCGAGGATCCAGCCGAGCACGGCGGCAGTCGCGAACTGGCCGTCAGCGCCGTGGCTGCCGACGGTGAACTGCGACGCCAGTACGAAGACCTGTTCGGGGCGATGCCGGTTATGGATGAGCAGCAAGACGTGGACCAGGTGTTCGCCAACCTGGGCAAGGCGATAGCGGCTTACGAACGCCTGATCATGCCGGGCCCGTCACGATTCGATGAGTTTGTCGAAGCTGCGCTGGCCGGGGACCAGCGGCGTCAGGACCGGCTGTTCACGACCGACGAACGCGCGGGTTTGCAGCTGTTCATCGGCAAGGCGCAATGCACGCAGTGCCACAATGGACCGCTGCTCACCAACCACGAATTTCACAACACGGGCTTGCTCTCGTTGCCGGGCGAAGTGCCCGACAAAGGGCGTGCCGCCGGCGTTCGCGAGGTGCTCGCGGAGCCCTTCAACTGCCTTGGCCAATTCAGCGACGCCCCGCCGGAAGCCTGTGCCGAACTCGAGTTTGCTCGTGGCGGCTTCGAGGTCCTCGGCGCTTTTCGCACGCCGTCGCTACGCAACCTCGAGAATACCCAGCCATACATGCACAAGGGCCAGATGTTCACGCTCGCCGAAGTCCTCGATCATTACAACGAGGCGCCACCGGCCATGATCGGCCATAACGAGGCGAAGCCACTCGGCTTAAGCAGGACCGAGCTCCGCCAGCTCGAGGCGTTCCTGCGGACGCTCGCCGCGCCGCTCGCAACACCCGAAGCGCTGCTCGGGCCACCGATAAACTAGCCGCCTCTACGCAGCAAGCAGGCTGCGCCCAAGCTTGGCCTCGAGGAATGCTGCGAACTCGGGCATCGTGGACCGGTCGATCACGTTGATCGCCGGCAGGTCGGCGAGTTTACGCACGAGAGCAACGGCCGCGGAGGTATTGGCAGCCGGCCCGGTGACGAGGTCGGGTTTGACGCCAAAAGCCTTTTCGACGCCGACCACGGCATAAGGATCGGAGGCGGCCAGCAGGATGCAGGCGATGTTGTTGCCGAGCTCGTCCATGGCCGGCCCGACGTTGTAGGGCTCGAGCGGGGAGGCGCCGGTTTCGGCCACGAGGAAATCGGGCCCGAGGCTGCCGATGTGGCTCAAAAGCGGTCGAATCGACTCGCGAAATTCCTTTTCGGACACAACCGTTGATGGCAGGCCTACATCAACGAAATCGAATATTCTCTGTGCGCCGGCGCCCTGGAAGCTGACGACGTCACGATAGCGGCCCGCCCCGGTGAGTTTGGCCCCCACGATGTCCAACCCGGCCTGAGACATGATTTCGCAGACGCGTCGGCCCGTCACGGTCTTGCCCGCCGACATGGATGTCCCGATGATCAGGATCGTGGGCACGTTGAACTCGCCCTCGTCGAGGTCCATCGCAAATTGCTTCATCGTGATCTTGGCGCCATCTCTCACAATATGGCCGCGATAGCGCAGCGCCAGCGGATTGGGAAGCAGGATCGAGTACGACGTAAAGCGGCCGATCAGCCCGGCGCCGGTCATCGCATGCATCTCGCCTTTGCGAACATCGAGGTAGCTGCCGACGCCTTCGAGCGTGGCAGCCCTGTGACCCAGCGCGCCGATCACGCGGTCACCGGCCTTGACCGGCAGCATCTCCCCTTTGCGGGACTCGACGATATACAGGTCGCTGCGTTCGCCCGTGACCTCGGTCAGGACATAGTCGCCGGCATCCCATAGCGCACGATCCAGTGGCCGGTAATCGAATGGGTTCCGGTCAAAGTCCGCGATGCGGGTCAGTGATGCGAGGAAGGTCTGTGTCATCCGACCTCCTCGAGTGCCACCCCGTCGGTCGGCGGCGCCAGGAGCAGCAGGGTCAGTAAGGCTGCGCGCTCTAGGGTTTTGTCGATGTACAGGAACTCGTGCGGCGCATGTGCTCCATGGCCAACGGCACCCAGCCCGTCCAGGGTCGCGGTGTACTGGCTGGTCGTGTTGCCGTCCGAGCCTCCGCCAACCTTGGCGCGGCCGATGTCGAGGCCGAGATCGGCGGCCAGTGACCGGGCTTGCTGCCAAAGGGCCTCATTGCGCGGCGTCGGTTCCATCGACGGCCGGCCAATAGCGCCCTCAATGCGCAGCCGCACGCCCGGAGTTTCGGGCTGCAAGCCGTGAATGAGTTTTTCGATGCGGTCACCCTCGGCCACGGTCGGCACGCGGACGTCGACAACTGCCGTGCTGTGCGGGGCTATGACGTTTGGCTGTACGCCTCCGTCGATCGTACCGACGTTGATCGTGACGCCCGAGTCCGGGTCGTTCATCGCGAACAGTTTCTGGATGACGTGCGACAGTTCGAGGATGGCGCTTGCGCCGCCGGTGGGATCGAGTCCGGCATGGGCGGCCTTGCCATGCACTGTTACCGTGAAGCGCCCGATACCCTTGCGCTCGGTCTTGAGGTCGCCGTCGTCGCCGAGGGCAGGTTCGAGAACGAGCGCGCGGTTGGCCGTCTGCGCCAGCGCGCGGATGTAGCGCGTGGAAGTGCGGCTTCCGATCTCCTCATCGGCGTTAACGAATACGACCGGCAGGACGTCGGGGCTGAGGCCCAGGTCCTGCATGGTTTTGATCGCCAGGACCATCTGTACGAGGCCGCCTTTCATGTCGAAAGTGCCGGGGCCGCGAATGATGTTGTCATCGACCGTAAAAGGCCGCTCCGCAACTGTGCCGACGGGCCAGACCGTGTCGTAGTGGCCAATGACGAGCTGTATTGGAGCCCGCCGATCGCGCGTCGCCGGGCGGGCATAGACGTGGCGAGGACCATCCACGGGGCCTGTTTCGACAACATGCCAGCCGAGTTCGATCAGAGCCGACATGAACACGTGCCTGGCGCGTTCATGAACGGCCGGCTCGGCTGATGGCGATTCCGCGACCACGAGGTCGCGGAGCAGGCTGATGAGCAGGCTTTGCTGGCCGCGGATGTGATCGAGTACCCGGTTGGCGACCCTGTCTGTCACATCACTTCTTCATGTTGGCCGGGAACGGAAACGCGTTGGAGCGTTCGATCGAGGTAAAGCGGCCGGGCGCCAGGTACGCGAACAACGGTGAGTCGTGCACGAGCTCCTGGTCGTCGACTTCATTCGAGCGCAGGAATGCGGGTTCCGCATAGGCCGCAACGATCTCGCCGGTAATCAGGCAGTTCGGACCGAACCCGTCAATGGTCTTGTAGTGGCGGCACTCGAAGTACAGGTACGCTTCTTCGATGAGCGGCGCACGCACGACCTGTCCGGGGAACGTGGTGAAGTACTCGAGGACGGGCTTGTGTCCTTCCTGCCGCGGCGATGCCGCGAGGCTGGAGAACAGGACCTGCGATGGTTTCGGGTAACTGACCGTAAACTCATCCGTTCGCTGAATATTGCCGCAGGTCGAGTGCGTGGGTGCGCAGACGAAGCCGAAGTAGTTCTGCCATCCCATCGGCGTCACCATGTGCTTGGGCGCGAAGTCGTGGGACCCGTCCGGATCCGTTGTGCCGACCAGGACCAGGGGTGCGACCGTGAAAAATCGATCCCACACGGGCTGCGAGGTATCAATATCGACCAGACGACTGCTTGCTGTATCTGCAGACACGGCACTACCTCCCCTCAAAAGGCACCCTTTGAACCTACCCCCGTCGCCGGGACCTGAGAATAGGTACTTGCCGCGCCGGGATTGCGTTACCCCTGCGGCCCTGTGATATCGTCCGGCGGCATGCAATCTGTCGACGAACTCATCGCCAGCCAGAAACCGGGGTTTGCGCTCGACCAGCGGTTTTATACCGATCCCGGGATCTATGAACTCGAACTCGAGCGGATTATCAACCGCAACTGGATCCTGGCCGGGCACCAGTCCGAGTTTCCGGAGCCCGGCGACTTCAGGGTTTTCAACGTCGCGAAAGAGTCGGCCATCATCGTCCGCGGCTCGGATGGCGAGCTAAAGGCCTTCGCCAATGTCTGCCGTCATCGCGGCTCGCTGGTTTGCCTCGAGGAAAAGGGCAGCACTCGCAAATTCACGTGTCCGTACCACGGCTGGATGTACGACATTGACGGCAATCTGACCGCGGCGCGCAGCATGGACAAGGACTTCGACAAGTCCGCCTACGGTCTTCGCAAGGTATCGCTCGAGGTCATCCATGGCCTGGTATTCGTGTGCTTCTCGGACGATCCGCCCGGCGTCGACAGCGCTCGCCGCGAACTCGCCGAGCCGATGGCGATGTTCGACTTCGAGAACCTCAAGGTGGCGGCGCACAAGGAGTACGACATCCCCGCCAACTGGAAGCTGTCGATCGAGAACTACCAGGAGTGCTACCACTGCGCCACGTCGCACCCCGAGTATGCCCAGATGCACACGCTGATGGTGTACTGGAAGAAGCGCGACCCGCTGCAAAAACACATGCTCGACAAGATGGAGTCCTGCGGGCTCAAGAATATCGAGGTCTTCCGCTACGACGAGGACGCGCCGGAAGGCGAGATGGGATACCAGTACTCGCGGACCGCGCTGTTCGAGGGTTACCTGACCGGCAGCAAAGAAGGCAAGCCCGTGGCGCCGCTGCTAGGCGATCTCACGGACTACGATGGCGGCGGCTCCGACTTCGCATTCGGACCGTTTTCGTTCCTGCTCGTCTACTCTGATCACGCCGTTGCCTACGTGTTCACGCCGGTCGATCACCTCAACTGCAAGTGCGATATCTACTGGATGGTTCGTGGCGACGCGGTCGAAGGCAAAGACTACGACGTCGACGAACTGACGTGGCTTTGGGACATCACGACACACGCCGACAAGACGATCATCGTCAATAACTGGAAGGGCGTGCAGTCTCGTTACTACGAGCCTGGCCCATTCTCCGGACAAGAACGTCTCGAACGTAGCTGGATCGAGTGGGTGCTACGCGAACTCCAGCGACCGTAGCCGGTCCGCGACGGAGAAGGGTCTTACCGGAAGTAAAGCGCAGCGAAGCGAGCCATGAAGGTAAGGCCCTATCGCAGTCGCGGGCCGATCATGTTTGCCGCTTTCGCATCGCTAACCACGCAACGGCCAGGCCAATCGTAACGATCAGGATCAGGATCGAGGCCAGCGCGTTGATGTCGGGTGTGACGCCGAGCTTCACCTTCGAGAAGATGTACATGGGCAGCGTGCTGGCGCCGGGTCCGGACACGAAACTCGCGATGACGAGGTCGTCGAGCGACAGTGTGAAGGCCAACAGCCAGCCGGCAAGCATGGCCGGCGCGATTAGCGGCAGCGTGATATCGAACAGAACGCGCAGGGGTCCGCAGCCAAGGTCCATCGCGGCTTCTTCGAGCGATTCATCCATGGCCAGGAGCCGGGAGCGCACGACGACGGCGACGTAGGCCATTGCGAACGTCGTGTGCGCAATCGTGATGGTCGAAAACCCGCGTTGGCCAGGCCAGCCGATCCACTGCTGCAGGCTGACGAACAGTAGCAGCAGCGACAGGCCCGTGATGACCTCGGGCATTACGAGCGGCGACGTAATCATTCCCGAGAACAGCGTGCGGCCGCGAAAGCGGCTGAAACGCACGAGGATCAGCCCCGCCATCGTGCCGAGAATCGTTGCGAGCGTCGCCGAGGTTGCGGCAACTTGCAGACTCAGCAATGCCGCGTCGAGGATCTGTTCATTGCGAGACAGCTCGCCATACCAGCGCGTCGAGAAACCGCCCCATACCGTCGCGAGTTTCGAGTCGTTGAAGGAATAGAAGACGACCGAGACCAGCGGGATGTAAAGGAAGGCATAGCCGAAGGCGAGCACGGTCAGGATGAGGCGCGACTGTTTCATTCGGCCTCCGCCTGGCGCGCGTCGTTACGCTGCATGAATACGATCGGTACGACGAGTATCAGCAACAATACGATGGCGACCGACGATGCCAGCGGCCAGTCGCGATTGACGAAGAACTCGTCGAACAGGACGCGGCCGATCAGCAGCGACTCTGGGCCGCCGAGCAGGTACGGGATCACGTACTCGCCCATTGCCGGGATGAAGACGAGCAGGCAGCCGGCAATGACGCCGGGCCGGGCCAGCGGCCAGGTGATATCCCAGAATGCCTGCGTGCGCGACGCACCGAGATCCTGTGCGGCTTCGACGAGGTCGAGGTCCATGCGCTCCAGCGATGCGTACAGCGGGAGAATCATAAACGGCAGGTAGGAGTAGGTCAGTCCGATGAAGATCGCGAGGTCCGTGTACATGATCTGGATCGGCTGGTCGGTGACGCCGAGGAACATCAGCGTGTTGTTGATGACGCCGTAGTTGTTGAGCAGTCCCATCCAGGCATACACGCGCAGCAGGAACGAGATCCAGAACGGCAGCACGATTAGCAACAGCAGCAGGCTGCGCACGGACGGGCTCGATCGCGCAATGCCGTACGCCATCGGGAAGCCGAGCAGCAGGCAAAGTACGGTCGCCGCGAAAGCCATGAAGACCGACTTCAGGTAGGTATAGGCATACAGCTTGTCAGTCAGCAGGAACAGGAAGTTGTCGAACGTGACCGACAGCTGGCCCTGGTCGTCGACCAGCGGTGTGAACGGTGGCCTCGCAATGATCGGGTCGGCAAGACTAATCTTGAGGATGATCACGAAAGGCAGCAGGAAGAAGACCAGCAGCCACAGGTACGGTATCGCGACCGTGACTCGCTTCCAGGTGACCGGTTCGCGGGCCGCGGACATCGTGGTCAGTCCTCGCTCGCGATGACGACGGTGCTGCGCGGACGCCAGGATACCCAGACCTCGTCTTCCCACTCGACAAAGCGCCGCGCCGAGCGGCGCTGGTTCTGCCGGCTTACTTGCACGACATGGCCATTGGCGAGGCGGATGCGATAAAGCGACCGGTTGCCGAGATAGCCGAGATCGTCGACGACGGCTGGCAACGATATGGTCTCTTCATCGTCGGGCTTCTCGAGGCTGATAAAGATCTTCTCGGGTCGCACGGCAATGCAGACGTTCTGTCCGACATCTATGGCCTCACCCTTGAGCGCTGTGACAGGGACCGGGATCTCCGGGCACTCCACCGTGACATTATTCTCTCCGACGTTCGTTACGCGGCCCTCGAAGGTATTGATCGTGCCGATGAAATCGGCGACGAAGCGACTGCGCGGATACTCGTAAATTTCCTTCGGCGTGCCCACCTGCAGGAACCGGCCCTTTTCCATGACCGCGATCCGCGTAGACAGCGCCATTGCTTCTTCCTGGTCGTGCGTCACGACAACGAACGTGATGCCGAGCTCGTCCTGGATGTTCATCAATTCGAACTGGGTATGCTCGCGCAGCTTCTTGTCGAGGGCTGCGAGTGGTTCGTCGAGCAGCAGCACCTTGGGCCGCTTGATCAGGGCGCGCGCAAGTGCCACACGCTGCCGCTGCCCGCCGGATAGCTGGTCGGGCTTGCGCTTGCGGAACTCGTCCAGCTGTACCAACTTGATAACGTCATCGACCCGACTCTCGATCTCGGCCTTGTCCACGCCGTCCTTGCGCAGTCCGTAGCCCACGTTCTTCTCCACGTCCATGTGCGGGAATATCGCGTAGGACTGGAACATCATGTTCACCGGCCGCTCGTAGGGCGGGACGCCGGTGATGTCCGCGCCCTCGATCTCGATGCTGCCCGAAGTCGGTGTCTCGAACCCGGCCAGCATGCGCAGCAGTGTCGTCTTGCCGCAGCCGGAGCCGCCAAGGATCGAGAACAGTTCCCCTTTGCCGATATCCAGGTCGACGTTGTCGACGGCCACGAAGTCGCCAAAGTGCTTGCTGACTCCGCGAATGCGAATGAAGCTTGAGTCGCTGCTCATATGCCGCTCTTGGCGCTGGCGAACGCGCGCGTCCTCGGCCGTTCCCGCTTCGGGTCGGCGGTCTTGATCGGGTACATGACTTCCCAGACCTCCTCGGTGGGGAAGATCGCCGGATTGTTGAGAATCTCGGGATCCAGCAGCTCCCAGGAGCCGCCGTTCGCGTTGGCGTAGCGCGAGTTGTTCACGTTTGCGGCGGCGACGTCCGGCCGCAGCATGTAGTCGATGAAGCGATAGGCATTGTCCTTGTGCGGCGCATCCGACGGGATGTACAGGCCGTCAACCCACAGGCCGGAGCCTTCCTTCGGAATCGTGTACCGCAGCTCGATATCGATGCCGGCCTCCTCGGCGCGCGCCTGCGCCTGGGCGTAGTCGCCCGACCAGCTCATTGCCACGCAGACTTCCTTGTTGGGCAGGTCGGTCATCATCTTCGTGTTACTGAAATAGCGCAGGTGCGGCCGAATCTTGCTGATCTGCTCCTTGGCGGCAGCGAGGGCTTCGTCGTCGACGGCGTTGGGGTCATAGCCAAGGTAGGCGAGGGCCATCGGAAAGACGTCGGTCGGGCCGTCGAGCAGCGATACGCCGCAGTCGGCGAGCTTGCTGATGACGTCGGGGTCGAACAGCACGTCGGAGCTGTCCATCGGGTGGTCGGGCAAGCGCTCGCGGACCATTGCCACGTTCCACGCGTAACCGGTCGAGCCCCAGTGATAGGGGACGTTGAAATCGGCTACGGCGTCGTACCGAATCCGTTCCATAACGACCGGGTCGAGATAGCGCATATTGGGTAGGCGTGAGAAATCGAGCTTTTCGAATACGCCGATCGGCGCGAGCCGGGAAGAGAACTGGTTGCTGTGCACGACGACGTCGTAGCCGCTGTTGCCGGCCAGCAGCTTGACGTCGACGATCTCCGAGGAAGCGTAGATGTCGTAATTCACCTTGATGCCGGTCTCGGCTTCGAACTGTTCGATGAGGCCAGGCGCGATGTAGTCGGCCCAGTTGTAGACATTGACGACGTTGCCGTCGTCCTGGTCGGAACCACCACTGCTGCAGGACGACAGCAGCACGGTGCCGAATACCCCCAGCGCTATCGTTGTTATTGTGCGCATCGCCCCGATTTGACCACCCAACCGGGGGAATGACAATTACATGTCCGTAAGTCCCCGTTTCATAAGGCAACGAGCGATGATCACGCGCTGGATTTCGCTCGTACCCTCCCAGATCCGGTCGACGCGCAGTTCGCGGAAGAAGCGCTCGGCAACGTTTTCGCGCATATAGCCACGGCCGCCGAAAATCTGCACCGCGCGGTCCGCCACACGGTTGGCGGCCTCGGAGACAAACAGCTTCGTCATCGAACAGCGACTGTGCTGCACCTTGAGGTCCGCGCCGCCGTCCACGGCACGCGCGGTGTCATAGGTCATCAGCCGCGCCGCGTAGAGTTCCGTCGCGCTGTCCGCCAGCATGAACTGGATGGCCTGCTTCTCGGTGAGCGGCAGGCCGTCGACCGTGCGGCCATTGGCGAACTCGAACGCATCTTCGATCAGTCGCGCCATGGCGCCGCAGCTGCGCGCGCCGATCATGAGCCGCTCGTGCCGGAACCAGGAGTGCGTAAACGCCATGCCGTCACCGGGCTGGCCGACGCGCGCCGAGGCGGGAACCCGAACGTCGCTGAACAGGTACGTCGGGTGATGTGCCGCATAGGTGTGGGTGAACTTTGGCGTCGCGATGACTTCGATGCCGGGCGTGTCGGCATCCACGAGAAACAGCGCCTCATCGTCTTCATCGGGCAGGTTCGCCTGGAACCAGAAAAAATCCGCCAGGTTGCCGCTCGTGACGTACCACTTCTCGCCATTGAGGACATAGTCGCCGCCATCTTTCGTTGCCGTGGCCTCGATGCCGGCCACGTCGGAACCAGGACCGGATTCGGTGATCGCGTAGCAGTCTTTTTTCTCGCCGCGCATCATCGGCAGGATGTAAGTCTCGATCTGCTCGTCGGAGCAGGCGCCGAACATCCACGACTGCGGCTCGGAGAAGCACCACGAAAGCGCGTTGGTGACACGCCCGAGCTGCTCCCAGATCGCAACCTGTTCCTCCATCGACAGACCCAATCCGCCGTGGGACTGCGGCACATCGATGGCGCTGAGGCCGAGTTCGATCGCACGGGCCTTGTTGCGCCGCGTGATCTCCTCGGGAAGTGCGCCGTCGTTCAGTTCGGCGTCGACTTCGTGCGGTTGCAGGTATTCGTTCGCATACTCCCGGGCGATGGCCTGCCATTTGAGGGCGTTGTCGCTAAGTTCGATCTTCACGTCGTGGTCTCGTAGTGTTTGGGGAATACGTTGGCCAGGTAGCTCATGATGGCGCTCCAGCCGACATCGCGATCAAAGTCCTTCGGGCTGATCATGCAGGACAGCCACAGGCCGTTGGTCATGCAGCTCAGGGCTTCAGATGCCGCGGCAGCGGTGACGTTGGTGTAGCCACCGTCCTCAATGATCTCCGCGCAAAGTTTCATGACGACGCTGTCGTAATAGCGATCGTACTCGTCGCAGATCTTGCGGTAAGTCGGTCGCGATTTGACCTCGCCCCAGAAGGCGAACCAGATGGCGAGCTTGCGCCGGTCGATGAGTTTCGGCTTCAGGTCCATTGCCATCAGGGCGCGCAGCGCATCGGCAGGGTGGGGGCTGGCTTTCTCGAGCGTTTTGTCGAACTGCTCGCGGTACTCGTTGGCCAGCGTACGCAGAGTTTCCGTCAGCAGGTTGTCCTTGCTTTGGAAATGCAGGTTAACGATGCCTTGTGACAGACCGGCTTCTTTCGCGACGTCACCGATGCTCGTGCCCCCCAGGCCTTTGCGCGCAATGCACTTCATCGTGGCGTCCAC